>Ga0182016_10002680_pt1 | contig 20716 bp, 17 predicted proteins | sample 712S2MmetaG_FD_120491 | JGI IMG/M metagenome (GOLD analysis project Ga0182016, IMG submission 120491) | Permafrost microbial communities from Stordalen Mire, Sweden - 712S2M metaG | ecosystem: Environmental > Terrestrial > Soil > Wetlands > Permafrost | place: Sweden: Stordalen | collected... | reverse complement strand
CGATGCGGTCGCCGGCAAATCCGCGCAGACTTTGGTGCAGCCATCCGAAGCGGCCGCGCGGGTCGCCGTGATGGAAGCGGCCTACCTCAGTTCCAAGCAGCAAAGCTGGGTCAAACCCGTGTAGCATCAAGCCTGTGAAGTGGCGGATTATTGAAAGAACTTCTCGTCGTCTGGCAGATTTGTGAGCCGACAGATCCTTTGTCAGAACAACTCGAAAAACGATTCCTTGCCGAGATGCTTCACATATTTCTTGGTGAGGACGGGAAGCGTCGCGGACTCTCTCAAACTGATCCAATCATCGATTGAACCTCGGAAACAAAAACGTTCCACCGCAAAACGGCGTTGCGCCGGGTCGGTTAGGATGAACCTCAGAACTGCCATGTAATAAGCGTGTTGGATTCGGAATTGCTTTTCCTTGGCCGGGTCAATCCAGGATGCCAGAGCATCGCCCGAACCAGAGCTTCGATTTTCCGTTTCATAAACCGTGATTATGTTCTTTTTGACATCGGCTTTGTACAGCCACTCTTCGGCGTGGGCCGCCAACGCGGCCCGGACCAACCGCAACTCTTCGTCGGAAATCAGTTTCTTGGGGATGCGCCGCAGAAAGACCTGGCCCGCGACGTTCTCGTAAATTTCAAAGCCGTCCGGCACAGTATCCACCAACGAACCGCCGGCCTCTGTGGAGAAGAATAAATTGGGCTTTCCTCCTTTGCCCGGTTTGCCATGCAGATAGTAAACCTTGCCAGACCTTGAAACATGTTCAACGCTCATAAAAGTTCGGGCACCTTCCACCGTGCTGATTGGATATGAAAATCTCCAGTTCGCCTGCGGCAGGCTCACCGGTCAAGATCAAGGCGGGACGGACTTTGGCCGCCATCCCAAAATCCGTCATCCAAAGTTCACCGGGATTGACGGCGGGCATCTTTGTCCTCCTTGCGGTCAAACAGCATGGCACCTTCCAGGGCCGCGTGGTTGCAGGGCGCGAATTCCGGGCCTTGGTGGGCAAATTCCAGAGGCGCCTCACGAATGTGCCGGCGCTCGGCTTCGGTCATTCGTGGCAGTTCCCTGATGATTTCTTCCGCGCTCACGGGGCAAGACTAACTACAATGCCGTGCATTGTCATTTCCCAAGTTTCACAGACCCCAAACAATCCACGAATTCGTGCTACGTTCACGATGCTTGATCGGAGTCTCCCCAACAGCGCGGCCACTTTCATCACTGATTTGCCGGATTTTGCGGGGCCGTGGCGGCGAGGTCGGTGATATCGGCGACCTCTGTCGGGGTGCTTTCATGCTCGCCGTAGGAAAGGTTGGCGACCACTTGGGCGCGCGGCGTTTTCCACTTCTTGTAGGCCGCGTGGCCGTCGGCGAAGGACCAGACGGTGCCGTTGGCATGGCGAAAACCGGGGACATTGTACCAAACCGGGCCACCGTCCGCAGTGTTGCTATAGGGATAAATAAAATAGCCATCGTCGATGGTGGAATCGTCCTCATCGAGATAAACCAGGATGGAGGCCGTGCGGTGCAAATTCGCCATCTTTGACAAATGGACAATGCCGTACTCACTTAACGCGGACGGTTCGCCGTTGAGATAGCAACTCATGGAAAAGCAGCGCAGCCGGTTGGTGGAGGTTGGCCGTCCGCTGGAGTAGTTGAGAACGAAGTTTTTGTCGTCGGTGCAATGATAGGCGCCAACGGAATGGACGTAAGGATAAACCAAGCCTCCCGTCAGATTGGTCTGGCTGGCGTCGTAATCGGCGTTTCCCCAAACCCACGAATTGGTGCTGCGCGGGGGGCCGTTCGCGCCGCCGTCCGAGCGATTGGCGACCATGACGCCCGCGTTGTCATCTGAATACATGGCCCAGGCCAGCACTTGCTGGCGCTGGTTGTTAATGCAGGTGGTTTGGTTGGAGGCCTCTTTGGCCCGGCTCAACGCGGGCAGCAGCATTGCGGCCAGAATGGCAATGATCGCAATGACGACCAGCAACTCAATGAGCGTGAAGCCGGCAGACCGGCCCTGACGACGGCAGGGCCGCGTCACACAGTCCCCTCCAATGGGGCAGGATCTGACAGAATCGCTCCGCCTGAAGACCGGGAATCGTGTGGCTACGACCATAAAGGTCAAGCAAAGCAACAATCGCAGGCCGTTTCAAGCTTTGGCGCGCCACAACTTGGCAAATACTTATTCACAAGGCTGGCGAGGGTGGCGCCTCTGGCGGTTGATGGCGCAGGGTCCCAATGTGGCTCAGACACGGTCTTGTCTCAACCTGCCTGATATTCAGAATTCGGGGTCAGTTCTTGGTATTTGTGGTTCGTACAAAAACCCGGTTTGCTGCAGCCGAGATGCCATTGGGCAGGCAGATATCCCACCGGCGTTCGCTCTGATCCACCTGCAAAACCAAGCGGGCGTTGCCGGGTGGATATTCAAAAGGGACGTCCAGGAGCAAAAAATCCGGCCCGAGCTGGGAAACGGGCACCGTCCTACCGTCAAGCAGGAGTTGAATCTTTACCTGGGCGGAATGTCCGCCATTGTTAATTCCTGAAATCATGGAACAAATATTGATACAGCATGCTCAGGCATACGCCACGGAGCATCGGCTTTGCCTCGCGGAACGGCTAGGCTTTGGTATTCATGGTCTCATCTTCAGAGCGGAAGGCAATCCGGAAAAGGGCAACGTTGCGACCGCCATCAAAGCGCACCGCCTCCAAGAGCCTTTTTCGCGGGAATTGGCTGTTTATCAGCGCCTCAAGGAAGTTGGAGTGACCAAAATCCAGGGATTTAACGTCCCGCAGTTGCTCGAGCATGACGATGAATTATGGATCATTGAGATGAGCATCGTCACAAGGCCGTTCGTGCTCGATTTCGCGGGCGCTTACCTCGACGTACCACCGGAGTTTCCCGATGAAACTTGGGCTGAGTGGGAAGCTGAAAAACTTGGTCAATTTGACTTCCGCTGGCCAAAAGTGCGGAAAATCCTTGCGGCTTTAATGCATATGGACATCCACATGATCGATGTTTCTCCCGGCAACATTGCATTCACCGATTGAAACGAACGTTGTGGAAAAACTGACCTTAAGCGCGAGTCGAGCCGGAGTCCTTGGTGTAATCATTTCTCCAGTAGCTTGCCCCCGCCGCTTGAGTCGCCCGCGAGAAAATTTCGCCGGCCTGTGGCCAGACGGTCCGCATTCCCTCTGCTCCAGCCGAACATCGGGCAACGGTCGGACGATCGGTGGTTTTAATGAATTATGGTGAGCGATCCAGAACGAGGACGGGCCGGGCCATTTTCGGGTCGCCGGGCAGACAGATTGTAACGCAGCCGTTGGTGGCTCGAGCAATGGATTCGGTGCCGTCCAACTGGCGCAAGACCGCCTTCGGGTGGTCTATTGGAATCGAAACGCCAGCCTCTCCCGCGCCCGCTTCCGCCCAGAGGATCCAGACGCCTTCCCGGGGCGGCTGCGCCCGGTCCGGATGCCAGAAAACATTCGCCCGGCCTGAGAGAATAGCAACTTGGTTGCTCATGCGAAGGATGGGGAAAGGATAAGGAAGAGCGTCGATATAAGCGCGGACGGCAAGCTGTTCAAGGGGGGAAGCATCCATGACGCAGACCTTGGCCACGCCCGCGGCAAAGGCGCGCGTCATAAACTGCACGCGCCAGGCCGCCCGGCGGGGCGCGGAAAGGATGCCCAGGAAATCGAAATTGCCTTCCGTGTGCCAATATTCGCTCTTGGGAAAACCCGCCTGCCGAAAAAGGGTGCTGATTTCGTCGAAAGCCAAATCGATGTCGCGATCTTGGCCGCTCAGGGCGGAATCCAGACCTTCGTAGATATGGAAACTCACAACGTCGATGGCGGAAGCGAGGGAACGGCCCTGGCTGCCGGTGAGAGCGGCTTGAATCCATCCCAGGGAATGCCGGGAGACTGGCGTGGCGGGCGCGAGGATGAGGGCGTGCGGGTCGGCCTGCTTGATGGCAGCGGAAACTCTGGTGACAAAGGCCGCGTATTCTGCGGCTTGGCCGTCCCAGTGGGTGCGGTAACTGTCAGGTTCGTTGTCCAATTCCCAGGCGCGGACGCCGAATCCGTCCAGCCAACCTTGGCGGGAGGCCAGCGTGCCGTGAGGCGCATAGCGCGCGGCTAACTTACCGGCAAAGGCGGCGGCGGCCTCCAAGTTCAGCGGGGCGGATTTGCCCATTTCCTTCTGACCGGCCCATGCGGGCGGGCCACCGGCGTTGCCGCCGATCACGGGAGCTTGCAACAGAATGTTTAAACCAAGGCGATGCGCCGCGAGGAGGAAATCGTCCAATTCTTTCCAGGAGGCAGGAATCCCTCGATCGAGGTCAACCGGTCCCTCTGGCTCGAGAGCACGCCAATAGACCGGGGCAAAGGTCCAGCGCAGCCCCATTTTCACTTCCGCCGTGAGGTCCTTGGTTTTGGAACTGCCAAAGAGGCCGCCACCTTTTCCATCGGCACTTCCAGTGTGGCCGAGATAGGGGCAGTCGAAACCAGCGGGGAAGTTGGTGCGTGGAGAAAGAATCCAGGCCGGGGCCAAGGGATGCCGCGCGGGAGGATACGTTTTGGGAACCCGCCCGAGGAAAAGCCAAAGGGCGACGCAAAGCATCGCTCCCAGAGCCATCGTGGCCCAGAGCAACCGCCCAACCCAACGGAGCAGCCAGCGTGGCCGGGAGGATGAATTGATCTGAGGCATGGCGAAATAACAACTATTATTGGGACTCCATTTTTCTGACTCCAGGTCAACTGCTATTGCCAGGGAAAAGACGACTGTAGCGTTTCAATGACACATCTCCAGATTCCCCTCTCCCGGCTCGCGGCCACCCTCTCCCCGCTTGGCGGGGAGAGGGCAGGGAGAGGGGTTCGTTGTAGCCATTTTTGTCACAGGGCATTTGTCAACAAAATGACTGAGGATGAGGTTAATGCTTACTCTGGATTGGCTACGGCGGCGCGGTAGTAGGAGTCGTCGTGCTCTTGCTGCCAACCGTTGATTGGGGCGGGCAATGCGGCGCGATGCTTCCGCCACATCTCGTTGGCGAAGGGGTCCGAGCATTGGCCCTGTCGAGACCATTCGTGATCGTAGTCCTGGCCGGTGTCTTTCTTGAGGGTGTTGACGAAACCGGCGTCGTTCTCGCCCATCCAACGGTCCACGTAGTCAAAGAAAGGATCGTGGTTCCAGAATCTTTCCGCGCGCAACAGGCGCAAGGCGAGCGCTTCGCCCACCCAACCGACGCTGGTGCAACAGCGGCGATAGGATTCGCTGGTCTGTTCGCCGTCGCTCCATTGCGCGGGCGGCAAGTGTTCGTACGGTCCCCAGGGCTGGTGGCGAACCAGGTTACGCCCGCGCCCGGTGGCGGCGTCAATGCCCGAATGGCCAGTAAAGACGACTTTTGCCCCGGTCCAACTGTCGCCGTAGGCAGTCTGTTCATCTTCGCCAAAGCTGACTTTGGGATATGCCTTGTTGACGTTTGCCAGTTCATCGTCGTTGAGCAGAATTCCCGCGAGAACAATTGGCAGTTTGCGGCCGCTGCCGTGGCCCCCAAAACCAGTCCAACCCGGATGACCAGCCCGGAGCATGCCGCCCAAATCGATGCCAATTTGGACAAAATTGATCAGCAGGCGCTCTTTTTGTTCCGGGTTCAAGTCGGTGCATAACAAGAGCGCTGAAAGCCCGGAAACGCGCCCGTATTCCAGAGCATACTGCGGCATATTTTCGACCGGTTCCTCGAAGCCAAAGAAGCAGGTCCCGACCCAGGGACGTTGGGTAAAACGAGCAATCAGATTTGGGTTCGGGAGGCTTGGGGTGGGACTGGCTTTGGGGAGCAAGTCGCGTTTCAAATCACGTGCGCGGTAGATTTTCTGGCGGCGATCGCAAAAAGCGGGCCGGAAGGCATCCGCCGGTTGGGGCGCGCTTAGGCAAGTCAAGACCGCGGCGGTGCGAATCGGGCTGGAATCATCGACGCCGCGCTCGATGACATTGCGCAACTGGGCGCGGAGCTTCAAACCCTTGGGCATGCTGATGGTCGAGACCATGCTATCACCAGGTTGAAGGGCGGCAGGAAGCCTTTGTACTAAGGCCGGGTCCCACCAATTTCGCACGCCGCTGTCGTAGGCCACTTTCATGAGGGCGGGAGGATTGACCATGAAACCGTTGCGCAGGCGTTGTTCTCCCGGGCGCTCCTTTTCCACGCTGTCCGCCTCCCGTTGAGGGACTTCCGCGCCATAAAGCGGCTTGGGGTCGATGCCCAGGACGGTGACCGGCCCGACGACATACCAATCGCCGTTGACGAATTGCCCAACGGGAGCCGCCTTATCGAAATGCCAGGTGATACCGAATTCGGAGACGTTTTGCTGGCGCGGAAGGTCCTCCAGCTTGGGCGTGGCGGGGGCATAGTCTTTGGTATAAATGACGGGCGACGGCAAAGAGGCCGCGTATTCCGCTATCGCTTTGCCGTCATAAGGATCGGCCTCGGTCTGGGTCCAGGCGAGGGTGAACGTTCCCATGGCCGCCAAAAGAATGACCGTCGGAAGGAACGGACCAGCTTGATTGCGCGAGCGTGGAGATTTCATTAGTGGATTAAAGGCCAGAGGTCGGGTGCCTTCAAGCTTGGAGAATTTCGGGCGGTTAGTTACGCGGCCAAAGTCTTGCTTGGCCAAGGGGCCAGTGGCAGGTATTCATCCTGATCGACACGGTCGAGGCCATTTACGAAAACGGATTGTTGAAGCTTGCCCATCCGTTGCCGTTGAAGGATCACACGCATGTGTTGGTCAGGATTCAATCCAAAGAAGAAGGCGCCGAAGCTGAGGAGCGCAAAGCGTGGTCAAAACTGTCCGAGCAAGCTCTCAGCAAGGTGTGGAATAATCTAGGAGATGACGTTCTTAATGAGCTGCTGGAGTGGTGAAATCATTCTGCGGCCGATTCCATTTACTGATTTGACGAATCGCAAGGTCCGCCCGGCTGTGGTGGTAGGGCATAGCAGTTTCGCGCGTGACTTGTTTGTCTAGGCTATGGTATGCGCGTTTACGCGCGGCGGAGGTCGAGGGTGTAGGGGAAGCGGGGGCTCTTTTCCGGCTGGCGGACGATAAGAGGAGCCGACGGGGTGTGGCCCTGGCGAAAGAAGCGGGTCAGGCGGCGGCTTTCCGCTTCGTACGCATTGATGGGAAAGGTGTTGTAGCTGCGTCCGCCGGGATGCATCACGTGATAAGTGCAGCCGCCGACGCTCCGTTGATTCCAAGTGTCAACTATATCAAAGACGAGCGGGGTGTGGACCCGGATCGTGGGATGCAGGGCATTGGGCGGTTGCCAGGCGCGATAGCGCAGACCACAGACGTACTCGCCATTAGTGCCCGTCGGGCAGAGGGGCAAAGCCCAACCGCCGACGGTGATGACGTGACGGGTATCGGTCAAGCCGTGGGCTTTGATTTGCACGCGCTCGAGGGAGGAATCGACGTAGCGCACGGTGCCGCCGGGGCCCGGTTCCTCGCCCAGGACGTTCCATGGCTCCAAAGCATGGCGGAGTTCGAGATGGATATTGCGAATATCGAGGTCGCCGTATTGCGGAAAACGAAATTCAAAATGCGGGGCAAACCATTCGTCCTCGATGGCGTAGCCATTGTGGCGCAGATCATCCAGGACATCGCAAAAATCTGTCCAGACAAAGTGCGGCAGCATCCAGCGGTCATGGATGTCCGTGCCCCATTGGACCAGAGGCTGGGCATAGGGTTTGCGCCAGAACCTGGAAACCAAGGAGCGCAGCAGAAGTTGCTGGGCCAGACTCATTTTGGCGTGAGGCGGCATTTCGAAGTTGCGCAGTTCCAACAGGCCCAGCCGCGCGGAGCCGCTTTCCGGCGGATACAATTTATCAATGCTGAATTCCGCCCGATGGGTGTTGCCGCTGGCGTCGATCAGGAGGTGACGGAAGAGCCGGTCCACCAGCCAGGGAGGCACGTCGCCCCCGGGTGTTTGAGGCAACTGGCGAAAGGCAATCTCCAATTCGCAGAGGGAGTCGTTACGGGCTTCGTCCACACGGGGACTTTGACTGGTTGGGCCAATGAAAAGCCCGCTAAAAAGGAACGAAAGCGAGGGATGGTTTTGCCAGAAATTAAGGAGAGAGCGCAGCAGATCAGGCCGCCGCAGGAAGGGCGAATCGGGCGCGCTCGGTCCGCCAAGGACGAAGTGGTTGCCACCGCCGGTACCGGAGTGGCGGCCGTCGAGCATAAATTTTTCCGTGCTCAGGCGCGATTGGCGGGCCTCCTCGTAGAGGCCTTCGGTTTGGTTGACTAACTCATCCCAGGAGGCGGCGGGATGGAGGTTGACCTCGATCACGCCGGGGTCCGGGGTGACTTTGAGCACATCCAGGCGGGGATCGCGCGGCGGGGTATAGCCTTCGATCACGACCGGCAGATCGAGTTCGGCGGCGGTGTCCTCGACGGCGGCAATGCAGTCAAGATAATCTTCCAGAAAACGGGTTGGCGGCATGAAAACGTGCAAGCGGCCCTGGCGGCTTTCCACGCAGAGGGCCGTGCGGGTAATCCACCAGGCGGACTCGCCGGGCCGCGGCACGCGCGCGACCTCCGCCGACTCCTCGGGCGGCAAGCCTTGCAGGTTAATGGCCTGCGCCCTGGCGATGGCCAGGCGTTGCCGCTCGGTCCAGGGAATAGCAACGGCGCGCTGCAGATCTCTGGGGGGACGCGGCGGCAAGGGCGGGCGCGGCTCCTGCGGGTCTTGCTCGTAGAGGTGGGGATAATCGCTGGCGCTGACGCTGGGCAGGGAATCGAGTGGAAGCCGCAAACCAATGGGTGAATCACCCGGAAGCAGGTAGCAACGTTCCGGACGGAGAAACCAGGGGCCGCTGACCCAGCCGGGGGCCTGGCCGGCCCGGGCCCGTTGCAGGGGCATGACATAACCGATTACTTTTTCCAAACCCTGTTCAAATATTTTGGCCAAGCGGACGCGGTCTTCGGCGTTCTTGAGGTTGGACTTAAAAGGGTCCACATTGGCGGGGAGGCGGCGCTCTTTCCACAAGTAATACCAGGTGTCTTCAAAAGCGGGCATGATCCATTGACCGCCGCAACCCAGGCGCCGGGCGAGAGTCTGGATAAACTGCTCGGAATGTTTTTCGCCGTGGCCGTAATTTTTGGTTTCAAGGGCGAACAAATCCTCATTCACCCAGACGGGCAGGCCGTCTTTGCGCCAATAAGCGGCAAAAGCCCAGCGCGGCAAAGACTCGCCCGGATACCATTTGCCTTGGCCGTAATGGAGGAGAGCGCCTTTGGTGAAGCGTCCCTTGAGACGGCGCATGAGATTATCGGCCAATTTGCGTTTGTTGGGGCCGAGGGCGGCGGTGTTCCATTCTTCGCCTTCGCGATCGTCAGCGGAGACAAAAGTTGGTTCGCCGCCCATGGTCAAACGACAGTCGTGCCGCTTCAGGTCGGCATCGACCTGGTGTCCGAGTTTGTCCATGGCCGCCCATTGTTCGTCGGAATAGGGCTTGGTGACGCGCGGCGACTCAAAAATGCGGGACACCTTCATTTCGACCGCGAATTTGCATTCGCATTCGTCCACCAAGCCGGTGATAGGAGCGGCGCTTTGCGGATCGGGGGTGGCGGCCAAAGGGATGTGGCCTTCACCCGCGAGCAGGCCGGAAGTCGGGTCGAGACCGATCCAACCGGCGCCCGGCAGATAAACTTCGCACCAGGCGTGAAGATCGGTGAAGTCCTTTTCCGTGCCGCTGGGGCCGTCGAGGGATTTGACGTCTGGAGTCAATTGAATCAGATAGCCGCTGACAAACCGGGCGGCCAAGCCGCAATGGCGCAGCACTTGGACCAGGAGCCAGGCGGAGTCCCGGCAGGAACCGCTGCCGTTGACGAGCGTTTCTTACGGAGTTTGGACGCCGGGTTCAAGGCGGATGAGGTACTTGATGTCGTGCCAAAGGCGTTGGTTGGCGGCGACGAGGAAATCGATGGTGCGCGGACCGGGTTGCCCGGGCGTGCCATCAAAAGACGCGCGGATTTCCCGGGCGAGGGCGGCAAAGCGCGGTGTCAAGTCGCAGCGCAGGCGAAAAGGCTCCAATTGGTGATCGAGCGCGCCGGCGTAGGTAAAAGGAGTGCGCTCGGCTTCCGGTTCGAGAAAAAAATCGAACGGGTTGAACACGGCCATTTCCGCCACCACATCCACCTCAACCTCGAAGTGCTTGGTTTTTTCCGGGAAGACCAGGCGTGCGAGGTAGTTGGATTGAGGGTCCTGCTGCCAATTGATGAAATGTTGCTCCGGCAGAATGCGCAAAGAATAGCTCAAGATGCGGGTGCGGGCGTGGGGAGCGGGACGAAGCCGCACGACTTGGGGTCCCAAATTAATGGGCCGGTCATAGGCATAGGTCGTGCGATGATGGAGGGCAACGTGAATAGACATGAAAAGTCAGCTTTCGAGATAACGGATTCGTTTGTGAACATCAGTATTGATGCTGTGATAAGGATGGGTCAGGCAACCGGGAGCGAAAAGACCGGTGCGGACAACTTCCATGTCGTCTTCGCCAATGGCGCCGGTGAAAATGGGCAGGAGGTAGTCGATGCCCGTCTTGGAAGGGAGCATGCGCTCGCGGTCGTAAAAGGACGGGTGCATGTAGCGGGCGTGGATATGGCCCCAGCGATCGCGAAAACGATTGGCATCATAGCCGTCCACGTAAAAGCCTTTCTGCTCGTTATGCTGCAGAACGGAAACGGCGTTGTTGCGGCCTTCCACGAGCAAATCCACCGCTTTGCCGCCGAGCTGGGCGGCGTAAAAGCGGTCGAAGAGAATAGGCCGGCCGCCGCGTTGGGTGTGGCCGACTTTGCGGACAAAGATGGCCTCGCCGGCCGACTGGCCGCGCCTGTAAAGTTGAAAATATTTGTCGCCGATCATCCGCACCAGGCGGGTGCGCAAGGCTTCGGCGGCGCCGCTGAGCACGACATTGCCGGCGGGGTCGGCCGATTTTGTTTCGGAACCGTATTCGTGCCCTTGTTCGTCAATAATGCCCTCGCCGCAAACGATGACGACGTTTTTTTGCAAATCGTAAAGATATTTGACACGCTCGGCCAGCCGCTCCACGTCAATCGCCACTTCCGGCACGAGGATGATGTCCGGCTGGCCGTAGGCCGTGCCCAGGGCGATGTAACCGGAGTGCCGTCCCATGACCTCAATGATGGCGATGCGCCGATGGCTTTCCGCCGTGGTGCGGATGCGTTCCACGCCCGAGGCGGAAACAAAGACGGCGGTGGCGTAGCCGGGGGTCGCATAGTTGACGATCTGATCGAGCGCAAACATGGCGTGGGACAAGGTGTGGCGGTATTTGAATCCCGCCGCGGTGTCCAGCTTCGTGCGGACCCATTCATCCGGTTCGCTGGGGTAATTCAGGCCCAGATCGTTGTCGATGGTCTTGGGGGCGAGAACCGTGGGCAACCTGTCGGATAACGGCTGCAAACCGTTTAAGGTGCCGTCGCCGCCAATGCAAATGAGACCGTCAAGGCCAAGCTTGGCCAGACGAGCATGAATCGCGTCCAATCCCGCCTTGTCCTCGGGATCGACGTAATCACGAGAGGAGCCGATCAGGGTTCCGCCTTTGGTGCCGTCCAGCTCTGGGATGCTCTGGAACATCGGGTTAAGATGGAGGTGGGGCAGGCGCGGATTAAAGAGGGAGTTGAATCCTTTGATCAAGCCATAGATTTCAATCTTGAGCTGGTTCGCCCTGGTCACCGCGCCCAGCACGGTGGCGTTGAGGGCCGGGGTGTCGCCGCCCGCTGTCAAAATACCAATGCGTTTCATGAGCGCTGGCGCAGTTGCTGCTGCTGTTCTTCCTGTTGAATCATCATCTCCTCGCCCTCGGCCGGAAATTCCTGAAAGATGTAGGCGTCAAAAAGAGCGGAGCCGACGGCGTTGAGTTTGGCTTGGAACTGGTCGAGGTAGGTGTGCAAACCCTGCTCGAAGATTTCGTCCACGGTGCTAAAATGCAGCTCGGCCTCGAGGCGGCCGGCGAGTTTCTCGGCATCGTTGCAAAAGCGGCCGTTGCGCACGCCGGAGATATGGCGCAAGGAAGCGTTCAGTTCGCTGACGCAGAATCTGGCTGAGCGTGGAAAGTCTTCGTTCAATAAGAGAAACTCGGCGACCAGGCGCGGATGAACGTCCGCGCCATGAAGGGTCTTGTAGGCGTCCCAAGCGCTGCAGGAGCGGAGAACAGACTGCCAGCCGAAAGCTTCACTTTGGCTGATGGCCTTGGGGACGCCCCGCTCCGGCAAGCTCTGGTAGCGAACATCCAGTATGCGCGAGGTCTTGTCGGCCCGTTCGATGAACTGGCCCACTTGCGAAAACCACCAGCCTTCATTATGCAAAATGGTGGCGTAGCCGATGCCAAGGAGATAAAGCGAGGAGGCCTTGATCTGCTGAAAGAATTCGCTCGGGCTTTGCCGCCAGGCTTTGCGAGCTTCCGGGGAGCGGATGAACAAATAGAGGCGGTTGACTTCTTCCCAAAACTCGACGGTGATTTGATCGCGCACCATCCGCGCGTTTTCGCGCGCCTGCACAATGGAGGAGACAATCGAGTTGGGGTTTTCCACTTGAAAGACAAGGAATTCGGTCACGGTCTGCCCGGTGGCTTTCTGATGGAGTTTAAAAAAAGCCTCTTCCTCGCCGGTGCTTTGCACGATGGGCACCCAATGCTCGGCGAGCCGCGCGTCATTGAGATCGCGCAAATCCAGGAGCAGTTGCAGGTTGACATCGACGAGGCGGGCGATGTTTTCGGCGCGTTCGATGTAACGCGACATCCAGTAAAGGCAATTGGCGACTCGGCTCAACATAGCTATTCGTCTCCGTAAAGCACCCAGGTGTCCTTGCTGCCGCCGCCCTGAGAGGAATTGACGACGAGCGAACCCGGGCGCAAGGCCACGCGAGTCAATCCGCCCGGAACAATCGTCGTTTTTTCGCCATAGATAATGTAAGGGCGCAGATCAATGTGTCGTCCGTCAAAAGTATCCCCCTCGATGTGAGTGGGATGGCGGGAGAGGGAAATCATGGGTTGGGCGATGTAATTGCGCGGGTCGGCCTGGATGCGCTCGCGGAAGTACTCGATTTCTTTGGCCGAGGCCATGGGTCCCATCAACATGCCATAGCCGCCGGATTCGTTGGCTGCCTTGACGACCAGTTTGGGAAGGTTCTCCATGATGTATTGCTTGTCCGCCTCTTCGCTGGCGAGATAAGTGGGCACGTTGGGCAGAATGGGGTCCTCGCCCATGTAGTATTTAATCATGCGCGGAACGAAATAATACATGACTTTGTCATCGGCGATGCCTGTGCCGATGGAGTTGGCCAGGGAAACATGGCCCGCGCGATAAGCATGAACCAGCCCCGGCACGCCCAGCATGGAATCGCGCCGAAAAACCGTCGGGTCAATAAAATCGTCGTCAATCCGGCGGTAAATCACGTGGACTGGTTGCAAGCCCTTGGTGGTGCGCATGAAAACACGGCCGTCGGTCACGACAAGATCGCGTCCCTCCACAATTTCGATGCCCATTTGCCGGGCCAGATAAGTGTGTTCGAAATAGGCGCTGTTGTAGGCGCCAGGAGTCAACAATACAATCGTCGGATTGGGCACGCCGGGCGGCGCGATGTATTGCAGCATTTTCAACAATTCCTGCGGGTAATGATCGACCGGACGCACTCCAATGCGCTCGAACATTTCGGGGAAGCTGCGCTTCATGGCCCGGCGGTTTTCCAAAACGTAACTGACGCCGCTGGGACAGCGGCCATTGTCCTCCAGCACCATGTAAGTGCCGTCCGCACCGCGGATGAGGTCCGTGCCGCAGACGTGAATATAGATGTCCTTGGGGACATTGAAATTGACGAATTCGCGGCGGAAATGTTTGCCGGAAAGGACGAAAAAGGGCGGAATGATGCCGTCCTTGACGATTTTTTGCTCGTGGTAAATGTCGCGCAGGAAAAGATTGAGCGCGGTGATACGCTGGACCAGGCCGCGTTCCAGATGCTCCCACTCGCGGGCCGGGATGATGCGGGGAATCAGGTCGAAGGGAAAAATGCGCTCCATGCCTTGGGAGTCACCATAGACATTGAAGGTGATGCCCTGGCGGAGAAAAGCCAAGCCGACTGCCTGGCACTTGTCTTCAAACTCCTCACGTTTGAGGGTTTCAAACATGGAGCCAAAGTTACGGTAATGGGGACGGATCTCGCCGTTCCCATCCATCATTTCATCAAAAAAGTTACCTTGATTATATTTTCGCAGCACAGCTTTACAGCATTGTTTTAGGCACCTTGTTCAAAATTCAACTGGCCAAGCCGGGGCCATGATGAGGCCGCCAAACCCCGAATTCCAGCGGAATCCCAAGGTATCGCGAGCTTTTCCAGGCCATTGCCCGGCAAGGCGAACAAACATTATGACCTTAAAGCAGCCCTCTTGCCGCGCGCGGGCGGGCGGCGGTTTTTTTTGTGACAAACAAGCGGCAAATGCTCGGAATGGAATGGCGGAGAGGCGACGGGACCGTTAAATTGCGGCATGGGAATTAAACCGCAGTCGGTTCGTCTTTTTGTAAAGCCGTGGTGTGGCTGGTGCCACGAAGCGGAGAGTTGGCTCAAGGAGCGGGGCATTGCCTATGCGAAGCTGGACGTTATGGCCGACGCCACGGCCCGTTCGGAAATGCGCCAATTGTCCGGACAAACTTTGGCGCCGGTCATTGAGGCGGATGGTGAGATTTTGGCTGACTTCGATACGGATCAATTGGCAGAATTCTGGAAGCGATTTGAATGAACGCCTCATCTACCACAGTTGCCGCGAGCCCCGCGGCCCCGCGCCGCCGCCTGCCGGACTGGCTGCGGCTGCCATTGCCCACCGAGCCGGCCTTTGCCCGCACCCGCGCTCTCCTGGGAGAACTGAATCTGCACACGGTTTGCGAAAGCGCCAAGTGCCCGAACCATTGGGAATGCTGGAGCCGGGCCACGGCGACATTCATGATCGGGGGCGATCATTGCACCCGGGCCTGCGGTTTTTGCGCGGTCAAAACGGCCAAGCCGCTGCCGCTGGAAGAGGACGAACCGGAGCGGGTGGCCGAAGCCACGCGGCGCCTGCGGCTCCGGCATGTGGTCATTACCGCCGTGGCGCGAGACGATTTGGCGGATGGCGGCGCGGCGCATTTTCGGCGGACGATTGAAAGAGTGCGGGAACTGAATCCGGGGATTGTGATTGAAGTTTTGGTGCCGGATTTTTTGGAACGGGAGGAATCCCTCCGGGTGGTGCTGGCCGGCCGGCCGCAGGTTTTCAACCACAACCTGGAGACCGTCCGGCGTTTGACTCCAGCCGTGCGGCATCGGGCCACTTACGACCGATCCTTGAGCGTGCTGGCCAAGGCGCGAGCGTGGCGCGCGGAAGGTGGGCCGCATACCAAGTCCGGCCTGATGCTGGGGTTGGGGGAAAGCGAAGCGGAACTGTTGGAAGCGCTGGCGGACTTGCGCGAGGCGAAGTGTGATATCCTGACGCTGGGCCAGTATTTGCAGCCGACCTTGCGGCACTTGCCGGTAGTGGACTATATCACGCCCGAGCAGTTTGCCCGCTACAAAGAAGCGGCCCTGGAGATGGGCTTTTTACACGTGGCGAGCGGGCCGCTGGTGCGCAGCTCCTATCACGCGGACGAATTCTCGCCTGCGGGGAGCACCACCACCCAACCGTAACTGAGCTATGTTCCAGTTTGATTTTCCGCCGTTTCGTGAACTTTGCGAGCGCAAATTTCACCCCGGCACGCGCGCCAAGGGCGCGGAAATTCACGCTTCGGGCAAAGTCCTTTCCTGTCAAGTGGAGGAGGAAAGGATGGAATGCGGTATTTTTGCGACGGTGCAAAGCGGCTCGGGCGCGCCTTACGAAGTGGAGATCACCTGTGGCTTATACCAGAATAAGCCGTTTCTGGACGCGTTCTGTACTTGTTCGGTGGCGGAGTATTGCAAGCACATTTATGCGGTTCTGTTGAAAGTAAAGGAGGAGCGGAAACTGGGTTTTCAGCTCCCGCCCGCCGCCCACGGCAATGTGATTCCTTTGCCGCCGCCGGCAGCCAAACTTTCCAGCGAGTGGCAAGCGTGGCTGGACCGGTTGGGGAAGAGCGCGCCTTCCGAAAAAGAAAAGGCCGTGGCCAGCGCCGGACTGGAATCGAGCTATCGCCTGTTTTACGTCATCAAGCCGGCCAAGTCCCGATTGGCGATCACCGTGGAGTTTTTCCAGGGGCGTCTGGCGCCCAATGGCACGGTCAAATCGAAGTCGCAGCTTTATCTGGGCAACATCCTCAACGGGGCCGGCAACGAGGGCGTTTTGCCGGCGGACCGGATGCTCGCGCGGAAAATCTATTTGTCTCAATTGGATGGCCAATTCTTCTCGACAGAGCTGCAAGGCGCGGCCCTGACGGAATTGCTCCCGGAAATTCTCGTCACCGGGCGATGTTATTGGAGGAGTGTGTCCGGCAAAGGAAGGGCCATCGCGCTGGGCGCGCCCCGCCCCGCGACGCCGGTGTGGCGGATGGATGAGCGCGGCTGGCAGGAACCTGCTTTTGATTTTCGTCCCGCCGCCACAATTCTTGCTTTGTCCCCGCCGTGGTATGTGGATGAAAAAGACGGGCTGTGCGGCCCATTGGAGACCGGCTTGCCGCCGGACGTGGCGGCGGAATGGCTGTTCGCCCCGAAGGTAGCGCCCGAGCAATCCCATTTGCTTTGGCAGCAATTGCCGGAGCGACAGATCGCCGGACTGCCGCTGCCGGCCAAGATCGAGGTTGAGACTATCCCTTCAGGTCCGCCCGTGCCCTGCCTGCGCCTATCCTCCAGTCCGCGTCCGCAATCGCATACTTATTTTGAACAGGACGAGCCGGAAATGATGCATTTGGCGCATCTGGAGTTTGAGTATGCCGGCGCGCGGGTCTCGCCGGGTTCCCCGCAAACCCTGTGCGATCAGTTCGAGAACAATCGCGTGCGCCGTCTGGTGCGGGATTTGCGTGGCGAACAAGCGATTCTTCGTTTGATGGACCAGATGGGCTTTGATCGAGCGTCGGGCATCTATTATATCCCGTCGCAGAAAATGACTGATGACTGGTCGTTCTACGAAGAGGGAGAATGGCTCACCTTTGTTTTCGAGCGATTGCCCAAGCTGCAAGAGCAAGGCTGGCGTATTGAAATTGAGCCCAACTTCGCCTTCCGCATGGCGCAACCCGAAGATTGGTACGCGGATGCCCAGGCCGAAAGCGGAGTCGATTGGTTCAACGCCGAAATCGGCGTGCAATTGGACGGGCAAAAAGTCAATCTGCTTCCCATCCTCATGAATTTTTTCGCGGAACGAAAAGACCTTTTCGGAGCCGCCGCGATTTCGCAACTGAGTGACAAAGGGCTCTTTCTGGTGCCGTTGCCGGATGGCCGGCGGCTGCCCTTTCCAGTCCCGCGGCTGAAGCTCATGCTCAATGTGCTGCTGGACCTTTTTGAGCCGCAAGCGCTGGATGACCATGGCCGGTTGCGTTTGAACCGCCTGCGCGCGGCGGAGTTATCCGGCACGGCGGAGAGCGGGTCCTGGCGCTGGCTCGGAGGGGATAATCTGCGGCAGTTGAGTGAAAAGCTGCGGGACTTTCGCTCCATCCGGTCAATCAGCCCGCCGTCCGGTTTGCAAGCCAGCTTGCGGGGCTACCAACAGGAAGGGCTGAATTGGCTGCAGTTTTTGCGCGATTACAATCTCGGGGGCATCCTGGCGGACGACATGGGCCTGGGAAAAACGGTCCAAGCGCTGGCGCATCTCCTGGAGGAAAAAAACAGCGGACGGGCGGACCGACCCAGCCTGGTGGTCGCTCCCACTAGCTTGATGACCAATTGGCGGCAGGAGACGGAGCGTTTCGCGCCCGCGCTGAAACTCCTGGTACTGCATGGCCAGGAGCGCAAGGCGAACTTTGACAAATTGCGCGAGTACGACCTGATCGTGACCTCCTATCCGCTGCTGCCGCGCGATGAAGCCGTCCTGGTCAAGGAGGAGTTTCATTTAATTATACTTGATGAAGCGCAATACATCAAGAACCCGAAAACGCGCTACGCGCAGATCGTCTGCCAGTTGCGCGGACGCCATCCGCTTTGCCTGACCGGCACGCCGATGGAGAACCATTTGGGAGAGTTGTGGTCACAATTTAACTTTCTCCTGCCGGGTTTCCTGGGGGATGAAACGCGCTTTCGCAAATTGTTTCGCAACCCGATTGAAAAAGGAGGGGATAAAGAGCGCCGCGAAATACTGGCCCGGCGCATTGCTCCCTTTGTGCTGCGGCGGCGCAAGGAGCAGGTGGCGGCGGAATTGCCGGCCAAGACGGAAATCCTGCAAAATGTGGAACTCTCCGGAGCGCAGCGCGATCTTTACGAAACCATCCGCCTGGCCATGCACGCGCGCGTCCAGGCGGAGGTCCGCGAGAAAGGACTCTCCCGCTCGCACATCATCATCCTGGACGCTCTGCTCAAGCTACGCCAGGTTTGCTGCGATCCGCGCCTGGTCAAGCTGCCGGTGGCCCAGACGGTCAAAGAATCGGCCAAGCTGGAATTACTCATGGACCTGGTGCCGGAGATGCTGGCCGAAGGCCGCCACATCCTGTTGTTTTCGCAATTTACGAGCATGCTGGCACTGATTGAGGCGGAGCTGACCAAGCAATCGATCCCGTATGTGTTATTGACTGGTGATACCACGGACCGCGCGACACCCATCCAAAAATTCCAAAGCGGCCAGGTTCCTCTTTTTCTGATCAGCTTGAAGGCGGGGGGCACCGGACTGAACCTGACGGCGGCGGATACGGTCATTCATTATGATCCGTGGTGGAATCCGGCGGTGGAAAGCCAGGCGACGGACCGGGCTCATCGCATTGGCCAGACGAAATCCGTATTCGTTTACAAATTTATTACCGTGGGCACGGTGGAAGAAAAAATTCTCGCCTTGCAGGCCCGGAAGCGGGACTTGGTGGAAGGGCTGATGAACGAGAGCCACAAAGAGGTCCCGCAATTAACGCATGACGACCTACAGGTGCTCTTTGCGCCCTTGGGGTGAGCGAACCAACTGCTGAACCGTTAGGATTGACCCAAGTGCGACTGGACTGCGGAAACAATCCTGAAAGGATTGTAATCATTCAGCCCAGGGTTGCGAGGAACGATTTACCCTGGGGCCGTAACCAAATGGGAGATCAACCCTGCAAGGGTTGAAGCGGAGGCTGGCGCTGCTAGCATCACATTACGCCTCAGTCGCTACGAACTGGAGTTTGACGAACAGTATGTTTGGGACTGATTCAACCCTTGCAGGGTTGATCAATAATTGGGGCATCCCCCAGGGTAGCTCGTTCCTCGCAACCCTGGGCTGAAAGCTCCAATCCCTTCGGGATTGAGGAGTGCGACTAGAAAAAGAACGTCCAAACGCCAGTGGGCGGCGCGGCAGCGCCGCCCCACCTTCCTTGGGTAGGGCGTTGCTGCCGCAACGCCCAAAATTCAAGTCTTTGGTTAGTTGTCAGCATCAAGAGTGCCGCAGAGTGACGTCCCGAAAAGAGTCGCGCCGTGGATTTGACGCGGGAATGCGCGCGGTTGACGCGGGCAGAACGGGTCAAGCGTCACGCGTGGGGCGTGAAATTTTCACGCGGCATGGAAGGTTGCCGCTGCACAGAGCTAAACTTGCTACGAGAGGCGGAGTGTCTGCGCCGACTATCGGAAAGTTGGCATGAGTCAGGCTGTATCAGGTACAACCATGGACACAGAAGCTAACCAACCTGGGGAAGGGGGCGGCGATGAAACGCACGGCGTGTCGGCCGCCCCCGACCTTCCCAGCAAAGTATCCGGGCGCTGGGGGCGGCGGCGGTTTTACGTTGATTGAGTTGTTGGTGGTGGTTGCGATCATCACGGTTTTGGCCGCGCTCTTGGTGCCGGCTTTGGCCGGGGGGAAGGAACAGTCGCGCCGGACCTCCTGCCGGAGTTGCGAGCGGCAGTTCAGCCTGGCCGTTCTTCTCTATGCGGACGATAATCGCCAATGGGTGCCAAGCGGCGCGGCCAATTCACCATTCACGGACGAGCACTTGCCGCTGGTGAGCAACACCACCAGTAATTCCCTGGTCCAGTATCTGCGCAACGTGCAGATGATGGCGTGTCCTGGTTTCGCCTCCTACTTTCTGAATGACACGAGTTTGCAGGGAGAGCCGGAGGGGCGCGGCTACGTCATTGGCTACAATTATCACGGCGGCCATACCAACACGCCCTGGGCCGCGGTGACTTCGTTTGATTTGCCGAGCCAATGGAGCGGAAGGACAGCGACTTGGGTCTCGCCTCAACGATTGACTGATTCCAGCAGCTTGGTTTTGGTTTCGGACATGAATGACTGGTCTTTGGGGGACGGGCGCACTTGGGCGCCCCACGGCAAGAACGGCCCCGTCTTGCATGGCTCGGACGAATCCAACAGAGGCCGGATGTTTAGCAACCCGACTTCGGCGCAGATCGGCGCGATGGGCGGCAATATTGGCCTGCTCGACGGCTCAGTTTCCTGGAGGAACATCCTTAATATGCACGTGTATCAAGGCTCACTAGGCGCATTTTCCCTTCGAAAAATCGCTAAAAAATTCAAATTAGGTGCGTCGTTATTGAATAAAATGAAGATTTCATAATTTCAAATGTAGCCATACATTATGCGATTTAGAGCTTGACATGGCTG
>Ga0182016_10002677_pt1 | contig 20727 bp, 19 predicted proteins | sample 712S2MmetaG_FD_120491 | JGI IMG/M metagenome (GOLD analysis project Ga0182016, IMG submission 120491) | Permafrost microbial communities from Stordalen Mire, Sweden - 712S2M metaG | ecosystem: Environmental > Terrestrial > Soil > Wetlands > Permafrost | place: Sweden: Stordalen | collected... | reverse complement strand
CGATCTTTCGAATGACATCAGGAAGTGCGGTGTTCTTGAGGCGCTCCATCAGTACGCTCTTTCTTGTTAATCCGTGCCGAGCCAGATCGAAGGTAAAACGCAAGTCTTTTTCCCGGCCCGCAGCGTACTTGGAGATAGCAAGATCGTGTGCCTCCAGGCACAGACCCACTGCCTGCCCTGTGGCTTCGCTCTGCACCGAGATTACCCGATCAATCCACATGGCCGGCAGCGTTGCTGTTTCGGGACCGACGCCCTGGGCGTAGTAACCATAGGTGTCATGAAATGCGGAGAGTTCGCCTATCGCGCCGTCGATTGCATCGGCAAGCTCTGGCTCCCGCAGCGGGTAGAGATCCGCCTCCATTGAGCGGAGCAATTCCCCCGGAGCCTGCGGAAATTGGCCCAGGATAGCTTGGCTGCCAATCACTACCAATTCCTGCGGGGATGAGCGGCTGCCGCTGTCGATCAATATGGAGGCGCTCGCGCCCAGCAGATGCTCCAACTGTTCGCGCGTCACCGGAAAGCCTCGAAGATCCTCGCGCGCTCTTCGGGCGTCAGAATATTCGTAAAAGGCGAGGATTGCCGAAGCCTCGTTGCGTCTTCGCCCATGCTCGCCAGAAAGGCGGCGATTTCCACCGGGTCTCGCTCGAGGATGCGCCCCCACTCGAGAAAGTACGATGGCACGGGGTCTGCCGCTTGCGCTCTCCAGCGCGCAAGGGTACTGCGCGCCCGGGCGATGAGCGCAGGATCCGCCAGAAGTTTTCTGGCAACGAGGCAATGCATTGCGAGGCTCCTGGCATCGAGGCGCTGGTGATCGGAGTACCCCTGAGGTGTGGAACCAACCCACCCCTGTTGCAAGCGAAAGCCCGAGCGGCGCTTGCGCTCCCGCGCCGCGCGCATCCGTTCCGCCGCATCGGGAGCGCCGGGTTTGCGGGGCCGACCAGGGCCTCTTTTGGATGTCTGCACAATAATAAATGTAACATGTTACTTTTATTGTGACCAGTCCCGGCCGACGGCCGGCGCGGGAAGCATCGCTTGCTCGACGGAATGTAACGCGTTACAGTGTAACGCGTTACATTCTCAGGAAGAAAACCATGTCACGAACTGCCGAGCGGATGAAGGCTATGCGCGAACGGCGTCGCACTCGCGGTTTGCGCGAATTGCGCTTGGTCGTACCTGACGCACGCTCGAAGGCAGTCCGTAAGCGCGTCGAAAAGCAGGTGGCGGGATTGGATCCTTCGCTCGAAGTGGCGGCAATGCGATGGACGGAGTCGGTTGCAGAATTTGATGCCACATGAAGCGCGGCGATGTCGTCACGGTCGCGGCAAGCGGCGACTACGGTAAGCCGCGGCCTGCGGTGATTGTGCAGACGGACGCGCTCCCGGCTGCGCACGCATCTGTGGTGATCTGCCAGATGACATCTGAGTGCAGTGATGCGCCCGACTTCCGGGTGACAATCGATCCGACTGAGAAAAATGGGCTGCGAGTGAGATCACAGGTCATGGCGGATAAGCCCGTCACCGTTCGCCGCGAGAGAATTGGACAACAGGTCGGTCATCTCGACGACAAGGACATTTTGCGCCTGAACATCGCATTGGCATTTATCATGGGTTTGGCGGACTAACCACGACGGCCTCCTACTTAACCCCAATCGTGCGGCGTCTCTCGGCCAACTCCAGTTGGTCGCCACAATGAAAGAGCCTCCCGGGAGCAGACATTCAGGTCTTAGGTTACGCTATTGGGAACGCCCACCAAGAGCCTGTAAATGGCCGACCGCGCCGACACAGAAAATCGACGTCATCGCTGCGCGACGGGGTCGCCGTGACCGACCCCGGCAAGGCGGTGTTCCTGAGCTATGCCTCGCAGGACGCTGTGGCGGCCGGCAGCATCTGCAAAGCCCTGCGGGCGGCAGGCATCGAGGTCTGGTTCGACCAGAGCGAGCTGCGGGGCGGGGACGCGTGGGATCAGTCGATCCGCAGGCAGATCAAGACCTGCACCTTATTTCTTCCGATCATCTCCCGGAACACGCACGATCGCGATGAGGGGTATTTCCGGCTCGAGTGGAAGCTCGCGGTCGATCGGTGCCACCTGATGGCGGCCGACAAGGCCTTCCTGCTGCCGGTGGTCATCGATGACACTCGTGACGATGATGAACGGGTGCCAGAGCGGTTTCGGGAGGTGCAATGGACGCAACTGCCCGGTGGGGTCACACCTGCAGCCTTCGTTGAGCGGGTACGGCTGCTGCTGTCAGGGGAGCTGTCACAGGAGCCGAAAGGGCCCGCGTCGGAAGCTGTGCGCCTGTCGGTTGCGCCGACGGCCGGATTACCGCTGCGGGTCTCGTGGCGGTCGAAAGCGGCGCTCATTGCGATGATCGCGGTGGCTGTCGTTGCGCTCGGTTACCTCGTGGCAAACCGACACGTCCTCTCGAAGCGTGGCGCGGAGGTTGGGGCGGTACCGGGGTCCGCAGCTCAGAGCGCTCCATCCATCGCTTTCAACCCGCCGCCGCACTCGATCGCGGTGCTGCCGTTTGTGAACATGAGCGGCGACCAAGCTCAGGAGTACTTCTCCGATGGCATTACGGAAGAGCTTCTGGACACGCTGTCGCGGATAGAGCAACTACAAGTCGCAGCTCGTACTTCCTCATTCTCGTTCAAGGGGCAGACTGTCGACACGTCGACGATTGCGCGCAAATTGAACGTCGGCGCTCTCCTTGAGGGTAGCGTGCGCCGAGCAGGAAACACGGTGCGAATTACCGTGCAACTGATCGACCCAGTGAGCGGTTTTCGGGTTTGGTCGCAGACTTTTGATCGGGACCTAAGCAACATTCTGCAGGTCCAGACAGAGGTCGCTACGGCGGTAGCGCAACAGCTCAAAGTCAAACTTGCCGGGACTGAGTCCGCAAAGCTTGAAGTGGGGGGCACTACGAATCCCGACGCCTACGATGCGTATCTGCGGGGTGAGCAACTCTATAACTCCGATCTGCGCGGTCAAGAGGGGTGGCGTACCGCCTTGGCCTATTTCGACAAAGCAATCGCACTCGATCCTAACTACGCCTCCGCCTATACAGGTCGCGCACGCGCGTTCGGTCACGCGGCCATAGCTTCCGCTGCACCCGAGGAGCGCGCAACTCTTCGCAAGCAGGCTATTGCCGCGGCCGAAAGGGCTGTTGCGCTCGCGCCCAGCTCCGGGGAAGCGCACTCGGTACTTGCATCCATTCGTTCGTTCATCCTGCTCGATTTCAGTGGCGCGGCGCCGGAGCACGACCGCGCTATGGCTCTAGCTCCTGGCAGCGCCCAGGTGCAGCGACGCTTCGGTGGCTTTGCCTCACTCATCGGTAATCACGACACTGGTATCACTGCGCTGAGGCGCGCCGTCGCTCTCGACCCGCAAAATTTTTTGGTGCATACGCATTTGGGAATGGGTCTGCTCGAGGCTGGGCGGTATGATGAAGCGCTCGCAGCGTTCCGCGCAGCAGCAACCCTCATTCCGGCGTCGCACGAAGTGGAAGGTCTCACTGTAGAGACGTTGCTCGATGCCGGTGAAAGCGAGCGAGCGCGGTCTCTATGCGCTTCGTCCGCTACACCTCTCGACGATGAAGACCGCCTTTCGTGTTTGGCTCGAGCCTACTATGCGCTCGATCGGCGACCGGATGCCCAGGGTGAACTATCTAAGCTTCGAGCTCTTGGCGGAGATCGGCTCGCCTACGTGTATGCAAAGATCTATGCGTGCTGGGGCGATTCGGCTTCGGCGCTTCGCTGGCTATCCAGGGCCGAACAGCTACTTGATTCAAATCTTCAGAGTCTCAGAGTGGAGCCGTGTTTTCGTGCCATCCGAGATGAGCCGCAGTACAAGGCGATTGAAGCTCACCTGAATTTTCCCCGTAAGGTGTAGTGGGCCCGCTTTTCATGACGTAGTCTGAGCTACCCGGAAGCTGCCGGTCGCGACCGTCAACTCCGGGTCCGAACCCGGTCATACGGACAAGACTGCGTGTGGAACCGCAGCCAATGCCAGCGAACGTCCGCGAACTTATTGCTCGGCACTGCAAGCGGGAAATCATTGGCTCGCATTGGCCAGCATTGGCTGGAGAGTGGAGCGGGCGATGGGAATCGAACCCACGGCTCAAGCTTGGGAAGCTTGGGTATTACCATTATACGACGCCCGCTACGCGTTTGATTCTAGTCGGGTTCCAACCGGTCGGCAAATCGGGGGGCGTTGCGCTGGGGACAATTCCGGGCAGGGCCTCTAAACGAAAACCCCGGCGCGAGGCCGGGGTTCTAGAAGCATCGTGCCGTTAAGGTATCAAGCTGGTTGCAGCTTTCGACGGCGCGCCAACATAGCAAGACCGCCGACACCGGACAGGAGCAAGGGCAGCGCAGCAGGCACGGGCACCGCCGTGGGCTGCAACTCCCAGTAACCCGCATCCACAGAGGCCGCCGGACCGCCCGTCCCCGGTGTCACGTTGTTCGAGCCGAGCGCGACGTTGCCAACCAGACCAGCGCCCTCAGCGATCTGATAATTTCCGGCGGACGTCGTCCCGGAAAAAGTCTTGTGACCGCCAAAGTTGATCGAAGTGATCAGGTAGAAGCCGGTCGGCGCCCCGGTGGTTGGCGAGAGATCATTACTCGTCGCCCAAGTCTTACCCGTGGTAATCGTGTTACCCGAGGCTTTTAGATCAGCGAGCGAAAGAGTCTCGCCGTCGCTGAACTCAAACGAGAAGCCGGTAATGGCTGCTTCGGCGAGGGCGGCGGTGCTGTAAGTATCGGTAAATGTACCGGAAGCGCTACCAGTGGTGAAGGGTGTCGCCAGCGACAACGTCAGCGTCCCGGTGGGTGTGATCGACTGCCCAGCAGTAACCGATGTCGACACCCAGTCGAAGGTGACTATGGTGCTAGCATGCGCGGCTGAAGCGCCCAGCGTAGCGGAGGCCACGGCCGCCGTGAGAAAAAGCGAACGAGTGAAAACCGGCTTACACACTGGCTGGCTCCTTGAATAACGAAACTGGGCTCCGTGCTCGGAACTCGTTGCTGTTGCTTGAGAGCGAAGGTACCTGTCTGTTGTCCCAGGTTAATGTCAGTCATGTGAAATTCCGATAACACGGTCCGGGATGCTGGACGGTGCCGACATGAAGTCTCGGAACGAACCCGGCCGGACCAATCTGACAACCGACCAGATCAACGAACTGGTCGCCATCATTCGCTGAGGATCAAGGGCCGACTCTCCAACGAGAATGGTTCAACGACGCCATGTCGATGTTGTTCGAAGACATCGCCGGTCTTGCGGTGATGACCAACAGCCAAAAGAAATCGACTCCTGGCAATCTTGTGGTCACGATATCAACGTTCCAACAGTGCCGACCAACGCCACTGACACGAACGTCTAGATCGTGATTCCCGCCTGGATCATCAACGGCGGACCGCCCGGCCACCTCAGAGGGCCCTCCGGGACTCACGCTTCGTAGACCCACTTTCCGCCGAGCATGGTGCGCTCCACCGGGATGTCGAGCCACAATTCCGCCGGAACGGCCAGCGGGTCCTGTGCGAGCACCGTCAAGTCGGCGAGTTTTCCGGGCGCGATCGATCCCTTCTCTTGCTCCTCGAAGGAGGCGTAGGCGCCGTTCATCGTCATGGAACGGAGCGCTTCGTCGACCGTGATGCGTTGGGCCTCCCCCCACACGTGGCCGGTGGGATCGCGCCGCGTGGTCTCGGAGTAAAGCCACAGCATGGGCGACGGCGGGCTCGCGGTGTAGTCCGATGAGGAGGGCGGACACAAGCCCGCGTCGATGAACGAGCGGTAAGCGAACATCCGGGCGGCCCGATCATCGCCGTAGAAATGCAGGATGTCGCCGTGGAAATTCACGTATCCCGAGAACGGAATGGGGATCGCCCCCACGGCACGCATGCGGGCGATCAGCGCGGGGGTCACCACCGTGCAGTGCTCGATGCGAAAGCGCGGATCGCGCCGCGGAAATTCGCGATTGAGATCCTCGTACACACCGAGGATGCGATCGATGGCGCGTTCGCCGTTGGCGTGCGTGGCGAGCTGGAATCCCGCGAGCCATGCCTTGCGCGAATGCTCATACAAACTCGCGCGTGTACCGAGCTCGACCCCCGTGTAGTCCGGCATGCCGATGTACGGATCGGCGAGCCATGCCGTTCGCTCCGAGATCGAGCCGTCGGCGTATTGTTTCACGCCGCCGATGCGCACCATGTCATCGCCGAATCCGGTATGCACGCCTGCCTCGATGTAGCGATCCAGGTAGTCCACATCCATGTGGCAATAGGCCCTGTAAAGAAGTTCGCCCGAGTCCCGGGCATCCTGGTACGCCTGCAGCCCTGCCGGGCTGGCATCGGCCTCGCACACGGACGTGATGCCGTGGCTGGCGTAAAGCTTCGACATCAGCGCCACCGCGCGGCGATGGTCGTCGCGGGTCAAATCGTCGGGAACCTTGGCGAGCACGGCGTCGAGCGCCTTATCCGCCACCCGGCCGTTGAGCTCACCGTTCGCGTCGCGCTCGAAGCGTCCACCCGGCGGATCGGCCATCCCGGCTTTCGCGCCGGCGAGCGCCAGCGCGGCTGAATTGGCGTAGCCGGTGTGGCCGCCACGGTGGGTTACGATGACCGGATGGTCGGGCACCGCAGCATCGAGGTCGGCACGCGTCAGGAACCGCGGTGTTTTACCGTCGTCGTATAGATACCCCAGAACCCAATGGCCCGGAGGCGTTTGCGCCGCGCGCGCTTGCAATGCGGCCAAAATAGCCTCGATGGACGACTTGTCGCATGGAACTTTCCTCAACGCGTCGAGCCCGCTCGCCCAAGGGTGGGCGTGAGCGTCGTTGAACCCGGGGAACACCCGGCGCCGTCCGAGGTCGATGCGCCGTGTAGCCGCCGCGCCGAGCGCGAGGACCTCACGGTCCATTCCGACCGCGAGAATCCGGCCGTCGTGAATCGCAATCGCGGTCGCGTCGGGGGTCGCGGGCTCCATGGTCGACACGCGTCCGTTGAACAAGATAATGTCGGGTGTCGATCCCTTGAGTCGAATCAGCGGCATCGCCGCCAGAGCCTTGACCACATCCCGCCGGGTTTGCCGCATGAGGTATGTTAATTGATCCTGCTGACACTGCGAATCTTCTTGAGGGGCCTGGCCATGCCGCCGGCATCGCCGCTGCTGATCGGCTTCGCGGGCCTGCTCCTCTGGCGGCGCTGGGCACGCCTCGGCTGGACGCTGTGTGCGATCAGCATCGTGACCCTGTGGCTGCTCTCGACGCCGTTCGTCGCGGATGCGATCGGGCATTCAGCCGAGGATTACCCGGCGCTCGATCCCGCGCACCTGACCACCACTCAAGCCCAAGCACGGGCGATCGTGATTCTCGGAGGCGGATTTCGGCATAACGCGCCCGAAGTGGGCGCGGACACACCGAGCATCACCGGCGATTTGCGCTTGATCGAGGGCGCGAGGGTCGCCCGCGCCACTCATCTCCCCGTGTTGATCTCGGGCGCCCCACCCGAGGCCGCCGCGATGCGAAGATTCATGGAGGAGGATCTGCAGGTGCCCGTCACCTGGGTGGAAGGCGCCTCGTGGACCACGCGGCAGAACGCAGAATTCTCGGCACGCATGCTTCTGCCGCTTGGCATCGACCGAATCATCCTGGTGACGTCGAGTCCGCATATGACCCGCGCCGCCGGCGATTTCACCGCGGCGGGCTTCAAGGTCACGGCCGCGCCGGCCGACATGGTGACCCGGGACGATCCGGGATTGTTTTGGCTCGTACCCTCGGTTCATGCGTTGTCCCGATCACAGCAGGCGCTCTACGAATGGGCCGGGCGGCTGGTTCACCACTTCGTCTGAGAATCAATTCGCACGGCGCAGTCCCGGCTTCGGCTCCCCCGTGGCTTCTATCTCCACCAGCAGCTCTTCGCGGCACACGTCGGCCTGAAGATAGAGGATGGGAGCGGCGGGCCGCAGGCTCGCGGACAACACCCTTTGGATGGCATCGAGGTCGCGCGACCGCCGCACGTAGACCTTGAACTTCAATCCGTCGAGCGAGTAGCTCGGCGTGCCGACCACGCGATTGGCCTCCTCGAGCAGCGCATCGAGGTTGGCCAGCGTCTCGTGGGTCTGGGCCGACACATCCCCCGGGTGGATGGTCTCGTGTCCGACGATGCTTGCAGTGCCCGACACGAACAAATTCGTGCCCGCCGATTCGGCGAGCACGCAGGCGCGCGAGAAGCTCGGACTGTGACTCCCGAATTTCGGCGGATAGCGATAGGCGCTCGTCTGACGCGGGTTCTCGACCATCTTCGGCGCTTCGCGGGAGGCAAGGAAATAAATCGAGATCGGGCTTCCCGCCGGGGACCCGAGCGCGCAAGCCGCCGGAACGGCGTTTTCCGTCGGTCGGCCGACACGGCGGAATGCAGCCTGGCGCGCCGTGTTGAAGTGACGGTAGCGCTCGTCGCCGCCGGCCTCGCGGGTGATCTCCGGTAGATAGTTCCACACGCGGATCAAGTGCCGATGGCCGGTTCTTTCCAGAACCTCGAAGATGTTCTGATAGGCGCTGAGGGTGGCCTGCGACAGGCCGGTCGAGTCGCCTTCGAGTCCTTGCTCGTCGAACATCAGCGTGCCGAACAGGAAGTCGTCGCAAAACCGGTAATGCACCTGGGCATGTCTCGACGGGAGTTGGGCGCGGACGGGCCCCGTGATCCGCCAGACTTCGCACAGCTGGCCGGCGTCCGCCCCCAGCGAAGGCGTCATGCTCGCCGCGACCGGAACCTCCGCGGAGTCGATGCGTGGAAGGCTGGCGAAACCGACCACACCGAGCACATTGTTCCACCACGACGCGGGCGTTGCCGCGATCTCGTCCATCGGAACATAGTCTAGGTGGAGGACGGCCGTGCTCATGGTGCGGCAGTCTAACGTGAGATCAGTAAGCGATGTAGGGGCCCGTCCCGGCGGACGTCGCCGCGCCTTCGATGACGTTGGCGACCCGCCGGCCGTAGAAGAACGGCAAACCCCAGTCGAAGCTGCCGGTGGCCTGGATCGATCCGGCGAGTCCCGGGTACGCGGTGACCGAGTTGCTCACGGTGTCGGCATTCGCCACTTCGAAGCTCGCGTTCACGGTGGAGTTGTTGCTCAGCACGAACGCGGCCGTCAATGTCTCGGGACTCGCGGGACAGTAGAATGTGGAAATACTCGTGCCGGAGCCGCCCGAGTTGGGACATGACGTAGGAGCGGTAAAGCCCTGAGGAACGTTGAAGTACGTGGCGTTGGAGCCGGAGTCGACGTAGCTGTCGGCCAGGGTCTGGCCGTCGAACACCGTGGTCACGTATCCCGCGCCCGACACGGGCACCACGGTTTCAGTGCCCAACGAATTATTCGATTCGGTATCGATGCCGAAGATCAGCGAACCGGTGACGTTCGCGGCCCCGGCCGAGGCCACCGAGGGCAGCGTGATGATGGTGCCGTTGTTGTCTGTCGCGAACATCGCGACAGGGTCCTGAACCTGTGCGGACAGCGGCACGAGCGTGCCGATGCACGCCGTGGCGCTCGTGCATCCATAGTATTGAATGGGCTCCGGAATGCTTCCCGCGCAATAGCTGCCGCAGTCCTGGACAAAGGGACCGATGCCCAAAATGCCGTTGGCGCCGAAGCTGGCGACGGTATTCTCGGCGGCGGGCGCCGGACTCGAGCAGTCGCTGGGAGCGGTGGGATAGCGCGAGTCGCCGATGAGCTGCACCGGTACCGAACTCGCCGACTCTCCGGAGATCTTCAGATCCACCAGGGCCACCGGTCCCCAACTATAGCCGTCGACGAACTCGATGCACTCCACCAGGGCGCCGCCGCTGGCAGCCGAGGCGACCGGCAAAGTGAGGTTGAGCGCCTGGGAGATGAGCCGCAGTCCATACGAGCCCGTATCCACCTGGATATTGTCGATGGTCTGACAGTTCGTGGTATTGGGCACACAGACGGTCACGGTGGTAAACAACGTGTTGATCGCATTCACCCCGGCGGGGCCGCCGCTCACGGTGACGCTCACGACGTTGGAACCCGGAGTGACGGTCCCCGTGCCGGTCGAGCTTGACCCGCCGCTCAAGCCATCGCCTCCTCCGCCGCACGAAATCACCGCGATGCAAAGAAGCAAGGCGCAGCCGCGCAACGCCGGTGTCCACAGGGTATTCACTGCAAATCTCCTACCGATACGCCGCTGGGAAGGGCCTGCGGCAGGTAGGCGAGCCCGTGGTGCGCCCGCATGTGGCCGCCCGACACGACCACCAAGTCCGGCTCGCGGACTTCGAGATGCTTGCGGGTGCCGTGCGCGGCGGGGACCGCAGCGGCAAACTCGGCGAAATAGCTGCCGAGCGATTGCTTCAAATTCGGGATGAAAGGGCCGTTCCAGGTGACGGCGAACACCTTGCCGTCGAGTCCGGTGTACTCGCGCAGCAGGGTACCGGTGGGAAGCTGCATCTCATGGACGCGATAAGTCCCGAAATCCGATTCCTTGACGGACGCCCGATTCAGCTGAGTTTCCGCGGTCAGGGAGGTTTCCGGCTCGCCCAGTGTCGCGCACGCGACGGCGGACCACAGTGCGCCGACCATTGCCGCACCCGACGCCAAGACCAGTTTTCTGACCATACGGTGTTCCATGCGAGGTCGCGTTGTAGTCCCTGTTGAGGTGTTGTAGCCCTTGTTGGAACGATTATCTGCAATTTGGTTCACGGAACGCGCGCTGTCGTTTCCTGGAGACAGCGCGCCGCAGGACCGCTACCATGAGCGCGAAATTACCGCGCGCCCTCTCTACACTTCTTTACGCAACCGTCAGGCGAGCTGCGGAATGATTGGCCGCGGTGATGGTCTGTAGCTGGGCGATGCCGACGGCGGCTTGTGGGGTGACATCATGAAAGCGATCGGTTCCGTGAAATTCATCGTCCGCGTCGGACTTTTGGCGTCGGCTGCGGCCTTTGCGGTCGCGGCGTGCCACATCGGCGGCGGCTACACCATCGGCGGAACCGTGACCGGGGTGCGCGGCGCCGGCCTCGTGCTGCAGGACAACTCCGGCGACAATCTCACCGTCACCGGCAACGGATCTTTCGCGTTTTCGTCCGGGATCGATCAGGGCGGGGCCTATTCGGTCACCGTTCTCAAGCAACCGTCCAATCCGGCGCAGACCTGCGTCGTACACAACGGCTCGGGCACCATCGGCACCGCCGACATCAACAATGTGGTCGTCAGCTGCTCGCAGGCCGGACGATTTGCGTACGTGCCGAACGAGACATCCAACACCATTTCCGCTTTCTCCATCGACGCCTCGACGGGCGCGCTGACTCCGATCGCGGGCTCGCCTTTCGCCTCGACCGGAACGACGCCGGTGGCGGCAGTGGTGGATCCGAACGGCGCTTATTTGTATGTTGCCGACAATGGCTCCGCCGATGTGTCGGTGTACGCCATCGACGACAGCACGGGGGCACTCACGGCGGCCGGCGAGCCGATCGGCGCCGGTCATGGACCGTTCGCCCTGTTGGTCGAGCCCTCCGATCAATTCCTCTACGTGGCCAACAAGACCGACAACTCGGTGTCGGTGTTCGCGATCGAGAGCGGCGGCGGATTGACCCAGATCACCGGGTCGCCATTTGCAGTGGGCGACGAACCCACCTCGTTGAAGACCGATCCCGGCGGCAATTTCCTCTATGTCACCGACTTTGCCGCCGGCGCGGTCGCCGCCTTCTCCATCGAACCCGGCGGCGGCTCGCTGGCCGCCCTGAACGGCTCGCCTTTCGGCGCGGGCGCGGGCGCCTTGGCCATCGCCGTCGATCCCACGGGAACCTACGCGTATGTCGCGAACGAGACGGCCCATACCCTCTCGATGTATTCCATCAACACCGGCACGGGCACGCTGGCGGCACTGTCCGGCTCGCCGTTGGCCACCGGCACGAGCCCGGAATCGCTTGCGATCGATCCGGCAGGCCGTTTCCTCTATGCCGCCAACGTGACCGCCGCGAACGAGGTCACGAGCTACTCCATCACCCCGTCGAGCGGCGCACTGACCCCGGCGTCGAGCATCGGGTCGGGCACTTTCCCCCTGAACATCGTCATCGACCCCGCGGGACAATTCGCCTACGTGGCGAACGAAAATTCGAACAACATCTCGGTCTACGCCGTCGATTCCACCACTGGCGCATTGAAACAGGTCTCGGGCTCGCCATTTGCCGCGGGCGTCAATCCCAGGGCGGTCGCCATCGATTGAGGGCCATCCCGGACCCGACGCCTGAGAATCACGTCACTGTACCTGCCTCATCCCGGGCGCCCGCGGGTGCTTGAGGCTAAACTTCCGGGGTGAGCACACCGGTACCGGGCATAGCGTCAGCGCCGACGCGTTTCGGCTTGACCGCACGGCTCGGCATCCTCATGGCCGTGCTGGCGGGCGAAACCGTGCTCGCCAGCTACTGCATCCAGGCGGCGCCGCTGGATTCGCTCAGCGACGCGGCGCAGGTCCTCCACTCCATCCAGCATTGGCTGTTCCGGTTCATCATCGCGTACGGAATATCGCTGGCCATGCTTGCCTACCTGCGTACCCACGTGTACGCCGCGGCCGCGGCGGCCGCAGACCACGCTCCCCTGCGCTTGAGCTGGGCCTTGATTCACGTCGCGCTTATCGTACCGTTCGTCTATCTCTCCGCGCATCTATATGCCGGTTCGGCGGCCGCCGGTTCGCCGGCCGCCGCCTTCGCGGTTCTTGCCATCGCCTGGCATGCGTGTGCCCTGGCAGCCGCGCTGGCCTTGTTGGCGGCGTTGGCACCGTTCGCCGTTTGGAGCAACATCGTGCGGCAGACGCAAGGGCTGGCGTTGTTCGCCATGCTGCCGGCGGCCGCCGCCGTCGCCGCCATCAAGGCCAGTCAATCGCTGTGGGCTCCCGCCGCCGAGATCACCTTCCGAATCGTCAGGGTTTTATTGCAGCCGCTGCTGCCGGATCTTTATAGCGATCCGGTCAAGCTGGTGCTCGGCACCCCACGCTTCGCCGTGCAGATTGCGGAAGCCTGTTCCGGCCTCGAGGGCGTCGGATTGATCATCGCATTCTGTGCGGGATGGCTTTGGCTGTTCCGCCGCGATTATTATTTTCCGCGCGCGCTCTTGATCGTGCCGGCAGGCGTGCTCGCGATCTTCCTTCTGAACGCAGTGCGCATCGCGGCGATCATGCTGATCGGCAACGCGGGCTTCGATCGCGTGGCCATCCTCGGCTTCCACTCCGAGGCGGGATGGATTGCCTTCAACCTGACCGCTTTCGGTATCGCCGTGCTCGCCCACCACGCCCCGTCGGTGAGCCGCGCGGCGCATCGCGCCCGCAGCGTCTCGGCGGCGCGAAATCCGACGGCCGCCTATTTGATGCCGCTGCTCGCGATCCTTGCGGCCGGCATGATTTCGCACGCGTTGTCGGCGGGGTTCGAGTTCCTGTATCCGCTGCGGTTCGTGGCTGCCCTGACCGTCTTGTGGCTCTACCGAAAGAGCTATGCGGCCGCCGACATGCGCTTCAGCTGGCGTGGTCCGACGGTGGGCGCGATCGTGTTCTGTCTCTGGCTGGGAGCCGCCGCCCTACTCCTCCCTCCACAGGGCGCCCCGACCGCGCTCGCGACGTTGCCGGCGCCGCTTCGGACGATTTGGATCGCATGCCGGGTGATTGCCGCGGTGGGCACGGTGACGCTCGCCGAGGAGCTCGCTTATCGCGGGTATCTTCTGCGGCGTCTGGTCAGCCCACGGTTCGAGACGGTACGCTTCGCGGCAGCCCGCTGGCCGGCGCTTTGCGCAAGTGCGCTGGCGTTCGGCCTCATGCATGGAGCTCTGTGGCTGGCCGGCATCGCCGCCGGTCTCGCCTACGGTGCGCTCGCGATGCGCACCAACAAGCTCGGCGAGTCCATTGCGGCACACGGCACCACCAACGCACTGCTGGCCGCCTACGTGTTGATTTTCGATCAGTGGCAGCTCTGGTAATCGAACTTTAGAAAGGGACACATTCAGAATGAGCATCAACAACGTGACGGCCGGCGACCGGCTGCCCGAAGAATTCAACGTGATCATCGAGATTCCGATGAATGCCGACCCCATCAAGTACGAAGTCGACAAGGACTCCGGCGCGCTTTTCGTGGATCGCTTCATGATGACGGCGATGCATTATCCCGCCAACTACGGCTATGTCCCGCAGACGATTTCCGAGGACGACGATCCCGTGGATGTGCTGGTGCACACCCCGTTCCCCTTGTTACCGGGAGTGGTGGTGCGCTGCCGCGCCCTCGGCTTGCTGCGCATGGAGGACGAATCGGGGGGAGATGCCAAGGTGCTCGCCGTGGCGACGGACGACATCTGCCCGCTGTTCGCCTACTGGAAATCGATCGCCGACGTTCCCGAAATGCGCCTGAAGCAGATTCAGCATTTCTTCGAACATTACAAGGATCTCGAGCCGGGCAAGTGGGTGCGCGTGGTTGGCTGGGCCGGGGTGGAGGCCGCGCACCGGGAGATCATGGGCGGCGTGGAACGTCACGCCGCGGGAAAAGCGCGCCCGACCTCGCCGTGACCTGATCGGCCAGCCCGGCGAGGTTGGGCGCCGCCACGCTCAACCGCTCCTCGGCGCGCCGTCGTGAATCGCAGCGAGTCTCGAGTTGTTGATTTTCATCACCGCCCGCGCGATCGACTGCGCACGGCATTGCCGGACGGACGCGTTTGGCAAGCGGCTGCCGGGACTTGCCGGGCAGACTTCTTCGGCGGCGTTGACGATTTTCCGATAAACGGCGTGCGCGCCGGTGTCGGTGAGCAGACTGTCCGAGTCGTACTTGACGACCTTGCTGGGCACGTCCTCGTCCTGGGCGGCTGCGTTGGCGGCGGCCATGCCGGCCGTGCCGACGACGCCGCACAGAATCATCGCGATCGTGGCGGTGGGGTTCATGAGAGGGTCTCCTTGAGTGGGTTGCCGACAGCGCTATGAGACGCCTCGCGAGGGGCCCCCGTCTGCAAGCTGCCCTCGAAGTCGTCCCTGACACCCACGGATTCGTCCCCTCCCGGGCCCCGCCCCTGCTCGCATCCCCCGGGTTTGCGTTAGGCTTAGAGCATGAACGGAAATCCCGAGACGGACCGGGAACGCGGTTACGCGGATCGCTACGCCTCAGGCCTCAGCCGGCGTCAGTTTTTCACGCTGGTGTTCCTGTTTTGGGCGTACGTCACGGTGTCGAACGTGCTCTACGCCTACGGCATGCGGACCGGCATTTCCAAGGTCACCGACCTCTCGCTGTTCGCGCCCTGGGACGCGCGCGTGCTGCAGCATCTGCTGCTGCTGCCGCTCGTCATCATTTCGTATCAGGCCTCCCTGAAAATTCAATGGCGTCCGGTGCTGATCGCCGTGCCGCTGCAACTCGTCCTCGGGCTGGTTTTCGCGGCACTCGCGTACCCGGCGATGATCGTGGCCGAATACCTGGCGGGCGACCCGGAGTTTCACCGTCAGGCCGGCATGCACGGCCACGATCCCTTCGGCGACCCCATGGTACTGTCGCTCTGGCTCGCGAGCTTCGTCAGCTTCATTCCGACCTACGGATTCGGCCTTGCGCTGGTGACGGGCTCGTCGCTGTACACGCGCTTTCGCAACCTCGAATTACAACGCAGCGCGCTGGAGCGCGAATGGAGCGCCGCGCGCCTGGCAACGCTGCGCATGCAGCTCTCGCCGCACACGCTGTTCAACCTGCTGCACACCATCCGCGGGCACATTGAATGGGATCCGAAGTCCGCCCAGGCCATGGTGGTGCAGCTCGCCGATCTGTTGCGCCGGCTGCTGAACGCCGGGGAGCGCGACTTCTCCCGGCTCTCCGATGAGCTGCAGTTCGTGCGCCTGTACCTGGAGCTGCAGCAGAAGCGCTTCGCCGACCGCCTGACGATCCAGCTGCCGCCCGCGGAGGACATGGTCGATGCCTGGGTGCCGAGCCTGATCCTGCAGCCGCTGGTGGAAAACGCCGTCGTTCACGGACTCGCCGGACACCAAGGGCCGGTCGAGGTGACCATCGCGATCGGCAAAACCGACGATACCCTCATGCTCCGGGTGTGCAACACCATCGCTCCCGGCAAACAGGCCGGCAGCGAAAGCATCGGCCTCAATAATGTGCGCGAGCGGCTCGCCGTTCAGTTCGAGGGGCGCGCCCGGCTGGTGGCGGGAGCCGCCGGGAGGGAATGGGTCAGCGAAATCACCTTGCCGCGGATGCGCGCCGCGCCGGACCGCCGCAACGCCCCCCACCCCGCCTCCCGGGAGGCCGCCTAGTGAACGTCATCATCGTCGATGACGAACTGGCGGGCCGGCGGGTACTGCGCGAATTCTGCGAGGCCGAGGCAGACCTCACGGTGGTCGGCGAGTACGCCGACGGCGAGATCGCGCTCGAGGAAATCCGCCGCAAGCGGCCGCAACTCCTGTTCCTGGACATTCAGATGGACCCGTTGAACGGCATCGACCTCGCGCGCGCCCTGGAGCCCGAGCATCTGCCGTCGCTCGTGTTCGTAACCGCCTACGACGCCTACGCACTCGAGGCCTTCGAGGTGTGCGCCGTGGATTATCTGTTGAAGCCGTTCGACCGCGAGCGCTTCCGCAAGACGCTCGCCCGGGTCCGTCCCAAGCATCACAGGAGCGACGCCGAGGAGCGCCAGGCGCTGCTCGCCGGGTTGCTGGCCCAGCTCGAGCGCGGTGCTCGCGCGGTGCCGGAGGAGCGGCCCCGCCTGCTGGCGGAGTTCAACGGCAAGCTGCACGTCATCGACGTGACCCAGGTGGAGATGGTGGAGTCGGACCGAAACTACGTCACCATCCGCGTGGGCCGGGACTGTTTCCATGCGCGCAGTACGTTGAGCCAGGCCGAGCTTGCCCTCAAGTCGCAGCCGATGCTGCGGATCAGCCGCTCGTGCCTCGTCAACATGAACTACCTGCGCGAGGTGAATCGCACGCTGCGCGGCGACTTCATCCTGGTGCTCGCGGGAGGCGCCACGGTGACGAGCAGCGAGGGCTTTCGCGGCAAGGTCAAGGATTACCTGGGGACGCTGCGCATCACCCCCTAGCCGCCATTACCCCTTAGAGCAGCTTCTCGGGCGCGAACGGCGCAAGCAGCCTCAGGGAAATGCGCTGCAGACGCGTCGTTTCCGGATCGGTGTGCCAGGTGCGCTCGGCTTCGCCCTCTCCGAAGGACCACACGATGTGGCCGCTCCGGTCGAGCGACAGCTGGTAGCTGCCCTCCTCGGTGATGTCGTCCAGCAGGCTCGTCACCTGTCTGGCAATCTCGGCACTGCGCATCACGAGCCCGAGCTCGCTGTTGAAGCGCGCCGACCGCCCGTCCATGTTGAGCGAGCCGATGAAGACGGTTCGCTCATCGATGACCAGCGCCTTCGCGTGCAGGCTCGCGTTCGAGCTCTTGAACGGATGGAATCTCGGCCGCTTCTGGCCGAGCTTCGGCCGCACCTCGTAGAGCTCCACGCCCATCTTGAGGAGCGCCACGCGGTAGCGCGAATAGCCGATGTGGACGAGCGGCGAATCGGTGGAGGCGAGCGAGTTGGTCAGGATGCGGATGTGCACGCCCCGGCCGGTCAACTCGCGCATCAGCTCCACGCCTTCCTCGCCGGGGACGAAATACGGCGAGATCACCAGCACCTCATGCTGCGCCGAGCGCATGAGCTCGGCGATGTTGTTGGCAATCGTGACCTCTTCGTCGGGTGAGGTCTCGCTCGCGATCTTGGCAGGCCGATCCGCGAGCACCGTCGCGGGCACCCAATCCAACTGAAGAGTTCCGGCGTCGAGTTGCCGTCGGAGCCAGTTGGCATCGTCGTTCACGGCTGCGGGAGGAGGCGCCTGGGAGGGCGTCTCGGTGCCGTCGGCGGACGTCAAGGAGGCAATCGGGTAGGCGTATTTGCTGTTCCAAAAAGCGTCGAACGATGCCGACAATTGCGCCACGACGGGTCCGGCGACGACCACGTCGAGATCGATGAAGTTGCTGCGCTTGTCGAGCGCGAAATATTCATCCCCGATGTTGCGGCCGCCGGTGATGGCGAGTTCGTTGTCGGCGACGAACAGCTTGTTGTGCATCCGGTGATTGATCCGGGGAATGTCCGAGATCGAGGTGAGGATGCGGCTCCAGGTGGCGGACCGTCCGCCCGGAAACGGATTGAACACCCGCACCTCGATGTTGGCGTGATCGCCGAGGTGCAGGAAGCGCCGGTCTTCCCCGGCCGTATTGAGGTCGTCCACCAGCACCCGCACACGCACTCCGCGGTCGGCGGCCTCGCGCACGTGTCCGAGCAGGGTGCGGGCGGACTCGTCCTGATGAATGATGTAGTACTGGATGTCGAGCGTGCGTTCGGCATGGTCGGCGAGAGCAATCAGGCTGTCGAGCGCCTCTTCGCCCGATGCCAGCAAGCGCACGCCCGACAGGTTCTTGCTGCTGCCGTCCTCGCTCCCCTCCACGACGCGGGCGAGTTCGGTGTTCTGCGCCTGCAGCGCGACGCTCGGATATTTCTTGACGTGCTGCGGCAGCCCCGCGCAACCCGCGAGGATCAGGATCGCGCCCGCCAGCCAGGTTTTGCCCATGAATCGATGATATCAGGCAGACTTCGCATGCATGCACGCACCACGCCACATTCGCAGCTTCGTCCTGCGCGCAGGACGGGTGACCCAGGCGCAGGAGCGCGCCTTGACCGATCTGTGGCCGGTGTTCGGCGTGGATTTCGACGGACGGACGCTGGACCTGGACGAGGTCTTCGGCCGGTCGGCGCCGCGCTGCCTCGAGATCGGATTCGGCAGCGGCGAGGTCATCGGGTCGCTGTCCAAGGCCCATCCCGAGACCGACTATCTGGGAATCGAGGTCCATCGCTCGGGCGTGGGCAGGCTCTTGCTGCAGGCCCGGGAACACAACCTCTGCAACCTGCGCATCGTCTGCCACGATGCCGTCGAGGTCTTGCGGAGCGCCGTTCCGGATCGCTCGTTCGACACCATCCTCATTTTCTTTCCCGATCCCTGGCACAAGAAGCGCCACCACAAACGTCGTTTGATCGATGCTGCCTTCGTCGCGACGCTGGCCGAGAAGCTTCGCCCGGACGGCATGCTGCGGCTCGCCACGGACTGGGAAGAGTACGCCGAGCAGATGCGCGTGGTCTGCAACGCCTGCGAGGCGCTCGCCTCGCAAAGCGCCGACGGCGGCTACGTGCAAAGACCCGACTTCCGGCCGCCGACGCGATTCGAGCGCCGCGGCGAGCGCCTCGGGCACGGTGTCTGGGATCTCGCCTACGTCAAGGCGGGGCGTTGAGCCGGCGATCCTAAGAGAGGAAGCTTCCGCGGATGCCGTCGGTGATGAACTGCACGGCGAGCGCCGCGAGAATCACGCCCGACAGGCGGTTCATGACGGCCGCGCCGGTCACGCCGAGCACCTTCATGAGCCGCGGCGCAGCCAGCATCACGGCGAGACATACCGCGATCACGAGCGCGACGACCCCCAAAAAGCCGGCGAACAAGGCCGGCTTCCCCCAGACCTCGCCGGCGGTCAGCAAAATGGTGGCCAGCGCCCCCGGTCCGGCGATGAACGGAAACGCCAGCGGGAACACCGAGATGTCCTCGCGTTTCAAGGATTCTTCGTGCTCGGGTGTGGTCGAGCGCGTCCCCGAGGTGCGCGCAAACACCATGTCGAGAGAAATCAGGAAGAGCAGCGTCCCCCCGGCGATGCGGAAGGAGTTGAGCGAAATCCCCATGAGGTCCAGAAATTTCGCGCCGACGAGCGCGAATATAATGCAGATCCCGAGCGAGATCGCCGAGGCCTTGAAGGCCATGAGGCGCTTGTAGGCCTCGTTCGCGCCCTCCGTCAGACCCGCGAACAGCGGGATCAGCGAGACCGGCTCCACCACGACGAAGAAAACCACGAAGAATTTTATGAATTGCTGGATCAAGCTAAAGTTGTTGCTTCGCGCAAAATTTTCCGATTGCGCGAAGGATTCATTGAGAGTTCAATGGACTCGAGCATAACAGACGGAGACGGCCCATGAACGTTGTGAAGCCGATCGTTGGTCAGTGGTATCGCGGCAATACCAACGAGCTGTTCGAAGTGGTCGCCATCGACGATGAGGATGAGACCATCGAAATTCAATTTTTCGACGGCAGCGTCACTGAAATCGAATTCGATTCCTGGAATGAACAGCTGCTCGACGAGCTCATCGACATGGCGAACGCCCCGGAAGATTGGTCGGGCGCCATCGATGTGGAGGCCGAGGATCTGGACCGGGAATTCGAGGACAACGCGCGCACCGCGTGGTCGGTCCCTCAGGATCGGTCGCTGCGCCGCTGACGTCCGCATTCCCGGCGGACCCAGGCTTATCATCGCGTCCTAGGCGCCGCTGCGTGCGGTGTCGCGCGCGGCGAGCTCGTTCAAGGGCCGCCGCATGAAGATCAGCAAAATGAGTCCGGGTGTTGCCGCGAGGCAGGTGATGATGAAGAAGCGCGCCCATCCGACGACCGGAACGAGAATGCCGGCCGCCGCACCGGAGAGATTCCGCGGCAGGGTGGCGAGCGCCGAGAGCAACGCGTACTGCGTGGCGCTGTAATTCGCCGAGCAGAGCGACATCAGGAATGCCACGAATGCCGCCTGACCCATGCCGCCGACCATGGTATCGACCGACGTGGCGAGCACCAGCAGCCACACCTTGCGGCCCGCCAGCGCGAGCCACATGTAGAGCAGATTGGTGAGCGCCTGG
>Ga0182016_10002676_pt1 | contig 20727 bp, 18 predicted proteins | sample 712S2MmetaG_FD_120491 | JGI IMG/M metagenome (GOLD analysis project Ga0182016, IMG submission 120491) | Permafrost microbial communities from Stordalen Mire, Sweden - 712S2M metaG | ecosystem: Environmental > Terrestrial > Soil > Wetlands > Permafrost | place: Sweden: Stordalen | collected... | reverse complement strand
CCGCAGCTTGAACTCACCCTCCGGCATGGCCTGGAATTTTTCATGGTGCAGGTTGAACGCGACCAGTTGCTCCTCGAAAAAATGTCCGTGCTGCGGAACATGATGATTGCCGACCGCATCGTAAGCCTCGGCCTGCTTGCCGCCGGCTTGAGCCACCACATTAAAAACTCGATGGTGGCCGTGAAAACCTTTCTCGACCTTGCGCCGTCAAAAATGGCCGAGGAAAAAGCGAACCTCGACGGCCTGCGCAATCCCGATTTCTGGAAGGACTACCACCAGAACGTCCAGTCGCAGATCGAGAAGATCAACGGCCTGCTCGCCGACCTGCGGGTCTCGGCGGACAGCAATCCCGCAACGCAGTTCGCCGACGAAGTTTCGCTGCCGGCCGCCGTCGGCGCGGCGCTGGAGACATTGAAGGAATCCTTTGCCGCGCGAAAGATTGAGATTGAAAATAAAATTCCTGGCTCGCTTCCGGCCTTGCGCGCGGACAAGTCCAAATTTTACCGGCTATTTGAACTGTTGTTCAAGGACGAACTGGCGATGCTGCCCGCCGGCAGCAAAATTTCCCTCTCGGCGGAATTGCAGAACGCCACCACCAAGCCGGAAATCGTTTTGCAAGTCACTGACGACGGCCCCAGCCTGCCACCGGAGGCGTTGAGCGTGATTTTCGATCCGTTCGTGGTCACCGGCGGCGCGCCGTCGGAATACGGCATCAATCTGATGGCCTGCTTTTTCATCGTCCACCACCACGGCGGCAAGATCGAGGCCATGAGCCTGCCCGGACGCGGCAATGCGTTCACCCTGCGCCTGCCGCTCCAGCCCGAAACCACCGCGTCGTCGCCCGACGAAACGGCCTTTCTCCAAAAGGCGATGTTGAACAACGGCGTGTGGGAAAACCTGCTCGCCGGAGGCTGATTCATCTGGTCTTGCCCAAGATTAGATTGACTGGAAGCCCGGGAAGTGGGATATTAACCGGACAAGGTAGCCACGGCAACAGAGACATCATTTTACCCGACGCACGATGAAATCCATTTTGGTTTTGTCCAGCCATCCTGATTTTGCCGAAACGGTTCGTGCCGGTCTGGATGCCGCACGCTATCGTGTCGTCCATCGCCTCACCGTGGACGAAGCCGAGCCGCTCCTCACGCACGGTCTGGTCGCGGCCAGCATTCTGGACGCGGATCTGATGGACGTGGAAATCGTCTGGGCCGTGGACCGGCTCCGTCGCTACGACTCCAAATCGCCGGTCATCGTCTACACATCCGCCGGCGAATCAGCTTGGGAAGAAAACGCTTTTCTGCACGGCGTCAACCATGTGCTGACCAAGCCCGTCAGCGCCCGGCTGTTAAACACCTTGCTGGAACGGCTGGGCAATGCCCCCGTCCAACGGCCTGCTTCTTTCACGCCGCCCCCGCAAAATTCTTTTTCCCGCGCGGCTGAATCCGCGCCGGTCCGTTCCATCAATCCGGCACCGACGCTTGATGTGCTGCGCGATTTTTCCTCCATCCTCACCTACTCGCTCAATGCCGACGCGATGTTGAAACAGTTTCTGTCGTTTCTCCGCGAAACTCTGGGCGTCAACCGCGCCGCGATTTTTTTGAACCGCCCGCTCGCGCCGCTCATTGAAACCATCTCGCCGGAAGACAGCCACCGGCTCCATGTCGCTTCCGCCATCGGCATCTCCTCCGGCCTGCTTGAACATTTTGAACTCTCACTGGCTTCGGGCATCGGCGGCCAGATTGTCCGGCTTGGCCGGATTTTGCGCCGCGACAGCAACGAGGCCCGCGCCGACGCTGATGCGCAAAAGGAATTTGAAGTGCTCGGCGCGCAGGTGGCCGTGCCGGTGGCCGACCGCAACGGCATTGTCGGCGTCGCCGTTTTCGACGGCCGTGTCACCGGCGAGCCGATCGTCAACGGCGAACTGGAATTGATCTTTCATCTGCTGGAACAGGTCGCCCTCGCGCTCCGCAACATCTGGCTGCACGACCAGATTGCGGACAACAACGAGATGATGACCGACGTGCTGCGCGAATTGAGCAGCGCGTGCGTCGTCGTCGGGAGCGACTTGAAGGTGCTGCACGCGAACAAATCCGCCCGACGGCATTTTGGCCGGAAAAACCTGCGCACCGGCGAACTGGAATTCAGCGATTTGCCGCAGGTTCTCGGCGCGAAAATTTACCAGGTCTTGAAAACCGGCGCGGCCATGGGGCCGTTCCGCTACGAAACGGAAAATGATTCCGGTACGATCTACAACATCAACGTCGTGCCGTTTCAGCGCGGAAATTCCACCGTGCCGGTGTCCGCGCTGCTCACCGCCGAAGACCTCACGCAGACCGAACAGCTGCGGAAACTGGAGGTCGAGGCCGAAAATCTGCGCCTCGTCAAGTCCATGGCCGACCGCATGGCGCACGAGATTGGCAACACCATGGTGCCGCTCTCGACGCATCAGCAGTTGCTCGCGGAAAAATACGACGACAAGGAATTCCGCGAATCGCTCGACCACGCGCTGGCCGACGGCGTCAAGCGCGTCACGCGGCTGGTCAGCCAGATGCGGTTCCTCGCGCGCGAAGGCAGCCTTGATCAACAGACATTCCCGGTCGGAAAATTGATTGAAGAAGCCTATCAGGAGGCGCGCAAGCACCAGCCAGGCGACGTCGGGACGTTGCTATACGAAAAATCCAGCCGGCCCATCAACATCACCGGCGACCGCGCCGCGCTCAAACACGCGCTCTCAGAAATCATGCTCAATGCGCTGCAGGCAAACCCGAAGTCGCCGACGGTGGACGTGCGCCTGCTCACGGAGGACAGCGGCGGCCACCACGATTTGCGGATTGAAGTGCAGGACAACGGCACCGGCTTCACCGCCGAGGCCGCGAAAAAAGTTCCCTCGGCGTTTTTCACCACGCGCAACGTCGGGCTCGGCCTCGGCCTGACCGTCAGCCGGAAAATCATCGAGACGCACCACGGCAAGCTGGAGATCGTCCCGCCACAATCCGGCCGTTCCGGCATAGTCCGCGTTTCATTGCCGCTGTCGCCGGCCGGTTCCACGGCGGCGTGAAATTTTTGGCGGCCGGCTTGTGGCGCATTCGGGACAAAATTGCTTTCACCACATCCAGGTTGGTCTTCCATCAGACCATTGGAGGATTTTCTCAACCGCCGATGGCTGTCATCACGCGTTGCGGCTGGTAGTTGTTGCGAAACAAATGCTCGGCGGGCTTTTGCCCCAGAGTTTCGCAAATCAAATCCCGCAGACGCGTGGCGTCAATCTGCGGGCGCAGGGCCGGCTTCAAATCCGTTTCCAGGTGGTTCCCGAGGCAGGGCCGCAATTTGCCGTCGCAGGTCAGCCGCATCTTGTTGCAGCGTTCGCAGAAATGCAGATTGCTTAATGCGCCAATCAAGCCGGCCGTTACGCCGCGCTTTTTGAGGCGAAAATATTTTGCCGGGCCAAACCCTAACAATTCCGTGAGCGGTTCAAGTTCATCTTCGCGCTGCAGCCGCGTGAGTAGTTCCGTGACCGGGAAAAAATTCTTTTCACTCAACATTTCCGTCAGGCTCACCGGCATGAGTTCGATGAAGCGGATCGCGATGTCGTGTGCTGCCGCGAAGTCCAGCAATCGGAAAACTTCGCCGTCGTTTTTTCCGCGCATCAGCACCGTGTTCAGCTTCACCGACTCGAAACCCAGTTCCTTCACCAGCTTGATGCCGCGCAACACCGGCTCAATATCGCCATTGGTGATGGCCCGGTAAATCGCCGGGTCGAGCGCGTCGAGGCTGATGTTGATGCGGCGGAGACCGGCGTCGAACAAAGGTTTTGCGAGTTCCGGCAACCGCGTTCCATTCGTCGTGAGCAGCACGGATTCGACGCCCGGCGTCGCGACCAAATCGCGGATGAATTCCACCACGCCCGGACGGATCAGCGGCTCGCCACCCGTCACGCGAAACCGTTTGAAACCCAGTGACACCGCTGTCCGCACAATCGCAAGCAGTTCGTCGTAGGCGAGAATTTCCCCGCGCGGCAGCCAGTCCGCATAATTTTCCGGCAGGCAATACAGACACCGCTCGTTGCACCGGTCGGTGATCGAGATGCGCAGGTAATCAACCGTGCGTCCAAACGAGTCTGTGCTGTTCAAATTCATTTTTTACACCAGCTATTTTCCGTGCGGGTCTTCGCCACGCAAATGGGCCACGCCTTCGCGAATGGCGGGCGCGAGGATTTCCAGGCATTCGCGCACCGCCGATGGTTTGCCGGGCAAATTGACAATCAATGTTTTCCCGCGCGAGCCGGCAACCGCGCGTGATAATATTGCCGTTTTCACTTTCACGAACGATTGCACGCGCATGATTTCGCCGAAGCCGGGCAGTTCTTTTTCCAGCACCGTGCGCGTCGCTTCCGGCGTCACGTCGCGCGCGGAAATTCCCGTGCCACCCGTGGTCACGACCAGATCGCATTTCAATTCATCCGCAAATTCTTTCAGCGCCGCCGAAATCAAATCCATTTCATCCGGCACAATTGCCGATTCAAATTTCGCCGCACCGCCAAAAAATTCGCGGAGCACGCATTCAATTTCCGGCCCGCTGCGGTCTTCGTAAATTCCCGCGCTCGCCCGGTCGCTGATGGTGATGCGTCCGATTTTCATTCCTTGATTTTCTTTACCACGCGAATGTCCGTAATCCGCATCGTCTTGTCCACCGCCTTGCACATGTCGTAAAGCGTCAGCGCCGCCACGCTCACGCCGGTCAGCGCCTCCATCTCCACGCCGGTCTGCGCGCTGGTTTCCGCCGTGCAAATAATTTCAATCTCGCCGCGCCGCACTTTGAAGCTGATTTTGACATGATTCAAAGCCAGCGGATGACATAATGGAATCAATGCGCTCGTCCGCTTTGCCGCCTGAATTCCGGCAATTTGGGCAACTGTCAACACATCGCCCTTCGGCAGCGCATTTTTTTTTAGCGCGCGGATCGTGGCGGGCTGGCAGATCAACTTTCCTTCGGCCACGGCGCGCCGGCATTGAACCGGCTTGTGCCCGACATTGACCATGCGAACCGCGCCCGCCGTGTCGAGATGGGAAAAAATTTGTTTCATCAAGTCAGATGCCTAGCATAACGCCCGCCGCCAAAAAATCCACCTCCGCGCCCACCGCCAGCGGGGCGCTGCCCGCTGGAACCCGAATCAGCGCGTTCGCCGACGCAAAGCAGGTCACGTCGCCGGAACTTGCCCACGCGAGCGGCTGCAACTTTATTTCGCCACCGGAAAACTCCCGTCGTGCCGGCCAGAGCGTTTCGCGCGGACACGGTATGTCGTCCAATTTTGCGGCGAGTTTGCCGCGCAAAAATACTGGCGCCGTTCCGCCGGCCAGTCTGGCGAGCGCCGTGGCGACGGCGAAATGAAAGCAGACGAAATGCGAGAGCGGATTCCCCGGCAACCCAAACGCCACGCGACTGCCATTCACACCGAAAATCAGAGGCCTGCCCGGCCGCACGTTGACTTGTGCAAACACGATTTCAAAGCCCAGCCGCTCCAGCAACGGTCGCGTGAAATCTTTATCGCCGACGCTCGCGCCACCGGACACCAAAACCAAATCCGCCGCGGCGATGCGGTTCAAATCAAGCTGCGCCCATGCCGCTTCAAAATTTTCCGGCAGATGTTTCTGCTCCAGGTCGCACGAAAAGTTTTGCAGCAGACCGCGGATCAAGATGGAATTGCTGTCGCGGATTTGTCCCGGCTTCGGAGCTTGATCAGGTGAAATTATTTCATCGCCGGTCGTGAAATGCGCCACGCGCAAGCGCGGATTCACCAGCGGCTGAATGCAGCCCGCCGTTGCCAGCAAGGCGAGTTTGCCCGCGTCCAGCCGCACACCGGATTGCACGAGTGGCTGACCGGCCTTCACGTCTTCGCCGCGTCGGCGGAGATTCGACCCGGCTTCGTGCTTGGTTATGCGGATGTGGTCGCCGGCGCGCTCCACATTTTCCTGCATCACCACGCGCACGCCATCGAACGGAAGCGCCGCCCCCGTCGCCACGCGCACGGCCTCGCCGAACTTGAGTTGTCGCGGTTTCCAGTCCGCCGCGTGAATTGTGTCCACGATTTTGAAATTTTCGGACGCATCATCGGCCAGAACCGCGTAACCGTCACGCGTCGAGCGATCACAGGATGGCAAATCCTCCGTGGCACAAACCTGCTGGCGGAGCACGCGGTCAAAAGCCTCTTCAAGCAAAACGCGAACAGCCGGCAACGGCTGGCAGCGCGAACTGATTTCTGCAATCGCCTCAGCGAGCGATTTCGAGGCAAGGCGGGCTGTCCTCTGCCCGCCGTCGGACGGCGCACACGGAGTGACGCGCCCTACCTCAAGAGAAATCGCTCGCCGTTTCCAAACAGGCACGTCTTGCTTCAGGCGATCCATGAATTCGCCAAGCAAGGCAATGGCTTCCGCACGATGCTTCGCGGCGATGCCAAGGTAAATTGCCGCTTCGCCGACCGGCACAATGCCGACGCGATGAATCACCTTTGCCGCCAGACACTGGTGCCGCACAGAAATGGCTTCGAGCAGCCGCCGAATTTCGCGCTCTGCCATTTCTGGATAAGCCTCGTATTCCAAAGCGGCGATGGGTTGGCCGCACTCATCGCCGCGCACCACGCCGCGAAACTCCAGCCATGTGCCTTGCACGCCCAGTTGCGTCGGCGGAGAAATTCTTTCGGCAATGGGCGCGTCGGTCAGTTGGATCTCAATTTCCATGCGAAAAACATCAGCCGCCCGAAACCGGCGGGATCAACGCCACTTCATCGCCGTTCGTGAACTGTGTTTCTCCGCCGGCATATTCCCAATTGCGCGCGAGCCGGACGTTTGCCCGATGCATGTTCAGGCCGGGGAATTTTTCCAACAACGCCGCCCAAAGCTGTTCGCGGTTCAGCGGCGACGGCGACACGATTTCCGTGGCGGCGCAGCCGGTGACATCTTTGAGCTGGGCGAAAAATAATACGCGCATGACAAATGGAAAATTAATCGGCGGCCGCCAGCAACATTTTTCCTCTCGCAAAAGCCAGCACGCGGCTGGATGTTGCGCTGTTCCAGCGGCGTGTGGCGAGATAGGTGCCGAGCGTCGCGCCGACGTGGCCGACGGAGGAATAAAAAAATGCGACGGTGAAAACGGCAGCGGGCAAAATTGTCCAGTTGAACGCAGTCAGATCGTGCATGGTTGCAATGGAACGGACAAATTTGGTTTACGGAAATGCGGCGGCAGATTCAACGACGCCTTTGCGCGACGGCGCGAAAGTGGAACCACACGTCCGTTTTGTCAAAGGAAAAGACAAAAGGGCGCTGTTTACTTCGATTCCATTTGCACCAGATCACCCGCGCGGATGACGCCGCCTTGCAGCACGGCGGCGTAAGCGCCGACGCGGGCCTGGTTGTGGCGCGCAGCGGTTTTCAAGATGCCGGTGTCCTTGGGCAAATCGCCTTGCGGCAGCGTGGTCATGACGCAACGGCCGCACGGCCCGGTGATTTTTATTTTCACTTCGCCGCCGATGGCGAGAATTTGCTCATCCCATTCATTTTCAGGGAAGCCTTGGAAATCAGGCGCGGTTTGGATCACCAGATTCGGACGGAACCGCCGCGTTTCAAACCGGCCTTCGGGATAAAGCGCGCGGTAACGGTCAAGCGTCGCCGTCGTGAGCAGATGAATCATGCCCAGATCAAAAAAAGTTTCTGCGGGCATCGTCTCATCCGTCACAACATCGCGCCGTGCGAGGCCGTCAATGTCTGGCCAATACTCTTCCAGCGTACCGGCGGAAGTTGCACTTTTTAGAAAACGGACGGGCTTGCCCAGACTAGAGGACAACCGGGTGGCAATGTTTTTGTCGTCGGTCGAAACCGTCCCGCCGTCCGGCAAAGTGATACGGACAGATGGCAGGGAATCGCCATCCAGCGGTTCGGCAAACGCGGCGCGAAAGCTGAAGAGCGTCGGCCATTTGGAAGGATTTTTTGCGCTGGCGATTTTTCCAGTTTCGGCGTCGGCAATCGCGAAAACGCGGTCGCCCTGAAAACCTTTCGTTCCCACCCGCGTCGCGTTCAACTCCTCGCCCATCATGGATTTGACGGGATAACGGTGAAGCGAGGCGACGGAGCCAATTTGTTTCGCAGCCATAATATCAGGCAGCCGTGGCGTGCATCTTTTTGACTTCGTCCTGGATTTCCCCGAGGCGTTCCGCCTTTTGATGCTGCATCGCCATCACGCGGGCGTAGCCGAAGAAAAGATACGCGCCAAAAACGTAGGGGAAATAGCGCACCGGCGGGTCGGGCAATGGAACAAACATGCCCACGGTCGGGATGATCATCAACGCCACCGCCGCCACACACATCCCAATGTCCTTGGCCTTGAGTTCGCCGCGTTTTTTCAGGAACGCGGGCGCCGCCAGCGAAACCAGAAAGTAGGCGCCGAGAAATCCGAACGCGCCCATCGTGCCGGCATTGTTGAATTCGTCGAGCACCGCCCAGCCGAAGGCGAACTTGGACACCGTCACGACCGCGAACATGACGACGGCCATAACCCCCAGCGCAACGTGCGGTGTGGCGAATTTTTTGTGAGCGGTGCTCGTTGATTGGGGGAAAAAGTCGTGGCGTCCCATCGCAAACATCACGCGCGCCCCGGCGTTCATGCACGAGAGCGCCAACGCGAAGAAGCTGAACATCGCGCCCGCCGACAACAGCGGCGAAAGGAACGGCACGCCATACATGCCTGAAAGCACATTGAGCGGCGCGTCCACCTTGTCGAGCGTGTCCTTGTAACCTTGGATGCCCAACACTTCAGTGTAGCAGACAAAGATGAAAAATGCTCCGGTCAAAACCAGACTCCAAATGATGGATTTTGGTATGGTTTTGAGCGGGTTCACGGCTTCCTCGCCAAACGCCGTGGAACTTTCAAATCCAACCAAACTGAAAATTGCCACCACCACGCCCATGCCCAAAGTGGAAAGCGAGACGCCCTTCAATGTGAATTGCGTTGTATCCACGGCAAAATGGTGATGCCCAAGCACAATCATGCACAGCAGGAGAATAAAAAAACATGAGAACCCTTCCGCGCCCAACATCACGAGCGTCGAAACTTTGATGTCAAAGTAAGCAAGGATGAAACACGTCGCCAAGCAAACGGCAAAAAGCAACACCGGCGGCGCGGTAATATGGATCATTTCCAATAATTTGCCGGCGAAAATGGTGAAGCCCGTCGTGCCCGCCAGCCCGATAAACAGATACGCCCACACCAGACACCAGCCACAGAGAGCGCCGCCAGTAAAACCCAGACCGGAACTCGCGTAAGAATACATCGAACCGGAGTTCGTCGTGCGCCTGGCAAACTGGTTCAGATTGAACGCGACAAACAACAGCATGACCGTGCCCACGGCGTATGACAGCCAGCTGATATTTCCAGTGGTGCCGAACATGAGCGGCACAATCAACGCCGCCGTCATGGTCGGTGAAATGAGCGCAATATTTTGCGCCAGCAGTTCGATGAAGTTAAGACAGTTTGGTTTCAGTTTGTTCATGGCAGTTCCTTTCGGCTTTTGGGGGTTGATTTTACTTTTGAGAAATTGGTTTTGGCCCGCCGCGGATTCGTGAAGCCGGTCATTTTGTTTTGCGGCCTGAAATCCAGAGCCCGCATCAAAGGAATCGCGCGATGCTGGCTTGCCGCCGGAAGCATCACTTGACCCGAATTCGCCACCGGCGAGGCGACCAGCAGAACTTCCGCATCCTTTCTTCCCTTGGCGATCAAACGATGCGGCAATCGCGAATCAAAATGCGCCGCATCGCCCGGCATCAAATCGTAAGTTTTTCCCGCCAGCGACAACGTCAGCGCGCCAGACAGAAGGTAAATCCACTCTTCGCCATCGTGATGGTAATGCTCGTTGCCGCGGCGCGAAACCGGCACCGTCACCTTGATCGGCTGCAAATTAAAAAATCGCCCGGCGTTCGAAAGCGGGACATATTTGAGCCCGTTGATGGTTTTCTCCGCGACTTTTGCCCCCCGCACAACCACGCATGGCTCCGTTGCCAGTTGCGATTCAAACAGCGACGCCAGCGAAACATTAAAAATCCCCGCCAGCGTCAGCACGGCGGCAATGGAAGCCTGGCGGCCTCCCGATTCAAGCCGCGATAAAAAAGCTTTGGACAGGCCGCTGCGGCACGCCAGTTCCTCCAGCGTCCAGCCGCGCTTCCGCCGCAATTCCCGCAGCCGCGCGCCGAAGGAACATAATTGTGATTGAATGTGGCTCTCCAAAACCATTGTTTGTCCTTTGGGCAACCTTGTTGTCATAACGGCAACTCATTTCAAGCATTACGAATGCCAAGAAATAATCGGATCTTTGACGGCAAAATAACTTCATCAAGATCAATGGGTTTTAGACCGCCGGTGAAATGGCCCGGTTAAAATCAGGGAATTTGCCTGTCGCAAATTGCTCAAAACGAACAAATCGAGACCGGAAAAAATCGGAAGTTAAGCTTCGACCACGTCACCAATGCGTAATTGTTTTCCCGATTCGCTGGGTGGAATGGAAGTGTTGATTGCGAACCGGTAAAAATGGTTGAAGCGCTCTGCATTCGCCCATGCGGGAAGAAATCTTTTCCGCAATTCCATGAATTTTTTTTGAAAATCGGTGACAGGCTGGCCGCTGTCGGGATCGCGCGCGGGCACGACACAACGCTGGCAGGGATTGTGGCCGAAAAATTTCACCGCGCCGATTTGAAACGGCTTGAGTTCACCGGACGCGCCAAAAAAGCGATCCTCGCAAAAAGGCTCGCCGTCGGTAAGTTCAAGGTTCGTCCGAAATCGGCGGCGCAAACTTTCCAACGTCAATTCCGGAAACCATTTTTGAATTTCACACAGGCTGGCCGCGCTCGTGATGCTTGGCCCAAAGGCCGCCTGGTCGTCGGGGAAACCTTTCTCTGATTCACGCTGCAATCGGATCGGAAAACCAAAAAAATCACCGAGCCATTTATCAACTCGTTCGGGAGCGTCCAGTTGAAATTGGGTTGGCGACGATTCACCGCTTTGCCACAGCCTGACTTCCTTGATTTCTGCATCGAATGCGCAGCGCAACTGATGCACGAGCGCCGTGCGTTTGCCGTTCACAACCCTGCCATCCTTGTCAAACATCGCATAGATGCGGTCATTTTCCAAGATGCCGCCCGCCGTGATTCGGGCGTGTTTGACCAGCATGCCGTCCAAAGCCTTGATGGGGAAAATCTGAATGTTGCCGAGATGCATCCGGCTTTCAATACAGCAGCGAATTATCCGTCGGCAACAAAAAATTCGCCGGACGTGTTGCAATTCTTAAAAAAACGTCCGTGAGATTCGGGAAAATCAACCAGCCCGACCAGGCCGTTATGTCCGCAGTGTCCGGCAAAATTTTTCACTGCGTTTGAATTTTCACTCAATAATGTCGCGGCCAAAGGTTGCGCCGCCTTCGGATAAAATGCCGCAAGCGGTTCAAGGCCGCCGGCAATGCGCGGAAGGGCTCCGGCATTTTGTTTGCAATGCGTTGAAAGCTGGCTCAAAAAATCCGCGTTCATATCCGGCAAATCCACCGCGAGCCCGAGCAGCAGCGGTGCAGCGGTGGCATCGAGCGCGCGTTCCATTCCAGCCAGCGGCCCGGCACTCGCAAATTTGTCCAGAAGCGCCCGGCAGCCGAAAGTGGAATAGTCTGCGTCAGCCCGGCCCGAAATAAAAACCTCAACAGAGCCGGCCGCACGGCGGTCTCAATCTGTCGTGCGAGCATGGTTTGCCCGCCGATTTCCAGCAACGCCTTGTCGCGGCCCATCCGGCTGGACTTTCCCCCGGCAAGAATGACGGCGCTGAAGTTCATTTGTCCACCCGCAAGATTCCGTCGGTGAGAATCCGCGCCCGCAGGCCGCCGCGCCCGTGTAACATGGCTTCCGCACCCGGCGCAATCGCGTCATTCATCCAGTGACAGGGGCTGCATTCGGCGGTTCCCGCAAATCGCACTCCCTGAATTTCAAATTCCACCTCCACGAGCGAATTCAAATCCGCACCCGACGTAATGACATTGCGCCGCGTGACGCCGGGTGATTTGCCGCTGACCAGCAACGAGCGGCAAACTTCCTCAAAGATTTCGTTGGCAAAAAAAGTGATCTGCCCTTTGTAATTGTCCTTAAAATCAAAAAAACGGTCACCGACAATGCCATGCCCGGCAACACAGCGGATTTCCGCGCATTCAACCAGCGGATTTTCGCCGGCGGTCTGGCCGTGGCGGCCAAAGAAATTATGGCCGGGCGAAATGAAGATCTGGCGGACTTTCACGGCTTCAGGGTGGCAACTTTTTTTGGCGAAGAAAACCATTCTGGCGCCTATTTGCCGGCGGCAATTTTATCAATCAACTCTTTGATGTAATCACGCTGGCCGGGCGTGAACGGCGCGGTGGCAGGAATGTTGCGCAACCGCGAATCGCGACCCTGAAATTTGGCCAGGAAGGTGTGTAAATAATTTTTTTGATGCGGCGTGAATTCGCCCGGCAATTCTCCCGGCGCCTTGGTCAGCGCCACCGCGCAAAATTTGAATTCCGGCTGGAGTGAAACCGCATCCACCGCCTCGCTCGTTACCGCATTCACAGCCAGGTTTTCGCCACGAAAAAATGGTTCTGAACACCGTGATCGAACTTGGCAGCATGGAGGCAACGAAGGAGCTGGTAAAGCTGGGCATTGGTGTGAGCATCCTCGCGCCATGGGTGGTACAAAAGTAAATCGAGGAAGGCTCGCTGGTCGCGCTGCCGCTGGGCCGGCGCAAGCTGCAACGGCGCTGGGGCATTCTGCACTGGCGCGGCATACGGCTGAACCTCGCGGAGGAAACTTTCATCGGCTTGTGTGAATCCGCTTCTGTCATACGAAGGGCTCGATGAAAATTGCCAGTATTGGGCACGAATGCGCCATATTCCCGCGCGGGAAATCGGTTCCGGCGACTGATTATTGCGCGTGACATTCTGCGGCACGACACAACACGGCGTCCAGTTTACATCGGCCGGTGGTGAATCCGCTTGAGAACCATCATCCATAAATGTTTGAGCCGTTCAAAATTGAGCTTTAGTATCCGGCCCAACATCCGATTGATGAAGTTGATTTTGTATGCGTCTTAAGACCGGCCGGCTGGCATTCAAGGTCGCGTTGATTTATGTCATCGTGGCCGGGGGCTGGGTTGTGTTTGCCGGCGAAATGGTGAACTGGCTGGCCCGCAGTCCGGGCGAAAGCATCCAGATTCTCACCATCACGGGACTGGCTTTGGTGCTGGTGACGGGCGGCCTGCTGCATCTCGGACTCCGGCGCATGGTGTGCCATTGGCAACAGGAAACGGCCCAGCAGCTTTTGGCGGCGCAACGGCTCGCCCGCATCGGTTCGTATAGTTATGACGTCACGACCGGTCTTTGGAATAGCTCTGTGGTGCTGGACGAATTATTCGGCATTGCCGAGCCGAGCTTCAAGAAAGACCTGGCGGGCTGGCTGCAGATTGTCCACCCGGCGGATCGCTCCGAAATGGAGCGGTATTTGAAAGAGGAGGTGATGAAGGGCCGCGCCGAATTTGACCGCGAATACCGGATCATCCGCCAGAGCGACCAGCAGATCCGCTGGGTTCATGGTTTGGGCCGGCTCATCCTGAATGACCGGGGCGAGATCGCGCAGCTTTCGGGCATCATTCAAGACATCACTGAACGCAAGCAGATCGAAGCCAAGTTGAGCCACGAACAAAATTTGTGGCAGGCAATGCTGGATACCACGCCGGACTACATTTATTTCAAGGACACCGAATCCCGTTTCATCAAATCCAGCAAAGCCGTGGCCACCCGGTTTGGGATGCCGTCCCCGGATGAAGTGACGGGCAAGACGGATTTTGACTTCTTCACGGAGGCCCGCGCCCGGCTCGCGTTTGAAGACGAACAGGAAATCATCCGCACCGGCCGGCCAATCCTCAACAAGGAAGAACGGGAAGTGATGCGGGACGGAAGTGTCACCTGGGCATCCAGCACTAAAATACCGATGCGCGATGACACCGGAAAGATCATCGGGGTCATGGGCATTTCGCGTGACATCACCGAGCGCAAGCTCGGTGAGGAATCTCATGCCCGGCTGGCGACTGCGGTCGAACAGGCCGCCGAGAGCATTGTGATCACTGACATTGGCGGCACGATCGTCTATGTCAATCCGGCGTTTGAGAAAAACACCGGCTACACGCGCGCGGAAATTCTCGGCCGGAACCCCCGCGTGCTCAAGAGCGGCAAGCACCCGGCTGAATTTTATTCCCGGATGTGGGCGGTTCTCGAACACGGGGAAAGCTGGAGCGGCCGCTTCACCAACCGTCGCAAGGACGGTGCGCTGTTCGAAGAGGAAGCCACCATTACACCCGTGCGGGACGCCAGCGGCCAGGTCATCAACTATGTGGCCGTCAAACGCGACGTGACGCGCGAAGTGCAGCTCGAGGCCCAATTTCGCCAGTCCCAGAAAATGGAAGCCATCGGCCAGCTTGCCGGCGGCGTGGCGCATGACTTCAACAATATTCTGGCCGTGATCCAATTGCAGGCCAGCCAGCTCAAGGCAGAGACGGGGCTTTCCAGCCAGCAATTGGAATTTGCCAGCGAGATTGAGAACGCCGCCCAGCGCGCGGCCAATCTCACCCGCCAGTTGCTCCTTTTCGGCCGCAAACAGTCCCTGCAGCCGCACGACGTGGATTTAAATGAAGCCATCACCGGCATCGCCAAAATGCTGCAACGCATTCTGGGCGAGCAAATCCACATCCAGTTCAAGTTTGCATCGCAACCCTTGATGGTCCACGGCGACACCGGCATGTTGGACCAGGTGCTGATGAACTTGGCGGTGAATGCCCGTGACGCCATGCCCAAAGGCGGTCAGCTCATCGTCGAAACGACGGCGGTGGAGATTGATGAAGCCAAGGCCGCCCAGACGGTCCAAGCCCTGCCCGGCTCGTTTGTCCGGGTGAGCGTGGCCGACACGGGCTGCGGCATCCCACCGGAGATTTTGCCGCGGATTTTTGAACCCTTCTTCACCACCAAGGATGTGGGCAAGGGCAGCGGTCTGGGACTGGCCACGGTTTTTGGCATTGTCCAGCAGCACCAAGGCTGGATCAATGTGTATAGTGAAATCGGCCGGGGAACGACCTTCCGCATCTATCTGCCGCGCCTGAATAAATTGCCCGGCAACAAAGTTATCCGCCCATCACTGGCCGCCATCGCCGGACGGAATGAAACCATTTTGGTGGTGGAGGATGAACCCGCCTTGCGCGCCAATGTGCGCAGCGTCCTGACACGCCTCGGCTACCGGGTGCTGGAAGCGTCCCATGGCCGGGCCGCCCTGGAAGTCTGGAAACAGCACAGCGCGGAAATCCAACTGGTGCTGACGGACATGGTGATGCCCGGCGGCATGACCGGCATTGACCTGGCCAGCGAACTGTTGCGGCAGGACCCGAAATTGAAGGTGGTTTTTTCCAGCGGTTACAGTGCGGACATCGCCAGCAATGATTTTCCCATGGTCGAAGGCCTGAATTTTCTCAGCAAGCCGTTCGAAGTGCAGAAACTCGCGCAGATCATCCGCCAGCGCTTGGATAGAAAATAAACCCGGCGGCTTCGCTCCATCGTTCAGCAGCCCTGTGTTCAACACAGGCGGGAGATTACAGCGCCTTGATCAATCCACATCGGTGCGGAACGGTGGCGCCGGCAACCATCAACGTCTGCGGCGCGGCGTTTGGTTTCATCGGCTTGAGCCAGACTTTCCAAGCGCCGTTCGTCGCCACCGTCGAAACATTTAAATCCCGTCAGTCAGATTGCCGGCGAAGACTTCATTGTTCCTTGAACAGCAATGGCGCGAATTCATGCAGGCTTCGCCGCCAGGTCTGCCACTCGTGGGCAGTGTTCGGCGATTCGTAGAAAACGCTGTTGACGCCAGCTTCTTTCAACGCCGCAACGTTGGTTTTGCCGGCGCTGCCGTTCTCGCGGCTGCCGTAGCTGACGAACACCACTTTGACCTTCTGCTTGAAAGCGGCCATGTCCTTGATTTCGTTGGTGGCGATGCTGCCGCCGCTGAAAATGCCGATTTGCGAAAACGTGTCCAAATGCGCTGGAGCAATGGCGCGGGTCTGCATGCCGCCCATCGAGAGACCGGCCAGGGCGCGATGCAGCTGATCGGCGATGGTGCGGAAATTGGCGTCAATGAACGGAATCACGTCTTCAATCAACGCGTGCTCAAAGGGGCTAAAGTCAAACATGCCGCGTCCGCCGCCGCGCGACGGGGCGCCTGCTGGCGGCGGGCCATGAGGAACGAAGCCGGGAGGGAGTTTTATGGCCGTATTTTCCATCACGATAATGAATGGCCTGGCTTTGCCTTCGGCGATCAAGTTGTCCATGATCAGGCCGGCGCGACCCTGATGGCCCCAGCCGGTTTCATTTTCATTGTAGCCATGCAACAAATAGAGCACCGGAAAACGTTTTTTTGGATTCTTGTCGTAACCGGGCGGCGTATAGACAAAGCAGTGGCGGGTCATGTTGCTCGTTTTGCCGAAATAGAGAAGCTCCCGCAACTGGCCATGCGGCACGTTCTTCAACGCGTAAAAATCCTGATCGGCGGCGGGAATTTCAACGTCGGTGCGCCACGCGCCGGAGCCAAAAATAAACGAGCCGTTCGGATCCGGAACCTCGGCGCCGTCCACCATCAAGCCGTAATAATGATTACCCGGGTCTTGCGGCGTCGAATTGCCAATCCACACGCCATTCGTGCCCTTGGTCATGGGAAATTTTATGCCGCTGATGTTGAGTTGAACCTCCTGCGCCTGGGGCGCCAGCAGGCGTGCCCGGACGCGGCCTTCGGAATTGACCTGGGGATACTGCTGGCCCGGCATGTTGGACGGCGCCGGCTTCCAGTCATCCGCCGGCTGATTGGTTTGGGCCAACGTAACAAAGGTGCCCGCCGCCAGGACAATGGCCGTTAATGTTTCGAATTTCATGATATGTGGGTTCCCCATTTAAACAACTCGCCCTCAGGTTTTCCACTGGTTTCGCACTGAACAACGGCGATACACAAATGTGAAAAACTCAACCGCCTTTTCCATGGTAAAAAATTTTACCCGCAACTGCCGCCGCAAAACAACCGAAGCATCCTTATTTGGCGGCGGCGGCGTTGGGAATGTGCGTGAACCTGGCAACGGCCTGTGAACGCGAACGGACGTGCAATTTCTCGTAGATGCGGCGGATGTGCGAGTTGACCGTCGGCACGCTGATGTGCAGCGAATCGGAGATTTCCTTGTAGAGATAGCCGCGCGCGAGCAGTTCCAACACTTCACGCTCGCGCGGCGAAAGGCTGTTTGGTTCCGCCGGGGACAGGCTGATCCGCTGAAAAGACTGGACGATTTTGCGCGCGATATTGCTGCTCATGGGCGAGCCGCCGGCATGCACATCCTTGATTGCGGTCAACAATTCGGCGCGCGGCGTGCGCTTGAGCATATAGCCGCTGGCGCCGGAGGACAGCGCCTTGAAGATGTGATCGGGATCTTCATAGACCGTAAGCATCACAAACTGCGTGGCCATCATCTGCGGCTTGAGGCGGCGGACGCATTCGATGCCGTTCATGCCGGGCATGTTGATGTCCATCAAGACGACGGATGGGTTTTCCAGCGGCAGCGCGACGAGCGCGACTTCGGCGTTTTCATGCACGCCAACGCAATTGAAACCCTCCGCGCCACGAATCCATTCGGTCAAAATGCCGCGCGCCGGCGCGTCGTCCTCCACGATGGAAACAGAGATGCTCACGGGTTTTACTTTAGCCCGGGCACGACCGGAAAGATTGTCGTCAGTTTTCACGATGCGCCGCCGGTCAAAAATGACAAGGCAACGCCATCACCATAGCGTTGAAAACCAACGACCGCAAATGCAAACCGGTGCGTAAAAAAACGGGCCGGGTGATTTACACCCGGCCCGCTGGTCAAAATTAACGACGCTGCCGCATCACGGCAGCGGCGGACCGAGTTTGACGCGGTAGAAACGCTGTGGCGCGGTGGAATTTGTGTCCGTCCAGATGAACGGCAGCGCGGGCGAATTGGTGGTGAAAACGTTGCTCCACTGCGTGAGGTTGGTCGAAGTTTCAATCGCATAATCCGGCCCGCTCTGGCCGCTGACGTTGAAACCCAGTTGCCCGCCATTAAATGAAAGACTACTGATGCCCGGCGCCGAAAGTGGATTGACGACCACGGAGAAACTTTGCGTGGCGCTCAGACTGGGCGTGCCATTGTCGGAGACTTGCAGCGCGAAATTGTTCGTCGAGTCCGCCTGCGTGACAAGCGGGCGGAACGAAAACGCGCCGCTGTTCATGTCGAGCGTGGCGTTGGTTGTGCCGGCCAACAGTGCGAAGGTCAGCGTCTGCGGCGGCGAGTCCGTGTCCGTGGCACTCGCGGTGAAGGCAACCGTCTGGCCGACGTTCACAGTCTGGCTGGCAATCGGTGCCAGCGTCGGCGGCGTGTTAGGTGGTATGATAGAATTCAGCGTGAGGGCGATGGTCGTCGTGTGGCTGAGCAATCCGCAGGTGGCGATGAGGGTCACATTCGATGTGCCGGAGGTTACGGTGTTGGAAGCCGTCAACGTCAGCGTGCTCGAACCACCGGTAATGGGATTTGCGCCAAACGTGGCGGTGACGCCGCTGGGAAGATTGGTGACGCTGAAGGTATAAACGCCGTTCAATCCATTGACCGGAGCCGCAGTGATTGTGCTCGTGCCGTTCGCCCCGCCTTGCACGGTCAGGCTGGTTGGGTTCCTGGACACGCTGAAGTCCGGCGCGGGCGTATTCCATGAAACGGAATCAATGTAGCAGGTGTTCGTCCAACCGGCGCTGGTCGCAAACTGAATGCCGAGATTATGGAATGGCGACACGGCGGTCGATGGCACCGTCAAGGTGAGCGTGTTCCAGGCGTTCGGCGTCAAACTTCCATACGGATTGCTGGCCCATCCCCAGTTGTTGTCCTGCATGTAGGGCTGGAGGCTGGAGATTGTGCTGCCGCTCGGAATCCAGACATGAAACGTAATCGTTTGGCCCGGAAGGACACTCACATTGTTAATTGTCACTGACGATGATCCCGCTGCCGTGCTGTTGATGTTCACGGCCAGCGATTGATTGCCGGCATAGTGCTGCGTGGTTGAAGTTGTCACTCCAGAAATGATGCCGCCGCCGCCCGCCCAACCCTGCGGGTCTGTTTCAAAATTATATTGTGCCGGGTCCAGGTTGACGCCGGTGGTCGTCGCGTGGGCCTCAGGTGAATAACCCGTCAGCCCGGAGCCGTTGACGGCAACCACTTGATAATAATAAGTGGTGCCACTGTTGAGATTGGTATCGGTATAGGATGTGCCGGTGATGCCGGTGACGACCGGATTGGTGGGCTCGCCGCCGGATTCCGCCGCCCGGTAAAGATTGTAGCTTGTGGCTCCGCTGCCGGCTGTCCAGGTTAGATTAACATTGGTGTTGTTACTCAGCGTCGCACTCAGACCGGACGCGGCGTAGGGAGCACCATTGGGCGGCGGAAACGCAACGCCACCGGTCAACACCCTGACCGCGTCCGGGTTTTCGACCGCGCCCGTGCCATAGTTGAATGGACTATCGCCAGTGCTCCAATAAAAGGGACTCATTCCGTGGGCAATGGCCGAATCAACCAGATACTTGTTCCAATAGTAACAGGAAAGACTATTCCAAGCTTGCTCCGTCGCATTGGTTGAAAGGACCGACTTCCCCGCCGCTTGGAATTCGCCGATCATCACCGGAATTCCCTTGCTGACATACTGGTCAACCAGTTGTTGAAAGCCGGCGTCCATCGCGCCTTCTTCGGGCGTGCCGCAGTCATGAGACGGATCTCCAGGATAATGGTAAGCCGGCCCCCAGTAGTATTGCATCGCACCCCACGATGCGTCCCCCTGCAATTGCGTGAACTGAAACGGCGAGTAGTTATGATATTCAACCATCAGACGATTCGAAACCGTGTCCGTCGGAAGTGAATTCAACCACGTCGTGTCCCCGCCGCCTTGCAGCACCAGCCAGCGGTTGGTGTTGTTGCCACCAACACCGCGGACCGTGTTGACGAAAGTCTGGTAGTAAAACATCAACGTGTCCATCACGGCGGGACTGGCTACGCCGGGTTCGTTCGAGGCGGCAAACAGTAAATGGTTGTCGTATCCGGCAAAGGTGGTGGCAATCTGGGTCCAATAGGACTTCACCTTCGCGTTGACGATGGGATCCACCGTCGTCCCAAGGTTGCCTTGCAGCCAGCCGTCGTCCCAGTGATCGTTGATCATGACATACATGCCCGCAGCGATGGCCGCGTCCACCGTCTGTTTGACCTGCGCCATGTAGCTGGCACTGATCACGTAGTTGGTGACGCCGCCGCTGATGTTGGTCGTGGCGCCGGAATACTCCCACGCGCACGGGATGCGTACGGCGTTGAACCCGTTTTGGACGGCCGAGGAGAACAGCGCCGCGTTGGGCGGACCCCAGTTCAACTCCAACTCATTTCCGACGTTCATCCCGTAGGTCGGCATCGGCCACGGCATGGAGGCCGGGATGTTCGTAAGCGCGGGTCTCACCACGAGGGCCACCGGCGCGCTGGTCATGGCGCCGTAGCTGTTGGTCAGCACCAGTTGATACGAACCGGTGTTGGTCACGGCAGCGACGAACGAAAGTGTGTTCGTGT
>Ga0182016_10002674_pt1 | contig 20736 bp, 29 predicted proteins | sample 712S2MmetaG_FD_120491 | JGI IMG/M metagenome (GOLD analysis project Ga0182016, IMG submission 120491) | Permafrost microbial communities from Stordalen Mire, Sweden - 712S2M metaG | ecosystem: Environmental > Terrestrial > Soil > Wetlands > Permafrost | place: Sweden: Stordalen | collected... | reverse complement strand
TGGCCAATCCGTTCAGTATATTAACGCGCTTTCGCGCGCTGTCTAGTACATGGTTGAACTTGATCGAACCGACTGGTGAGGTCAGTCTTTCAAGCCTCGCCCTTTAGGACGAGGTCATGACTGATGTACAGGCGCTTGACACCGTGGTACTCAGCGCCACGATCGACGTATGGCAAGGCACCGTTGAATTCGCGAGGGAGTGCATGATCGATCGTGCTCTCTCGGAGCGCGTCTTCAGTTTTCATAGTTGAGGAATACTGGTGCCAAGACAGGCTAAGCCAGCCTTTTTCAACTTTGGCGATGTAGACGCGACGGAATTGTATGGCACAGCCAGCTGCGGCAATCTCGTATTTTTGGGGATCGAGTTGACGTTTGGCATGAGCATCGAGCCCGGATTGCCTATCCATTCGCCGCGTTGTTTTTGGTTACCGTTGCGGAAGTCATGAGAAAGACGGTGTTCCGGGTCAACGAAAATCTGGATGATTGGTATCCATTGAACCGTTGCTCGCTCGTTGAGTGTTTGTTCCGCCCAATCGATGACGGCCTTTGCTGAATCATCGTTGAACCACGTTTGTCCTATTCCGGCGGAAAATCTTAGGGTTGATGTATCGAAAATAACGTCGAGCGTTTCGCCCGTTTGTGGGTGGACGACCGTTTGGATGAGCTTTTGTCCGCGCGATAGGCGCTTTTTCTTTTCAGCCATGGTTAAAGTGATGTTCCCGATTCTTTTTCGGTGTTTGTTGATTGTTTGGTTGACAAAGGTTTTAGAAGATCAAAGTCTTGGACAAATCGGTTCCGTTGGCCGTTTCGCGCACTTTGTTATATTTTAAACACTGCGCGAAACGGCCAACAGGACCGATTCATCAACTGTTGGCTTTGAGATACGTTAGTTGTCGTCTCCGACGAGATTGTGCTCTTCGAGGAAGCCCATTGCCATCCGGTGGATTTTGTCGATATTGGTGGATTTGGCGACGAAGGAGATGGTTTCGATGGCGGATTTGAGCATTTCTTCGAGTTCTTCATTGCGCGGACGTTGTCCGGTAACTTCCGCAATGTCCTTTGCCGTGGCTTTGACCTTGCCGGCCTTCTTGGCGATCGTTACAGCCTTTTTGATGATAGTTTCGGCTTTTTTGGGGCCGTGGATGCGGATCTGCTTTTCCGCTTCACTCGAACTGATTGCTTCCGTGGCAACGAAGTTCTTTAGTCCTTCTCCTGAATTCGCTAGCTTGAGAATGTTTTGAATATGCTGGACAGTGTATGATGTTTTTTTCGAGATTTCTTGAAGTGTCCAGCCGAATGCGATTAGTTTTTGATAGCCAACGCCGAACTCCAAATGAGAAAGTTCTTCCTTCGCGTTATACAGGAGCTGATTTGCGATCCGCTCGGCGGGTGATGTTTTCGGGCCAACATGTGGGATGACCCGAATCGCTTTAATATCGTGTCCTTTTTCGATTGCGCGAAAGGTAGCGCGCAGGCGTCGCTCGCCGTCGAAAAGGATCACTTGTTCGGTACCGTCTTCAGCTTCTTCGATTTCGACGATAAGGGGAACTTTGACTCCCACTTCGGCAATACTGTCGGCGAGTTCTTCGAGCGTCTCCATGTTATGGGGAAGTTCGAAATTACGTACGTTGGTGCGGACAATGATGTCGTGGGGGTCGATCCAGAAGGCGCCGGCATTGCGTGCCTTTTTCTTTTTTGCGGGGGTGTCGGCCAGAGTGTCGGTTGGAGTTTCGGCCGGAGTGTCGGTGGTTGCGACGACCATGTTCAGAGAGTCCTCACGAGAGCAGGTTGGGGATGTGGTGAAGCAGGCCGCAAATGTCTCTTGCGTGCTTCGATGTCTCCCCCTATTCTACAAGAAAAGCGTTCCAGAGCAAAACCAAATTGGTTCCGTGCCGGCGTGTTTGGCCTGAAAAGGATTCGAGTTCAGCACAAGGAACTTCCATCCGGCTTTTGTGGTACAACGGTGAATATCGATACCGTGCGCTCATGCGTGATCTGTTTCTTGCACGCTATAGGGTCTTAAGTCCCGTGATTCTGTCTCCTGTGAATCGGGATTTTCAGGGTGTGTCGTGGAACACTCTTGGCTATGACTGCGACAACGACGACGGATTGGCTGCAATCCGCGAGAGCTTCCTTTCAGACACGGGTGGGCACCCGTGTCGCGATTATTGGGGGTGGGCTGCTTGGGACGACGCTTGCTTTGCGATACCGGCAGGCAGGACGGGTTGTGACGGTCTTCGAGGCAGATGAACGTGTTGATCGGCGGATGCCGGCTCCCGTGTGTATTCGTGATCGATCATTCTTGACGCTCATTGAAGAGCTAGGACTGAGCAGCAGCGTTCGTTGGGAAAAGTCGGTTCCTCGCGAATTTGGGGTTTTGGTTGGTGGTCGGGCACGCATTGTCGAGAGTCTCCGCGATCGGGCGCGTGCTATCGGGGTGGATTTTCGGCTTGGGGTGCCGGTCCAGTCGATTTCTCCTGATGGTTTAGGTTTTGGGGTGGCGACAACCGAGGGGGTGACTGAATTTGACGAAGTGGTAATGACGGTTTCGTCTGCTACCGCAGCGGATTTAGTCGAGACGTTCCCAGAACAGCAACGATTAATGTTGCACGCGGTTGAGAGCTTGGGCATTATTTCTGTTTCGTTCGTGATACGATCAGAAGCAAGTCGTGCTGGAAGCAAGCACTATGTATCACACGTGGTACGTGGACATTTTCGCTTTGCGGTTTTGGATTTCTCTTGCTTGATTGCAGATAAAGATATTCGGCAAGATGTTGTCTATGTTAGTCGGCCATTAGCTATGACCGATAAGTTCTTTTCCGAGGATGATCGGGTGATTATCGAACATTTTGCGCGTGCCCTTGCCGGTGATGTCGAGATTGTGAAGGCGCGCGTGACACGGACACCACACGCCTTTGCACGTCAGAGCCTTGGTTCGTTCACATCCTCGATTCCGGGTTTGTCGATTGTTAACGCGGCTACGATGAATGGCGGACGACATCATTTGGATCGCACTGCTGCTGTCGCGGCAAGCGCGTTTCAATCGCTTTGCGCCGAACGTATTTCGTAGAATGAAGGCGGCTTTTTATTCTACGGACGTCTCGGAAAATTTGCGAGCGGTTACGGTCAAATTTTCTCTAGTGATTCCGACCTATCAGGAAGCGATGGGCATTGAGCGATTGATTCATGCGCTCTGTACACTTTTCCGGGATAATCACCTCGATGGGGAAATTGTCGTTGTCGATGATCATTCTCCTGATGGTACCGGCGATATTGTTGAACGTCTGATGGCTGAAGGATACCCAGTGCGATGTTTACATCGTCCAGGAAAGCTCGGGTTATCCAGTGGTGTCATTGACGGCTGGAAATTTGCTCGGGCTGATTCTGAAATTCTGGGCGTTATGGATGCAGATTTTTCTCATGATGTGAAAATTCTTCCGCAGATGATCGGAGCATTCATGGCGGAATATGATTTGGTGGTGGGTTCCCGCTACGTTGCTGGTGGTGGGATTGAGGATTGGCCGTGGTTCCGCAAAATGACGTCCATTGTGGCGATTGCGCTGGCCAAACCTTTAACTCCGGTTCGCGATATTACTTCGGGCTATTTCTTCGTTCGCCGGCATGCTATCGAGGGCGTGGTCCTAGACCCGATTGGGTTCAAGATTGGTCTAGAAGTGATCGCCAAAGCGCGCTATCGCTCATTCTTGGAAGTTCCTTATGTCTTTACCGATCGGGTAGCGGGTACCTCGAAACTCAATCAGAATGTGATTTTCAACTATTTGCAGCAATTGGTTCGGGTTTATCGCGGGCGACTGATCGGTCGCGGCTAGTTTCTTCGATGCGATACGAGAAAGTGTTGCGGAATCTAAAGTTTGAACATGAGGATATCCAGAAAAAGAAAAATCACAAAAAATGCAAAGAAGATCCGTGCCAAATTAAATGGTTAATTCATTTTTTAGAGGCGCACCCACCAGTGTCCGAATCTGTTTTTAATGGGAAAGCCGAAAAGGTATCGGGCCGAAAGACGAATTTTTAGGTCTCACGACGTTTTGCTGGGCATCAAGGTTGGGCGGGAAAATTTCGCGCTTTGCCGCGCAGCCATTGCAGTACTCCTGGTGCGAGATAGACGACGTGATCCTTGGCGTTTTCTGAGGCGGCCACGATGGCGTCAGCAATGGTATCGCCCCAGCCTTGTTCTCGTTCGTTTTTCACTCGCATGATTGTCTCAAATCCCATAACACTGTGCGTGTACGATAGGCAGTATCCATTGGATTCGAGTTGTGCAGTCGGGACATTTTCGTCTCGCGATCGGTTTAAATAGGTGAGTGGCAGATATTCTAAGCATGGCAAGGAATTGCGAGCATAATCGATGGTATACCCCGATCGTTCGCTTTCTGTTTTGAGGGCGTTGGCGACGAAGGCTCGTCCGTGTTCGCCTGCGGCCCACATGGTCCCAAAGATCGACTCGGTGAGGCACAACAGATTATAGTTGCGATGCGTGGCGTCGTCGCCAAATCGGTCGGGCGAATGAACGATGCCGATCGGGACGACAAGGTCTTTTTTTTGTGATTTTGGCGAATAGTGTTTGGCGATTGCCGAAACATCAATCGCTTCGCCGAAAGCATCTGCTAGCCCAGACGCGGCGTTCTGTAATACTCTCCGTGCTGTCCAGAGCGCATTGAGGCTGTAGGAGAGGCTGGTGCCACTGGCGGCGTGCGCCGCGGCACTGGGCCAGTCCCAGAGCACCTGTTCAGTAACGGTCGTTTCTAGCCTTTCAGGGATGAAGACCGGCAGCTCTTCATCTGGTCGTAAAACGGTGCGAGCTACCCAGACGAACGGCACAACGTCGCCAAATGGTTTTTCGCTATCGAGGCAGGTCGCATAAAAGATGATTTCTTGAGCGCGAGTTTTTGCCAAGCGGAGCGGTGTTCGTTCGGTCGAGTTTGAAATAGCTTCTACGCGCTCCTTCAGTTCTTCTAGTCGTGAAACATAGTTTTTGGCGCGTACCGCGAGCATGGCGGTTATTTCGTTCGTAGGAGCCGGCAGGTCGGCACCGCGGCGCGTGGCGCGCCACTCGATGATGGCGTTCGATATTCCATCATCTTTCAAACTTTGGGGCGAATTCAACCTATCAAGCTTGGTACGGACGCTGTCTCGCAATGCGGCTTCTGCTGCCGCTTCCGCAAGTAGTATCGTACGAGCTTCTACAAAAATACCTAAGAAGTTGAGATACTGTGGCCGCGCTTCGCGTGAATTGATGTAATAATCCAGGTCTGCGAGTGCGACCTTGTCGAGCACCAAAAACCCCTGCGAATTGACATTTTTACCGGTAAGTCGCACCTTGACGCGACGGGGCTTGTGCGTGTACCAATGGGTCACCGATGCTTCGACGTAGAGGTCGTCTTCTCGTCGAAAGGCGATCTCGAAGCCGTAGTTTGAAGATCGACCGCTCTCGTGGACGTAGTCGCCGTCGCCTCTGTGCTTGCGAGCGCCCGGGCAGGTTTGGGGGTTCATCGCAGCGTTCCAGGCGCAGATCACTCGGGAGCCGGGTGCCAAGTAAGCGTTTCGGGTGGTCCACCAATCGGTGAAGCTCAGACGTCCTTCGCCAAGAGAGAGTGCTTCGTCGTCATAGATGAAGCGGAATCGGTCGGTTTGGAGTTGTAGCGACATGAAGTTAGGATAGGTCGCACGATCGTAAAATTCTCCGAAGAGGTTTAGTCGATCATCAAGGCCCCACATGAGGACCATGAGCCGTCGGTAAAACAACATGATCTTGTCGAATTCTTCGCGGGCTTCGTAATATCGAATGTTTTCTTTGGTGATATTTTTGCCGTCGATTCCATGAAAACGGGTTTTCTGGAATGGCTTGCCTTTTTCGGTTTCTGTTGGGAATAAACGCGTAGCATTATCTGTTGAGAGTTCGGAAAACACGCGATAAATATTCTGGCCGTTACGGATCAAAAGAAACGTCGTGCGGTTGGGGTCTTCTTCTTCCTGATGGCGAATAAAGGCGGCTATCGCGTCGCTGGCGCTTCCTTCGAATGCGCTGAGGTCAAAAGTGCGAGCATTGCGGCGATAGCGCATTGCCACCACGCATCGCTCAAAGGGCAGGACGCGGTCGCGTAAGGCGTGGTCGGTTCCCAGTGCATCGGAAAAATCGGAAAAGTCGCGCCAGGTTGCTCCCCCAATGGCGAGATGAACGGCATACTCCTCATCCATATAGAGGCGTCCTTGGAGTAACGTCAGGGGAATGGCTGGATCGGCAGGAACGCCTTCGTGTAGGGTGTCGACCTCGACGCCGTCGCCAAGATACAGCCCCATGGTTTTGACGCCTTGCGTTAATTGGTCGGCGTATTCTCGGAATTCCGAGACTCGTGCGAGTGCGGCTGCGCCTTGTTCCTCGTAAAAACTGGAAAGCTTTTTTGCATACGTTTGAATGGCGGCATGTCGGGCTGTGAGCCAAGTGGCGTGAGATTCAGCGAGTTTGATTTGCGCTTGGACGGCGAGGTTGAGTTTTTCGCGAATTTGCGGATTGGCGAGATGGCTAGCGGCGCTTGGCCCCGAGGGAAGGGCTGGCAGCTCAGTGGCGACTGGTTGGTTCGGATCGATCCCAAGGTCTTCAGAGGAGGGGCCATCGGCGAGCTTTTGGTGTTCGTGTTCAGCTTCTCGTTGGATCTGTGCGATCTCAGTGCGTCGGATGGATTCGCCATCAGGCTCGTAGCGGAAATGACGAGCAAAGTCGTCTTTGAGGTAAAGCCGATTGCTTTTTGTGTCTAATGGGTGGTTCGCAATAGAAATAGAATGGAGGACGCCGTCGACTTTGCGGCACCCGACAACCAACAGTACCACTCCCGTGCGCATCGAATAGTCTTGAGTGTTGTTGAATCCCTTGGCGATGCGCCAATACTCGCCGGGCCGAGGCTCGTGCGGATCGATATCTTCTTCTCTACTGACGAGCGAGGTGGCGGTGTTTTTTCCCGGGTCACTGAGGATCGCCAAATCTGTGCCCGTATCTGGTTCGCTACTGATTGGTTTGGGCGATGGCGTGGTCTTGCGTGGCATGGTTGAAGTATATCATTAGGAAGGGCAATCTATGGAACGCGAATGCGTGGCCGTTTGCGTCTTGATGATGCTAGCGGGCCATCTTTATTTTCGGTCTGGTATAAAATATGAGAGTTACTCTTCGTGTAGGGATGAGAATCGAGGGCTTCTTTTCGTTTTTTCATACAGGGAAGGGGAGGAAAAAAAAAAGCCAATAAAGTATCCCTATCAAAAGCCTCCCTACGAGAGTGTGCGGCTTACCCTATCTCCCCTCTAAAGAAGAAGGCCCATGAAATTTATCCATTTCCTCGCGGTTGGCTTGGTAATTCTGCCTTTGTCGGCTTGCAATGGGGGCCTTCAGAATACGCTCAATGCTCATCCGGCACCGCGTCCTGCTTCGGCGACTTCGAGCCCGACGATGGCCGCGTCTGTTGGTCTGTCGTTGTCGTCTCCGGTCAACGTAACGGCGCCGGCCACTTATGCGCTCTCTGTTTCAATGAAGGATAAAACTGGAACGGTGATTCCGGTTGGAACAGTATTGGCGAATCCGATTGTTTTTTCGAGCAATAATTCGGCAACGGTTGGTTTTGGACTGACGTCAGGAGCTTCTGCTTCTGCAATTACGATGGCTATTGCATAGCCGCTCGTTTATATCAGTTTTACTCCTGGTAGCGGATCGAGTGTTATTACGGCGACAACGCCAAATATTTCGATGGTTACGACCTTAGTGCTTGTGTCAAGTACGCCGTCTCCTTCGCCGACGCCAGTTTCATCTGCAACACCGACAACAGGTCCGACTTCTTCACCGACGAGCAATCCAACTATTGCGCCAGGGACCAGCCCGAGTCCGAGTCCAAGTGTGTCGTCGACGCCAGATCCGACCGATCCGCTTCCGACGATCACACCGCCACCGCCGGCGGCATCATCGACTCCGGTGGGAATGCCGTCTCCAATTTTGCCTGGTCAACCGGGTTCTTCACCGCCACCGTCGACGTTTGCGATTCACCGCCACGCGAATTAGGGCTCTTAATTACAGCGCGTATCCCGACGTCACTGGATGGAAAAAGAAAAACGCCGCTCGGCGTGTGGCCGGCGGCGTCTTTTCTCTTCGCTTGTTTAGTGTTCGATGGGCATTGATCGATAGGTTGCGCACCAGTGCGCTGGCTTACACTCTTGGCAGGTTTCTACGTGTGCGATGAGTCGTTGAAGTCGAGTGATTTCGCTTTGCGCTTTGGTCTTGAGTTCAAGAAACGCGTTTGAGTCGATTTCGGGGACGATGACCTGGAGTGCGGTGAGTGCGGCGATCGCTGCGGGTCGAAAGTACAACTCGTCTTTGGCTTCGAACGTGGTGCCGGGGCATCGCTGCTGATGGATTGCAAGCATCATGCCCTGGATGAATGCGTCTTCGGTGTTCGGGGAGACTTTTGAAGGGGTTTCGGTCGATTCGTTTGGGACCGTAGGAACGCTAATCTCTACGGGATCGGCGATGCTGGCGTTATCCGTCAATTCGTGAGGGTCGTTTTCTAGGTCGCTTGGAGGAAACTTTTCTTCTGTTTTTGTTGTCGCTTCGTTAACTATGGGCTCTTCAACGACGGGTAGTGTTGTTTTTTCTGTTGGTTTCAACAGCGCTTCATATTCGGGAACGGTAAGGTGTTCGCAGCTCTTATAGGTGCTTGGGAAAAGTGATTGGACGCGAGTCTGCTGCGTTTTGGCGTCATTGGAGCGGACGATGTGACTAACGACGATAGCCGCCATGCCATTGTCGATATCGTCACAGCTGTCGACGCGGAGGCCATTGTCCGCTGCACGATTAGTGAAACGACTGATAATATCCGCTTTGTTGATAGTAGGCGAAGTTCCATATTGGAGGGAAAGGCGATGACGGAGGACGAGGGCTGCCATGAGGGCTTCTTTCTTTAACTCTCTTTGCGGTCGGTTCGCGAATTAGATCGGCCGCAATGGTTTGTTTATGCTCTAGTTAAGGCAATGGGTTACAATAACGTATTAATTATTCTCCAGGGTAACATACGCAGGAAGAACTAAGGAAACGCTTCGCTTTAGGAAAAAAAGACCAAGCCTCGTGAGAGGCCTGGTCATAAAAGATTATCGAACGGCGATATGGAGATCGAATTCGGCTCTGGTGAATCCGGTATAGCGCAGCCGGCGTTTGTCAATTTGATACAATTCTTCGTCGACGTAGGCAAGTCTTTTGGCCTGCGAACCTTGAAATTTGTGCGCAGTTAATGCGTATGCATGATCCATTGGAAGTTCTCGTGTTTTAAACCATTTGCTGCGATCGCCTTCTCTGCCAAAACTTGACGTAAACATTTCTTGGTTTTCAAAAATTTCGCCGGTGGTATCATCGATCGTCGTAGCACATGCGTAATCGTAAGAAGTGTCAATCTCGTGAACCTTGACGACGCGTACGATAGTGCCGTTACGCATTGAGCTTTCCTTGTCATTTTTTAGACAAATAATGAGGTCGTCGGGTTCGATAAGGTCTTTGCGTCCCAAGAGCATGCGCTTTTCGAAGTTGAGTCGATGGCGGGTAGCATTTTTCGCACAGATCATCATGTCGAACGCGAGTGGGTCAAACGCTCCTTGCGCAATAGTGACATGGCCAACTTCGTCGTCGCCCCAGGATCCGAGTGGGAGTGTATCGAGAGTGCCTTTGCGTGTGGCTTGGGCCAATCGAATGATTGGAGACAATGCTGCTTGTCGGTGTATTTGGGTCATTTGGAAATCCGGGTTGTCCATGAGGCCACTGTCGACGCCGACGGGTGGAAGTTGGGCGTTGTCTCCAACGTAGAGGACCGGAACGTTGTACTTTTCGATGTCTCGCTGGATTTCTGGACCGACCATTGAGGCTTCGTCAATGAGAATAATTTCGGCATCAATGTGGTCGCGTCGGCGCCAGGTTACGTTACCCATGCGATCTACTATGCGTCTATAGATGAGGCTATGAATGGTTCCGGGATCTGGAACGCCTTTTTGGGCCAAGACGCTTGCCGCCTTTCCTGTAAACGTGTTGACGGTGAAACGAATGCCGGCATCTTGTAAGTAAGGAATGATCCGACGAGCGCTGACGGTTGTTTTCCCGCAGCCTGCGAAACCAGCGAGCTTAAACGTTTGCTTGCGGTTGTTGGCATGACGGTTTCGGATCCACGCTTTAATCATGGTGAACGCGTTATCTTGCTCGACGGAATTTTCGAGAATGGGCTGGGCAAGAATGCTAGGGGCGATCGCCATGAAAAAGATTCTCCTGAAAGTCGCGGACGGTACGAAGGACCGACCGTCCGCGCCGCGTCGTAACAAAAAAGCCGTTCACCGCGGTTGGCGAACGGCCGATTTCTGGATCTGATAAGTTCCCTATCAGTTAGCTTCGAAAAAACGAGAAGCTCCGCCTTGATGATAGATGATTCCGGGTTTAAAAACACAATTGCAGGGGTGCCCACATTTTGGTCCGTTGACAAAGTCGTAGCGCTTACCACAATGGGTATTAATGGGATGTGGTCGATTTCCACAATCTGGACAAATCAAGCCAAACGCAATGGCGTCGTGCTCAAACATCACTCGTCCGTTGACTTTAATAAGGATGGACTGGACGGGAATGATCGGAATGCTGGCCAATGTGAGATTGGCTGCGGGTGCGGTAAGGTCGTTGTCGAGAATCATTGGCCGAGCCGTTTAGGGTGCATATGGCCGCGGATTTGATCAATTTCGGCAATATTGCTCAGAGCGATGTTGCCGGTGGGGTCGAGTCGGCGGAGCTCGGCTTTGGCCAGTTGTACGATCTCATCAAGCAGATAGATGCGTTCTCGTTCGCTTAGTCCGGTAGCAGAGGCGGCTTCGCTTGCGTCGATGCCGATACGGAGGACGGTTTTCCCAAAGGTGTCAGTGGTACACGACGGATCGGCGGTCAGTGCCCGATAGGCGAGTCCTAGAATTTCATGCTTGGTCAACGACAGATCAAGAATGTCGGTGTTCGAGGAGGCAGGGGCAGATAACGGTCGTTCGAGGCGCATGTGAGAGGTTCTCCTAAAAAATCGCGGACGGTTCGCAGAACTACCGTCCGCGAGTCGTAAAAGAAAAATGCCGATCGCCTATAGAGGTGATCGGCACGGTCGGGTTGTTTTGTGAGGAATGTTTTAACGCAGTCGCTGGTTTGAAAAAGACGCGGAAAAAGCATCTTGATGACAAAGTTCTCCTTGCCTCCCCCAAAGCCGGTCTTTTCACCCCCAGCCTTATTGTTTCTCGAAAGGAGGGTGGAGGGAAGGTTAGATTTTTGAAAAATCGTCTTCTTGGTTTCTCTCTTCTTCTTTTTTCCCGTTATACTTGATCCGTTATGATTGCCGCCGATGTCGAGTTCCAAAAAGTCGCCAATGCTGCTGCTGACCAATTTCGTCAGCCGCCAGCCTACATTTCCTATCATACGGTGGCGAAAGTTGATATTCCCGGACTTACCCACAAGGTTATTGAGCGCCAGGTAGAAACACGGACGGCCGACGATTTCGCTGTTCTTCAGGATTTACCGAAAGGTCAGCGTCAGTACGGACAAAGCTTCCCGCTCATTCCAACATTTGATGCACTTTCCTATTTTCGGATTGATTATAGCGTGCATCAGCGGAATGCTATTGCTCATGTGACGACGTATGATCCAATCTGGTTTGCGCCTCCTCATCCCAGCCGCCCCGGTATTGCTGTGGTGGCGATGACATTACGTAATTATTATGCCCACTACGCCGATGACTCGACCGATGCTCAAACGCATATCCTGATGGATCCGCTCAAACCCTTAACGCAAAACAATACGTCGAGTTTCTATATTCACGATTTGTACGTCGATATGTCGACGGATTTGCCGACGCAAGTGACCTATACTGGGCCAAATGATCTTTCCTTTACGATCGATTATACTGTTGTTGATTCACACTGGCTAGTTAGTCATGTGGTTTATTCACGGTCATTTTCCGCGCCACTACATATCGGAAAAACGAGTTTTAGCGCTGATGTGACGTTTGACCAATTTGCATTTCCAGATACGCCATCTGACGCTAAATTGGCTACATCGCCGATTGGATCGATTCCCGTTGCCGATACGACCGGTCACAAAGCGACTGGGGAGCCGCAGTAGAGACGAGGCGCTCGTTAAATTACTAGGGGAGTGAGTCGAGCGATTGCTTTGTCGTAGCGGCGCGCAAGTCCGGCAGCTTCGGGTCCAGGTAGCTCCGCACATCGGCTTCGATTGTCATGGAGATCATTGAGCTTGAGTCGGATGGAAAGACTTCTGCCGGATCGGGCAATCCGCTCGATAAATTCGCGATAGGTTTCGTTGGGTCGTCGGCTGACGTCATCAATGGTAGCTACGATGTGGGGCGGGAATCCGGCCGCTTCGAGTGCTTCCAGGGTGATGTCTGTGTCTTCGATGAGATCATGGAGCCAGCCGGCGGTGATTTCGTCGTCGGTCTTGCCCCGATTGGCGACGCGTTCGATATGGAGAATTGAAGGCCGACCCATTCGGTCCGTGTGGCTGGCGAATGCTTTGCGGGCCATTTTTTCTGCTAGATGTTTCATAATTTGATTTTATCGAAGATTGTCTTTTCAGACAAACCGGCGGAAATTGTTTTTAGAAAGCTATTTACCGATTGGTAAACGGGCGACTGCTTCGTACGGTAAGGGAATATTGATGTGGTGGATGAGTGGCTTGGTTCCGCAGGTAAATTCCGCAAAAGCTTCCGCCCAAGTTCCATCATCTAGCCGCTCTCCTTCGTTCATGCTCAGGAACGAAATCGTCTGCGTGCCGCAAATGCCAGCGGATAGAGAGGCGAAATGTGATTGAATAGGATCGTAGGTGTCGGTCTGTGGTGTGGGGAGATAGCGGAGAATGGTTATGGCGCCAAATCCGATGCTTGCAACAAAGCCTAAAACGATTGTTCCGTTGATAATCAAGGTTTTGATCTTAGATGAACGGGCTTCGTCGTGTGGCTTGTCAGCACTCATAAAGAAAGAGGATATCGTTCGCGAGCAGGACATGAGGACCTCGGGATGGCTGGTGGGTGAACAATAAGGAGCGTAGATGAATTATCGTGCGTTGTAGGGCGTATTATTAGGGTGTGTGGCGTGTCACGTTCGATCCCATGAGTCGTCGATAGCTTTCGAGAACGAAACCTAAGATTAGTATACCCGTTATCGCCCATTGCCACCAGGGGGGCGCCCAGTTTGTTTGAACGGGTTGGATTTCAGGCACGGATTCGGTGGTAAGGAAATGCGTATCGGGCAAGCGGATGTCAACTTGGGGTGGTTGCCGGATATAAATGACGTTTGCACCGATAATTTCTGCGATTGTACGTAGAGGGACATAGATACGGCCCTTTTGACGAATGGGTGCAGCGGGAAACTGGTGTGTTTGTCCGGCTAATATCGCAGATCGTTGATTCACAATGAGCCCAGCAAGAATTTTTCCATCCTTACGTACCACAACAATACGGGGTGGTGTGTATGTCACGACGGTTTGGAAGGTTTCGAGAACGCTGCGGATTGGAACGTAGATGTGCCCTCGTTCGTCCTTAATCGCTGTTTGTTGGATTTTTTGGCCGTCGATGCTGATGGACGGGAGTGTCGCGGCAGTGGCTTGCCATTGAATAGTGGCGACGAGTACGAATGCCACAAAGGTGGTCGATCGCATGAGTTCCTCTCGGCGAGAAAATGGTTTCTGTTGATAATGTGAGGCGGGTACGGGTTCCCGCTACTTGTTTCTGTGGTTTTTCGTTTTAAGTGGTTGGGGAAGTTATGTGTGCGGGTGAATTATTTTTGAGGGGTGATCGTAAGGGTGATTCGGGGCGGCGGTGTATTGGCTAATGCGCTTTTCAAGACATAGAGAGTCGTGACAGCGGCGCCGTCTTGATCTGCCGTGAAGACATGGGTTCCTTTTGTCGATTTGCTGAATGTGAGCTCGACGGTGATCTGGGCTTTGTCGTTGGTTTCCATGGAAATCTCCTGATTATAAGTGTGCTGTTCGGTCATTTAACCGATTCGTCGCGGGAATGGATGTTTTGCCAGGTATAAGTAAGGGTGGCGATCGTCAGAATAACAGAAAAAAGCTGCGGGCGCACTTACGGTGGCCGCAGCTTTTCCCCAAGACTTGCCCGAGTAGTCGGGAAGGGGCTTACATTTCTCCGCGTTGGCTTTTATAGGTGGCGCGGATCTTGGAAAGGGTTGTTTTTGGCGGGGCAGGTTTGCCGTTTGCCAGGAGGACCTCGACCTCGTAGTTGGGATAGAGGGCGTCGAAGCGGCGGCGCTTCCAGTCGGCGACGCTAAAGGACTCTCGGGCGATGCGCGCATGGCTACGGGCATAGCTGCGAAGGGTCTTTGCGGCGGGCGCTCCAGCGGCCGGCCGCATTCGAACGGCAAAGCCTTCGAATTTTTGGATTTCGGCAGTGACTTTTTCAGTTGTTGGCATGGGCTTTCTATTTTACGCGTCTCAGAAATTGCCTTGTGACTAATGGGCTATTTTTGGGCTTCATCTAAGTTGTTTTTAACTGTTTGGATCGCGCTTTTAGGCAAGAAGTCCCTTTTGTCTCAATTCAGCCCGACGTGCGCCTCTGTCGCTACCCAAGTTACCAGCAATTTTACGACGAAAAGACCGGCGCCAGTCAGATGCCGGTCTTTTGACTTTGGCCGGGTTTGGGTTTAGTGGATGGTGATACCTCGTACCGGGTTTGGCGTCACGATCGTGATGCCGGATACGCCGGTGCTCGATGTGAGATGCACGTTGTTTCCGGTCGAAACATACTGGGTGCCGCTTGCGTCAATCGCAACCGCATATGCACTCGGTACCGCGAGCTTGGTGGAAACCCGGACGTTAAGGTGTCAACGAGACTGCTGTTGGCCGAGGCGAGGTAGATGTTACCGGTTGGCCCGAGGCGGGAAAGGTATAGATAGGGAGAAGGTGTTTTTGGGAGGAGATTGGAGTGGAAGAGACAAAATAGCCTAGACCGCCAACTTCGGTCGCGATTTTTTGCTATTGTAGCGTTTGCGTCTGAATTGTTTTGATATTGGATGTAGCTTGTGTCAGAGAGTATGGAACAGAATTCGCATAGCGGTGCTGAGACTCAGCATCCTTTAGTAGCTTTGTCTTTTGAGATGGAACCGGAATTTGTGCGGTCATTCAAGATTGCTGCGATAATGCGTGATATGGAACCTGAGGATTTGCTTACTGCATCGTTTGAACAGTTTGTTCGGATATCTCCGGTTCGACCGATAGAGAATATTCCCACAAACAAAGCTGTTCATCAATTGCCGTTGGATCCTGCGGGGCCGATCGTTCGGGTCCCAGCATGGAAAATTCGGGATATCATTGCGGAGCTAATGGCGACTCATGGGATTACTGATCTCGCACTTCACGATCATGCCGAACTTATTGACGGTGCTTTCCGGGATCTTCCTGAGTTTGCAGGTATGAAACGTCATGAACGCAATCGGAAGATTATCGATGTGTTCGTCAATCGAGTAAAAGGGCTGGCCTTGCGTTCGGTTGGTCGGCGACGGTACATTTCGATGATTCCTGAAGCGGATTTAGTCTGGAAGAATGCCAAGGCCGTTCCGTTGACTCCGGCAACTTAAACTTTTTGTTTATGCTAAAAAGCTCTCCGCCCTAGGGGCGGAGAGCTTTTTTTGTAGTAGCGAAATTTCAGAATAGGAGTTGCTTCACAACTGCGACTCAATAAAAATGTAGTTGGGCACCGGGACAAGTGGCGTACCGATTTCGACAGTAAATTCGACTTTTTTGGTGAGCTGAATCAAGGAGGGATCCATCCCCGTGATTTCGTGGACGTGGTGTTGGCCCGGGGCCCCTGTGCTTTCGTCGGTCTCAAACCAGCGAGTTGGACCGGTGAATTTCCAGAATCCGGTTGTACTCATCGTTACGCCCCAAATGTCGAGAAAATCTTTAAGGTAAAATGCTTGTGTTGCGGTGGTCGCTTCGATGTGGAAGACACCGTCAGCGGCGTGGACGTGAATGTCATAGTGGCAAGCAGTCGGATCGGCTGGATCGATGTCATACCAGCCAACGAGTGGGTTTGGATTTGCCATGGAACCAAAACCGAAAAGTTTTATTGGGTGATAAAGGCCTATCGCAAGCGGGATGGCATATTGGATGCCGTTTGCGAAGACGGTGAGATGATTGTGAAAGTGTTGTTTTTGCTCGATCGGTTGTGTGCAGAGGACTCCGTCAATTGGTGTTGTTGTTGTCGCTGCCGAGACACTAAAATACGTTGGGTTGCCAAAGATAAGTCCTGGGTTGTCCGTTAGATAAGTGGCGGCGGCAATTGCGTTTGGAACGGGAATGGCTGTTGCTGTAGGTGCTGCGGTTGGCGCGATCGTCGGTTTTGTTGTTGGCGCGATGGTCGGAGTAACGGTCGGAGTTGGGGTTGCGCCCGAGACTGTGGCAATTGGCGTTGGGGCGGCAACGGCGACAGATGGAAGGTTCGAGGATCCAGATGAGCCGCCGCCGCAGGACGGAAGCGTAACTACCGCAGCAAGTCCGATTGCTAATGTGCCTATCGTACGTTGAAAAGCCAAACACATAGGGGCGAACTTTTCGGGGGATGGCCGAGACCCTGGCAGCTAGCCAACCGCTTGTATTCTTGACGAACGACTCCACCAAATTTTTGAAAATAACGCGGAAGTGGGTTGCGTGGCGGATTTTGAGCAATGAGCATCACACTTATAGAGCGATACTGCTTGGTTTCCCAGGATTGGGAAGCCATCAAAACCGTATCGTGGCATTGGCGGCGATCGTGGAGATAGGTGTCGCGACAAAGGTCGGCAAACGTGTCGAGGCATCCCAGGTTGTTTGGGATTCGTAACAAGGGAAGCATGCCCCAGAAATCGTGCGCGACCGAGGGCGTGTCATCTGGTTACGAATTCCTTTCGCCGGCGTGCTCTGTTGTTGAAGGGGGAAACGTGTCGCATCACCTTGTGGCGATCGGCGCTTGGGATCGTTAATTACGATACCGATCGAATGGTTACTGGTAGTTCGTCGGCAATTGCGTTTACGAAGGTCGGAGCAATCCACTTCACGATGCGGATTTGGGGCCCAGGCTTTCGCGGACCGGTCAGATAGGAGCGCCAGTGCGCTTTCCTCCAGTGCGGAGGCATGGTACGTCCGGTTCTGGCGTGTTGCTCGGCAGCGGCAAACTCTTCTCGGGTGCGACGGAACATGGAGCCAAAGCGGGCGCCGACGGTGATGACTTGGTTTCCGTTTTCTGGCGGAAAAAAGCGTGGACCAAATTTGGTCTTGCGTGGATTGGGATGCGGGTGTGGCGTACTACTGAGGTCTGGTTCATTTGCACATAGGTAGAGTACATGAGCGAGAATGCGTGAGGTAGTGTCGGCAATTCGTCGTTCGTTGGATACCATGTCTGCTGCATCGTTTTGCGATCCCTCAGTTTTGTGGATATTTCCGAGGGCTTTCGCAACATTAGAGGCGACGGTGACGCCCGGAGTGAGTTGGAGTGTGATTATGCTTTGGGAGGCATCTTTATGGACCATAAGCAGGGACATTGAGTCGATGCTATTGCGATGATCGTGTGATATAGAGGCGAATGCGCAGACGATTGTACCGTCAATGCTGAGGCTTTTGCCAAAAATGCAAACTGCCCATTCTGGTAGTCGCAACAACACATCGATGGGAATTTGGTCGGCGGGGTCTGTTTCAGCAAGCGCAGACGAAAGTGCTTCATCAAAGCAATAGACGCCGCGAGTGATGCGCCACGGGCCTAAAACAATGAGGGTCTGGCTGCGACGAAAGACTTCTTCTTGTGCGTCGAGGGGCTGGTAGTGCGCGCGCATGGCTGCGCCGATAAAGGTCCGTGTGTCGGCGAAGACATATGGCGGCCAATTTCGGATATGGATATCTTGTGCTCGTTCTTCATCCAAAGCTCGCCAGGGGTTTTCCTTGGCATCTTCTTCATATTTTCGCAAAACCGCAAGAGGGATAGCGGCAATTTCTTCTGCCGTGACGTAGTATGTCGAATTGGAATCGCTTGTGTTCACTCGTTCCTCAGGATATGTGACGTCTAGTTTGATTGAGATTCGTCGCATTGAAGAAATTTTCGGGGATTTTTCAGGGAAGTTTGGCGCGGCCTTTTTTTGATGGTTGTCCTAAATTGCGTATTTCCAGAGTTGGGCGAATTCTTCCAAGCGAATACCGTCGCGACCGATATAGAGTTCGGCAATGTTGTAATGAAGCACATCGGAGATTGTTTGGTCCAATTGGGGAGTTCCAATAATGTCGAGAAGCAAGCGTGGCGTGTCGCTATAGTACGAACGTCGAGCAACATAACCCTGGCAGACGATTCCGCTGTTTGCTTCTAGGGCTAATGTTGATTGTGAAACCATTGGGCGAATCGATTCAGGTAGGTCCGAGAGCTGAAGGCACAGCGGAGTATTATTTTTCTGGGTAGGCAGTTCTTCATTTGACATGGTGATCATCTATTCCGGGCAATACGGTTTCTTCAGACATGGGACGCGAAGCGGGCGAGGCTATATGGTGCTTGGTGGTCCGAATTTATCGGCAAGAAACGCTCCATTTGCGTCCATGTCGTTGGTTGCTGATAAGTTCTCAGGGAAGGCTAATGCGAGCGTCCCGGCTTTGATGAGGCGGAGTTGTGCTCGGAGTTTAGCGTTGGCTAAGCGTTTATCCTTTGTATACAAAGCGTAATAGGAGGTTTTGGTGTCAGTGATGTAACGCGGGGTCTCTTTTAACGTGTAAATACGCTCGTCTACGGGACTGTTTCCGTGTTTTTTGATCTGGTCTTCCACTATTTTCTCAATACTAGTAATGAGCGTGTGGGCGAAAATGGGAAGAAATTGTTCGGATATTTGTTTGGCAGTATCGTTTTCGAAGCGAGTTATGCCTTGCCCGTCTCTTTCTGATTCGAGTATTGCCTGTATGTCTTTCAACAGCGTGTTGCGCATGGCACGGATTTCATCTTCGTATCGCTCGATTTCACGTACGGAAAGCTCCTTGGAGGACAGGTTCTCGTAGAGGTGAGCAAGGCTCTGTCTATGGGAAAGAATCCCTTGCGCGGTGCTATTAATATCGTCGTAGATTGTGACCCATCGGGAGTGGTTGCGATTAATTACCATTTTGCGGATGTCGATTGTACGCCAAGCCATCGCATCGGCGTAATCGAAACCGTCGCGTCTAAATTGCCCCAAACATGCTGAAAAGAATGCGCGCATCGTGCGCTCGGTGTCTTGATGGGTGGCAAGTAAAACAATGTCACTGTTGCGTACGTCGTGCATTTTTGCAGCAAGACGTTCCATCGTGGCGCGTATTCTGCCAGGTCCGTTGCCTTTTAGTATCTTTAAGCCGAGAGTGGCACTGAGAATACCCGTAACGCCGAGATCGAAGATTGCGTAGGTTGTATGCATGATGGTCCTAATGGTCGAGTGGTTTGTGTGTGCCTAGGCGTTTGTCTTGAATTCGGGCCTTTTCGCACGTGGTAGGATTGCAGCGATAGTGACTATTTTCGTCGTCAGCAGCGTGGAGTAGGGCTACCGCCAATTCGATATGGCTCCGACTAATTGTGCGGGCGACATCGGCGGCTTGAAAGTCACCGGTGTAGCCAACGATCGCGTCTTTATGGCGCATGTTCCGCCGAGATGAATTGACTGCTGCTGCTTGCCAGATACATTCTCCAGCCAGAAGAGATTCTGCTAAAAAACTGGCGTGAGCGTTGCAAATTTCGATTGGAGCACCATCGACAGTGATCGTGATTGATTTCTCTGCCATAATCGTCTTGCTGTCGTTATTCGAGTACGAGATCCTCACGAGGTACGCGATCAAAGGCGTTTTGCATGGCGGTGCGGATGTCGTTAAGGTTGGTTCCGTTCCATTTGATGACGTTAGGATGTGAATAATGTGCGTTTTCTGGGGTTGCTGGCATGATCCCAAGTCCGCGCGGACGATGTTTAAGCCACATGTCCATGTAACGCGGATAATCGTCGTACAGGAAGGTGCCGTAGACAAGCCCCTTATTCATGGTAAGGTGGACGTCTGCTTCGATTAATTCGGGCTGCGCTCGGCACCATTGGTATTTTTCGGTCCAGGCAGACGAGTGCGAGGATGGAGCTTTTGTCAGGATGTTAATATTAAAGCCTAGTTCATGAGCTAGCGAAACAATTTGGAACCCAGCTTCCATGCGTGGGAGATTTCGCCACCATCCGGGGTGAGATTTAATAAAGCGCATTCGGGCATCGAGGTGGGGTTGGTCTTCGAGGTCGTGTAGGTTTGTGGTGTCGGCAAGGGCTGGCTCGGTTGGCCCGCGCATTGATCGGAGGTCGCGGCGCATCGCGACGTCGTAATCAGCTAGGCTCCCATCCATATCAAAGAGAGCGATACGGTCGTGGTTCATAGGTATTTCTCGCTATTCGTGAAGATTATTGGCGTGCCTTGTGTCGGTCATTTGCCAGGGTGATCAAGTCGCGTGCGCGTTAGATTTGATCAGATGATGGTTCGTAGCGAGTCCCACCTCGGCGTTCCAGGTGGGAGTCAGGGTATTTAGCATGGCTTGTTTCATAATCTTTCGATCGCGCATACTCGCCCAATATGCTTATCCTAAATCTGGAACTGCTCGCCTTGCGGCTAGCTGAACATCCTAACCGTGCCGAGCCGTGGACTCAACCGGA
>Ga0182016_10002671_pt1 | contig 20754 bp, 18 predicted proteins | sample 712S2MmetaG_FD_120491 | JGI IMG/M metagenome (GOLD analysis project Ga0182016, IMG submission 120491) | Permafrost microbial communities from Stordalen Mire, Sweden - 712S2M metaG | ecosystem: Environmental > Terrestrial > Soil > Wetlands > Permafrost | place: Sweden: Stordalen | collected... | reverse complement strand
AGGACGAATTCCTGGCGCCCCAAGGGGGAGTGCTCGACTCGATGCTGAGCGAGCATCAATGCGAGGGGTGGTTGGAGGGCTATCTGCTCACCGGACGGCACGGGCTGTTCAACAGCTACGAGGCCTTCATCCGCATCATCGACTCCATGTTCAGCCAGCACGCGAAATGGCTCAAGGTGTGCCTGGAGCTGCCGTGGCGCAGGAAGATCTCCTCTTTGAATTATCTGCTCGCCTCACACGTCTGGCAGCAGGATCACAACGGATTCACCCATCAAGATCCCGGCTTTATCGATCACGTCGTCAATAAAAAGGCCGATATCGTCCGGGTGTATCTGCCGCCCGATGCGAATTGCCTGCTCTCGGTGGTCGATCACTGCCTGCGCAGCAGGAATTACGTCAATGTCGTGGTTGCCGGCAAGCATGCGCTTCCGCAGTGGCTGACCATCGAGGAGGCCGTCGTGCACTGCACGGAGGGCATCGGCATATGGCAATGGGCAAGCAACGACCAGAGCGGCGAGCCGGACGTGGTGATGGGCTGCTGCGGAGACACGCCGACGCTGGAGGTACTGGCCGCGGTTTCAATCCTGCGCGAGCACCTGCCGGATCTCAAGATTCGCGTGGTCAACGTGGTCGATCTGATGAAGCTGCAGTCGTCCACCGAGCACCCGCATGGCCTGAACGACGACGACTACGACTCGTTGTTCACGCGGGACAGGCACATCATCTTCGCGTATCACGGCTATCCCTGGCTGATCCACCGGTTGACCTACCGGCGAGCCAATCGCAATCTGCACGTCCGCGGCTACAAGGAGGAGGGCACGATCACCACGCCCTTCGACATGCGGGTGCAGAATGATCTCGACAGATTTCACCTGGTCATGGACGTGATCGATCGGCTGCCGGACCTGGGAACCCGCGGCGCATATTTGAAGCAGACCCTGAAGGACAAGCTCATCGAGCACAAACATTACATCGGCCGACACGGGCAGGATATGCCGGAGATCCGCAACTGGAAGTGGGATCAGCGCAAGCAGGTTGATGTCAGGGCCAAGAGCGGCAACGTCGTGCCAGGGATGGGCCGTAAAGTCGGTTGATACTGAAGTTGCGGCCAGGTGTTCGATGGCGCACAGAGGAATGAACGAAGTCGGCGTAGCCTCTCGCTGGTCGACCGCTAACAGGAGAGTTGAGTGTCCCACACCTATTGGAACGATTGGTATTTCGGCTGGGGTTGGTTTCTTTGGTTTGGAATCATCTTTCTGCTCTTCTCCAGCATCGGCAATTGGGGCTACTCCTACGCCGCACACCAGCGAGTCGGCCAATTACCGAGCAAGGGCGCGTTCGATATTCTCAACGAGCGATATGCCCGCGGCGAGATCACTCGCGAGGAGCTTGGGCTCATGAAAGCCGAGATCGCCAGGCGGTAGTCCCCGGGCGCCCGAGGGGCCGGTCAGCCGCGAGGGGACCGGTCGGCCCGCACGAAGGTCAGCGCTCCCATGGAGAGCGCGGTGAAGAGCCCGATACCGACTGCGATACGATTCACGGGCACACTCATGAAAGTCGCCGCCGTGTAGCCGGCGACCAGCGCGAGCATGCTGAAGTTCTCGAAGAAGTTTTGAATCGCGATGGCGGATCCCACGCCGACGCCATCCTCACCCTGCCTTTGCAACAGCGCATCGAGCGGAACGACGAAGAATCCGCTGCAGGTCCCGACGAATATCATGGCCGCGATGGCCAGGGAGAGGCTATGCGCGAAGGGCAGAAGACAGACGCCAATTCCTATCAGCACGCCGGCCGGGAGCGCCCGCGGGTAGGTCGGCAGCCGTACGAAACGCGCCGCGAGCGCCGCGCCCAACACGATCCCCACCGCCACCATCGCCGTTAGAAATCCCGGCACTGTGTTGCTCGTGATCTTCAGTGCGACCGGCACCCAGGCGATCACCAGGAAGCGAAGCGCCGCCCCCACTCCCCAAAAGAGCGCGGTACCGATCACGGCGAGCCGCGCCTTCGGGTTCTGCATCAGCGATCCGGTCTCCATGACAAAGTCCCCGATGCTGCTGGAAATGGAGAAGCGCATCGCCGGGGCCGCCCGTTTCGATCGAGGAATGAACAGTGCGCTCAATGCCGATGCCGCGTAGCAGGCAGAAATCGCCATGAGTGCGCCTTCTATGCTCCAATCCGTCAGCACTCCCCCCGCGACGGCGCCGAGCAATATGGCGGCAATGGTCGACGCCTCCAGGAGGCTGTTGGCCTTGAGCAGCCGCTCGCGTGTGGTGAGCTCGCCCAAGATGCCGTACTTGGCGGGCGAATTGGCGGCTGCACCGGCGCCCACCAGTGCATAACAGAAAAATGGATTCATGTGCAGGCACATCCCGAATGCGCCGAGAAATTTGGCGACATTCGCCAGAGACATGACGCGTCCCTTGGGTTGCGCATCGGCGAACGCGCCGACGAATGGAGCGAGCAGTATGTAAGCGGCCACGAAGAACTCTTGGATCAGCGGCCCGCTCCACGCGGGATAATGCAGCTTTCGGACGAGCCCCAGCGCCGCAAACAGGAGGGCGTTGTCGGCCAATGCCGAAAGAAACTGCGCGCCCAGCGTCGCGCCCATGCCGCGGGACCACAGGCCGGGAGCAATGGCGTTTCGTTTCGTTATGTGATTCCGAGCCGGCGGAAGGCCGGCACCTTCACGAAGTCGAAGATCACCGCAAAGGCGGCGGCAGCGGCGAGCGTGCCAAGAACGACGGGTATGGGGAGCGGTGTCATCAGGATCCCAGCCAACGACAACGTCGAGGCGATGAGTACATCGGCCATCGACGAAATGGCCACCCAGCGACTCGGTCGGGAGGACCATAGCCGGCGACGCTCCCGATTGTTATAGGTGGTGGCCTGGTTGCCGAACACGATCACGAGAAAGGCCAAACTTCTCAGATGATCCAGATCCAGCCGCAGCGAATACTTGCCGAACGCCAGGATGGAAGTGCAGAAAAGCAGCTCCCCGAGCCCCATCAGGATACCCGCGAAGGTCAGCTCGCGTATTTTCCATGAATTGGGCGCGGCCGCCGGTCTTACGTGGTCCGTGGTCAAGGACATGCCGAGGAAGTCGCCGGTGATCATGATGATGACCATCAGCATCGGCGTGAGGATGGCCTGCCCCGTCATGACGAGTGCAGTCGCGAGGAACAGCACCTGCACGATTTTCTTGGTGATGGAGTTCAACGTGTACGTGAGGATGCGCTGGAAGGTGAGGCGTCCCTCGTTGACCGCGGCTACGATGCCCGCCAACCCCGGTGTCGTCAGCACCATGCCGGCGGCGGACTTCGCGACGTCCGTGGCGGTCGAGACGGCGATGCCGATCTGGGCCTGACGCAGGGCGGGCGCATCGTTGGCGCCGTCGCCGCACATTCCGACGATATGATGGGTCGCCTGTAACGCCTTGACCAGCTGGTACTTGCCTTCGGGCAGCACCCCAGCAAATATGGAGAATTGGTTCAGGGTCGGACCCGAAGGGATCGGCCCCGCCGGGCACACGGCGCCCGTGAGCCCGACGCTGTGAGCCACCGTGGCGGCCGTGGCTGCCGCGTCACCCGTGACCATGACCACGCGTATTCCCAGGCCGTGCAGTGCCGTCACCAGACCCGGCGAATCTTCACGGGCAGGATCGCTCAGTGCGATGAGACCGACGAATTTCATGGCATTCGCTGGCCCGCTGGCGACCGCGAGCACCCGAAACCCTCGTGCCTCGAAGTCCTTCTCGGCCGCGCTCGCCGCCGCCGGAATGGGCGCGAGCCCTACGATGGCCGACACCGCGCCCTTCATGACGCGCTGTGCGACGCCGCTCGAATCAACGAAACTCGCCTCCGATCGTTTGTTCGCTGGATCGAAGGGGACGAAACCGGTCCGCCCGGGCGCATTCGGCACCTTGCGCCGGGCGGTCTCCGTACGAATCGCGGCATCGACGGGATCCTCACCGGCCTCGGAACTTGCCAGCGCGGCCAGGGTGAGCACCCAAGGTTCGCTGACGCCGGAGACCGCGTAGACGCTCGTCACCGCGAGCTCGTTTCGCGTCAGGGTGCCGGTCTTGTCGGCGCACAACACATCCATGGAGGCCGCCTCATCCACCGCCGACAACCGCGTGGGCAGCACGCCGAGCGCCGCCAGGGCGCGCGCGCCGAGGGCGGCCGCGAGCGTAAAGGTGGCCGGCAGCGCGACCGGTATCGAGGCCAATATTCCCGTGAGAGCCAGGGGAACGATGTCGGCAACGGGCATGTGGAGGAAATGTGCGTATAGCAGCATCAGAACGATGACGAAGCCGTTGCAGGCGGCCAGATTGCGCACCACGCGGAATACAGCGTTCTGCTGGGAACTGGTTACGTGGGCAGCGCCTATCAGCTCTGCGGTCCGTCCGAACTTGGTATGCGCTCCGATCGCCGTGACTTCCGCGGTCGCCTCGCCGCGCTTGACCAGCGTACCCGCATAGGTCTCAGCGCCCGAAGCTGCTTCAACCGGCAACGATTCGCCGGTCAGCATCGACTGGTCGAGGAGGACGTTCCCGCCCGTGAGACGCACATCGGCGGGCACCACGGCGCCCAACGACAGTTTGATCATATCGCCTTGAACGAGATTCGCGGCGGGCAGAATCACCCACGCGCCGTCGCGCCGCACCGAGGCATTGAAGGCGAGCTTCGATTTCAAGGCTGTGAGGGTCGCTTGCGCGCGGCTCTCCTGGAGGAAGCCGAGGACCGCGTTGAACGCCAGCAATGCTGCGATGATCGCCGCTTCCACATATTTGCCCAGGCTCAACTCGAGTACCGTGGCGGCCTCGAGCATCCAAGGCACCGGCGCCCAAAATTTATCGAAAGCCATGCGCAGCGGGTTGGATGCGACATCGGGCATCGAGTTGGGCCCGGACTTGTCCAGCCGAAGCCTCGCCTCGGCGTTGGTCAAACCGCTCGGCGGGGTGGGAACAGGCAGATTCACTGAACGAGATTACCCATCTCCGGGCCCGGAGTCTGTACGAAATCGTACTTAGTTCAGGACCGGCAAATCCCGCTCCGTACGTCAACGAACAGATGGTGCGGCGACAATGTGTCATTCTGAATTTCAGTAAACTGCGAGGTGACCGATGCGCCGATTCAAGTTGAGGTGGGTGCGGCAATCCCCGCGCGGCCAGATGACCCAGGGTCTGCGCTGATCGCATGGTGCGCCAACGGTTGCATAAATTGGCCGGGCAGTCCTTGGGCAACCAGGTATTGGCCGCCATCCCTGCGAAGGACTATGGGCGTTTGAACGAGCTCGAGCCGGTGACCTTGCGCTTCGGGCAGATACTGTACGAAGCCGGCGGCCAAATCCGCTACGTCTATTTTCCGATCGACTGTCTCATCTCCCTCCTGACCGCGGTCGACAAACGCCGGACCCTCGAGGTAGGCATGGTCGGCAATGAGGGCATGACCGGAATGCCTTTCATCCTGGGAATGGGCGTGTCGGGCGTGCGCGCCCTGGTGCAGGGCGCAGGACGCGCATTACGCATGGCCGCCACACCCTTTCGCCTTGAGTTCGAACGCAATCACCCGCTGCGTCAGGCGCTGTTCAAGTATACCTATGCACTGATGGCGCAGATCTCGCAGACCGCGGCGTGCAACCGCTTTCACGACGCGGAAGCGCGATTGGCGCGATGGCTGCTCATGACCCGCGAGCGGGTGGGATCGGATGAGTTTCCGCTGACCCATGAATTCCTCGCGCACATGCTCGGCTTGCGGCGCGAAGGGGTCACCGAGGCAGCCAGCGCGCTCAAGCGGCGCGGGCTGATCGACTATCGGCGTGGAAAAATCCAGATCCTCGACGTGAAAGGTCTCAAGGCCGCCGCCTGTAGCTGCTATCAGATCATCAAGACCGTGTACGAGCGCATCCAACAATAATTTCCGCGCTCTGCAGTATTTTTAGGGCCGCTTGTGTTATGTGCGGTATAATACATAAGGGCTCAGGGGGGGTATCACACCTTCGCTGTCTCAGCCCTCGGGGGCCTCGATCCTCCGCACCTCGCCCCGGAGGCGTACGTCATCATTCCCCGCGACTCGATAAAGAACCACCTGCTCGACGCGCTGCCTGACGCGGTGCGGGAGCGTTGGGGACCGCAACTCGAAATCGTCCGTTTGCACCTTGGGCAGGTGCTGTACGAATCGGGTGCGACGCTGAGTCATGTGTATTTTCCCACGACCAGCATCGTTTCGCTGCTATACGTGACGGAAAACGGTGAATCGGCGGAAATCGCCATCGTCGGCAATGAGGGGATCGTGGGCATCTCGCTGTTCATGGGCGGAGAGTCCACCACGAGCCGCGCGGTGGTGCAGAGCGCCGGACAGGCCTTCCGACTCAAGGCGCAGGCCTTGAAGGACGAGTTCAACCAGGGCGGCCCGTTGATGCATCTATTGCTGCGGTACACACAGGCGCTGATCACACAAATGGCTCAGACCGCGGTCTGCAATCGTCATCACACGCTCGATCAACAATTGTGCCGCTGGCTGCTGTTGAGTCTGGATCGGCTGCGTGGAATGGATCTGGTGATGACGCAGGAGCTGATCGCCAACATGTTGGGCGTGCGCCGTGAAGGGGTCACCGAGAGCGCCTTGAAGCTTCAGCGCGCCGGGCTGATCCGATATGCGCGCGGGCACATCTCGGTGCTGGACCGCGCGGGCCTGGAAAGGCGAACCTGCGAATGTTACGCGGCGGTCAAGAGCGAATACGCCCGGCTGCTTCCCGATGAGATGGCTACGTAGTACCAACCGGGCGTTTGTACGGTGCAGCACAGACCGGCGGTTGGAGGCGCGATACCCTGACTTATGAGTGACGCTCCTGCAGAACAGATCTACACGCCCTGGTTTCATACCCCCGTCTTGCGCGAAGAACCCTCGCCGGCGGCCGGTCGGGAATCGGAAATTGCGCCTAATCCCGCTTCGCAGCGCCGGTTGTTCGGCGCAGCAATGCCCTATGTGGCGTGCCGTACAGACGGGTGAGAACCGCGCCCCCTACCGTGACAAGAACTGCGATACGAAGTGTGAGCTTGGAGCCCATGGAGGACCCGATGCGCCCTGAACACCAGTCCCCTGACCGCAGCCCCCCGGACCCTACGATGCACCCAAGAACCATGGCAACCGCGCCGTCGCCCAACCGCCGTGCGCGTGGGCGAGATTTTGAGTACGGATTTGAAAGACACGATCAGGACGCGGAGCGTGCCCGACTGTGGGACGTGAGCATCGACTTGCTGGGAATCCTCGATGCGCACAGCCAATTCGAGAGCACGAATCCGGCCTGGGAGAGGGCGCTCGGCTGGACTGCAGCCGAGATCCGCCTGATGTCGCTCTTCGATCTGATACATCCCGAGGATGTGGAGAAAGTGCAGACAGGCCTTCGGGACGTCAACGACGGCGAGCCGGTTCTGCACTTCGAGAGCCGGTTCCGGCGCACCGACGGCGATTACCGCTGGCTTTCCTGGGTCGCTGTTTCGGAGGCGGGCAAATTTTACTGCAGCGCGCGGGATGTGACGCAGGAGCGGGAGGCGCGCACCGAGCTCGCGGCGGCACTCGACGCTCTGCGTCAATCGCAAAAGATGGAAGCGGTGGGTCATTTGACCGGTGGTATCGCCCATGACTTCAATAATCTGTTGACGGCCATATCGGGGAGCCTGGAATTGCTGGGCAATCGCCTGGCCCAGGGCCGCCTGGATGATGCGAAGCGCTACATCAGTGCGGCGCAGAGCGCCAGCAAGCGTGCGGCTGCGCTCACCCATCGACTGCTTGCCTTTGCGAGGCGTCAGACCTTGGACCCGAAGCCCACGAACGTCAACCGCCTGGTCGCCGACATGGAAGAGCTGATCAGGCGCACGGTCGGTCCGGCCGTCAGAGTGGAGGTGGTCGGCGCCTCGAATATCTGGACCTCCCGGGTGGATCCGAATCAACTCGAAAACGCGCTCTTGAACCTGTGCATCAACGCCCGCGACGCGATGCCCGAGGGCGGATCGTTGATGATCGAGACGAGCAACCAATGGATCGATGATCGTGGCGCGCGCGAGCGCGATGTCCCGGCCGGGCAGTACGTCACCATGAGCGTCACCGACACCGGCACTGGGATGACGCCGGAAGTGATCGCGCGGGCGTTCGATCCGTTTTTCACCACGAAACCCGTGGGGACGGGGACGGGTTTGGGACTCTCGATGATTTACGGGTTCGCACGGCAGTCGGGCGGCCAGGTCCGCATCTATTCGGAGGTTGGCCATGGGGCGACCGTATGCCTCTACCTGCCGCGTCATATTGGGGATGCCGAGACTGCCGAAGCCCAGCCAGAGCTGTCCGCGGTAGCGCATGCCACCCAGGGCCAAACCGTCCTTGTGGTCGATGACGAACCGCTCGTGCGAATGCTGGTGGTTGATGTGCTGCGAGAACTCGGTTATACGGCCATCGAAGCCGGGGACGGCCATTCCGGATTGAAGATGTTGCAAACGGCGGCGCGAGTCGATTTGCTGATCACCGATATCGGGCTTCCGGGCGGATTGAATGGCAGTCAGGTGGCGGATGCCGCCCGCAAACTACGGCCCGATATGAAAGTCCTGTTCATCACCGGATACGCGGAGAACGCGGTGCTCAGCCACGGCCGCATCGATGTTGGAATGCAAGTGATGACGAAACCTTTTGCCATGGAGGGGCTCGCGAGCCGTATCCAAAGCCTGCTCGCCTAGCACGCAATCATCCGCGTCGGAAATGAGGATGTAGCGCTACTTCGGGAGCTTGTTCCCGTTAGCCTTGAACGCCTCACCCAGTGGAGTGAGCGCGCCGCCCCCCTTGGGATTGGTGTGGCAGTCCGCGCAGGACTTGCCGGTGTCCTTGGCGAATTGCACGGTCGCGCCGGCGGGCTGCGCGACGAGCAATGAGGCCGCGCCGCCGATGAGCGCCGTCGCAGCGGCGCTGCACGCGAGCACGAATGTCAGTTTTGCGATTGTCATGCGCCGAATTCTCCGATGCCGAGTTTCAGTGTGTGCCACCGTCTCAGTAGATCCGGCTCCGCCACCGCGGTCTGTTCGGTGTCGAACGGACGGGATGGAGTGAGGGCAACGTGCCGCGCTGACGGCAGCCGCCATCGTCATGCATCCGGTGTTCCCAGATGACGATTCGCAATCGCCTCCACCTCGGGCTCCGTCAGGGCAGAAAGGTCCACGGATTCGGTGGCCGTGACCCGTCGGGCGATGTCGGGGCGATGTTTCTTCAAGTAGGCAACGAGCACATCCAGCGCGCTGCTCTTTCCTGTTCCGTGCCCGACCAATACGATCTCGGTCGCCGGCACCAATTTTTCGGCCACTTCCTCATAAAACGAGGTCTCTTCGGGGACGCGGTCGCCCTGATAGTGCGCTTCCTTGCGATGAACCAGGTGTCGGTGGAAGTGATGGGGATCGTATGGCTCGATGCTGGCTTCGTTTTGGGGCCGGCTGCCGCCAATATCGCGGAAAATATGTGCCACGTGGTGATCGATGACGACGACCATTCGGGATGCCTGCCTGGACTCAATCGAAGGCAACTCAGAGGAGGCCCCCTTGAGAAATCGACGCAGTCGCGAGACCTCGTCGGTGCCGAGCTCCGGCGTGTGGGGCTGCTTGAAGAATTCCCGCTGCGCGCCGACAATAAATGCGAATTCGCCGCCGGCGGTCCGCTGCACCTCCCCTAGGTGCTCAATGAGCTCGACTGCATCGGCCCAATGCAAGCTCCTTGGCAATTTGCCATGGAGCAGGGTCTGATGAAGCTCTGCAAGCTTACGATGGAGGTGGACGGTCATATTCCGAAGCACCTGACGATCACCTGTATCGAATGGAACATGTCGCGCAACGAGACCTCCCTCGGATGTCATGAATACCGATAGATGGCGCACTTCCCTGGCCTGGCGCCCAGAATGGGTGCGCTACCGAACGCACGCAATAAGAGGATTCCACATAGGAATCACATGTTCGCTATCGTACACTGTCCCAGGGATTTGGCATGATCGACGGAGCCCTTCATCAATGCCGGATACATCGATCCAACCCAGGGACATCGCGACCGACAATCATCTGGTCGCCTCGCTTCCACCGGCCATCCGAACGCTGTGGTTGCCCCACCTCGAATTGGTTGATCTAAGACTCGGGCAGGTCCTTTACGAGGCGCAGGGTCGGTTGACGCATGTTTACTTTCCGCTCACGGCCATCGTTTCGCTGCTGTACGTCATGGAGAACGGAGCGTCTGCGGAAATCGCGGTCGTCGGAAACGACGGAATGGTGGGATTCGCCCTGATCATGGGTGGGGACACCACACCGAGCCGAGCGGTCGTTCAGAGTGCGGGCGTCGGCCTGCGCATGAAGGCGCAGTTCATGAAACACGAGTTCAATCTCGTGCCACCCGTGATGCACCTGATGTTGCGGTTTACGCAGGCATTGATTACGCAAATGGCGCAGACGGCCGTTTGCAACCGGCACCACTCCTTGGATCAGCAGCTGTGTCGATGGCTCCTGCTGAGTTTGGATCGGCTACGAGGCAGTGAGCTCGTCATGACCCAGGAACTGATTGCCAATATGCTTGGCGTCCGCCGCGAGGGTGTCACGGAAGGCGCCAAAAAACTACAGCGTGCGGGACTCATCAAGTACGCGCGCGGGCACATCACGATATTGGATCGCGCAGGCCTGGAACGCCGAACGTGTGAATGCTATCGGGTGGTTCGAGAGGAGTATAAACGGCTGCTTCCAGACCGAACTGCGAGCTGAGGTTGATCCAGGGCGGTTACCCGCACCCACTCACTGTGGCTCAGCGAACAGACCGACTCCGATATCGCGGCTTACAGTGCCGCGTCAACATAATCAGGTTAGGAGATCGGACGATGCTGCGCAGCGTGAAGAGTTTGGAAGGGTTCTCGGTCGGTGCCACCGACGGAACCATCGGGAATGTAAAAGATTTCTATTTTGACGACGAAGCGTGGGCCATCCGCTACGCAGTGGTCAACACGAGAGCATGGCTCGGTCGCGAAGTGCTGATTTCACCCTATTCGCTCGGTCAGGCGGACACGATACGGGAAGTACTTCCAGTCACAATTACCAAGGAACAAGTCAGGCACAGTCCCGAACTCGATACCGACAAGCCGGTATCGCGGCAGTACGAATCCAATTACCTCGGTTACTATGATTACCCCTTTTATTGGGGAGGGGCCGGTCTTTGGGGTGAACGCGACTACCCGGGCATACTGCGAGCCGGCATGGGATCCAGTGGTTTTCGCGGCTATTTGAGGCCGCCCTCGGCGGGTCCCAATGCGGACCTGCACCTCAGGAGCTGCAACGCCGTCATGGGATATCACATTCATGCCCGCGACGGCGACATTGGACACGTTCAGGGGTTTCTCGTCGATGACTATCTTTGGGCGGTCCGGTATTTGATCGTGAACACCAGCAATTGGTGGATGGGACACCAAGTACTCGTGTCTCCGGAATGGATTCAGGACGTAAGTTGGTCCGAATCGAAGGTCACAATCGATCTGGATCGGCAGGCGATCAAGGATGCACCCTCATACGATGAAGGGGCGTTGATCGATCGAGACGCGGAGCTGCGCATCTACAATCACTATGGACGCAATGGCTATTGGGAGAACCCGCGGGAGCGCGCGGTAGCCTGACCCGGATGGGTATAAGACGGAGTGCGCGGTTCCGCCCCCGAGACTTCCGGCTGCAGCGGGAAGTCTCGGGGTTGAGCCGTTAGTCATTGTGCCTGAAGCTCGGTTCCGGCCGCATCGCATGCCGGTGTCCGCGCTCGCTGAAGAATTGCCGTGCCATCGCGACAATGCCGCTGTCCGTTGCAGCATCTAGGGTTTCGACGCCCGATATGCGCGCGGCGAGATCCGGTTTGTGGCGCTCCATGTAGGTCTGCAGCTCGAATTTCGAGTTGCCTGGGCCGGCAATGAGTGTGTGTCCCGTATGATCGAGCGAAGCCACGATACGATGCAAGAACTCCTCGTCCACGGCATGCTTGGTACCGTCCTCGTGATCTGCCTGATGGTGCCGGCGCTGTGCCGAGGTGTGCTCGATCAAGACCTTGACGTCATGGGTGGGGCTGACGTGAAAGATCTTTGCAAGATGGCGATCGATGAAAATGACGGCGTCGAGAAATTCGCTCATGGTTCATGTCCTGGATAGTTGGGTTGACGTGTTCAAACGGCAGTTTGGAGAAGCGGGCGTGGGGTTTCAGCGGCAGCGGCAGCGGCATTCGACGAGACCAAGGCGGTGTAATCGGTATACCCGGCCGCGCCGCCACCATACAGCGTCGACACGTCGATGGCCGCCAGCGGTTCGTCGAAGCGCAGCCGGTTTACGAGATCTGGATTACTGATGAACGGCCGCCCGAAGGCCACCATGTCTGCCTCGCCACTGGCGACGGCGGAAACAGCCATCTGTCGGGTATACCCGTTATTGACGATCCAGGCACCGGCCACATGATCCCTTTTGAACCGAAGTCGAAGCGCGGGAAAGTCGAACGCCACTAGATCGCGGGGACCGCCCGTGGCGCCCTCGATGACGTGCACGAAAGCCAGACACAGCGGATTCAACCGATCCATGAAACGGTTGAACAGCCCCTGCGGATCGCTATCCTGCTTCGCGTCGTTCACCGGGGAGACCGGGGACAATCTAATCCCGGTACGACCCGCTCCGATCTCGGCGGCGACCGCCGTCATGATCTCCATCGGAAGCCGGATCCGATTGTCCACCGAACCGCCATAGGAATCGGTGCGGTCGTTGATGCTGTCCCGAAGAAACTGCTCGAGCAGATATCCGTTGGCACCATGAACCTCGACCCCGTCGAATCCCGAGTCCATCGCATTACGCGCAGCTCGGCGGAACTGCCCGACGATCCCCGGGAGCTCGTCGAGTCGCAGTGCTCGAGGCGTCGAGACATCCTCGAACCCTTTGGCCGTGAAGGTCTTCGCATCGGCGCGGCGCCCGGTGCTCGAGACGGGCGCTTGACCGTGTGGTTGCAGCGACACATGGGAGATACGTCCAACATGCCACAATTGCGCGACGATGGCCCCGCCCTTCGCGTGAACCGCCGCGGTGACGGCGCGCCAGCCGTGGATCTGCTCGGGGCTATAGATGCCCGGCGTATCCCTATATCCTTGCGCTTCCGGAGCGATCTGCGCCGCTTCGGAAACGATGAGGCCCGCGGAGGAGCGCTGCTCGTAGTAGAGCGCCATCAGCGGCGTGGGCACTTGATGTGCCCCGGCACGATTGCGGGTCAAGGGGGCCATCACGATGCGATTCCGCGCCTTGATGATTCCGACTTGGATGGGATCGAACAATGTACTCATACGGCGCTTTCCATTTGTTTATTGTCAATTCATGGCGACGGGCGGATGCGAAGGTATCGCGAGTCGCGGTTCATCAAGATGACGCGGGCTGCAATGGGTGTCTGTTCGTTATCGCACATCGGCTTCGCAGGGACGCCCGTCGCCTCTACGTGCGGCATCGAACGGTGGGCGAGAAATGCTTCGGGTAGGGTCGATCCTCTTTGCACCAAACCCGAGGAATTGAACCATGAAAACGGATTCGCAGCTGCGCCAGGATGTGATCGATGAGCTCAATTGGGATGCGGCAATCGATGCGAGCAAGCTCGAGATAGCGGTGCAAGACGGGCTCGTGACCCTCGGCGGACAGGTTCCCTTTTATTCGGAAAAATGGGTTGCAGAGCAGGCGGTGCAACGTGTCGCCGGCGTCAAGGCACTCGTCGTCAAGATCGTCGTTGCGCCGGCGGGCTCCCACACGGATGCCGACATCGCACGTGCGGCTGAAAATGCGCTCGCCGGGGCGTCCTATCTGCCCAAGGATTCAGTGCGGATTCAAGTTGAAAACGGCTGGATTCAGCTTTCCGGCAAGGTCGAGTGGGACTATCAGCGTCAGAATGCCGCCGCGGCGGTTCGATACCTGGTCGGCGTCAAAGGCTTCACCGATGACATTGCCATCCGCTCCGAGGCGCCATCCGCGCAGATCAAGGAAGAAATCGAGGCCGCGCTGGAGCGCCGTTTCGATTCGGAAGATCAGGATATTTCAGTCAGTGTAATCGGTAAGAATGTCACCCTGTCCGGCACGGTGACCAGTTGGTGGCAGCGGGATCTTGCGCGCAATTCGGCCTGGAATGCACCGGGTGTGCAAAACGTCACGGACCATATGACGATCCGCTATTGATTCAACATGCGGCGGCGTTCTCGTGGTGGCGTTGATCTTCTTTTTGGTGCGCAGGGCCTGAGCGTTGGGCCCGTATTCTTTCACAGGAACGAGGTAGGACCATGTTGATTGATGCACGATGGCAGCGTCATCTCATCGCCACACTCCACTTGGAGACATTGTTCGAGTCGCGGCACTTGGATGGCGCGGCGTTGAACGGCCGGCGCGCGGCGAGGACGCATCCTGTGATGCATCGGTCCGGGGAGCGGGAAATCGATGACAGCCATCGACTGGTCTCCCTCCTGAGAGGGCTGAGAGTCGGCCCTGACGTCGTCAAGGCGTCGCTCAAGCGCAATGATGCCACCACCGAGCGCGCCGCAACCATCATCGCCGAGTGGATGAGTTACTTGCCGGAGGATTGCGTCAGGGCCATGGTTGGCGATGGATGGCACTGGTCGACATGATTCAGAACATGGGAATTGAAATGACCGCAGCAGTACGGAGCATGGTTTGGATCGACCACCGCGAGGCGAAGCTTTTCAACGTCGAGATCAGCCGCGAAGGCTGGCCGGCATAGGAGCGGCGAACAGGCGAGCAACCGCCTTGGGCAGCATCGGCTTTCCGAAATAGAACCCCTGAGCCTCGGGGCAGCGATGGCGTTTCAAAAAGGTGCATTGCTCCCGCGTTTCGACGCCTTCGGCGACCACCTGCATGTTCAGGTTCCGGCCCATGTCCACGACCGCGCTGACGATGCTGGCGTCCTCCGAGTCCGTCGCCAGGTCTCGAACGAACGAATAGTCGATCTTCAACGTGTCGATCGGAAAGCGCTTGAGAAAGCTCAGGCTGGAATATCCGGTGCCGAAGTCGTCGAGCGCGAGACGGACTCCCATTCTGTTGAGCTCGTCGAGCACCACTCCCGTGCGCAGGGGGTCCTGCATCAGGAACGTCTCGGTAATTTCCAGCTCCAGATGGGCCGCCGCGAGCCCGGTGTCCGAGAGCACCTGCCTCACGCCCGCGATGAACCCCTTCGCCCGCAATTCCACCGGCGAGACGTTGACGGCAATGCTCATGGCGCCCGAACCGGCGACTTCCCATGCCTTCGCCTGACGGCACGCCTCCTCGAGGACCCACCTGCCGATGGGGACGATCAGGCCGCTATTCTCGGCGATCGAGATGAATCGTGACGGCAGGATGAGGCGGTGCTTGGCGTGGCGCCAACGAAGCAGCGCCTCGAACCCCGTTATCGCGCCCGTGAGCAGCTCCACCTTGGGCTGGTAATGCAACACGAATTCCTGGCGCTCGAGCGCGAGATGAAGGTCGCTTTCCAGGCTGTGGCGCTCGAGCGCGTACCGGTTCATTTCAGTCTTGAAGAACTGATAATTGTTCCGGCCGCAATCCTTCGCCCGGTACATGGCCGCGTCCGCGTTCTTGAGAAGAGCTTCCGCGCTCTTCCCGTCCTCCGGGTAGGTCACGATGCCGATGCTGCCGGAGACATGCAGCTCGAGCTGGTCGACGCGATACGGCCGGCGGAGAGCCGCGAGCATCTTCTCCGCGGCTCCCGCGGCATCCTTGGCGTTTTCCACATCGCACAGCAAAACCACGAACTCGTCGCCGCCCTGGCGGCTCACGGTATCGGAGCTTCGCACGCATTCCAGGAGCCGCTTTGCGATTGATTGCAGCAGCCGGTCGCCGACGGTATGCCCGGCGGAATCATTTACGTGCTTGAATCGATCGACGTCGATATACAAAACCGCGAGCTTCTTCCCATGCCTTAGCGCCATGGCGATCGCCTGGCCGAGACGGTCGTTGAGCAACAATCGGTTGGGCAGGTCAGTCAGGCTGTCGTGCTGGGCAAGATGAGACATCCTGAGCGACAGTGCCCTGGTCGCGGTCACATCGCGGAACACGATCACGGCGCCGGTCACCGTCCCACGGCGATCGTGAATTGGCGCGGCTGAATCCTCGATGTGCGTCTCGGCCCCATCGTGGTGTATCAATACGCTGTTGGGAGTGAGGTTCACGGCTCTGTTTTCGCGGATGGACAGTGCCAGCGGGTCCTCGGCGACTTCGCGGGAGTCGACATTGACCACGCGGAACACATCCGAAAGCGGGCGGCCCACGGCCGACAGTCGCGACCACCCCGTGAGCGCCTCCGCCACGGCGTTGACGTAGGTCACCCGCCCATCGGCGTCGGTGCTGATGACCGCGTCGCCGATCGAGTCCAGCGTGACCTGCGCGCGTTCCTTCGCCTCGAACAGTGCTTCGGAGTTGGCTGCGCGCTCTATCATGTTGCGCAATGCCTTGTTCACCGCATAACCATCGAGGCGGCTCTTGACGATGTAGTCCTGTGCTCCGTGCTGCACCGCTAATTTCGCCGTGCCTTCGTCCCGCAATGCACTGAGGACCAGGATCGGTATATCGCGTGCAGCCGCAAACAAACGGTCGAACGTCGCGATCCCCTGGCTGTCGGGAAGGGAAAGATCGACGAATATCGCGGTGACGCATGCGACGCCGCGTCCGTCATTATGGAGTCGCTCGAGAGCGGTTGCGCAAGATCTGACCCATTCGATCTTGATGGACGCATCGCCAGAGGCAAGGAGGATCTTTTGGACTTCCTTGGCCGCCGAGACCTGATCCTGTATGAGAAGTATCGTGTTGGGCATCGAGTTGTCGCCGGCCGGTCGAGGCCGCTGCTTTCCGTATATGACCATTCAGGGTGCACGCGCGTCTGTGCGGCAGCGAACGTGAAAGGCAGATCCAGATCCGCCGCGGCACCTCAACCCCGACTCAACGCGGGGGCAAGTCCACCGTCGCGCAGTCCACGTCCTTCTCGTTACCCGGATCGACGAGCGTCAATTTATGCGCCTGAACATCGATGGCCGGATTGCTAAGGGTGCCTTTGAGCAATACCGGCGCCTGGAATCGGAACAACCGCAAGCTCTTGGGGTGGCCGCTGATGGCGAGATCCAGCGCCTCGGTATCCAGGTGAATTTGGCCTTTCCCCGTGATCAGCACGGATTCGGTGTCCGCGATGAGTCGCGTCGCCGTGAGAGTTCCATCTTTCGCCTCCAACTGCGCTCCGGCGCATCGCAGCGGAATCTCCTTCTGGCTCTTCGTCGCCATCAAGCCCAACCCGCGCAGGTCGACCCCCGTCATTTCCGCCAAAGAATCCCTCACGGTCCCCTGCTGTACGGCGGCGGCGACGGTTCCATTCGCGCTCGCGGCGATCTGATGGAGCGAGCGGCCCTTTCCGGTGGCATCGACCCGCACCTGGAGCAGACCGGTGGCCGGCGGGGCGGACCCTTCCTTGCGGCCGATCTCGCCCAGCTGCAGCCCGGTGATGTCGATGTCGGCGTGGGTCTTTGGATCGTCCGTTCTCGCGTCGAGCCTCACATGCGCGCGCAGCTTTCCCGCGAGAATGTCCGCCGTCAGTGGAGTGACGGTGAGCACGCCTTGCTCGAGGGTGCCCTTCGCGGCGACAGCGGCGAGAAGCACGCGGCCGACCAGAAGCCGCTCCGCGCGATATCGAATGTCGGCGTCGCCAAGCCTCAGTGTCGGGGGATTGAACGTGGCGTCTGACAGGAACAGGGGCGGAGCGCCGGTCTCGGGGGCGCGCCCCGCCGCACCCAGCCCGAAATCCGCCATTCTCAGAAACCTGGAGCCGAGCTCGACCTTGAGCCGGGGCTGTCCGCCGGACACCTGCACCTCGAGGCTGCCTCGAGCGTCGCTTTGGCCGGTCTTGACCGCCAGATCGGCGAAACCGGTGAAGTCGCCCCGGCGCAGGATTTTGCCCGAGAGCTCGTAAGCGCCGCTGTCGATGAGCGTCACACCCGTCAGAAAATAAAGATCCCGGAGGTCTGCCCCCGCCGCCTCGAACGAGGCATCGATGACGTTGAAGTCGAACGGCTTCGGGAGAACACCGTGCCCCTTCATCTCGGAGCCGCTGGAGCTCTCGCTGAATGAGAAGTGGTAGGGGATGTGGTGGCTCGCCGCGGTCAGAGGATCTCCGGTAATCTCGAACGAATCGGCGTGACCGTTGAGCTGCCCCTTGCCCTTGATCGTCAGATGCGACGTGGCCCCGTCGCCGCCCTCCGAGGACACGATTCCGTCGAACTGCAGGTGCCGGCGCTGATCATCGAGCAGCACATGCGCCTCGGGAATCGAAAAGCTGCGCAGGATCGGCTCTTTATCCGTGTCGGGCGGCAAGTCCGGATTGCTCGTCTGCCAGTTCGCGTATCCGGCGGCATTGCGCATCAGATGCAATGTCGCGGACTTCATCGACAAGCTCACGATGCCGAATGCTCCGTAGAACCAGCGGACGTGCATCACCAACGAGATCTCCTCGACCTGCGCCATGTGTCCGGCGGGCACCCAGGGCGGATTGTCGATGGTTACGCGTTCGGCCTTAAGGTCGGGATGACGGGCGAGCAGATGGACGTGCAGCGTGCCCGCGACGCCGATGGGCCGTCCCGCGCGAAACGAGACGAAGCGGATCACGGCGCCGCGGAACAGTCCCGCATCGATGCAGGCGGCAAATCCGAACACAACAACCATGAATAACACCGCGCATCCCACCAGCGCGATGAGCACGCGTCGAACGATCACCCACGCGCGCACGGCGTCCGCAACGTCATGGACTCAATCTGCGCAGTCCGGACTTGTCCGCCGCGCGCCGAGCCTCTTCATATCCTGCGTCCGCGTAGCGGAGCACGCCGAGCGAGGTGTCGTTGGTCAATGTCAGGCGCAGCCGCTCCGCCGCCGCGGCGGTGCCATCCGCGATGAGCGTGACACCGGCACTGGTCATGAAGCCGGCGTAGCCGCCGCCGCCCGAATGAATGGCGACCAGATCCGCCTGCGAGGCGCAGTTCACCAACGCATTGAGAAGCGGCCAGTCGGCGATGGCATCGCTTCCGTCGCGCATGTTCTCGGTCATGATCTTCGGGTGAGCCATGGCCGCCCCGTCGAGGTGATCGCGCGTGAACGCGATCGGCCCTTTTAGCGTGCCGTCGCGAACCATGTCGTTGACCGCGAGACCGAGCGTCGTGCGTGCTCCATGGCCGAGCCATGCGATGCGTGCGGGCAATCCCTCGAACGGCACCGAGTCGCGTGCGATTCGGATCCAGCGGGTGACCGAGGCGTCGTGGGCGAAGGCCTGCAGGAGGTATTCGTCGATTTTGCGGATATCCGCGCCATCCCCCGAAAGGGCGATCCAGCGGAAAGGACCGATCCCCTCGCAAAACAGCGGCCGCAGGAACGCCTCCGTGAATACCGGGATATCGAAGGCGTCGGTGACGCCGGCCCGGACCGCCTGGCTGCGGATCAAATTGCCGTTGTCGAACACGATGGCGCCGAGCTTTTGGAATTCGAGCATCGCGCGGACGTGGACACCGATCGAGCGCACACCGTCGGCCGTGAGCTTGGCGGGGTTGCGCTCCCGCTCGCGGCGCACATCGGCCGGCGAGTAGCCTTGCGGCACGTAGCCGTAGAGCAGGTCGTGAGCGGCGGTCTGATCCGTCACCACGTGCGGACGCAATGAGCCCGCGGCGATGGCCGGATACACATCGGCCGCATTGGCCACGAGCGCAACGGCCCACGCGCGGCGCTCGGACATGGCGCGCGCCACCGATTCGAGGGCGCGCGGCAGCGAGTCCGTGACCTCGTGGACGGCGCCGCTCTCGAGCCGCTTGGCCGCACGCTCGGGATCGACCTCGACGGTGATGCTCGCGGCGCCGAGCATGGAGGCCGCTCGCGGCTGTGCGGAACCCATGCCGCCGAGTCCGGCGGTGAGAAAAAATCGGCCGGCGAGGTCCGGGGCGCCCAGCCGGAGGGCGGCGCGCGCCAGTATCTCGAAGGTGCCCTGCAAGACCCCTTGTGAGCCGATGTATTGCCAGCAGCCCGCGGTCAGGCCGCCCCAGCAGATGAGCCCGCGTTGCTCGAGGTCGTAGAACACCTCCTCATTGGCCCAGCGGCCGACGAGGTTGCAGTTGGCCATGAGCACGAGAGGCGCGCGCGAGTGCGTGGTGAGGATCGCGATGGGCTTGCCTGATTGAACGATCAGGGTCTCATCATCGGCCAGGGTCTTGAGCGCGTGGACGATGGCCTCGTAGGCGGGGCGGTCGCGCGCCGCCTTGCCGAGCGCCGCATACACGACGAGATTCTGCGGATCTTCGCCCACGGCGAGCACGTTCTCGAGCAGACGCAGCAGGCCCTCCTGCCGCCAGCCCCGGCAGCGCAAAGGCTTTCCGCCGAACTGGTGCACGCGCGGCTCGGTCATGGCCGTTTGCCCTCGAGCGCGAAGCGCGCGATCTCGATGCCGAGCGCGCGTTCCACCACCGGGTATACGGACGGGTCGAACACGCTGGCGGAGAGCGCGATCCGGCTCTTCGGCACGTGCAGGATGCGCACCGTCATGCCCACCGTAAGTCGTCCCGCGCTCACCGGGACCCCCGCCGGCGTCAACGTCGTGATGATGTCGGGATAGGTGCCGATCCGCTCGCCGTCGCGCTCGAGCGCCATGTATTCGTTCAGCACGTGCGCCACGATGT
>Ga0182016_10002669_pt1 | contig 20768 bp, 19 predicted proteins | sample 712S2MmetaG_FD_120491 | JGI IMG/M metagenome (GOLD analysis project Ga0182016, IMG submission 120491) | Permafrost microbial communities from Stordalen Mire, Sweden - 712S2M metaG | ecosystem: Environmental > Terrestrial > Soil > Wetlands > Permafrost | place: Sweden: Stordalen | collected... | reverse complement strand
ACCGCTGGACGCCTGACAGCGATACTCCGAAAATTCATCGACTGCTGCGCAAAAACTTTCACAAATCCCACGTTTTCGGCCAATTTCAACAGAAACAGGCGGAATTCACGCCGGATTTAAGGAACATGGCCAAACGTAAACGTCATGGGATTTCCGTCAACGTGCAGAGTACCCGCAACACCATTCAGCAGGATCTGGTCCGGCAGGGTTGTGCCCGTGCCCGCACCCCACGGGGCCGTGTTGGCGAAGCTGAAGGTAATGGGGGAATAACGGCCCATGCTATCCACCAGATTCGTGCCCATGGAGGTATGATCACCGGTGCCCGTGCCACCATTGCCGTTGGTGCATTCATTCCAGAAGGCCTGCAACTGCTGACCGGCAATCGTCTCCGGCGAGAGCGGGAACGGCGCGCCGTTGGCGCCGCCACCCTGGAAGTGAACGCCTATGCTCAGATTGGTGGGCGAAGGCGTAAAAATCTGGGCTTGGACTGCCGCGCTGGTGACGCAGCCGACAATGCCCACGGAATACTCATTAGTCGCATTGGCGGCTGTCACGAGGCTCGTGGTGAACGAGGTGTTGGTCGCTCCCGGAACCGGGGCGCCATTCGAGTACCATTGGATTGGCCACGGGCCGTTGACCGCGGTGAAGAACGTCGCCGGCTGCCCCGCCAAAACCGGCGTGTTCACCGGCGTGAGCATAAAGCCGGCCATGGCGCAGTTGGCCTGGGCATGCGCGCTGCCGGTGAGGAATGGAAGCAAGGAAGGCAGCAGCCAGAACGCTTTCCTAAGCGTGGAGAGTTTGGGCCTCATAGGGTTGTTCTGTTCTGAACGGTATTCATAATATAGAGGCTGCTATTCTTTTCATGATAATGAACCAGCATTTTTCCTCAAGGTAGCCACAAACCGAAAGCTACGAACAAGATTTTTGTCATATCCAACTCTTCCAGAAGTAACTTTCGTTCGTTCTTCGGTTATCGCGCAGATCTCTCTTCATCCGCGAGCTTTTAGTACGGGCAGAACACCTCCGCAGTGTCGAGCACGGAGCTTCCACTCACGCCATAGGCGACAAGAACAAATCCGTTGGGCAGCAGGGTCGCAGTCTGGTATTGCCGGCTCGTGTTTAAATTGCCTGTGTAAGTCCAACTTTGCGTGTTTGGATTAAATAGCTCCGCGGTTTGGAGAGACCCCCCCGAGGCATTGTACCCGCCAGCGACCAGAAGCTGGCCGGTGGGCAGCAATGAAGCTGTATGATATTCACGGGCGACATTCATCGGGTTGTTGGCCGCCCATGTCCCGCTCCAAGGGTTATACAGTTCAACGGTTGTTGTAGCGGCTCCGGATCCGTTTGTGGCGCCACCCGCCACCAGAACATAACCATTCGGCAATAAGGTGGCCGTGTGGTACATGCGGGCATGAGTCATCGAGGCGGTATTGGTCCACCCGCCTGCAGATGGGTAATACAGCTCCGCGCTAGAAAGAACTGCGCCGCTGGCGCTCAATCCGCCTGCGGCAAGCACTAATCCATTGGGCAATAGCGTGGTGGTGTGGTAAACGCGCGCCGTATTGAGCGATCCTGTATTCGTCCACCCACTGCTGGACGGGTAATAAAGCTCGGAATTTGGGAGAACGGTTCCGCTCGCACTGAAACCGCCAGTCGCGAGCACTAATCCGTCGGGCAGGAGGGTCGCCGTATGATTCTGACGGGCGTAATTCATGGAGAGCGTATTCGTCCACTTTCCGACCTGCGGATAAAACAGTTCAGCCGAAGCCAGAACATTGTCCAAACCAAGTGCCTAAATCAACTCCGCCGGCGGCCAGGACCAAGCCGTTCGGTAGCAAGGTGGCCGTGTGCCAGGCGCGCGCGGTGTTCAGCGAGCCGGTGTTTGCCCAAGCGCCGCCTTCGGGATTATAATTAAGAAGGCTCGCCTTGGAACGAGAGGCCGTGCTCCCCATGCCCCCCGCCAAGAGGACTGACCCGTTAGGAAGCAGCGTGCTCGTATTAGCATAAACAGGCGGCGAGTTCGTGTCGGTGAAGGCAAAAGTTAAGTCGGCGGGCGGCGCGGCGGACAGTTCGGAGCCAGAAATGGAAACCTGGCTGCTGCCCACGCCCCCGGCGAACAACACCGACCCATCCGGCAAAACCGTGGCCGTATGCCCGCATCGATTCGTGTGGACAGAGCAAGTCCAGGTCCACTCAGCCATGCTCGGGTTGTACACTTCTCCAGTGGCCAGGATGCCGAGCGAGGAACTGTCGCCTCCTTGTACCAGAACCACGCCAGTGGGCTGCAGCGTGGCGGTGTGGAGGTAGCGCGCCGTGTTGAGCGGCAAAGTGCTGTTCCAGTTATTCGCGGTTGGGTTGTACAACTCCGCACTAGCCAGGGCAGGCCCACTGGTGCCCAAGCCACCGGTGGCTAGGACCAGCCCGTTGGCCAGAAGAGTGGCGGTGTGGTAAATGCGCGCGTTGGCCATGGAGTGGGCGCTGGTCCATGCGTTGGACGCCAGACTATACAGTTCAGCGCTGGCGAGAGCCACTCCGCTTGCGTTGGCGCCGCCCGCGGCCAGGAGCAAGCCATTGGGCAAAAGCGTGGCCGTATGGTTTTGGCGCGCGGTGTTGAGCGAGCCGGCGTTGGTCCAGGTTCCCGTCGCTGGATTGTAAACTTCGGTGGAGGCCAGGACATTGTTTAGCTCATACGCCCAGTCCAATCCGCCCGCTGCCATGACCAAGCCATTCGGCAGCAAGGTCGCGGTGTGACCCTCCCGCGCGGTGTTCAGTGAGCCGGTGTTGGTCCAGGTTCCATTCGTGGGATTATAAAGTTCCGCATTGACAAGAGAGCCGTTGGCGTTCTCGCCTCCCGCAACCAACACGAAGCCGTTGGGCAGCAGCGTGGCGGTATGCCACGCACGGGCGTTATTTAGCGAGCCGGTGTTGGTCCAGGTTCCGTTTGTTGGGTTGTATAGCTCAGCACTGTTCGTCGGCTCGCCGTATGAATTGTACCCCCCGGCCACAAGCACCAGGCCGTTGGGCAGCAGCGTCGCGGTGTGGTAGGAACGGGCGGCATTCATCGCGCCTGAATTTGTGCTGGCGCAAGCGCCGGACAGGGCCAAATCATTGATCAGATTCGTCCCGGCCGGCGTGCCCCAGCCGGTGCAAAGGTCGTAACCCGGGACGGCGTAGAAATAGTTTGTGGACGCATTGGTGTTGTTCCCCATGGTGATATCGTGAAAATCCCTGGCATATTTGTTGCTCACGGCGCCAATGGCGTAGAGGGCCGGGTTCAGAAACCCAACCGGGGGATACCCATTTGACTGGGCTTGAGCGTTAACTATGGCGGCGAGCCCCGCCCAGAGTGGGGCGGCGGCGCTGGTGCCGCCGTCACAGATGCTGGTCCCGTTCACCCAGATTTCAATCTCATCGGCGGTCAGCGCCACATCCGGGACGTTGCGCATAGTCGTCGAGGCCCGGTTGCCAGAATTGGCCAGGTTGGTTGGCTGCCAACTGGGAATTGAATAAAAGGTGCTGCTTCCGCCGCCGCTGCCAAGGCTACTATTCAAGCATCCTCCATAGGAACTGCCGTTCCATACAGACTCGGACTGATATGAGCCGCTGCTCGTGGTCAGTTCGGTGCCGCCAACAGACGTGGCGTACAGCGAGTCTTCGCCAAAGTCAAAGTTGGTACCCGGGCCCGCAGCTTTGTCATCGCCTGAAGCAACAAACATAGTTTGGCCCTGCGCCGCCATTTGTTGGAAATATACAGTCGAATTTGAGTTGGCTGAGGACAGCTCAAAGGACAATGACAACTGTTGCGCTAAATTGTCCTCCGCAGCCCGGCTGAGAACGTCAGCCAAGTTCGCGGAATCTAAAGTGGGGGCCTCATAAACCATGATCTTGGAGAGGTTCCCTGCCATCGCGATAACCATATCGATATCGAGGGTGGTCTCAACGTCGGCGTTTGTAGTTAAAGGCCCCCCGTCCACTCCGACGGGGACCACCGGAACATTGGGCAACGCGTTGGTGCCCCTCAAGCCTCCGGTTTGGGTTTCATAGGCGACAATGTCGGCATTATTAAAGCCGCCCTCTTCGAGCAACCCCACAATTTGACCTAATCCCGTGCTGCCCGTTCCGGGAGCGTAACCGAGGTAAGCCTGTCGGAAATCCCAGCCCCAGTACTGTCCCCCCTGGCCGGACCCGTTAGCAACATTTCGGTGAGGCAGAGCATAATTATTCAGCCCATAAATATACTGTACTGGAATGGCAAGATTCAACGTCGGGTCGGCGTCTGGCGCATAAAAAGTCCGATTTTCCGTTGGGTTTTGATAGACCCACATCTGGATATTGAAGGCGCTTTCAATGTTGCTCACCGGCGCATCAACGTCAAGGAGGAGGCGGTTGGAGGCCTCGTATGTTACGGTCAGTTGGCTGGCTTGGGCAAAGGCGACGACCGCTTGGTAATCTGCCTCCGGCGGGCCAAAGCTCGCCCGAAACTCGGCTGGGGTGATGTAATGGTGAAAGTTTGTGCTGGTGGGATCGTAGAGGGCCTGCAACAAGTCCTCCAGCCCCTGCAGGTTTTGGGCCGGCAGTCCGATTGCCAAGTGCAGTTGCTGGCCCGGATCGAGCGGGACCAACGGCTGAAGGCTCGCAGTGATCGGCGGCACCGTGCCTGGCACAACTTGACTGGCGGCAACAACGTGCGTCGTTGCCAGCCACGCGCCAAAGGCCATTAGAAGGGCCCGCTTCGCCGACGAGCACGCCGCACGATGAAGGTTCAAAGCCACTATCTTAACCGGCTTTAAGGCTCGGTGGCCCATACCGCAATTGTTGCAATGATTTGTCGCTTTCATGGTCTCCTTCATTGTTGTTCAGTCTCTTCGTTTTGTGTTGAGGGAGTGTGCAAGGAGTCGCTGGACGGGTACCCAAGCGGGCATCAATCGTGGAACGAACGGTTTGTGAAAACGCTCAGCGAAGCCCCATCCCCCCTCGGCAGAAACCGCATCGAATCTCATAATCCGCTTTCTGCACCAATGAGCCACAGGAGTTTGCCGCTCCATCGGCTTATCCGATGGCATCGACTGTATCCATGAGGATAAGCATACGCAATAACAATGGCTTAAAAAATCAAAGTAAATTATGTATAGAATCCCAGTTTTGGCTAATGTTATGCTGATAAAGCGCGCTTATAGTGACATTGTTATTGCCTGCAGACCGGTCAAAAGATTTCGCTGGACTGTTCCTTCGATTTTTCATGGAATAGCCAGATGACCCAGTAAAAGTCGGCGGCGGTCCAGTCGGTTGGCCGGTAGTTGTGAAATTGAGATGTGGCCTCTGGGCTGCTCGCCTCCTTCGTCTTCGTGGCTGACGCCCAAGCACCGATAATCCAGACGCAACCGGCCAATCTCGCCATCGCGGCTGGGGCGACAGCAGGCGCGTCGATTTCAACTCGGATTTATCCGTCGTCAATGGATGGACGATGGTGACAAATGTAGTGCTGGGTAATAATTCATGGATTTTCTCCGAGCCCATCGGAACGCCACGCGCTTTTACCGGGCGTCATCTGTTCCCTAAATGGATTCCGTGCTCAATGGCAGCATAAAGGGCCAACTCTTCCTGAATTCGGTGGTCAACTTGTATTTTGGCGTGCCGTACGGTGGAATCCCCGGCCAACGCCCGGCATACGCCACCACTTCACATTTGACGTTGTGGGTGGGGATGACGATCCGCCCCGCCATCAAACCTTTGTCGTCGGTGAAATAACCGAGTCCGAAGTCGCCTGTAGTCTTGCTCGATAATGCCGCGCTCGCAAAATGCGGGCGCGCCCGATTCAGATTGTCCAGCCGGAATTTGGGGTATTTGAGTGGCGGATTCGGCACGGCGCTTTCCGTCACTTGAATTGCCAACAGTTGCCAACACTGAAAGCATCCAATTGCCATACTTATATGTGACATGGCAAAAACTTCAAAGTGTTGTGTAAGTCGTTTGTAACAAGTCTTTCGTTTGTAACAAGTCTTTTATGATGTTTTAGGCTTATTCGAGCGTTTGACACATTACGGGTTGAGTCCCCGCGAATTTCATCTGGACGAGCTGAGTCGACGTCCCGACCGCGAGCCACCGCTAGGAGCAGCGACGCCGACTAGAGTCGGGACCCTATCGTTTTTGGTTATTGTTGTGGGGCGGCGCTTCCGGCGCTGCCAGGCGCTGCCGCACCGCCCGCGAACTCGCGAAGCCCATTCTCATCCCACTGCTTTGCGAAGAGTTAACTTCGGACCGGTATTTCTCTACGGTGGGCCCTGCGGGGGCGGTCACTAGTATGAGCGCCTCGGAGAGGTCAGCTTAGGGAGCTTCGGTGCCCAGGAACGCTCGCGCTTTGGCCACAATTCTGGGGGGCGGCGATGGTGCATGGCCAAATGATCCCAATAATTTTGCCCTGCCCATGGACGTGAATTGCCTCGTGCTTGGCGTGCATCGTAAAACTCAGGCCATTCAGAAGAGCTAGGCGGTGAAAAGCGCGGCATCATCGCGTCTGCGTCGTATGAGGCGCGAAAATTCGGCGTTTATACCCCCATGCCGACCATGCGGGCGCGCAAGCTCTGCCCGAAACTTATTGTTCTTCCCGGCGACTTCGAGCGTTATGAACAATTTTCCACCTGGATGTTTTCATACGCCTACGACTTTACCCCTGACGTTGAGCAGAACCGGTCTGCGCGCGCGAATATCTCCAGTCGGCGCTGGTATGTTTCGGGCCGCCCGAGTTTGTGGACGTGCAGGAATTTTTCCCATTTGCGTTTACCAGCTTTGACCAACGCTTCCGGTGTGGGAAAAGCCAGAATAAACGCCCAGGCGGCAGGCATCGTCCAATCGTCAAACGCTTCCAAAGCTGCCGGGTAATAGTCGTACAACGTCTGTCGCAACTGGGTGATAAGAGCGGTGCGGTCCCGAATCAAAGCGACTTCATCGCGACAGAGCAGCCGCAGTTCCTTGATTAACGGTTCCTGCGGAGCCAGTTGTTTCCAGTTGGCTCCGTCCAATCGTAGCGCGTCGGCCAGGCTCCAAGCATCCACATGATCGGTTTTGTTGCCGCTGGGCACTTTGCGTTGGCGATAAGCTTTGGCGCTCTGCGGATGCACAGGAAAGATGCAGCAGTCGATCTCCTGCAACCGTTCAATAACCGTGCCGAATTTTGTCTCAATGGCCACTGCCACACCGGCATAGGCTGCGAGTTTTTCCCGGAACTGCTCCCATCCGCCAGCCGTGTGCTCGAACCGGAAGTCGGCGACGATTTTGCCGCTGCTATCCAGGATGATGACATCGTGATGATCCTTGGCCCAGTCGAATCCCGCGTAATGAGTGATTTGATTCCATGCTTTCATAATTTTGATGTTTTATGTTTGACTAATACCCACTTTGCTCCGTCACCAGTCCACCTGATACAAAGCCCTCGCGGGGCGAAGTTCTCTCAGACTTTTGGACGGAAGCCATCAACCGGGCCGGTATTCTTGACGCGGCCCTCGAAGGGACGGGTATTGCTCAACCGTGATCCGACCGTGGCTGTGGGCCGCCGCCAACCACACTAACGGCAACCGAGGCGAGGGCGACTTTGGATTGCTGTCCCAAGCCGATGTTCTTGACATGCTCCTCGTGGGAACCAGGTCGTGCCAATCGTACGCAGGAACAACATCTCATCGCCGCCGCTTCCATTGCCTTTGAGCAGTTGTTTTGGCCAACGGCGGACGAAGCGGGTTTACTCATTCTCGTTAAGCCGGTGTTCTTGAACGCGATCCTCGTAGGAACAGGATACTACAAACCGTGTCAACGAGAACAGTTACGCCGCTCCGCCGCCGAGTTATTCACAACCTCGCCTCGCCGCCTTCAGGGCGCTCGGCTCGGTCATGAATAACATCGGAGACGGTATCAGGATACTACGGGTCGTGGCTTCCGTTCCTCCTAATACCGTTCACCAAGTTATTCATAGCCGACCGGAGGCGGCCCCGAAGGCCGGACGCAGGGAGCCTGTGAATAACTTGGCCGCGCCGCTCGCCTTGCGCTCGATTTCCGGCGAGCATCCGGCCGGCAGCCAGTTTGCCGCGACGCCAACACGGTCTCGTTCCTCCAACCCTGCGAGGGTCTTACTCAGGCGGAACTCTCAGCCTGGCTCCACGCCATGCACGCGCCGATTACACGCGATTTGATTGCCAATTGGGAAACCGGACGGAGCGACGTGCCGGCCTATTGCATCCAGATCATCGCCTATTCACTTGGGGTCAAAGTTTCGGACATCCTGCCCGAACTGACCTTCAAGGGATTGATTTCCGGACGCCTCATGTTAAATCCAGCGTCGAAACTGAAATAGCCGAACGCATTCCGCCAAGGCACTCGCGCTCGTCTTCATCCATCGCTCAATTTGGAAAATAACAGATTGTGTGGCAGGCACACCAACGAAGTCGCTATGGGTTATAGGCTGTTGACTCGTGAAACTTGAGTTCATGAGTACGACAACCATTCCCGAATGTCAGACCCTCGACGTGAAAAGCAGTGCAACTGAATTGGATGTTCGCAAAGAAACGCTGCGGCGACTAGTTCGCCGCAAGGTGCTGCGAAAATTGCCTGGGCTGCGGCGCATTCTAATTCCAAAGGCCGAACTCCAACGGTTTTTGGAGGCAGGCGACAGGGCTATTCCTCTGAAAACACTTTCAAAAAGTGGCCCAGAAAAAATCACCGCTTGCGTATGTATTTTGCCATTAAGGGATTAAAGCCATGAAAATAAATGAAGCCGAAACAAAGTTGGTGGACGGCAAGACGCTCCTGGAAACCCTTTTCGCAAAAAACTGCCGGCCATGTCTAAGGTGGCTACGGAATCAGCAGAGAGCGGGCAAAATACCATCGACGAAGATCGGACGCCTGGTCTTCTTCGACCCGGTGAAAGTCCGCCAGGCGCTATTCGCACAGGACTAAAAGCTCGTGTGGAGTTAGGAACGACGGTCCTCGAATTGATTGCACTCCTGCCGGACGCAAAACGCACTGGCTGCGGGTGGCAAGCGAAATGTCCGACACAAGAAGACAGCAACCCAAGCCTGAGCGTTGACGAAAGGGACGACGGTAGGATTCTGATTAACTGTCACGTAGGATGCACAGCGGCGGAAATCTGCACAAAGCTTGGATTGAAACTAAACGACTTGTTCCCGATGGACCAAAACAAAAGCAAACGACACCTCGAAGCGGAATACGATTACACGGACGAATCGGGGAACATGATATTCCAGACGATGCACTTTTTCGCAAAAGACTTCCGTCAACGGCAACGGGATGAAAAAGGAGGTTGGCGCTGGAACCTCAACGGCGTGAAGCTTGCGCCGTTCCGCCTGCCATTGTTGATTCAAGCCGTCAAAGGAAGCCGGGCGCACGGAGAGCAAAGCCGGGGCGAGCGCACGAACACTGGACAAGGCCGTGGAAGTGTGAGCGCCCGCGCGGCAGGTCGAAAAGGCTGTTTTGCTAAATTCACCCTCATTCGGTTGCTTAACGGTTGCTTAAATGGTGCGAAATTAAGCAACCGCAAGGAAACTCAAGGGGAATCAAGATGCACGTCGCATAAAACGCAAACCCCATAGAAACCCTTTATTTGCAGGTATTTAATGCGCATCCTCTTGAAAAGGAAGTGGTGCCAGCGAGTGGAATCGAACCACTGACCTCGGGCTTATGAGTCCCACGCTCTAACCAACTGAGCTACGCTGGCATGGCAGTCTATATTTGGTGGAAAAGCCCGCGTTGTCAAACTGCAACTGTTGGCCGGGGCCGATTAGGGCCGTCGGCCAACTTCATGGTGGGGCGGAGGTGCCGCTCCGCCCATTCTTTGGCCTTTTCATTTTCCATCGCCATCAACTATAAAATAAGCCCACGAGCGCCCCCAAGACGGGACCTTTCACGCCAGGGTGCATGAACTTCACTGGTGAGGGAGATATTTGGGGCGGAGCGGCCCGTCCTCCGCAGCCGGGGCGGATTAAAGCCGTCGCCGAAACCAGCCGGTCCAACGGATGGAAAATTGGTTTGACGGAAAGCCATGGCGCTGGCACGGTGCAGCGCCGGCAAACGGAGAGCATGACACCAACGGAAAGTTACCAGAAACAATTTGGCCGGCTTCCCGACCGGATTCTGATGCTCAAAGGGCACAGCGCGGGCATTGGGGATATCTTGAGAAGCTCGGCGGCCTGGCGGGCCTTGCAGAATGCCTTTCCGCAAAGCGAGCTGCATCTGGCGCTTTTTACGCCGGACAAGGGTTATGCCTCGCTTCCCTTCATTGCCCGCCACCACCTGCTGCGCGGAATGGTTTCTGTTGACAAGAAAATGGGTTTGTTCCGCCGATGGCCCCAGCTTTCGGCCTGGGCCGCGGAAACGGCGCGAAAGGTGAGGCCCGATCTGGTGATTGATTTTGAGTGGGCGGGCCTGTATTCGGCATTTGCCGCCTGGCGGCTCGGGCGCGCCGCGAGAGCAGTGACGGCGGGCATTGCTGAATTGCCGTTGCGCGGCGCGTTTTACAATGTTGCCTCTGTCTCGAAAGCCCGGTTTGCCCGCACCCGGGGATTGGAATTTCCCCTGGAATATACCAATCGCGATTTTGTTTGCTTGTCGGCGCTTGGCATTGAGCGCCAGGGTCTGCAAGTCGAGCTGGAAGAAACCGCGGAAGGCCGAGTTTTCCGAGAGAGCTTTCGGGCCCGATTCCATATTCCAGCGGGAGCCAGAGTGATCGGAGTTAATATTGGTTGCGGCACGCCGGACGCGGTGGGCAAAAGGCCGGACCTGAAGCTGCTGTGCGCTGTCGTCCAGGAGGCGCAGGCGGCGCGGCAGGCGGTCGTCGTGCTCACCGGCGCGAGCTTTGAGCGCGATGTCAATCAAAAGTTCACCGAGCTCTGGCCGGGAGACCGGAAGCCGCTGCTGTTTGATTTGGCGGGGCAAACAAGTCTTTTGGAATTGAGCGGCCTCATTCGCGCCTGCGATCTCTTTATCTCGACGGACAGCGGCCCTTATCACATGGCGGTGGCGCTGGGCGTTCCGACCTTGGCCCTTTTCCGTGCCGCCAACCGGATTCACTACCACCAGGCCCCGCACGTGCGGTGTGTCGTGCTGGCAAAGGAAGACGATGTGCCGTCCGCCGTCCAAGCCGCTCTCTCGGTCGGCGGGAAGGAGCCCTTGCTCCGATGAGCGCGCCCAAGGTCAGTGTGCTCATCCCGACCTTTAATTATGGCAGGTTTCTGGGCGAAGCCATTGAATCCGTCCTCGCGCAGGATTTCAAAGATTACGAACTGATTATTATTGACGATTGTTCCGTCGATGACAGCCAGGCGGTGGCGGCGCATTATGCCGCACGGCATCCGCACTGCCGATTCGAGGTCAATCCCCAGAACCTCGGCATGGTGGCCAATTGGAACCGAGGCCTGGCCGCCGCCCGCGGAGTGTATGTCAAATACCTTTTTGGGGACGACAAGTTGGCCGTGCCAAACGCCCTGGGCCAGTTGGTTTCGATGCTGGATTCCGCCCCCTCCCTGGCGCTGGCCGCCAGCGGACGGATCATCCTGGATGAACGGTCTCGGCGCCTGGATCGCTGGGCTCCCTTCGGCGCCACGGGCCGCTACCCTGGAAAAAAAGCCATTTTAAGATGCCTCGGGCGCAATGCCAATTTGATCGGGGAACCTTCCGCCGTGCTTTTCCGCCGCGACAGGGGCGCGCGCGGTTTCGACGAGAATTTCCAGCATTTGGTGGATCTTGAGATGTGGTTTCATCTTCTGGAGCAGGGAGACATGGCTTACACGCGGGAGGCACTCTGCTGCTTTCGAGTGCACGCAAAACAGCAATCGGCTTCCAACGCCGCGCGGCGGGTTGGAGAAAATGAACATGGCCGCTTATTGAGGAACTACGACAAACCTTGGCTGCGTGAGGAAACCTCTGCCGGCGAACGCTTTCACATTGCCCACAATTTGGAACGGTCAGCACGACTCGCCCAAGACGCGCCGACAGCCGCGCTGGCCGCGCGATACCGGCAGTCTGTTCCCGCGCTGTGGCGGCCGCTTTTTTGGACAACCGGTGAGGCTGCCGGCTTATCGCGCCGACTGTGCCGGTCGCTGGCCAAGCGTCTCTGGCGCTGGTATTATTCGATGGCGCGGTCCGATTGAACGGCATTTTTACCAATCATGCGGCTGCATGGTCCACACTTTCGGCAGTCGCGGACCGGCTCGGGGTCAAACCGATGCGAGTCGCGCTGGCATGGCTGCTGCACCGGTCGCCGAATATCCTTTTGATCCCTGGCACGTCGTCGGTCACCCACCTGCGCGAGAACCTGGCTGCCGCGCAGTTGGCGCGGTCGCCGCAAGTCTTGCCGGAGCTGGACGGAATTGCCCCCGCGGCAGTGGAAAAGAAACAATGGTGTTTTCCCTTGAGCGGAACGGTAGCACGGATTAAGAACCGAACAGAAGAAACAGAAGGTGGGGCTGAGCTGCCGCTCAGCCCCAATTTCGGCCTTTTAAATTCCTCTTCCGTTCCCTCTGTTTAGGGAGAGATCCCCGAAACCATTCGCGCATTGGACCCATCAACCCGTTGTGCAGCGTTCCATCTCCCTTTCCTCCACACGCTTGTGGAGGAGAGGGCCGGGGAGAGGAGGTTCCTTTTTCGCTGGAGGGTTCATCGGGAGGTTTACTCGCGCTTCCCAACGCCCTGCTCACCCGCCTTTCCCGCCAACCAATCGCCCCCACCAACGCTTCCAGGGCACAAAGCCTTCCATCCCTAAATCTTTTCTCAGTTTGCGCAGCACTCGCTGTTGCTTGCGCAACACTTCCTTGTTTCCGGCGGCGCAGGCTTTGTGTTTGCGAAAAATCACCTGCGCGGTAAGCAGAAAGTCTGGCCGGAGACGGCGCGTCATGGTCGAGGCATCGCTTGTCACGCGAAATTCGCAAGTGACCTTCTTGATATGCATGGGCTGGCAAAGGCGCGAAAGGCGAATCCAATAATCCCAATCCTCATGCGTGGTGAGCGACTCGTCGAACTCGCCCGTGGCAATGCCTACGGCCCGTTCATGCATGAAGCAGAGCACCGGCGCGATATTGCTGATTAATATTTCGTTGTTGTCCCAGTCGCTCGAATACGCCACGTCTCGTTCCACGCTCTTTTTCCCGTCCGCCATTTTTTCCGCCGCGCGATAAGCGTCTGTGTAGGCGGCTTTATGGCCACCGCCTTCGAGAAAAGTGACCAGGGTTTGCAAATGGTCTGGAAGGAAAAGGTCGTCGTCGTCCAGATAAGCGAGATATTTGCCGCGGGCCAAACGGCACCCCGTATTGCGGGCCGCCGCCAGGCCCCGATTGGCGCAATGGCGAAGATAGACCACGCGTTGCGACCGCAGTCGCGCGATGACATGTTCGACGTCAATGCCATTATCATTGACTACGATGATTTCCAAATCCTGAAACGTTTGCTGGAAGATGCTGCGCAATGCGGCCTCGAGCAGCCGGGGCCGGTTGTAGGTGGGCACAATGACCGAAACTTTGGGAGCGCCTTTGGGCAGCGCTTGGCTGGGCTTGCCCCAGACCGCCGTGGCGGCGGCAACTTTTGCGCCGTCGTAACAACGAGGATGATTGAGGACGACGCGCGCCCGCAATTCCGCCTCGTGCGCGACCGCGGCCGTGAGCATGCTGGCTTCTTTGACACGATAATGGAGCAGCGCCTCAGGAATCCGCGCGGCCTTTAATCGAGCTTCCCCGCAGCTGATCCAAAAATCCCAGTCCTCATATCCCCAGACCATATTGGGATTGTAGCCGCCCGCCGCTTCCCAAGCCTCGCGGCGCAAGAGCGAGCAATAGTTGAGCTGGTTGTTCTGGCAAATCTTGCGGAAGTCGAATTCCGCCGCCTGGATGATCTGGTCCACTTTGCCGAAATGAACAATGTCCGTGTAGGCAATGGAAATCTCGGGACGGGCTTGGAGCAGCGCCACTGTTTTTTCCAACATGGCGGGGGCCAGTCGATCATCCGCATCCAGCGGCAGAATGAACGCCCCTGCCGCGGCCGCAATGCCGTCGTTGCGCGCCTGGGCCAGGCCCTCGTTGCGTTTTTGCAAAAGGCGGATGGCCCGCTCCGGGTGGCGGGCGATTAATTCGCCAGCCACTTTTTCCGTGTCGTCCGGACTGCCGTCGTTGACGATGAGGATCTCCCAGTCCTGGAAAGTTTGCCCGACCACGCTGGCTACCGCCTCAGGCAGGAACTTGGCTTGATCGTAGCAAGGAATCACCACCGAAACCAGTGGCACCTTGGAGGCCGCCGGGCGAAATTCCCACGCCACTTCTTCATGAACGGCACGAGGCGCCATCCCATCCAATGCCGCCGTGTGGATGCGTTGCCCCTGCGCATATACTTCCGCCAGCGCTTCCGTGGAATAATCCGGACGGCCGCCGGAACGGTTCTTGCAAACCGATTGCGTTAAATTGGCCGGAATGGAGAAGGCCAAGGATCGCTCCGCGCAGAGCAGCATCGGGTGGCTTTCGCGAAAATCACCGGCACGGTTAGACATGGCTTCTTCCAGCGTATTCGGGTTCTTGAAATCGAGTTGCTCCAATAACGGCACAAGCTGCGCGGCGCGATAAAGCGAACTGGATAGTTCCAACGGATAGGCGAAATCGTGTTCGGCTAAGGGCCAGCGATAGCCGCAGGCACCCTGCGCGCGGTAGAAGTCCGGCGCTTTTTGCGGACTGTCAAGAGAATAGCAATAAGTGGTGTTACGGCCCAGGCGAAGCGAAAAGCCCAGCGCGTCGGGCTTGGCCTGGAGTGCGGCAACCAGCTCGCGGAGCGAAAAATCGCCCACGAATATCGTGTCGTCCACCACAAAACCAAGATGGTCGTGCCCCGGCAAGAGCAGGAGCAGATCCCGGCGGAAATCTCCCTCCCGCACAAAATCCACCGCGGGATGATCACGCTGCACCTGGCGATAAAGCGACAACATGCGCGAGCCCACCGCCTTATAGAGCACGGCCACTTGCGCGGCGTCCGCATCCTGGCAATGACGGCGCAAGGAGGCCAGGGTGGCGTCCAATTGCAGCGGGCGGTCCTTGCTGAAAATCACAAGGATCATGAGTGCGGCGAATTTCCCACGGATGTCCGTTGACCGGAGAGCAAGCGTTTTAACCGCCCCGCGATTCCAGTCGGGACGCTTTCTGACGGCGGCGGCGCTGTGCCGGAGAAATTGTCTCCATGCTGCGAGTAGATGTCGCCCCAGAATTCACACTCCTCAATTTGGCCGATCCGTTGGAGAAGGGCGGCGGCGTCCAGCCACCCCTTCTCGACAAATTGGGGATTCTCTCCCAGGGCGAAATTAAACCGCTCGAAGCCGATTTGACGCAAGTGCCGGACGCAGGCCTCGGCGTTGTCAAAGAATTCTTTGACGAACTCAAAAGAGAGTAAAGGCACCGGGCGTGTTAAACCTTTCAGCACCGGGACCTCAAAGCCCTCGACGTCCACCTTGCAATAAGCGGGAACCCCATGCTGGGCTATCATCTCATCGAGGGTGCTCACCGGCACGCGGACGACGCTGTCCCATTTGTAACTCGCGAAACGCCCCGTCTTCCATTGCGCGGAGAAAGTGGAAATGGTATCAGCCTGGCTGCAAATGGATAGTTCGAGTTCGCCGCTCTTTTCCGCCAGCCCTTTGCCCACAACGGTCACTTGCCTGTTGCGGCGAAACCGTTTCCGCAGGGCCGCCAGGCAAGCGGGCTGCGGCTCAATGCAAACCACCTTGGCGCCTTGCGCCAAAAAAACGGCCGCTTTGGCGCCGGCGTTTGCGCCTACGTCAAAAACAGTGTCTCCGGCGCGGACAAACCAGCGCCAGTCTGGGTTCCCGGTCTCCATCAGCATGGGCGAACTTTAACGAGGGACGCCGCCGCTGTCACTCCCGATTGCCTCTAGCGCTTCACGGCACAGAGCGGCTTCCCCGCTGGAAAAAAATTTCAGCGGGCGGTCCTGTTGCTGGGCGGTATTGCGAACGACGGAGTACGGTTGATTTGAAGTGGCGTCGGCCTGGGTCGTTTCGGCGAGACCTTTTTTCATGGCGTCGTCCCAGGGAATGGACAGCGCCCCCGCCATGGCCCGAAAGCCGGCTTCAGGCGCCTGGCAACATTGCTCGTAGCGCCACGTTTTGGCGCGAGGAAACTCGGCCGCCAGCGCCTGGAACATTTCCTGAAGCAGTTGCACGCAAAGGACTTTGCGCTGGATGATTTGCCGGCGCGCCTCCTGCCGCCCGATTTCCGCAAAGACCCGTCGGATAGCCTCCTCCCGGCCGGGAGCAAAGCGCTTGAGGAAGGCCGGTTCCTGCACCGCTTCGACTTCGTGATCCAAATAGATGGTCTGCAAGGTTTGGGCGGACAAAAGGCTGTCAATAACGTAAATCGGGTCGCGCAAAATGAAAACCGTCGGAATGCCCCAGGCTCGCAAAAGACCTTCCGCGCCCAGCAAGGCATGGACTTCCTTGACCAAGCAGACTTCCCAGCCCGCTTCGTCCCGCGCCACCCCATGAAGGCCCGCGGGATCAAATTGGCGATGAGCCAGTAATCCATAAGCCCGTAGCAGCGGATGACGCGGAGGCATCTCTTCATACCGGACAGCCGTGTGGTCGCCTTGGCGGTGGAAAGGCAGGCGAGGTGTCATATGAAAAAGCGGTTCGGAGAAGCCGCGGCTGCGCAGGGTTGTTTTGAAAAGCACCTGGCTGACCCAGCTTGTGCCGCTGCGGCCCACTCCCAGAATCAACCGCAATCGCCCCGGTTCCGTAGCTTGGGCCTCAAGCTCCGGGTAACGCGCCTGCCAGGCGGCGTGCCATCGACGCGTTCTGAATGCCCTCAATAACATCGCCTTTTACGGTTTTTTGAACCAAAAGCACCCGCAGCCATAGCTTTGCCGGCCGGCTTGGTCCTCTGTCGCCTCCTCGATCATGCCGGCTTCCAGCGCATTGTCGGGAATCAGAGAGAATTTGTGCAGTTTCAATCCCTGAAAACCTTCCACAACTTGCCGATACGAATAAATGCGATGCGCGTTGAAAATGATCTTCGGCTGGCCAATGGGTGCGGCGAAAAGCAGCGAGCCGCCGCCCGCCAGGACGCGCGTCAATTCTCTCATCGCCTTTTGATCGCCGCCAGGATCGAGCGCGTCCCCGTACCGGCCCAGGCCGATGTGTTCGACGACGTGCATGCACGAAAGCGACGCGACGGATTGATCCGGAAAGGGCAACGCCGCCAAGTCGGCCTTGCCCGAGGCCAGATGGCTGAGCTGAAGCCGGGCCGGGCGGTAATCGTAAAAATCCACCGGGATAAAAGCCGAGACAATGGAGCAGAAATGGAGAGTCGATGAAATATCGGTGTGAGAAGCGGGCTTCGTTTCGGCCAATATTCTTGCCGCCCAAGCCGGGTGGTAAATGTAATGCGCGTCAAAGTAAGTGCCCGCCGTGTCTTCGAAAATCGGGCGGCGTTCGCTCCAATCCATCGCGAAGTCCAGTTTCTTGCCTCCTTCACGGACCAACTGGGCAAAACGATCGAAATCCCGCCTCAATCTTTTTTCGGCGGAACTCTGTTTCTGGAGCAACTTGATCGGGTTCATCCTTAGCCCAAAGAGTCAATAATACCGCAGCCGGCCGTCGAGCCATTTCTCGTACAGGGAATGGCCATGGCGCAGGCGCTCGACGGTGCGTTGCCGCCAATTTCTCGTCTTTCTGCGCCACCGTTGCCCAAGGCGCCGCGCCGCGTTCAATTTCCACTTGCGGACATAGTAAGTGCGATTTTCCGTATAATAAGAAGCGTCCGCAACGGCCGGGGCTTGCTGAATCGCCTTCTGCGTGACGGAGCCGAAATGATGCAGAAAAGAGGTGCCCGTCACGGCCATTTCGACTCCCGCGAGCCTGGCGCGCCGAAAAAAATCGGCGTCTTCAAACTGCCCTACGCGGAAATTCTCATCAAATTCTCCCACGATTTCGAAGACCCTGCGCCGCACCATAAAACAAATTCCATGAGCCTCACCCCAGCGGCGGACGGCCCGCATCTTCTGGACAAAATCGGCGGCGTAGTCCGCAAACGAGTAATTGAGCGTTCCTTCGCGCAAGGCCGGGGAGACAATTTCCGCGCCCGTCTCCGTGGCGAACTCGACCAAACCGTCGAGCCACCCGCGCGAGACAAGGACGTCATTATTCATGATGACGGTCCATTCGCGGGTGGACAGCCGCACACCCTGGTTCCATCCCCTCGCGCAGCCCAGGTTGCTTTCGTTATAGGCGATCTTCGCGCCCGCGACCGAAGACAAAAACTCCGTCGTGCCGTCGGTTGAACCATTATTGACGATAATCAATTCCAGGCCGCCGGCCACGTCCGGCGCGAGGCTTTCCACACAACTTCGAGTGTATTCCAACTGATTGAAAACAGGCAAAACCACCGCCACGCTTGTCCCCGTGCTGGAACCCTTTGCCATGAGACTGGGACCGGCTTCCGCGATCGTGGTTTTAGACGGCCCCATAAGAGCGCACAGTGACCATCTGAATCTCATACGGCTCAAATGGGACCGCCCGGTTAAACTCGCGGATGGAATCAACGACCATGTTTCATCCATAGCGCGCTGGGCTGGACTCGGCAAGTTTGTAATGCGTCATGAGCGGCTAAGGGTGCAGGACAAAATTGTGGTGGATAAGTGACGTAAGTGTGGCTACGCAGTTAATTCCAGTGTCTCGTTGCGGGAACGGTGCTGCTCGGCTCGGGCTTGGAAGAAGGGATCCAATCGGCTGCTGAGCGAGGCGCAACGCAGGTCCAGAACGCCTTGGCCTCCGTCTAGAGACCAGAACATGCCGGAGCATTTCATGCGTTTGCCGACGACGGTTTTGCAGCCGGCTTCGACCACGCCCGATCCGATGAAGTAACCGGCTTTGCGAAAGGTGCCATAGCGCATGCGCTCCAAATTGTTTTCAATGTAGCCGATGGCTTTGCGGGCCGTTTCGGTGTCTAGGCACCGCTCCATCTCCGCCCGGGCTTGGGCGATGATGTCGGGAGCTTTGTCCTTCAGAAGCCACTTTTTCCAGAGGGAGATTCGCCGCTTGCTTTCGGGGGTGTCCTTGCCGCAAAGAGCCTCCGCCAGTTGATTGACGTGTTGCAAGGCGTGGTAGAAGTCTAAAATCAGAACGGCTCCCGGAAAGTTGATGCGAGCCAGTTCCCACACCCAAGCGGCGCCGTCACCGATGAAAATGAGACGGGTGTGCTCAGTCAAACCCCGGCGCCGGGCGTCTTGGCGCAGCAACTGGCCGAAGGGTTCAGCCCGCTCGAAAGTGCCGACGTAGGAGGTGGAGTTTTCCTGGCGCACCGGGTGGCCGTGGCAGTCTACCTCGGTCTGGAGGAACACGCATCCCAGTTTGACCTCGTGGGTTTTGGCCGAGCCATCGCTTTGTTTGCCCTTGCGGCCTATTAGAAGTTCCGGGCGCATGGGCACGCCAGTGCCGTCGGCGCAAACGTACATGCGGTCGGGCGCGGGCGCTGGGGGCAGGCGTTGGAGCCAGGGCTGGAAAGCCGGGGCGATGTCCTGCACTAAACGCTGGATTTGGCGGTCGCTAACGCTGACGCGAGCATACTCGAAGAGGTCTTGGCTGGCTTCGCGGTAGGAGTCTTTGGAGGCGGCGCGGCAGAGCATCCTGGCCAGCGCGGGGGTGTAGGCCGTTTCCAAGGCCAGCGCGGCGTCGGAAGGACAATGGCCTCGCTGGCCATCGAAGTAATAATCCCGCTGGAGGGACATCGTACCAAAGAGGCCGGTGACAGCCAAAGGTCTGCGCTCGACAAATCGCTGGCTTGGCCCGGGCACAAAAGCCGCGTCCACTTGGTCCACCAGCGACTGAACCATCGGAGCCATGATCTGGGCGGCCGCGTCGAAGACCAGGTCGCGAAATGTCAACTCGAAGGAGCCAAACCGCTGTTGGTCGGCCGGAAGAGCTAGGAACCGGTCGATGTATCCTTGCGCTTCGGCTTGGAGCGCGGCCTGGATGTCGTCGCGTTTTTTTTTGCGTCCGGGGAGGTGTGCTCCCGGGTCATGGCGACGGTCGTGTCAATGAAGTCTTGGGCGAGCTTCTCGAACTGCAGGCGACCGGCGATGGCCTGAGCCAGGGCGGGTGCCTTGTCCTGAGGGACGCGCCGACTTTGGTTGCGCCCATCGGCCCAAGCTTGGAGCTTGTAATAAGGGCCTTGGAACTGGCCTGGATGGCGCTTGGAAGGGCGTCGCTCTTCGTGGAGAGACCCCAACTCCATTTGGGAGATTTGTTCCATTTGCTGCAGGATTTGCTTTCGCTTCTGAAGGTGAGCGTTCATGGAGCAATAATGTATATGTGCTAGACATTTTGGAAGCCAAAAACAAAGGAAAAAGCTCATTTTTCACAATTTTGTCCTGCACCCGCGGCTACTGGGCGTGAGAATTCTTCGCGCGTCGTTTTTCCGAGGAAGCGTCTATAGGGTCCGATAGACGCGGTTCTTCTCTCTCGCCCCGCGCCAGCGGGGAGAGATTTCCCCGAGACCTTCGCGCATTGAACCCATGAACCCGCCGCGCCTCGTCCCATCTCCCTCTCCTCCACACGCTTGTGGAGGAGAGGGCTGGGGAGAGGAGGTTCTTTTTTTTCGGTGACAGTTCATGGAAAGCGAAGAGCGGCGAAGACACTGCTTGATTGTACCCATGAACCCGGCAGAGTACGTTTGGTCGCCGTCGCGTGCAGTGTAGCCGCTAGAGACTTTGGCGCCTTAGTGCCCGTT
>Ga0182016_10002666_pt1 | contig 20777 bp, 15 predicted proteins | sample 712S2MmetaG_FD_120491 | JGI IMG/M metagenome (GOLD analysis project Ga0182016, IMG submission 120491) | Permafrost microbial communities from Stordalen Mire, Sweden - 712S2M metaG | ecosystem: Environmental > Terrestrial > Soil > Wetlands > Permafrost | place: Sweden: Stordalen | collected... | reverse complement strand
TTCGTCGGCAACACCTACGAGTTCAAGGTCGTCAAGATCAACCAGGAGCGGCAGAACATCGTGCTCTCGCGCCGCGAACTGATCGAGTCCGAACGCACCGAGAAGCGCGCGAAGATTTTGGGCGAGATGACGCCGGGCGACATCCGCAAGGGCACCGTCAAGAACATCACGGATTTCGGCGCGTTCATTGACTTGAACGGCATTGACGGCCTGCTCCACATCACCGACATGAGCTGGGGCCGCATCGGCCATCCGTCGGAAATTTTGAAGGTTGGCCAGGAAATTGACGTGGTCGTCCTCGACGTGAACAAGGAAAAGGAACGCGTCAGCCTCGGCCTCAAGCAGAAGCTCGCCAATCCGTGGGACAGCATCGAAACCAAATTCCCCGTCGGCGCGAAGGTCAAGGGCAAGGTCGTCAGCCTCGTGCCTTACGGCGCGTTTGTGCAGCTCGAACCCGGCGTCGAAGGTCTCATCCATGTCACCGAATTGTCCTGGACCAAGCGCATCGCCAAACCCAGCGACGTGCTCAAGCAGGATCAGGAAGTCGAAGCCATCGTGCTCGGCATCAACCGCGAGGAGCAGAAAATCTCCCTCGGCGTCCGCCAGCTCGAATCCAATCCGTGGGACGGCGCAGCGGCAAAATACACCGTCGGCATCAAGGTCAAGGGTCAGGTGCGCAACCTCACTAGCTATGGTGCGTTTGTCGAGCTGGAAGAAGGCATTGACGGCATGATCCACGTGTCCGACATGTCGTGGACCCGCAAGATCAACCACCCCAGCGAAGTCATGAAGAAGGGCGACGTCGTCGAGGCCACCGTGCTCGAAGTGGATCGTCCGAACCAGCGCATCGCGCTCGGCATGAAACAGCTCGGCGAAGATCCGTGGGCCAACATCGAGAAGCTTTACAAGGTTGGCGACCTCGTCACCGGCAAGGTCACGAAGCTCGCGAGCTTCGGCGCGTTTGTCGGCTTGCAGCACGAGATTGACGGCCTCGTTCACATCTCGCAGGTCTCCGAGGACCACGTTGACAAGATCAAGAACGTGCTCAAGGTCGGCCAGGACGTGAATGCCCGCGTCGTCAAGATTGACAAGAGCGAACGCCGCATCGGCCTGTCCATCAAGGCCGCCAGCTACACCGACGAGCAGCTCAAGGAAGAGCAGAAAATCCTCGACCAGCTCAAGCCCGGCGAAGACCTCGTGGCGTTGCAACACGCCTTCGACGCCGCCGACGAAGCGGTCAAGGCGGAGTAACCGGCAAAATCAAATTACGCAAACCGGCGGGCTGGCAACAGTCCGCCGGTTTTTTATTTAACGACAGTAGGGCGGTGCTGCTGCGCCGCCCAAATTTTCGCAGTCGCGTCAAACAAAGGCAGAGCCGCAGCTCTGCCCTTCCATTTACTTCGCCAGCGACTTGTGCCGGTAATGCAGAATCTTGAAGTCAAACTCCTCGCGGAGGACTTCCGCCAACTCAAACTTGTCCTCGAACGGCGGGAAAAAAGCGTCGCCGCCTTCGACTTCACGTTTCACCACCGTGAGATAAAGATCGGAACAGCGCGGCAGCGACTGTTCGTAAATCTGCTCGCCGCCGCAGATGAAGATGTCGTTCGGAAACTCCGCCGGGTCGAGCTTGTCCAGCGAGCTGAAAATGAAAATTTCCGTTTCCTGCTTTTCGCCCAGCTTTGAGAAATGAAACTGGTAGGGCCGCTTCAGATATTTTCCGCCGCGCCACTCGTGGTATTGCCCGAAAATTTCCGGATGCTTCTTGATGAGCCGCTGCGGATGCCGCGTCAGCACGAGGTTCTTACGATTCGGCAGCGGCCGGCCGAGGCTTTCAAACGTCTTGCGCCCCATCACAATCACGTTGCCCATGGTGGCTTGCTTGAACCATTTGAAATCCTCCGGCAGATGCCACGGGATTTTGCCGCCCGCGCCAATCACGCGGTTCAGCGACATCGCAGCGATGGCTTTGAAATGTTTCATACCCGATTTTTAACGCAAAGACGCAAAGGCGCAAAGTTTCTTTGCCTGGCAACTTTGCATCTTTGCGCCTTTGCGTTGAAATGCTTAAACCGCAATCGGTGCCTTGATGACCGGATGCGGGTCGTAGCCCACCAGTTCAAAATCCTCGAACTTGAAATCGTGGATGTCCTTCACCGCCGGATTCAATTTCATCTGCGGCAGCGGACGCGGCTCGCGCGACAATTGCAGCTTCGCCTGCTCGACGTGGTTCGCATAAAGGTGCAGGTCGCCGAACGTGTGGACGAACTCACCCGGCCTCAGACCGCAGGCCTGCGCGACCATCAACGTGAGCAACGCGTAGCTGGCGATGTTGAACGGCACGCCCAGAAAAATATCCGCGCTGCGCTGGTAAAGCTGGCAGCTCAATTCGCCGTCGCTCACATAAAATTGGAACAACGTGTGGCACGGCGGCAGCGCCATCGTCTGGATCTCGCCCGGGTTCCACGCGCTGACGATGAGCCGCCGGCTGTCGGGATTTTTTTTGATCTGCGCGATGACGTCGTCAATCTGGTTGAGCGAGCGGCCGTCGGCGGTGCGCCAGTCGGTCCATTGCGCGCCATAAACGCGGCCCAGGTTGCCGTCCTTGTCCGCCCATTCGTCCCAGATGGTCACGCCATGGTCGTTGAGCCATTTGATGTTCGTGTCTCCGCGCAGAAACCAGAGCAGTTCGTAGATGATGGACTTGGTGTGAACCTTCTTCGTGGTGAGCAGCGGAAACGCGTCACGGATCGGGCAGCGGATTTGCGCGCCAAACACGGAATAGGTGCCCGTGCCGGTACGGTCGGCCTTGAACTTTCCATGTTCATGAACGTGCCAGAGCAAATCAAGGTATTGAATCATCGCGGGAAAAATATAACCACGAACGAACACGAATGGACACAGATAATTTTCCTGAATCAGATTCACATCGAGTCCCAAGAAAGTGGGGCAATTTGGCGGCAGAAGCGGGCATCAGTCTATTTTTGACTACAGGTGCCAACCCGCCCGATCAACAGTCCGACTTATTGGATTATTGTAAATTAATACTACTTAAACAAACAGCCAGCTTTTTGTTTAATTATGTTCCAGATTTTCATATTTATGAGGGTCATTTTGAGCCGGTTTTGCAACGTAGAACAAACTAAAATTGAACAAACAACATGATTTCATTGACTGATCGAAAAAGAATCAAGGTGACGGTGAACGGTCGCGAGCTGGAAGTATTTGACGGCCTGACGATCTTGCAGGCCCTGCTCCAGGAGGGACACCATATTCCCCACTTGTGCTACGACATCCGCCTGCCGCGCGCCAATGGCAACTGCGGCATGTGCGCGGTGGAGCTGGGAAATGGCAGCGACGTCAAGGCCTGCCACACACCCATCAAGGCGGGCATGGTGATCACGACCCATTCGCCCAAGCTGGAAGCGTATCGCCGGGTGCGGCTGGAGCAGCTTTTGAGCGATCACAACGCCGATTGCGTGGCGCCCTGCGTGCAAACTTGTCCGGCCAACATTGATATCCAGAGCTATCTGCGGCACGTCGTCAACGGCAACTACCAGGCGGCTGTGCGGGTGATCAAGGATCGCAATCCGTTTCCGGTGGTTTGCGGCCGTGTCTGCCCGCATCCCTGCGAGGCGAAATGCCGGCGCAGCTTGGTGGATTCACCGGTGGCGATCAACCATGTGAAACGGTTTGCGGCGGACTGGGACATGGCCAACGGTCCCTGGCTGCCCCGCCTCACGGACAAAACCGGCAAACGCATCGCCGTTGTGGGCGCGGGGCCGTCCGGCTTGGCGGCCGCTTATTACGGGGCGATCAATGGCCACGAAATCACCGTTTTTGAACGCCAGCCTCATGCCGGCGGCATGATGCGCTATGGCATCCCGGAATACCGGCTGCCGAAAGCCACTTTGGATCGGGAAATTGGCGTGATCAAATCTTTGGGCGTGAAAATCCTGACCGGGAAAGCCCTCGGCACCCACATCCGGTTGGACGATCTCGTCCGTGATTTTGATGCGGTTTATCTTTCTATCGGTTCCTGGCGTGCCACCCCGATGCAGATTGAAGGCGAAAACATTGATGGCGTCTGGCTGGGCATCCAGTATTTGGAGCAGGTCACCAAAGGCGTGCAAGTGAAGCTGGGCGACACGGCCATCGTCATTGGCGGCGGCAACACGGCGATTGACTGCGCCCGCACGGCGCTGCGTCAGGGTGCCAAAAACGTGAAGCTGGTGTATCGCCGCACCCGCGAAGAAATGCCGGCGGAAAAAATTGAAGTCGAAGAAGCATTGCATGAAGGGGTGGAAATGGTTTTCCTAACCGCGCCCACCAAGATCACCGCAAGCGAAGGAGTCAAGCAACTGCACTGCATGAAAATGGCCTTGGGCGAACCGGATCGTTCCGGCCGCCGCCGCCCGGTGCCCGTGGATGGCAGCGACTTTATGCTGTCGGCCGACACCATCATCGGCGCCATCGGCCAGAGCACCAACACCCAGTTCCTCTACAACGATCTGCCGGTAAAGCTCAACAAATGGGGCGACATCGAAATCAACGGCCAGACGATGCAGGCGTCCGAGGAAAAAGTTTTTGCCGGTGGCGACTGCGTCACCGGACCGGCGACGGTCATCCAAGCCGTATCCGCCGGACGCCGTGCGGCAAAGGCCATGGACGAATTTCTCACCAAAGGCTATGTACGCCCCGGAAATGCCAACTACAATTGCAGCCGCGGTTCGCTTGAGGATTTGCCGCGTGGGGAATTCGAGGAAATGCCCAGGGTTTCGCGTGCCACCATGCCGGCCCTGCCGGTGACCCAGCGCCTCAACGGTTTTCCCGAGGTGGACCTTGGATTGGATGAAGCCACCGCCCGCAACGAGGCGGCCCGCTGTTTGAAGTGCGGCTGCGGCGAACGATTCGACTGCACCTTGCGCAAGACTTCCCGCGAACTCGGCATTGAATTCCGCGCCCCGGCGCATGTGCGTCCTTATCTGCCCATCGTGAACGATCATCCGTTCATCATCCGCGATCACAACAAATGCATCGCCTGCGGCCGCTGCATTTCCGCCTGCGCGGAAATCGAAGGCCCCGGCGTGCTCACCTATCGGCTCACACAGGGCCGGCTGCTGGTGGGCACGCATAAAGGCGAGCCGCTCAACGAAACGGATTGCGTGTCCTGCGGCCAGTGTGTCACCGCCTGTCCCTGCGGCGCTCTGGAATATCGCCGGGAACGCGGCCGGGTCTTTCGCGCCATCAATAATCCGAAGAAGCTCGTCGTCGGCTTTGTTGCCCCGGCGGTGCGCAGCGTCTTCTGCGATCATTTCAAGATTCCGTTTGACCAGGCGCAACCCTACATGGCGGGCTTGATGAAAAAACTCGGTTTCGACAAGGTGTTTGATTTCACCTTTGCCGCCGACCTGACCATCCTGGAGGAAACCACCGAGTTTCTGACCCGCGTGGAAAAGGGCGGCGTGATGCCGCAATTCACCTCGTGCTGTCCCGGCTGGGTCAATTTTGTGGAACGCCGTTATCCCGGCCTGATTCCGCACCTGTCCTCCTGCAAGTCGCCGCAACAAATGATGGGCGCGACGGTGAAGAATCATTTCGCCAAGCTGGCCGGCGTCAGCAAGGACGATCTCTATGTGGTTTCCGTGGTGCCCTGCCTGGCCAAAAAATTCGAGGCCGCCCGCCCGGAATTTGCGCCCGGCGGCATTCGCGACGTGGACGCGGTGCTGACCACCACCGAATTGCTGGAGATGATGAAACTGTTGCGGCTGGATTCCACCGAAATTCAGCCCCAGGAATTCGACGAACCTTACCGGCGCGTCAGCGGCGCGGGCGTGTTGTTCGGCGCCTCCGGCGGCGTGGCTGAGGCGGCGCTGCGCATGGCCGTCGAGAAGCTCACCGGCAAACCGCTGGTGGATCATCTGGAGTTTGAGCAGGTTCGCGGCTTCGAAGGCCTGAAGGAAGCCACCATCGAAGCCGGCGGCAAAAAGGTGCGCGTGGCCGTCATTTCAGGTCTCGCCAATGCCGAACCCGTCATTGAGAAAATACTCAAGGGCGAAAACACCGGCTACGATCTGGTGGAAGTCATGGCTTGTCCGGGCGGTTGCATCTGTGGCGCGGGCCATCCTGTTCCGGAAAAAACGGGCACCTTGTCGCAGCGCCAGCAGGTGCTGGTGAACATTGACAAAACTTCGCAATACCGGAAGTCCCAAGAGAATCCCGACATTCTCCGGCTCTACACCGACTTCTACGGCAAACCCAACTCGCACCGGGCGCACGAACTGCTCCATACCACTTACAAGCCGTTCCGTCGCGAAGGAGTGAAGCCAGACGCGTCCGCTCTTTGACCGGCGAACGAGCGGCTGGCTACATTAGCAACATCGTCAGCGGGTGAGCGCGCCAGCGTTCACCCGCTTTTTGCGGATTTTTTTCAGAATGGCTGGCGAGATTTCCGTTTTTTGACAACTTGTTTAGGCCAACTTGACCGGAAACCGAAGATTTTGGCTATTTTCCCCATTCACAAATGTCTTCGGATGGACAACAAGCCATTCTTGTCACAAGATTGTAACAATTACGCCATCTTTTCGTCACCGAACTGTTTCAATCTGACGCCGCGTTACACAAACTGTCATGAAAAAACTCAAAAAACAAAATACTACCGCCAAAATCGCGCTGTTCGCCGGCGCGACCGCCCTGATGTCTCTCGCCCCGCAAGTCCACGCGCAGTCTTCGGACGCGCTGATTGACAAGCTCGTGGACAAGGGGATTCTCACGACCAAGGAAGCACAGGATCTGCGCGACGAGTCGGACCAGGATTTCACCACGGCGTTCCAAGCCAAGACCGGCATGCCGGACTGGGTGTCGGGCTACAAGTTCTACGGCGACTTCCGCGGCCGGTATGACGAAGTGGCCAGCACGGACGGCAACAAGAATTTTGCGACCCGTGACCGGTTCCGCTACCGCATTCGTGCCGGCGTGATCGTATCCATGAAAGACAATCTGGAAGCGGGTTTCAGCCTGACCTCGGGAGATGCGGCACCAACCACCGGCGGTTATTCCAACGGCGGCGGGAATCCGCTCTCGAGCAACAGCACAATGCAGGATAATGGCACGAAAAAAGGCGTCTATATTGATACCGCCTACGGCAAATGGACGGCGCTCAACAGCGACGGCTGGCTCCTTTCCACGACCATCGGCAAAATGATTAATCCCATGCAGTTCACGCCGATGGTGTTCGACCCCGATTGGACACCCGAAGGCGCGGCGCTGCAAGGCGGCTACACCTTCAACGATCATCATGCCATCGTCATCAACGGCGGGGCATTTGTGGAGGATCAGGAAGTCGGCGGCGCGGATACCGGATCCATGCGCGCTCCGGGACTCTTCACCGGACAGGCGGCTTGGAATGCGACCTGGACCCAGCGCTTGGGAACCTCGCTTGGCCTTGGTGGTTATACCATCGTCAATCCGGCAAATCTCGCGACCGCGAGTGTGCCTTACATCAATCAAGGCAACAGCCGCACAACCACCGGGGTGTTGATCAACAATTACTCGCCCATCATCGGCGATGCCAGTGCAACCTACAAGCTCGACTCGTTTCCGTTATACCCCGGCGCTTTTCCCATCAAGGTCTCCGGCGAATACATCAACAACGTCGCGGCCATTCCAGAAAGCAAGCTCCAAGGCGATAACAATCAGGGTTATTGGATTGGCGTCACGTTCGGCAAATCCGGCACGAAGCGCGCCTGGGATATTTCCTATCGCTACGAATATCTCGAAGCCAACGCGGCCTATGACCAACTGGTGGATGACGACAACGGCGCCTACTACCAGCATGCCCCCAACGGCGGTGCCGTTGGCTATTACGGCGGCACGAACATCAAAGGTCACTTGATCAAGGCCAACTATTCCATCACGGACTCATTGACCTTCACGTTCAGTTGCTTCCTGAATGAATTGATCAATCCCAGCCTAAACGCTCCCACTGGCGAACCGAAAAACAGCGCGATCCATGCGATGGCCGACCTGACGTGGAAGTTTTAATCGCGCCATCGCGGCACCGGAAGCCGCGAGGCGACGACCGATCACAGCCCGCGGTTTTCAACCGCGGGCTTTTTTTGCGCTGCTGGTTCTGATCTTTGCCGCCGTGAGAACGCTGGATTAAAATAGGACCGCAAATAAAGCCCGAAATATGAAACCGCCAACAGGCGTATTTTCCGTGAAATTTCCTGCACGCTCGACACTTCGCCCGCTGCTGGTTAATTTCCGTCCATGAATTTTCTGGTCACCGGCGGCGCGGGCTTCATCGGCTCGCACGTTTGCGAGCGGCTCCTGCGCGACGGCCACCACGTCTGGGTCTTCGACGACCTGAACGATTTTTACGACCCGCAGATCAAGCGGCAAAACCTCCGCGAAATCCAGTCGCTTGCCAAGCCGTTTGAATTCATCCCCGGCGACATCACGGATGCCGCCGCGCTCGGCGAACTTTTTTCCTCCGTCAAGTTCGACCAAATCATCCACCTCGCCGCGCGTGCCGGCGTGCGGCCGAGTCTCGAACAGCCGGCGCTTTACCAGCGCGTGAATGTCGAGGGTACGGTCAATCTGCTCGAAGCCGCGCGAAAAACCGGCGTGAAAAAAATCACACTCGCGTCGTCGTCGTCCGTTTATGGCGTGAATGCCAAGGTGCCGTTCGGCGAAAGCGACCCGATTTTTTCCGCCATTTCGCCCTACGCCGCCAGCAAGCTGGCGTGCGAGGCGCTCGGCCATGTTTATCATCACATCTACAAAATGGACGTGGCGATGCTGCGTTTTTTCACGGTCTATGGCCCGCGCCAGCGGCCCGACCTCGCCATCCACAAATTCACGAAGTTGATTGACGCCGGCAAACCGATTCCGGTTTTCGGCGATGGCCGCACGGCGCGCGACCACACGCACATCTCGGACATTGTCGAAGGTGTCATTGCCTGCACGCAGCGGGAATTCGGCTTTGAAATTTTCAACCTCGGCGAGTCGGAGACGGTGGAATTGAGCCGGCTCATCGGCCTGATTGAAGCCGCGCTCGGCAAAAAAGCCGTGATTGACCGCCAGCCGATGCAGCCCGGTGACGTGCCGATCACGTTCGCGAACATTTCCAAGGCGCGCGCCCGACTCGGCTACCAGCCGCAGGTAAAGATCGAACAAGGCGTTAAATTATTTGCGGAATGGTATAAGAAAGGTCACAGTTAAGGCCAGACATGGAATCAGAAACCAAGTTTACCCGACCGACCATCACCGAAGCGCTCAACGCCTGGCGGCAACTGCTGGCCGAGCACGGCTTCGCGACGAACCTCACCTGGATTTTTGAAGAGAATCTTTGCATGGAACAGCAGCGCGCCACGCCGGGCGGTTTCCGCTTCGGATTCCAGACCCGGTTCACGCCGCCGGATAACGACGCGCTGGACATCGCGTTCGACCATTTTTCCGACACCGGCGCGCGGATGGTGTTTTACCGGCTGGGCGAGGTTGAGCCGGGCCAATCCGTCTGCATCCTGCTGTGCGATCCGTGGTTTGAACCCAAGCGCGAAGCCGATGGCTACGTCCGCCGCGACGACTGGAAAATGTCCTTTCATCCCGGCCAGGCGAACAAGCTCGAGGAAGTCACCGACCTGACCCGCTGGTTGCGCCGGGTGAAACGTGACCGTGCGTTTCACGACCTGGATTTCTGCATGGCACTGGCGACGATTGACGAAATAAAAATCTACGGCCGGCCGCTCCTGCCCTACGAACGTTTCGCGCAGACGATGCTCAACCGCCTGCGCCGCGTGCTGGGCCAGCCCGCCTAACGGACTTTTGCCGGCGGCGCGTTGGTGGCCTTCACCTTGAACGCCGAGCGCAACAGCCAGTGCCGCTTCAATCCCTGCACCAAGTCATCCGTGTCTATCACGATTTTTGAAATGCTCCCCAGCATGTTCGTGTTTGCCTGAACTTGCGTGTTCAGGTTGCTGGTTATGTCGGAAAGATGGATGAGAATCGCCGTCATGTTCGTGTCGGTGTTTGCCAGCAGCGAATTCACGTTCGTCAACGCGCCTTGAATCTGGTCGTTGCCATTCGCGCCGAGCGCCCACATGCCAAGCCCGCCCGGCTCACGCAACTCGCCGCTGATGGCGGCAAAATTGGTCACCAGCGGCTGCGCGGCGACAATCGTGGTGTTCAAGTTGGAGGTGACGTTCACCGCGTTGTCCAGCACGGTGGAAATTTTATTCGTCAGCAAAAGAATTCCCGGCAGCGCAGCCTGCACCTGCGAAACCATCGCCTGCAATTGATCGGAAATCGGCGGCGCCTCCACGGCATGAATCCAGGCGGTGTCGTCGCCCGGCTTGAAAATTTTGTAATGATGATAACGCCCATTCCACGAGGCAACGATGCGGTGCCTATCCTTCTGCTGGTTGTCGTAGGCGTAAATTGAATCCGGCTTCAGCGCCAAGATGGTTTGCAGATTGGATGTCGTCAGCGTGTCGAAGGCGTGAAATAGAATATTGGATTTTTCGTCAAAGACATCCTGCGAAAGCTGCCACCGGTCGGGTTCAGTGGCAACAACCTGCGCAAGCTCGTCGAGGTTGGTGAATAGCGTCACCGGCTGCGTGACGACCAGCGCATAACCGTTCGTGCCGCGGGTGACTTCCAACTGGCGTTTGCCAAGAAAATCCGCCGAGTTCACCTTCAAATACGAACCGCCCGTCCAGAGATAGCGGAAATAATCGTCCACAATTTCAAATTCGACTTCGACATTGTGCGGTTCATACGGCTTCTGCGGTTTAATACGGGTGATTTCGCCGACGGGAAAACCCATCATGTAAACCGGATCGCCCACGCTCAAGCCGGACGAGCTCTGGAGAAACGTGTGGAACGGCGCCTTGATTTTGAACCAGCCCTTGCGCTCCGCCGTGTGGTAAAGGTAATAGCCGAAGCCGAACAACAGCAGCGCGGACGCGATAAACACAAACCAGCCGACGGCGCGTTCCATCCGGTTCAAGCGCGTGCGCAGTTGCGGGGTCAAATCTTGCAGTGCCATATATTATTGGGTGGTGGTTTCATGCTGGGCGGCCAGCAGTTCTTTTACAACGGAATCGCCGATGGTTTCAACTTCGTTCCAGCCGCCAAGCAGAATTATTTTTTTCTTGTGCAGCAACGCGAACTTCCGGCGTGCATCCTGCCACGGACGCAAATCATCGGTGGAAACGACCAGCGTCATCGGCTTGCCGCCAAAAAGTTCGTGCCCGCCGGAAAGCTGGTTGAGAAAGCGCAGCCACCATTGCCGGTGCCGCGCGCCGAGGCCGGCCAACGGATTATCCAGCAACAGCAACTCCGGCTTGAGAATCAGCGCGCGGGCGAGCGCGGCGCGCTGCCGCCAGTTGGCCGCGACATTCGCCGGCGTCACATCGGCCAGTGGCGTGAGTTCCAGCAACTCCAGCAGCGCCGACACTTCCTTCACGGCTTCGGCGACGGTCAGATTTTTTTGATAGCGCAGCGGCAGTGCGACATTTTCGGCAATCGTCAACTGGTTGAACAACTGCCCGCCTTGAAAAATAAAACCGACGCGCAGCCGCTCGGCCAGTTCCGCCTCGCCGAAATCCTTTGTGTCGCTGCCAAACAGTTTGTAGCTGCCGGCCACCGGCGACATCAGCCCGGCGGCCAGCATCAGCAGATCGCTTTTGCCGGAAAGTTCCTGGCCGGCAACCACCCAGAATTCGCCCGCCGCCACCGACCAGTCCACGTCCGCAACCATGGTGAACGACGCGTCGCGCATGGCGGCGATGCTGACGCCACGCATTTCGATGACCGGAATGGTTTGGGTTTCGCTCATGTCACGAGGTAAAGCACGATGAACACCGCGTCAATCAGCACGCACACGACGATGCCCTGCGTGACGGCGCGCACCGCCACGCGCGAGACTTCCTCCAGCCGCAGCGGCTGCGCGAGGCCGTGATAACAGGTCACGATGGCGATGAAAAATCCGAACGCCATTGTCTTCAGCGCCAGCAGCGCGAAATCCAGCCAGCCGAGCGACTCGACAATCTGCTTGAAATAATCGCCCGGCGTCAGCGGCACGTCCTGCAAAAACGCAAACAGATAGCCGCTCGCCAGCGCGCCAATGATCAAATAAACCGTCAGCGAAAAAATCCCCAGCGCCATGCCGATGACGCGCGGAACGATGAGATAATGCACCGGGTCAATTCCCAGAGCCTCCAGTGCCTCGACCTCGCCCAGCGCGCGGGCCGTGCCGAGTTCGATCACATTTGCGGTGCCGACGCGCGCCAGCACCAGGAACGCCGCCAGCAGCGGGCCGAGTTCGCGCACCACCACGATGACCATGGTCGAACCGAGATAGCTGATCGCGCCAACCTTCGCCAAGGTGGAAACCGTCTGGCCGATGACGAGAAAACCCAGCGCCAGCGCCACGAAGAAAAACATCGGCAGCAGCGCCACGCCGGCGCGGGCGATTTCCTGCCGGATGCGCGGGCGGATGACATTTTTCGCCGTGGTGTTTTTCTGCAGAATGACGCCGAGTGTGATGAGTGCAAACGCACCCAGCCCCTGCACCGTGAGCAGCGCGAGAAATAATTTTCGCCCCAGCAGATCCGTGTAGGACTTGGGCAGCGCCGCGCGCCGCAACAACTGCGTGTTCGTCAACTCAAACGCCTTGGCCAGATTTCCGCGCACGCCAGCAGCGTAGAAGCCCGCCGGCATCCGGTCAAAGTTGTTTTCCCCGTTTCTGCCGGGACAGTTCCGCCCCCACCCGGGCGATCACGGCAAGCCAGTCGCCGCGCCGGGGCTGGCGAAACAGCCGCATTGTAGGATACCACGGCGTCTGTTCTCCGAATTGCTGGAACCACCGCCAGTCCGGCGCAAACTGAATCAGCATCCAAACCGGTTTGCCCAGCGCGCCCGCCAGATGCGCCACGGACGTGTCCACGGAAATGACCAAATCCATCGCCGCCACCGCCGAGGCCGTGGCCAGATAATCTTTGAACCCGCCCAGATCAACCAAGTTTGGAAATTTTTCCATTTCCGGGGCGTCGCGTTTTGGCACGGGCATTTGCAGACTGTAAAACGCGACGCCGGACACCGCCAAAATCGGGGCGAGCATGGCCAGCGGCAGCGAACGGGCGGCGTCATCGTTGTGCGTGGGGCTGCCGGCCCAGGCGAGGCCGACGCGGATGTTTCCAACCTGCGGCGGCAGCTCGCGCGCGGGCGGAGCCTGGAGATATGTTGTGCGGCCGGGAATGTTTTCCAGCGTGATGCCCAGCAGCCCCGGCAGACTGATGACCGAAGTGTAAAAATCACAGGGCGGAATTTCTTCGCCAAATGCAATGACTTCATCGGCCACGCCGGAATGATTAAAAAGCGTTTTAAGTTCCGGCCGACACTCCAGAATGACGCGGCCGCAGCGTTCGCGGGCCAGTTGGACGTAACGCGCGCTCTGGATGCCGTCGCCAAAACCCTGCTCGGCGTGGAGAAACAAAGCCCGGCCGGAAATCGGCTGACCGGCCCAGCGCGGCACGCTGAACTGGCGCGGCTGGAGCGTGAGCCAGCGCAGTTCGTAATCGCGAAAACCCTCGGCCAGGCGCCCGGCGGTCAACAGGGAAATGGACCGGCCCTGCCGCGCCAGCAAATAGCCGGGCTGCAATGCCAGCGCGCGGTCGTAGGCGGCGATGGACTCATCCACGCGGTTCAACTCCTTGAAACATTTGCCAAGATTGTTCCAGCTTTCGGCGTCGCGCGGGTTCAACTCCACAGCGCGTTGAAACGCAGCCGCCGCCTGCTCCAGTTCGCCCAATTGATAAATGACGTTGCCCAGGCTGTAGAAGTGATCGGCCCGCTTCGGTTCCAGCTCGGCGGCGCGGGCAAAGGACTGGGCCGCCCTGGCCGGGTCGCCGATCTTTTGCCACACGCAGCCCAGACCGCTGAAAATCCGCGCGTCACCGGGTTGCAGCTGCGCGGCGCGTTCCAGCCATTGCACCGCCTCGATTTCGCGGGACGTCTTGTGCAACACCATGCCGAGCAGAAAAAAAAGCTGGGCGTCTTCCAACCCGGCCTGCACCAGCTTCCGGCAAAAAACTTCCGCCGCCTCATGCCGGCCGGCATTGTGCGCGGCGAATGCCCGTTTTAAAACCTGTTGCTGATGATCCATGGTGATTGCGATGCTTGCGCGGCATATTAGAGCGCATCGCTTCACTAGGCAATGAAAGCGCGGAACTACCGGCGCACACCACACCACCATCACCGGATCAAAATTCCGTTGCCGTCTGATCTCCACGAATTGACTTCGCGCCCCGCGTGACAGGGCAAAAATTGTCAAGAAAATGGCTAAAGAAGGTTGGTTTAACTTTGGGTGAAGGCGGAAAGTCGTAACGAACCAAAAAAATAATTCACATCACCAACCCGCCTAATTATGTCCACCAACTCCCGACCGACGATCTGGGAGCATGCCCAGTCCAAGGGCGTTTCGCGCCGTGACTTCCTCACGGCCTGCGCCTGGATGACGGCCATGCTCGGCCTGCCCACCAGCGCCATCGCGCAAGTCACCAAGGCGCTCGAAACCAAACCGCGCCTGCCCGTGCTGTGGTTCCATTTCCAGGAATGCACCTGCTGCTCGGAATCCTTCATCCGGTCGTCGCACCCGACCGTGGCGGACATCATCCTCGACAAAATTTCACTCGACTACACCGAGACGCTGATGGCCGGTTCCGGCAAACAAGCTGAGGACGCCCTGCGCGACACGATGATGAAATACAAGGGCGAGTATCTCATGCTCGTCGAAGGCTCGGTGCCGACGGCTGATAATGGAGTTTATTGCTGCATCGGCGGGCGCACCGCGCTGGACATTCTCAAGGAAGCCGCCGCCGGCGCGAAGGCGCTGGTCTGCTGGGGCAGTTGCGCGAGCAACGGCTGCGTGCAGGCGGCCAAGCCGAATCCGACCCAGGCCACGCCGATTCACAAGCTCATCTCCGGCGTGCCCATCATCAAGGTGCCGGGCTGCCCGCCCATTGCCGAAGTGATGACCGGAACGATTGTTTACCTGCTCGCGTTCGACCGCATTCCGCAGCTCGATGGACTCGGCCGGCCGAAATCATTTTATTCGCGCCGCGTTCACGACACCTGCTATCGCCGGCCGAATTACGACGCCGGCCTGTTCGTCAATTCCTTCGACGACGAAAATGCCAAGCGCGGTTACTGCCTCTACAAAATGGGCTGCCGCGGTCCGGTGACTTACAACGCGTGCGGCGTGATGCGCTGGAACGGCGGCGTGAGTTTCCCGATTCAATCCGGCCACGGCTGCATCGGTTGCAGCGAGGCGAACTACTGGGACAACGGCCCGTTTTACCAGCACCTGCCGAACTTCCCCGGCTTCGGCATCGAGACCACGGCGGACAAGGTCGGCGTTGTGGCCGGCGCGGCGACAGTGGTCGGCATCGCGGCGCACGCGATTTCGACGAACATCCGCAAGCGGCATCTCATCAAGGAAGAAATGGCCTCCAGCGAAGATGTGCGCGATTGCCGCGCGGAACAGGGCGGATGTGAAACCAAATAACGAGGAGAAAATTTATGGCTGCCAAACGAATTGTCATTGATCCCGTCACCCGCATCGAAGGCCACCTCCGCGTGGAGGTGGAAGTGAAGGACGGGTTCGTCACCGATGCGTTCAGTTCCGGCACGATGGTGCGCGGTCTGGAAATCATTTTGCGCGGACGCGATCCGCGGGACGCTTGGGCGTTCGCAGAACGCACTTGTGGCGTCTGCACAACGGTCCACGCGCTCGCGTCCGTGCGTTCCGTCGAGGACGCGCTGGGCATCGTCATTCCGCCGAACGCCGAATTGATCCGCAACCTGATGTTCTGCACACAATACATGCAGGACCACGTCGTGCATTTTTACCACCTGCACGCGCTGGATTGGGTGGACGTCGTCAGCGCGCTCAAGGCCGATCCGGAAAAAACTTCCGCGCTGGCGCGGAGCATTTCCAACTGGCCAAAGACCTCGCCCGGCTATTTTTCCGAAGTGCAGAAGCGCATCGCGAAATTCGTCGGCAGCGGCCAGCTCGGCGTTTTCGCCAACGGTTACTGGGGTCACGCGGCGATGAAACTGCCGCCGGAAGCCAACCTCATGGGCGTGGCGCATTATCTCGAGGCGCTCGAATGGCAGAAGGAAATCGTCAGAGTTCACACGATTTTCGGCGGCAAAAATCCGCACCCAAATTATCTCGTCGGCGGCGTGCCGTGCGCGCTGAACCTTGACGAGGCGAATGCCATCAACACCGAGCGCCTCGCCTACGTCGGCCAGTTACTGGCGGAGGCGAAGACCTTCGTGGAACAGGTTTACATTCCCGACCTGCTGGCCATCGCGTCGTTTTACAAAGACTGGGGCGCGATCGGCGGCGGTCTGAAAAATTATCTGGCCTACGGCGATTTGCCGACGAACGGTTTTGGCGATCCGGGCAAATTCAAGTTTCCGCGCGGCGCGATTTTGGATCGCGACTTGAGCAAAATTCTGCCGGTGGACGCGCACGATCCGCAGCAGGTGAAAGAATATATTTCCCATTCCTGGTATGAATACTCCGACGGCGACGCGGCGGGAAGAAATCCATGGGATGGCGAAACAAAATTGAATTACACCGGCCCGCAGCCGCCTTACGACCAGCTCAACGTGGACGGAAAATATTCCTGGCTCAAGACGCCGCGCTGGAACGGCCACGCGATGGAAGTCGGCCCGCTGGCGCGGATGCTCGTCGGTTACGGCTCCGGCCGCACCGACATTCAGGACGCCGTGAACATGGTGTTGAAAAAACTCGACGTGCCGGTGGAAGCGTTGTTCTCCACGCTCGGCCGCACGGCGGCGCGCGGCATCGAAACCTATTTGGTCGCGCAATGGGCGCAGGAATTTTACAGCGACCTGCTCGCAAATATAAAAAACGGCGACTCGCGCACCTTCAACAACGAAAAGTGGGAACCGGAAACCTGGCCCACTTCGGCCAAGGGCGTCGGCATGAGCGAAGCCCCGCGCGGCGCGCTCGCACATTGGATTGTCATCGAGGACAAAAAAATCGCCAACTACCAGCTCGTCGTGCCTTCGACGTGGAACGCCTCGCCGCGCGACGCAGCCGGCCAACGCTCGGCCTACGAATCCTCGCTCATCGGCACGCCGGTGGCCGATGTGGAAAGACCGCTGGAAATCATCCGCACGATTCACTCATTTGATCCGTGCCTGGCCTGCGCCGTGCATCTATACGATCCACACGGCCGTACACTCAACCGCGTCACCGTCGGCGGCTAAAAAAAGGAGGCGCTATGCAAAAACAAACGCTTGGCCGGGTTTATGTCTGGGAAATTCCCGTCCGGTTTTATCACTGGCTCAACGCGTTCAGCCTCGTCGTGCTGTGCGTCACCGGCTATCTCATCGGCGCGCCGCTGGCCATCCAGAAGGCGTCGGAGGCGTCATTTTCCTACTGGTTCGGCGAGGTGCGGTTCATCCACTTCGTCGCCGCCTACATTTTCTTTTTCAACTTTCTGTTCCGCATTTACTGGGGCTTTGCCGGCAACCGGTATGCGAACTGGAAAAATTTCATTCCGTTCCGCAAAAAACAGTGGAAGGAAATTAAACAGGTCATCGCCGTGGACATTTTGCAGCGGGACAACCAGCCGATTGAAACCATCGGCCACAACGCCGTCGCCGGCTTCACCTATTTCATGGTGTTCCTCGCGTTTCTGTTTCAATGCGTCACCGGCTTCGGCCTCTACGCCGCGATGAGCAAGGCGTGGTTTCCACATTTGTTTGCGTGGATCGTGCCGCTGATGGGCGGCGATTTCGCCGTGCGCCAGTGGCATCACATGTTCATGTGGTTTTTCATCCTGTTCGCGCTCGTCCACGTTTACATCGTGTTTTACCACGATTACGTCGAGGGCCGCGGCGAAATTTCCTCGATGGGCAGCGGCTGGAAATTCATCGAGAAGGAATATCACCCGATTCTCAAGGATCAAAAACCCGGCAGCGAAGCGAAGAAATGAAGCTTTATTCCGAACCGGAAAAGCCGCTCATCCTCGGCGTCGGCAATTTGCTCATGGGCGACGAAGGCGTCGGCGTGGCCGCCATCCTGTATCTGGAGGAAAAAGGTTTTGCCGATCACGCGGAACTGGTGGATGGTGGCACCAGCGGTTTTCATCTGCTCGGACTTTTCCGCGACCGGCAGCACATCATCCTGATTGACGCCGCGACCGACGGGAAACCCGCCGGCACCGTGTCGTTTATCCGCCCGCGCTACGCCAGCGATTTTCCGCCGACACTTACCGCGCACGACATCGGCCTGAAAGACCTGCTCGAATCCGCCGCGCTGCTGGGCGATCTGCCGGAAGTGGATCTGATCACGGTTTCCATCGGCGACCTCGGCTTGATGACGATGGAGCTTTCCCCCGCTGTCGCCGCCGCGTTGCCACAAATTGAAGCTCTGGTAAAAGAGTGTTTAGAAAAAACTGTCCTTTGCGCCGCTGCCCGATAAAACTTCTGGCGTGACACACGCCGAAGCCCAAAAACGCCACGCGCAACTCGCCGCTGAAATCCGCCGGCACGACCACGCTTATTACGTCGAAGGCCGGCAGGTTATTCTTGACCACGAATACGACCAGCTTTTCAAGAAACTGCAGGAGCTGGAGAAAAACTTTCCCGATCTCGTCACGCCCGAATCGCCCACGCAGCGCGTCGGCGGCGCACCGAGCGAAAAATTCGCGCGCGTCAAGCACCTCGTGCCGATGCTTTCGCTCGACAAGGTTGAGGCCAGTGATCATCCGACCAAGGATGAAGAACCTGACCGCGACAAACGCAATCGCGCGCAGGATGAAAACACTTTGGCCGAACTCCGTGCGTTTGATGCCACCATCCGCAAGCATCTGGGCCGCGACAAAATCCAATACATCATCGAGCCGAAGGTGGACGGCGTGTCCATCAGTCTCCACTATCGAAATGGCAAGCTCGCGCTCGGCGTCACGCGCGGCGACGGCACCGAAGGCGACGACATCACGGCGAATCTCAAAACCGTGCGCGGCATTCCGCTCGAGTTGAACTGCAAAAATCCCCCTGCCTTGCTCGAAGTGCGCGGCGAGGCATATATTTCCATCAAAAATTTCGACGCGCTCAACGCCAAGTTTGCCGCCGAGGGCGAAAAACCATTTCCCAATGCCCGCAACGCCACCGCCGGCACACTCAAGCAGCTTGACCCGAAGCTTGTCGCGCAACGTCCCATCCGCGCCGTGTTTTACGCCACCGGCGCAGTGGACGGCATCGAATTCAAGACGCATTCCGAAATGCTCGAAGCGCTCGCCAAATTCGGATTGCCCACGCAAAAACTGTGGTGGGTTTGCGACGGCATCGAGGAGGTTTTGAAAGTGTATCGCGACAAAATTGTCGCGCATTACGACGAGGACAAAGATTTGCGCCAGCAATTACCTTATGAGATTGACGGCATCGTGCTCAAGGTGAACACGCTCGCCGACTGGCCGCGCATACCCGGTCGCAGCCGCGCGCCGGGTTACGCGATTGTCCACAAACCCGTGCCATGGATCACACCGGCAGAAACGGTTTTGAAAGCCATCACCGTGCAAGTCGGGCGCACCGGCGTGCTCACACCCGTGGCGGAGCTCGAACCCGTCTTCGTGCAAGGCTCCACCGTCGCGCGCGCCACGCTGCACAACGAGGACGAAATCCGCCGAAAAGACATCCGCATCGGCGACACCGTAGTCGTCCGCAAGGCCGGCATGGTGATCCCGGAGATTTTCGAGGTGGTGAAAACCAAGCGTCCGCCCGGCGCGCAGGAATTTGACCTGTTCAAACACGTCGGTGGCAAATGCCCCGCGTGCGGCGGGCCGATTGCGAAAGAAAAAATGTCCGGAGGCGAAACCGACGAGGTCGCGTGGCGCTGCCAGAACATCGCGGGCTGTCCGGCGCAACTCACACGGCGCGTGGAGTATTTCGCGCAGCGCAAGGCGCTTGACCTCGAATCGCTCGGCGGCATCGTGGCGGAGAAACTCGTCGAACGCGGGCTGGTCAAGGAACCGCTCGACCTGTTCGACCTGAAACTGGAAGTGCTCGGCAAATTAAATCTCGGCACGGACGACGAGCCGCGCACGTTCGGCGAAAAGAACGCCACGAAAATTCTCGACGCGCTCCAGCGCGCCAAGACCGCGCCGCTGTCGCGTTGGATTCATGCCCTGGCGATTGCCGACGTGGGCGAAGCCACCGCCAAGCAGCTTGCCGCCACGCACGATTCGCTGGACGCGCTCGCCCAGTCAGAAGTCCTGCGCGACATCCGTGACTTGGGCGCGAAGGAAAGCGAACGCGCTGAAATCAGCCCGCGCTCGCGCAAGAATCCGCCGAAGGACGAAAAGGAAAGTGCGGAGCGCGAAGTGCGGAATGCGGAATTGAAGGCCGAGATCGCGGAGATTGAATCACGGCTGGAGGCGGGCGGATTGAAAGCGAAGCTGGTGGAAGTCGGCCCGGTGGCGGCGGCGAGCGTGCTGGATTTCTTTGCGTCAACTGCCGGAAAGAAAGTTCTCGCCCGCATCCGCGAACTGGGCATTACACCGGAGCGCCGAGCACCGGCTCGGCTCGTCGGCGGGATGGGCAACCAACTGGCCGAGACGGTGCTCGGCGCTCCGGCGTAATGCCCAGTTCGCGGATGCGCTTGAGAACCTTTTTCCCGGCGGGCGACGCGAAATAATCCAGCACGCTCGCCGCCGCCACCGGGCCGACTTCCA
>Ga0182016_10002665_pt1 | contig 20783 bp, 16 predicted proteins | sample 712S2MmetaG_FD_120491 | JGI IMG/M metagenome (GOLD analysis project Ga0182016, IMG submission 120491) | Permafrost microbial communities from Stordalen Mire, Sweden - 712S2M metaG | ecosystem: Environmental > Terrestrial > Soil > Wetlands > Permafrost | place: Sweden: Stordalen | collected... | reverse complement strand
TTGGTCTGATGCCCGAAGTGAACACCCGCTTCGAGCAGCTCCTTCATTGTGATCGTGGCCATTGGCCTCCTTCGTGGATTGCATCCGGGTGGTCGATGCCGGCGCCCGAATTGAACCCGCCATTGCGGGAGATTGAAAAACCGAGGGGTCAGGGGTCAGGTATCGGGGATCAGAAAACCGTTGCCGGAAACTGATACCTGAACCCTGACCACTGCAAGCGCGTTAGCGCTTGCTGAACTGGAACCGCTTGCGGGCGCCCTTCTGCCCGTATTTCTTACGTTCCTTTTGGCGCGCGTCGCGGGTCAAAAGGCCTTCAGCCTTGAGCATCTTGCGCAGCTCAGGGTTGAACTCAATCAATGCGCGGGCAATGCCCATCTTGACGGCATCGGCCTGCGCGGCAACGCCGCCGCCGGTTACCGTGGTGAGCACATCAAAGCTCGGCGCAAGCTCGGCCACCACCAGCGTCCGCTTAGCCGACACGCGCTGCTGCTCGGTGACGAAGTGCTCCTCGAATGCCTTGCCGTTAACCTTCCACTCGCCCGTGCCGGGACGCAGGAAGACGCGTGCGATCGCTCTCTTGCGCCGCCCCGTCCCGTAATACTGAACCAGATCTGCCATTTTCCCTCTTAGCTCTCAGCCGTCAGCTTTCAGCCTTCAGCTGGTTCAACTCTGAATCAAACTCTTCGCTCTGCCTAACAACTTGGTTGCCGCAGGATCAAGCTGAAAGCTGAAAGCTGACAGCTGAAAGCTGCTTTACGCAATCTTCATTTCCACCGGCTCTTGCGCCTGGTGGGGGTGCTTGTCTCCGCGATAGACCTTAAGCTTGGTGGCCATCTGACGCCCCATCTTGGTCTTGGGCAGCATGCCCTTGATCGCCTCTTCAAGAATCTTTTCAGGCTTGCGGGCCAGCAGGCGCGTAAACGACTCTTCGCGCAATCCGCCCGGGAAGCCGGTGTAACGCCGATACAGCTTGCTCTCGGCCTTCAGGCCCGTCAGGCGAACCTTTTCGGCGTTGATCACGATTACGTGATCGCCCATGTCAATGTACGGAACGTACTGGGGATTCAGCTTGCCGCTCAACAGGCTGGCGGCTTTGGTGGCCAGCCGGCCCAGGGTCTGCCCGCTTGCATCCACCACATACCATTTGCGGCTTACATTCTTGCCGCTGGGAACAAAGGTTGACATCTTTCTTCTGCCCTCTCAAACTCTGGGTGCCCCATCCTAAACGCGCTTTTTGCGTTTAGGGTGGGAATCACCAATCTCTCGCGGGGAAATTGGAAACCCGCGCAAACCAATATCGCCCATGCAAAACGCACGGGCCTCAAATTCTACCCACTGCCAAACAAACCTGTTCGGGTGAGAATTGCGGGGAGTTGGCTCATCCTGAGCCGGGGTGGCGCCGGAAAACTAGATGAAAACCGGCCGCCGGTCGCCTGTCTCCGGCAATCTCCACCAGGGAAACTACCAGCCGAGTCCGGTCTTACTGCATTGTCCTTTCAAGGTTTAACCCCCAAAAGGATCCATCGCACAGACCCCAGGCGCAACACCGCGCAAGGACTTCAGAATACTTGAAAACGGATTTAGAGTCAACGAAAAGCGAGGCGGAAAGGCAGCGAGTCAGCCAGCCTGCATTACTTGTATGGCTGTCGGGGGCCGGATACGCCGGCCTTTTCGCTCGTCAACCCCCTCTTCCTCGCTCTTCACCCTCTGGTCGTCATTCAAAAAGACTTAGTTCACCCCTGCCTGTTGCAGGTTAATTCCATCCGAATCTGTATCCTGAACCTTGAAGTCGAAGTTTGGGACCGGAGATCCGGACCTTCAGAACCTAACTATCTAAAAACAATAGACTTATGGAAGAAGTCCACCATCTATCACGTTGAAAACAATAGACTTTGAGACCTTTGGTAGCCCCCCGGGGGTGTTCGGGGGGGGGCCCATCGGGTCAGTGCGCAGCCTCCAGCTATTGGCTACTGGCTATTGGCTATTGGCTACTCGCTACTGGCTACTGGCTACGGCCCTCCCTCCATCCACCGTCGTAAGCCGGCCTCCACTTAAAGTTGCTTGTGTTCAATATCACGGGCCCGCAAGTATGATGTGACATCCCCGCAGCAGAAAGAGGAATCATGGCAAACGAGGTCACCGCAAATCAGAAGACCATCCTTAAGAACCAGGGCTCAATCATCAAGAACCAGAAAACAATTCTGGGCAACCAGGGCGACATCAAGAAGAACCAGAAGTCCCTCGACAAGATCCTGACCAATCAGAAAGGCATTCTGGCCAACCAGAAAGGAATTCTGGCCAATCAAAAGGGAATTCTTTCGAACCAGAAGGAGATTCTGGCCAACCAGACGGCGATTCGCGAGGCGTTGCCGAAGCCGGCGCCGGTGACTGCGCCTACGCCTGTTCCCTAAAAGGGGCTCCCAAAATTATGAGGCTCAACGTGCCCGGCAAAGCCTCTGCCAGGCCCGAAGGCTCAACTGCGGGCTCCTTCCGCGACCTGCTGCGCGGTGCTCGCACCACATTTACCAGCCCGTCTCGCTCCACGTTTCAACGCGGTCCCGGCCCCGGTTTTTGGCTTCGTAGAGGGCGCGGTCGGCGCGCTCAACCAGCGTGATCATCTCAAATTGGTCATCATCCGAGGGCTGCAGGGTGGCCACTCCGGCGCTGATGGTCAAAATGCCCTGCGGGTCGGCGGCGTGAGGCATGCGGGTATCGGCTACCGACTGTCGAATCCGCTCGGCCAGCAGCGATGCCATATTGAGACTGGCGCCGGGGAGAATAATCGCAAACTCCTCGCCGCCATAGCGCGCCACCAGGTCGGTAGCCCGCAGCGCGGATTGGGCCAGAATCGAAGCCACTTTGCGCAGGCACTCGTCTCCCGCGGGATGGCCGTAGTGATCGTTGTAGAGTTTGAAGCGGTCCACGTCGATCATCAGCAGCGAAAGGTTGAGATGCTCGCGGTAGGCGCGCTGCCACTCGCGCGCAAGCTGTTTGTCGAAGGCCCGGCGGTTGGCGAGGGCGGTAATGTGATCGCGGCCGGCGTTGGCGTCGGCTTCGTAAAACGCAGCCGTCACCGCTTCCTGCAGCCGGTCGCGCTCATTCAGCGCGGAGTTCACTGAGTAAAGCAGGATGAGCGCTACGCACAAAAAGCACTGCAGGATAAAGATGCTGTGGACGAACATGCCTGCGCGCACCAGGGCGAAAGCCCCGTGATTGCGCTCCGTCATATATACCGCCGGACCGGCGATGAGAATAATGCCGATCGCCGAGCCGGAGCTGCCCAAACGGAAGATGGCCAGAAGCAGCGCCGGAATCAGCAGGAAGTCGACCGGCAGTCCATCCATGGTAAACACCAGCGTGGAAAGGGCGGCGAGCCCGATCAGGATGCCGACGGTCTCAGTCTTTCTGCCGGGCCTGAACAGGGCTATGACTTCGGCCTTGTCCATGGCCAGCACCAGCGGCGTCACAACCGCAATGCCCATTACGTCGCCGATAAACCACGTGGTCACGGAGAGCATATTGGTCGGAATCTTCTCGACCAGGGTCACGAGTTCCATAAATGCGCTCGAAGACAGCGGCGCCAGCAGGACGCCGAAACCAACAAACCTGACCAGGGTCTCAGCCTTGCTCAGGTCGGGCTTGGTGCCGTCGCCGTTCGAAAGCAAAGATGCGGCAACCAGCACCTCGATGGTGTTGCCGGCTGAGAACAGGAGCGACTGCGAAACAAGAAAGTGAAAATAGCTGTGGGCAATAACGTTGGCCACAATGCTTGCGGCCAGGTAAATGGGCCAGCATCGGCGCGGCAGGCGCAGCAGAAATGCCAGCAATAGACCGTTGGCGGGCCAGATAATGTCGGCCACCGCAGGGGTGCGCGTTAATGCGTTGCCTCCCCACGAGACCGCCAGGTAAAGCAGAAAAACATAACTCAGGTGCGACACCGAATCGGGGCGCAATCGCGCGAACGCCCGTGCAAGGGGCGAACCTGCGGCTGATCCACCTGACTCGTCAGTGCTATCGAGAGCGGCTTTCTGCATGACCCGTTGATAAATAGCATTGCAATCAATCCGTCAGGATGCAATAGCAAACGTGAGTAGGCCCCGATTCCACGTTGGTTCCAACCGCCGGTTACCTTGCCGGCTGCGCTGCGAACGAAAGTGCTACTCGCGACTGAGCGCGGACCAGCGCGCCAAACCCAAATCCCGGGGTTTGATTGGAACGGGTAAGCGGGCTTTGCGCTTTCCCAGGCCTCATTGCCGAGAGCAGAAGGTCGAGTCGGTGATTTAAATCACATACCGGCCCAAAAGTTGAGGCTAGCCTTGGTGTCATTGGAAAGAGCTTCTTCCCCGGGAGGTTGAAGATATGACCCACCCAATTTCCATCTCTTCTTACCGTTCAGGTCACATTCAGTCGAGCGACCAGAGCAACGGATTGCAGAATTGTCCGCGCATCGAAGACGACGAGCGGTCCAAGGCGGAAAAAGGCATCCTGGCCGGCATGGTGCTTGAGGCGCAGCACGCGGCAACGGTACGCAAGGAGCCAATACAAGATTTCTCGCAGGTATCTCTGAGCGAACTGATTGAGTACATCGTCCGCAACCACCACGACTATATCCGGGAAGAGATTCCCAGGTTGCACGCCCTCTGTGAACAGGTGATCGCCAGCCGTAAGTGGAGGAACCCGGAGCTGATCGACCTCGCCCGGAATCTGCGCCGCCTGTCGGGTGATTTGACCTTTCACATGAGTCACACCGAGAGCAAGGTGTTTCCCTACATTGAGGCGCTCGAACGCAGCAGAAACGACGGATCGCCGCTGGGACCGTTATCGGCGACACAGGCCGAAAATCTGATTGAAGAGGTCATGGTCGGCCATACCCCCGCCGGAGATACTCTGAAGCAGATCGAAGCCGATACCAACGGATTCACACCGCCCGAAGATGCCTGCCCCGATATGGTCGGCCTCTATGATGGGTTGAAGGAACTAGCAAACAAGCGCAGCAGCCATGTTCAGCTAGAGGGCTACATTCTCTTTCCCCGCGCGCTCGCTCTGGAAAAGGAAGTGCTGGCGGCGTAAGGTGCAAGTTCTCAGCCAGTAGCCAATAGCCAATAACTCGCAGCCAGTCGCTTCCATATGCTTGTCGGTGGTTCTTCCCTACTGGCTACTGGCTATTGGCAATTGGCTACTGGCTATTTCGCCACCGGCAGCACCGCCAGCACCCGGCAGCGATGCTTGTCGGCCGCGCTCCATGCCAGCGGCATCTCGCTTTCCATGCAGGCGCAGTCGCCGGCTTCCAGAATCTCGTGCATTCCTCCGGCCTCAAGCCGCAGCTTGCCTTCCAGCACATACACCAGGCCGTTGCTCTGGTGGGTGGCATCGATTGCAACCGACGATCCTCCGGGCGGAAATTCGATCATCTGCGCGCTGATGCGGCAGCCCGAACCGGTAGCGTTCAGCGGCGTCACCTTCACCGATTCAGGCCCGCGAGTGGTCCCCTGCAGGTGCGCCTTACGGGTGATGGCAAGCGTGTGATGCGCGGGCTCGGCGAAAAAGTAGCTGAGGCCCACACCGTAAACCCGGCAGATGGTGGCCAGCGTGGGCAGCGTTGGAATCATCCGGTCGGTTTCGAGCTTTGACAACAGCGCCGTCGATAGCCCGGTTTCAGCCGCAAGCCGCGAGAGCGTGAGCCGCTTTTGAGTTCGCAGAGACCGCAATTTCAGTCCGATGCAATAAGGTTCCAGAGACCATTGGGCGTACGAAACAGTCTTCGGCATTGATCGCTCCCTTTAAGTGTTAGAACATTGCTAACAAGTCTTTCACCGGCATTGCCGACCCGCCATGGATGAAACCGTGCCCCATCCATCGAGCGTCTTTTGCTCGATGGATGGGAGACCACATAGGCCAACCAACGACAAATCCCGTTCTTGTTTCTTTTTAGTGTACGGCAACATCGCACATGCAATCCGTAATGCAACCGGTAAACAATAGTGCAGCAAAATGCATGACGAAAGTGACGACTCGCACCGGACCCCGTTCAATGCAAATACGCCGTTTGGGCAGCTCGGGCGCGACAGTTTACATTCTTAAAGAGCGCGTGTTACAACGCCAGTTGCAGCCGGCTGCTGCTTACCCAAGGCTCCAGGGCCGGCGATTGAATGCCCTGCGCGCGAACGCTCACGGGCAGCCTGCGCATCAGGACAACTGAGCGCCGGAAAAATGTATCTATCCGCAATGAGACTCTGGCTTCATTGCGTAAATCCCCCATCAAGAGGCCGAAACTTCATGACCAGTTATGCTTTTCGCATTTTCATAAATAGACACGCCCTTCGCATTCGCCATCAATCTGTCCGCGCCGCATGCGCGCTTTTCGTAATAGTGCTGGGCGCAAGCCTCGCCTGCCCCGCCAGCGCTGCGCCGGAGAAGAAGCCGGCCCCACCGCCCGATGTGCTGGTGCTGAGCGACGGCGACATATTGCACGGCAAGTTTGTAAACGAGATTGGCGGCAAAGTAACGTTCCATACCGATTCACTTGGAGACGTGACGCTGGCATGGGACAAGATCAAGGAACTGCACACCACCGAGAAATTCGGAGTACTTGAGCAGAGCGCCACCCTCAAGGGTAAGCATGCAACTGCCAATACACCGACCGGTACGGTCGATGTGAGCGACGGAAAGCTTACGGTAAATGCCGAGGGCGCGCCCGCCACGATTCCGGTCGCCAAGGCGGAGTTTGTGATGGATGAAGCCGTGTTGCGCAAGCAGGTGCTTTCTGAACCTGGCTTTTTTGCCGGATGGAACGGCGCTGCAACGGCAGGCGCAACAATCGTCTCGTCAACCACCGATCAGTACACATTTTCAGGCGCGCTCAACCTGGTGCGCACGGTTCCGGTGGCTCCGTGGCTCAACCCGCGCAACAAAACCCTGTTCGCCTTCAACGAGTCCTACGGCAAAATCACCCAGCCGGCCTATTCGTATCCCGCAGTTCCACCGGCCCCAGGTAACGTGCCGGTACCCGCAACAGTCACCAAGTCATCCATTTCGCACCTCGGAGCTGAGCGCGACGAGTACTTCTCTCCCCGGGTTTATGCGCTGGTCCAGGTAGCGTTCGATCACAACTACGCGCAGGATTTGCAGCTGCAGCAGATTTACGGCGGCGGCTTTGGATGGACCCTGATGAAAAAGCCCAATCAGGAAGCAGACCTCAAGGGCACCATTCAGTACGAGAAGCAGCAGTTCATTCCCAACACCGGCAACACGAATCAGGATCTGGTTGGCTCCACATTCGCGGCAACCTATCAGCTGCAAGTGAAAAAAGTCAGCTTTTCACAGGCCGTATCCTACATTCCCGCATACAACCAGATGAACGCCTACTCCGCCAACGAGACCGACACCGTTGCCTTTCTAACCTTCAAAGGCTTCAGCTTTTCGGTGGGGACGCTCGATACGTATCTGAACGATGCGCCGTTCGGCGCGACGTCATCGACCCCGCCCACCAAGCCGAACTCGTTCCAGTTGACCATGGGCCTTACTTACGTAATCAAGTCAAAATACTGAGGCACATTTCAACCGGTTTGCAGGCCCGCAAAGCGCCGCGGCTTTCAGTAACCGCGCCACTTTGCGGCTCTGCTGCAACAGGTTCCCTAAACTCAATAAATTCACACAATTCGCCTTTTCGCCGCCCCGCACAGTCAAGGCTCTCACGCCCCTAAAACACGTTCGAGAAACCTCTCTGTGGAAAACAAGTGACATATGTAGCATAGAGTTACCACGCTATGGCCACGGCAGATTACAGTTAACTAATAAGTAATTGCAACTGGTTACTTTTCTCATGAAAATATCCAAATTGCATATGCTGTGCCCACCCCGAATTATGCATAATGAATTCAATTCAAAGTAAAAACGGCGCTCAAAGAGGCGCCGGGGGCTGTGATTTTTTTGTACTTGTTTTCCCCCAGTAGATTGCGAGCGTTTTCGGAGCTGGTTTTGCCATAATTCGGGCTTAGCCCACCGCGGTGAATCATCGTGTGCTGGACCGGTTTTGCGGCACCTGTGCGTTGGGGCCCGTACCGGTCAGCTGCGCTGAATCAGCTGTTTCGGGATCTCCCCTGTTGGTCTTTCCCTGAACGCTCAAATGAAGCGTTGCCCACGCTTGCCCTGATCGGGTGAGCCCTGCCTTTTTTCTCGCCGGAACCCGGGCGAGGCAAGCGTGGAGAAACGCGGAAAAGCGTTGGTTTTGGATGGAGAACCCTGAATCGGGGCCGGCAAGCGAAAGCCACCAGGCTTATACATTCGGCAAATTCCGGCTGGAGTCCGACGGCACGCTGCTGCGCGGCGAAGAGCACGTGCGGCTGACCGCAGGCGAGCTTGCCTGCCTGCGGTTGCTCCTTGAACGGAGGGGCAAAGTGGTGACTTACGCTGAGCTGAGCCGGGCCATGGGGCACGGCACGCGCGTCGATGCTGAAAACGTTAGTCAAGCGATCGCAACTCTGCGGCGCCATCTCGAGCCTGAAGACCACATCCAGCCGGTCCTGAAGCGGGGATTCCGATTTACAAGCGACGCATGGGGATCGACAACGGCGTTGCCGCATGTAGCCATACTTCCCTTTGTTGCCGAGTTCGGAGTCGCGGAATATCTGGGCACGGCAGTGATCGACGGGGTTGTAGACCGACTCGCGCGCAGGCGGCCTGCCGTTTGTACCCTGGCCGCGAAGGAGTCGGTAGGCACGTTGGCGCGGCGCGGACTCACCGCCCTTGAAATCGGCCGCGCCATGCGCGTCGACATGGTTCTGACCGGCACGCTGCGCGCCCTGCCTGCGCACCACCGCATGCGCGCCGAAATGATCCAGGTTGAAAATGGACGCCCGTTGTGGACTGAAGACGTGCTGGTGGAGCGGGTCCACTTTACCGGGCTGGAGGAGGAGCTGGCGCGGCTGCTTGCGTCGCGGCTCGAAGGCGGAGCGGTTTCAATATCGGCGACGGCCGAGCAGGATGGCGACGAAGAGCGCGAGCCGCATAATAGCGAGGCCTACGAACTCTACCAGCGGGCCCGATTCGAGTGGCAGTCGCTGGAACGGCACCGGATGCAGGACGCCGTGCAGCATTTGACGCGCGCCAGCGAACTCGACCCGTCGCTGACGGCCGCGCGCATTGACCTTGCCCACCTCGCCATAACAGAGGCGTTCCACGGCTATCTGTCCCCGGCGGCCTCCGTTGACCTGGTGCGGCGCGCGGCCCGGCCGGGATTGGAAGACGTCCCCGGCGGAGAAGCCATTCTGCCCGCAGTAGGCTGGGTAAGCTTCCACTACGATCGCGATCTGCGTGCGGCCCTGCGCGCGTTTGAGCGCTCCAGCCATTTGCCTCACGATTCGTGGGTGTCTCGCGCGCGCGTCATGCTGGCGCTGAGCCGCCGGCGCTTCGATGAGGCCGCGCATCTCATCCACGATAACCTCATCGCCGATCCCTTCTCGGCATGGCTGCACGCGCGGCGGGCATGGACTCTCCACCTGGTTGGCGATGCAGCAGCGAGCATGCGCGCGACCAATGCCGCGCTCGAGAAGTTTCCCTTGCATGAAGGGGTTGAGCTTTACGCGGGGATCATTCTCGCCTTCAACGGCGAGGCGGAGCGCGCCGTGGAACTCGCCCGCGCCCTGGCGCATCGGCGGCCTTACTTCGATCCCGCGTCGGCCGTTCATGCCTATGCGCTGGCAATTGCCGGACGCCGTGATGAAGCTTATTCAATTCTGGAACGAATGGAATGGATGGGCCACGAACGCTACGTGCTGAATTCGCTCTCGCAGGCAGCGTACGTGGCGCTGGGCGAACACAACCACGCGCTGGCTGAACTGCGTGCCGCGAACGAAGCTCGGTGTCCATGGTTCTTCCAGGCGCTCGCCGATCCACGCCTTGCCCCGCTCCACAATGCGCCGGAGTTCAGAGATCTCGAGCAGATTCCGGTGAATATGGAACGCGCGGCGCGGAGCGATTGAGCAAGTCAGCGAGTCAGCAAGGCAGCGGTCGTCAACGGTTCATCTCAGGCACAACAATCCGTGCCCCGTCAATGCGACATCTTTCAGTCGCATGGGCGGGAAACCCAAGAACCCACCCTCCCGACTTTGGAAGTCTCCCACCCATTTCGCAAATGATGCGAAATGGGTGGGGCACGGGGCGAGTCGACATGCCGGCAAGCCGCCCATCCGCGCAACCCTCACTACGCAGATCGGCACAATGTCCTACCGGCTATTGGCTACTGGCTACTCCCTCGCGCCCCTTCAGGGCGCGCCCCGCTGCCGCGCCCGACGCCCATGCCCACTGAAAATTGAATCCGCCCAGGTGGCCGGTTAGGTCCACTACCTCTCCGATAAAGTAGAGCCCGGGCACGCTGCGGCACTCCATGGTCTGCGCTGAAAGCGCGCTGGTGCTCACGCCGCCGGCCGTCACTTCGGCCTTCTCGTAGCCCTCGGTTCCGCTCACGGTAAACTTCCACGCATGCAGCCGCCTCTCCAACTCATCGAGCGCGTGATTGGTCCAGCTCACCGGCGCAGCCACGTCGAGCAGTCGGTCTGCGAGCCGCGCAGGCAGCGAGGCGCGCAGTGCCACCCTCATCGCAGCTGCATCACGCCGCGCATGCGCCGGCCACAGCGGCGCAAGCAGGTCCTCGCCCGGCGCAAAGTCGATGCGGATCGCTTCAGGAGATTTCCAATACGACGAGATCTGCAGAATCGCCGGCCCACTCAGTCCGCGATGGGTAAACAGCATCTTCTCACTAAAGCTGCGCTTGCCTACGCTCACAATTACCGGCGCGGAGACTCCGGCCAGCTCGACAAACTGTTCGCGCTCCTCGCCGGCCAGAGTGAGCGGAACCAGCGCCGGACGGCAGGGCTCGATCGGAACGCCAAACTGCCGCGCAATCTCGTAGCCGAAGCCCGTCGCGCCCATCTTTTCGATCGACAACCCGCCCGTAGCCACAATCAACGCAGGCGCAGTAAACACGGCGCCGCCGGCCACCACCGTGAACTCGCCCGATGAATCGTTGCGGCGCACTTCGCTCACCACTGTCCCGATAATTACGCGCACGCCTGCCTGGGAGCACTCGGCCATCAGCAGGTCCACAATCTGCTGCGCGCTGCCATCGCAAAAAAGCTGGCCCAGCGTCTTCTCGTGATACGCGATGCCGTGCCGCTCCACCAGTGCGATAAAATCAGCCGGCGTGTAACGTGCCAGCGCGCTCTTAGCAAAGTGGGGATTGGCGCAGAGAAAGTTGTCAGGTCGCGTGTGCAAATTTGTGAAGTTGCACCTTCCGCCGCCGGAGATCAGGATTTTCTTGCCCGGCCGCTCCGCGCGTTCGAGCACCGCAACGCGCAGCCCGCGCCGGCCGGCCTCGATCGCGGCCATCAATCCCGCCGCGCCCGCTCCCAGAATCAGAACATCGAATCTCGCCGCTCTCACTGTGCCTATCGTTCCAATCCCGGGCTTCAATCCTGATTTGTCTAGAGCACTCGCGAGCAGCCCCATCAGACCTCTTGTTCTTCGTCCACCGGAGGCAGAAGATCGTCTCTACGCGCCGCCCACACGTAAAGCGTGGGCAACAGGAAGATGCTGATGACGAGGTTCGCCAGTAAGCCGCCTACAATCACAATGGCAAAGGGGCGCTGCGAGTCGGAGCCGATAGCATGAGACAGCGCTGCGGGTAACAGGCCCAGTGTCGCCACCAGCATGGTCATAATAATCGGCCGCAGGCGTAGTACCGACCCTTCAACCGCCGCTTCCTTGATGGTGTTGCCGCGCGACCTCAGCTGATTGATGAACTCGATCATGATGACGCCAACCTGTACCGACACACCAAACAGCGCCAGAAAACCCACCGCTGAAGAGACTGAGAAGTTGGTGCGGGTAATAAACAGCGCCAGCGGGCCGCCCACCGAAGCCATGCCCACACTCACCAGGATCACCATGGCCCATTTGAATGACCGGAACATGGTGTAAAGAATGATGAAGATCACGAGCAGCGTGATCGGCACAATAATCATCATCCGCTGGTTGGCGCGTTTCTGGCTCGCATATTCGCCGGCCCACTCAAGATGATAGCCGGCGGGTAAATGCACGTTGCGGTGAACTTTTGCAATGGCTTCTTCGACAGTCGAACCCAGATCGCGCCCGCGCACTGAATACTTGATTGCGATGTAACGCTGGCCGCCTTCACGATAGATCTCTTCGGCGCCGTCGTCGGTTGAGACGCTCGTGAGCTGCGCCAGAGAAACCCGCTCGCCCGAGGGTGCAAGCAGGCGGACGTTCTCGATCGCCTCCTGCGTGTCGCGGAACTGCCGCTGGTAGCGCAGGGTCACGTCGAAGCGCGCCTCGCCCTGCTGCACCTGCGTCAGAGCGCTCGAGCCCACCGCGGTCTGGATTGCGTCCTGAATGTCGTTGGCGCTGATGCCCCATCGCGCCGCTGCCTTGCGGTCAACCTGCAAATTCAGGTTCGGCTGGCCAATCACGCGAAAAATGCCCAGGTCCGCCACTCCAGGCACTCCGGCCATCTGCGACTGTACCTCATCGGCATATTGCTCCAGAGTGCGCAGGTCGTCGCCATACAGCTTCACGGCCAACTCGCCCTTTACGCCGCTCACAGCTTCTTCCATGTTGTCTGAGATCGGCTGCGAGTAATTCCAAATCACGCCGGGAAACTTCGAAAGCTCCGTGTCCATGGCCGCGATCAGTTCTTCCTTGTTCTGGTGGAAGGCCGGCCGCCACTCTTTTTTCGGTTTCAAGTCCACGAAGTACTCGGTGTCGAAAAACCCCGTCGTGTCAGTGCCGTCGTCGGGTCTTCCCGTCTGGCTCACTACGTCGGTCACCTCGGGAAACGACGCCATCACAATGCGTGCCCGGTTGGTAAAGTCAACCGATGTAGTCGGCCCCTCGCTGGGCGCAAGCGTTCCACGCACCCAGATCGAACCTTCATCAAGGTGCGGCAGAAACTCCGAGCCGATCGGTCCGCCCATCGCAAGATAAACCCCGAACGCGAACAATCCAGCCGCAATACCCAGGGTCCAGTTGCGGTGTTCGATCGCCGATCGCACCGCCACCCGATAGTGCGCCGTGAGCCACTCCATCAGCGGATTGCTCCACTCCTTGGCGCCCTTGCGGAACAGAAAGCTCGCCATCACCGGCGCGACCACAATGGAGAAAAGCAGCGCGCCAAAAAGAGCGAACGAGACTGTCCACGCCATGGGCTTGAACAGCCGGCCTTCAACCGCCTGCAGCGTGAAAATCGGCAGATACGAAGTGATCACGATCGCGCGTGCGAAGAATACCGGCCGCTGCACTTCGTGTGCCGCGTTCTGAATCTTGATGGCCGGGTTGCGCCGGTCCTCTTTGCGCCCCAGGTGGCGGATGATGTTCTCGATCATCACCACCGATCCATCTACCAGCATGCCGAAATCAAGCGCTCCCAGCGAAAGCAGATTGGCTGGAATATGGCTGAGGTTGAGGCAGATGGCCGCAAACATCAGACCAAATGGAATGGTGAGCGCAACAATAATGGCGCCGCGCACGTTGCCCAGAAAAACAAAAAGGATGATCGCGACCAGGATCATGCCCTCGGTCAAATTCTGCTCCACGGTATCCACGGTGACCTTCACCAGGTCTGACCGGTCAAGGAACGGCACCACCTTCACGCCCTTGGGCAGTATGCCGTGATTGAGCTTGTCCACCTCCTCGTGGATGCCCTTCAGCACCGGGTCGCCGTCGTCGCCCTTTTGCAGCAGCACGATTCCTTCAACCGTGTCGGGATTGTCCACCACCACGCCATTTGAAACGTGCGTCGACCTGCCGATCTGCCCCAGGCGGATCTTTGCTCCCTGGTTCACGCTGGCAATATCGCTCATATCCACCGGCGTGCCGTTCTCGGTTTTCACCACCGTGTTTTCAATGTCACGCACGCTCGAGTAGAGCCCCAGCGCCTGCACGTTGACCTGCTGCGCGCCCTTCTCAATAAAGCTGCCGCCGCCGTTGGTGTTGTTGTTGGCGATCTGCTGCTCCACCTGCCCGATGCTCAACCCATAGTCGACCAGCTTGTCGGGATCGAGCGCGATCTGGTACTCCTTGGTCGGCCCGCCGAAGCTCGATACATCCACCACCCCCGGAACGCCCTTGAACGACTTTTCCAGCGTCCAATCCTCAATCGCCTTGCACTCCATCACGTCGTAGGCCGGATTGGTGCTCTCAACCGTGTACCAGTAGATCTGGCCCACCGGGCTCCAGTCCGTGCCCATCTGCGGCGTCAGGCCTGCAGGAAGATTCACCTGCCCCAGCCGCTCCATCACGTGCTCGCGGTTCACGTCGCTGGTGGTGCCGTCTTCAAAAATCAGCATGATGCTTGAGAGACCAGCCAGCGTGGTCGATCGCAGATGCTCGAGGTGCGGAATGCCCGCCATCTGAATTTCGACCGGAACCGTAACCTGGCGCTCGATCTCCTCGGCCGAGCGCCCCGGCCACTGGGTAATCACCTGGACATAGTTATTGGCGACATCGGGGTAGGCTTCAACCGGCAGGGCGCGAAACGAGATGATGCCCCATACGGTCAAAAACAGCGTCCCGCCCAGCACCAGCCACCGGCTTCTCAAGGCGAAATCGACGAGCGCACGTATCACTTATAAGTCCCGTAATGCAAGGTGGGCAGAACGCTGCAGGCCCGATTGAACAATATACGAAGTGCAAATAAAGATTCTATATGGCCCCTCCGTAAAGAGAAGGTCTCGACTCGCTGACGCGCTGACTCGCTGACCCGCTGACTCTCCGACTAGCTCGTTCCCCCGTCCAAAACCGGACATTCATTCACATTTTTGAACAAAGCCGGACCAATGCTTCGACCCAGGTATTTTGCTATCGCCTTGTTTTGCCGTGATTTGACCCGATCGCCGCGTCGCGAATCTCTGGAAGCCGAATTGCTTCCTTCCATGCATCATTGGGCTTTATTTGGAGGCGGGCAATGCCCTATTTTGAGCGGATGCGTGACATCGTTTCACAGCCTTTCAGTCCTGACGTGATCCGGCAGCGCACCTCAGCCGGCTGGCAGATGGTAGCAATCGAGTGGAAGCGGGAGCTGCCCGACGCAGAGGCCCCAGCCGCAACCGAGTTCGAGGAAGATGTTCCCTACGGCTTGCGCGTGAGCGACGACTGCCGGCGTCTCGAAGCCGACCCGGTCGAGCACCAGGTGCTCATGCTGATCATGGACCTGCTGGTCGAGGACTTCTCGTATGCCGAGATTGTCGCCCACCTGAACGAAAAAGACCTCCGCATGAGGAACGGCCAGCCCTGGAACCGCGTCGCCGTCTTCAGAATGATTCCCCGGCTCATCGAAGTGGGGCCAAACTTCTTCTCGTCCGGAGAGTGGGCCGCGCGCCGTCCGCGCCTCGAGCATCAACAGGCTGAAGCCATGGACCGGCCTGCCAGGCACCAACCTGCGTGGAAAAACATCTTCGGACGGCGGACGCGGGAGTAGTTGGTAAAGCGAGGTTGTTATGTCGATTCAATCGTGTGTCCCGGTCATCCCCAGCGCAGACCTCAATAAGAGTCTGCGCCTGTGGGTCGATGGACTCGGCTTCTCGACCAGCAGAGAGATGCACCAGGGCGGCAGGCTGATTGGCTGCATGCTCAACAAGGGCAACATGTGGTTCTGGTTGAACCGGCGCGCAGGCAATCCGGTCAAGCCAATGGACTACAACGGCATTCGACTCTACTGGGCCCCCGAGGACATTCACGAAATCCGGGAGCATTTGTTGGGCCTTGGCTACGGCGTTTCAGCGCTCGGAAGTCGAGAATACGGGCAGACAGAGTTCTTCCTCACCGACGACGACGGCTTCACCCATTGCTTCGGCGTAGCCACGAAAGACTAGACATCGCCGGCCTTCCCGCCTTTGCTGTCCAGTGATCACTGACCACTGACCACTGGTTCTCAACTACACTCAAGAGCATGGCATTCCATTCATTGAGGGCTCCCGTGTTGAGACCTGTCGAACGAATTCTGCTTGTTGCCCTGTACGCAATATTGATGGTTGGGTTGGCCGCGCCCGCGGCTGCACGCGCGCAAAAGCTGACGGCGACGCCAGACACGATTCCCACCACGCTCGCAGACCGCGAAAGCGCGCTCAAAGACCTCTTTCACCAGTATTGGGAGGCGAACCTCGAGCGCTATCCCGAGTTCGCCTCGACCATTGGCGACACGCGCTACAACGACAAGGTCACCGACTTCAGTGTTGGCGCCGAAAACTCGTGGCTGGCGCGCGAGCAGGGCTGGCTGTTGAAGCTGGCCGAAATCGATCCCACCGGGCTCAGCGAGCAGGAACAGTTGAGCCAGGAACTGCTCATCCGCAAGTTCACTGAAGACGCGAAAGGGGCCGAATTCAAGGAGTGGGAGATGCCCGTCAACCAGATGGGCGGCATCCAGATTGACTACGCCGAGCTGGCCGGCCAGTTGAGCTTTAACACGGCAAAGGACTACGAAGACTGGATTGCGCGCCTGCACGCGCTGCCCGACGCCTTCAGTCAGGTGACGACCAACATGTCGCTGGGCGTCGACGATGGGCGCGTTCCACCGAAGTTCCTGATGGAGAAAGTGCTGGACCAGGCAAAGCAGATTGCCGGCGAAAAGGCCGAAGACACTCCGTTTGCCGCGCCGTTGAAGAAGTTCCCTGCCTCGATTGCGGCCGCCGATCAAGACCGCCTGAAGACCGAGCTGCTGGATGCGATCACAAAGGATGTACTGCCCTCGTACATGCGATTTGCGCGCTTCCTGGCAGTGACTTACGTTCCCGCGGGGCGCACGGATCCCGGCATTGAAGCTCTACTCGACGGAGCGCAATACTACGCATTTTGCATCAAGCGCGAAACCACCACCGACCTCACGCCCGACCAGATTCACCAGATCGGCCTCGACGAAGTGAAGCGCGACGAGGCGGAGATGCTGACCATCGCCCAGAAGATGGGCTTCAAAGACCTGGCCAGCTTCCGCGCCAGCTTGAAGACCAACCCCAAGCAGAAGGCCACAAGCGGCGATGCGCTGCTGGCTGCCTATAAAGGATACGTAGGCCCGATGCAGGCCAAGCTGCCGGAACTGTTCAATATTCTGCCCAAAGCTCCGCTTGAAGTGGTCCCGATGCCCGATTACATGGCTGCGTCTGCACCGCCCGCGTACTATGTGGCCGGCACGCCCGACGGCAAGGTCCCAGGCAAGCTTTGGGTAAGCACCTTCAAAGCCACCGACCGCAACCTGTACGCGATAGAAGCAATCGCGTATCACGAGGGAGTTCCCGGCCACCATCTGCAGATTTCGATTGCCGAGGAGCTGACCGGAATTCCCGAGTTTCGCAAATTCGATTCGTACACCGCGTACACCGAGGGGTGGGCTCTCTACGCGGAGCATCTCGGCAAGGACGCAGGCTTCTACCAGGACCCGTACTCGGATTATGGAAGGCTCGAAGCGGACGAGTGGCGCGCGATCAGGCTGGTGATTGATACCGGCGTGCACTCCGAGCACTGGACGCGGCAGCAGATGGTCGACTACTTCCACGATCATTCGAATATCGATGAGACGACAGTGCAGACCGAAGTCGACCGCTACATTGCGTGGCCGGGCCAGGCACTGGCCTACAAAATCGGGCAGATGAAGATTCTGGAATTGCGTGCGCGCGCGCAAAAATCGCTGGGCGCGAAGTACGATATCAAGTCGTTTGACGATGAGATTGTGAACGCAGGTGGGTTGCCGCTCGATGTGCTGGAGGCGCACGTGAACGCGTGGATTGCAGCTCAGGGCGGCGCAAAGTAGCGCCGGTCTCCAAACCAACAGTAGCGCCGGCCTCCAGGCCGGTTGTACCGCCGATCTCCAGTTCGGCTGTGCTGAGGGTCTCCAGACCCTCAGCGAGTTCACCCGAACAGCGGCGCGCAGTTGGGCGCCCGGCGTATCCTGTTGAGTAGATCAATATCATCCGTTCAACCAAGAGGAAAACCATGGAAATAGCCGTTGAGGCGAGCCAGACGCCCGCGCAACTGCCCAATGTACGCATCGCCGTTTTGGGCGCGGGCAAAATGGGCGGCATTCTGCTGCAGGCGTTTTTGAAAGAGAACCTGTTTGCCGCAGACAAGATTCACGCCACTCGAACTAAGGCCGAGAGCGCACTGGCGCTCAGCACGCAGTGGGGCGTGGACGTAGGCACCGACAACGTTGAAGCGGTGCGGCAGGCCGACCTGATTTTGATTGCCGTCAAGCCGTTCCAGGTGCCGGATCTGATTGCTGAAATCAAACCTGCGCTCACAAAAGATAAAACGGTGGTTTCGATCGCGGCCTCGGTGAAGACGCGGGCGATTGAAGAGGCGTCGGGGCTCGATATCGGCGTCATTCGCGCCATGCCCAACACGCCTTCAGCTCTCGGCGCAGGCATTGCGGCTCTTTGCCGGGGATGCTTCGTCTCCGCCGCGCAAATGGAACTGGCGCAACGGGTCTTTGAGACCGTGGGGCGCACTGTCGTCGTCGAAGAGAAACACATGGACGCGGTGACCGGCCTCTCGGGCTCGGGACCCGCATACATCTACATCATTATTGAAGCGCTGGCCGAGGCCGGCGTCAAGGTGGGCCTGCCCCGCGATATCGCCACGCAGCTAGCCGCGCAAACCGCCTACGGATCAGCCAAAATGGTGCTCGAAACCGGCTATCACCCAGCGCTACTCAAAGACGCCGTGACCACTCCAGCCGGCTGCACCATCGACGGAATTCTCGAACTCGAAGAAGGCGGTCTCCGCGTAACGCTGATCAAGGCCGTAATGCGCGCAACCGAGCGCGCGCGTCAACTGGCGGCGGGATAACCGCAGGGACTAAGAGACTAGGGATTAGTGTCCCGTCACTAAAGTTCGCATCATAAATACGCTGTCATCCTGAGCGACCGGAGCGCAGCGAAGGGAGCCGAAGGACCTGCATTTGGCGATGCTGGCCGCAAGAAATATTTGCGGAGGTGACTGAGAGACTATGCTGAAGAAATACTTCACAGCTGTCGCAATCCTCGTTCTCGCGATCTCGCCCTCCCTGGCCGACTCGGTGCATGAATCCAGGACTGTTACGAAGGACGAGGCCGAGGCGCTGGTTAGAGCTGCATTGCCTGCGAAATTGAAGCGCCTTCCGAATTTTGGTATGGAGATTTCTCAGGACAAGAACTTCGCCAGGTCCTACTCCGCACTCGTTTATTGGGAAGGTGAACCCAACGGGAGCGTGATGGTTGGGAACTACGATATTGACCAGGAAACCGGTGACGTGTGGGATGCAGTCACTTCGTGTGACGAGATGAACACTCAGACGCTTCGAAAGCTGCAGAAGACGATCCGAAAAGAAATCAGCCTCTCTGACTCCGAATGCAAAAGAGTCAAAAGCAAAGGGCCGCTATGCGAGTAGCTGGCAAAATAGACCTGGACATGGGCTCCGATGCAGTTATTTCGACAGCGAGTCATAATTAAGCCCTTGTCCATCCAACGACCAACATGGCTCCCCGCATACATCCCTGAGCTCGACGGGCTGCGCGGCCTTGCCGTCCTCGCCGTGGTCTTCTACCACTGCCATCCGCGGCTCGAGGGCACCTGGATTTACGGCGCGACGTTGTGGGGATGGGCCGGTGTCAATCTTTTCTTCGTGCTCTCGGGCTTCCTCATCACTTCAATCCTGCTGGGCTCGCGCGAAAAACCTCACTACTTTCGCAATTTCTACGGACGTCGCATCCTGCGCATCTGGCCTGTGTACGTGCTGGTGCTGGTGGTGGTTTATCTTGAAGCACCGTGGTACATCGGGCTGCCCGTCGGCCGCGCGATCGCAACCGCGCCGTGGTGGGCCTACATCCTCTTTCTCCAAAACCTGTTTCACCTGGTCCTGCCGCCCGCCATTGGGCCCACGTGGTCACTGGCGATTGAGGAGCAGTACTACTTTTTGTGGGCGCCTACGGTGCGCGTGTTCAGGCGGCCCGCACTGCTTGCGCTGTTGCTGGCCGCGGCCCTGGTTGCGTCTCCGATGTTCCGGCACGCAAACCTGCATTGGATGACACCCACCAACACGCTGATTCATCTTGACGGCATCGCCTGGGGCAGCCTGCTGGCTCTGGGGCTGCTCACCCTGAATCTAAGCCGGCGAACATGGCTGGTCCTGGGGTTGAGCGGATTGGTAGTTGGATTTGTGCTCGCGGCGACAATTGCCGGAGGAACGTCTTTTCTCGATTCGGCGCTGGCATTGTGCTTCGCGGGAGCGGTGCTGGCGGCTATTGCCTCAACCGGCGCGCGCAACCCGGTCAACGCCGCGCTGCGCAATGGACCGCTCAAGTTCTACGGCAAAATCAGCTATGGCCTCTACATGATTCACATCGCAGTATTCGTCTTTTTTGGCTGGTTCGACCTGATGATGGACAAGCACGGAATGGCCGGAAACATCGCGATAGTCACGTTCAGGCTTGCAGCCTCAACAGCAGCGGCGACTCTAATGTGGTACGGCTTTGAAAAGCAGATTCTGAAACTGAAGAAGTATTTCTAGGTCTCTCACAAACTGATTTTGTACCAATGAGGGTGTCCCATCCATCGAGCGGTGTTTGCTCTATAGGTGGGAGACCACAAAGGCCAACCATCGGCAAATCCCGTCTTGTTTTGTTTCAGTCCGCCACCGGTGTCTCCGACCCGCGATGGATGAAACGGGTGTCGAGTGTCGTAGAGTGTTGTTGTGCGGTCGGCACAGAGGTCGGCCATTCCCTGGTGCAGAAGAGCCCGCGTATGAG
>Ga0182016_10002663_pt1 | contig 20796 bp, 17 predicted proteins | sample 712S2MmetaG_FD_120491 | JGI IMG/M metagenome (GOLD analysis project Ga0182016, IMG submission 120491) | Permafrost microbial communities from Stordalen Mire, Sweden - 712S2M metaG | ecosystem: Environmental > Terrestrial > Soil > Wetlands > Permafrost | place: Sweden: Stordalen | collected... | reverse complement strand
CACGTCTGCGGGAGACTTGCTGTCCAAACTGCAGGCCCCATTTACGCCTGCAGGCTATCTGCCGTTCTAGAATACGTACTTCGCGGCAAGTTGGAAGAACCGCGCGTCAGGCGTGTAGTTCTGCAGCTGTTGAGTGTTGGTGATATTGCCTGCGGTCGGATCAAGGCTGGTGTCGGACGGCTGCCCCAGGGTCGGCGTATTGAAAAGGTTGAAGGCATCCGCGCGGACCTGAACGTACTGGTCGCGCCAGGTCTTGAAGTTTTTGAACGCCGACATGTTGATGCGTTCAAATCCCGGTCCATGGATCTGGTTTGACTTGGAACCGGAATAAGCAAGGGCACTTTGTAAATCGGTGAGCAATGTGCCGACTGGAATGTTGGATCCTGGCACCGGGTCGATGAACGCGCAGGGGTTATACCAGTTCGTCCGGTTTTTGACATGGGCTGGGCATGAAGATGAGTCGCCGTTCATTGACGGCACATTGCCGCCGCCCTTGAACGGATCGCCAACCCGGATTGCGTTAGTTTGGTTAAATCCGTTGGCCGGCACAAAATTGCCGCCACCAGTACTAACTGTGAATGGGATGCCGGTTTGCGCAACCCAGGTCAGGCTTGATGACCAGCCACCCACCAGGTAGTCCAGCACTCCGCCCTGGTGCATGTATTTCCGTCCAACGCCGAACGGCAAATCGTAGAAGCCGTTCACTGTGACGCGTTGACGGGTATCGTAGTTGGAGTTGGTCATCTCTTGTCTGAGTGGGATGAGGTTGGTGTTGCGATAGCTCGGCCCTCCCCCAATTCCGGGGTTCTGAGCATCGTCCTCTGAATGCGACCAGGTATACGACGCCAGGAAGCTGAGCCCGTTGGAAAGACGCCTCTCGAGCTTTGCCTGCAAGCTGTTATACAGCGACTCGCCGATCCACTGCTCGGCGCTGGCCGAAAGTGAAAGTCCCGGGAACGCCACTGTGCTCTGATCGCTGAGTGGATCGCTGGGACTGGATACGGCAAGAGGTAAGAGCGGGTTGGTGCTCGCAAACGTGTGCTTGGCATTATTACCGACATAGGCAACCGTTGCGACCATGTCCTTAGACACTTGGCGCTCAACCGTGAGGTTGAAGCTCTGCGTATAAGGAGTCTTGATGTTGGTATCCGACATCGCGATGCCGCTTGATCCGCCATAAGCAGCGATGCCGCCATTAGCGAAATATTGCGAACCGCCAATCTCAAGGGTTGATGCGTACGGATAAGGAGCATAACCATCCGGTTCGCTGGCCCCAGCTACCGTTCCAGGCGTCACACCGGTAGGCGAATTCAGATCCGGGGTGCCGTTGGACGGGCATTGGCTGTCGATGTTGAACGCGCCAGTCTGGCCGGACGGATAGCAGCCGCCGTACAGCGTCCTGTATTGGTTATCCATGACCACGGTGTACGAGAAGGGATAGTTTGTCTCCAGCTCGGCGCCGCCGGGAGCTTCGATCGCTCCATAGAATAAGCCGTAGCCGGCGCGAACCACTGTCTTCGCATCAAGCTCATAAGAAAGTCCGACGCGCGGCGCGAAGTTATAGTGCTGGACGCTCACCAAAGAGTTGGGGTGTGCGTTGGTGTACTCAATATTGGTGCTGTTTGACGCCATCTGACTGACAAACGCTGACGCGAGCGGAGCAGTGTTCGCAACCTGCGATGGCAGGATGTAGTGGCCCACGCCGGTAGCGGATTGCCCGCCAACGCCGGCGCCCACTGCGGTTACGTTTTGTGATTCGATCACAAAATTCGCCAAATTGCCGGCCTTGCTGCTGTCTGGCTGAATAAAGTCATACCGCACGCCCAGGTTAACGGTCAGCTTTTGGTTGAATCTCCAGTCGTCCTGGATATACGCGGCACGGTAGTTGCGATAGTAGCTCGTATCCCAGCCCGGAGAGAGACCGATGTTCCCCATGTTGTCGTTATAGAAGTCGGCCCCGGCGAATCCGGTGTTTGCCGTACCCACGTTTCCAACAGTACTTTTTTCGGAGTAAAAGCCGTTGAAGTTGTATCTGCCGCGCGGATATTCAGACTGGGAAAAGGAGGTGCGGATGCTCTCAAGCTGCGCGCCGAACTTGAAGGAGTGGCTCCTGTGGATCTTGGTTACGTTGTCGAGAATCTGGTAGATGTTTTGCCGTTCGACCGATGGAATGTCGTGGCGCGAACCGGCGTTGGCATAGTATATGTGGCCCGTTTTGCGGCCAAAGTAGAACTCCGGCAGACCGCCATTCGGTCCGGCAAAACCGTTAAACGGCACGCCGCCGAGTCCGGGAACAAGTTGCTCCGCCGGGACAGCGCTGTTCATCTGGACGAATTCGTACAAGCCCCAGTTATAGCCAAAACGGAATTCGTTCACTAGGTTGGGCGAGAAAATGTGAGTTTCGCTGGCCATGAAATTCTCAGCCAGGTCGAAGTTGGTCGAACCATGGAAGGCGCCGTTCGGCGGCTCTTCGTCGCCATCCAGAATCGGCCCTAAAGGAGGCGCATAGCCCAACTGCTCATGCGTATAGCTATAACGCGCATAGGCCTGATCTTTGGCGTTCAGGTTCCAGTCGAGGCGCTGGTCCCACTGCCACGTATCGTCATGGATCGGCACGTTGACGTTGTAGTTTGCATACATATTCCCGGCGCCCGGGGTGCTGTAATTTGAGGCTGACCAGCCACCGGCATTCGGCTTTGGATAATCGTTCATGACCTCCTGCGCCACGGTGTCCATCATGCCGCCTGCACTGGGGTCTCCGGACGTAAGAGCGTTGGTTGTGGCAGTGCCAACACCAACGCCCGGCGTGGCGGAATTCCACGCGCAATACTGCGCGACGGATGCGCACAGGGACGGGTTCGAAGCCGCCGGATTAACAATGGCGCCAGTCCTGGTTAAGGCAACCTGGCCGCCGGAGTTCGGCGCAAAGATTCCAACCGGAGTGCTCTGCCCGGTGATCGCCGGAAGCAGTAACTCCGAAAAATCTCCAGTGCGCTCAAGGGCCGTCGGTACGGTCAATCCTGGGTCGGGAGCTGAAAAGGCGATCCGGTTTGCTTCCGCATCTCCGAAGTAGAAGAACTTGTTCTTCCAAAGGGGCCCGCCCAGCGTGGCTCCGAATTGGTTCTCATGGTATGCGGGAACTGCGATTCCAGTGCCCGAAGCATTCGGCGCGCCGTCCCAGTCTGCGGCATCGAATTTGGTGTTGCGGATATACTCCCACATATCTCCGTGGAGCTGGTTGGTGCCCGACTTGATGCTGGCGTTCACCACCGCGCCGGCCGAGTGGCCAAACTCCGCGCTGTAGTTAGAAGTGTCGATCTTGAACTCAGCCAGCGCGTCCGGCGGAGGCCGAACATTGTAGCTGGCGCCATTCTGGAAGTCGTCGACGTTTACGTTATTGTCCACGCCGTCGAGGATGAAGTTGTTCTGCGTGGTGCGCTGGCCGTTGGCTGAAAAGTCGCCCGTTCCGCCGCCGCGCGCGCCGCCCGCCGCTAAGCCTGGATCCACGCCCGCCGTCAACTGCGCGATATAAACCCAGTTGCGGCCATTGAGCGGCGTGTTATTGATTGTTTCGGTGTCCATCACCTGGCCCACCGATGCTGACTCCGATTGCAGCATCGGCGGGGCGCTGGTTACAGTTACCGTCTCCTTGACACCGCCGGGTTTCAGGGCGATATCGATATTCAGACGGTCCTGGATGTTTACGCGCACATTCTCCTGGGTCGTCGTCTCAAACCCCGGCGCTGTCGCGCTCACCGTGTAATTGCCGATCTTGATTGGAGAAAAACTGTATTCTCCCTTTCCGTCCGTCTTGCTCTGCAATACAAAATTCGTGTCGGTATTGGTTAGGGTCACCTGCGCGCCCGGGATGAGTGCGCCGGAGGGATCTTTCACAACACCATTGATGGCTCCCTGGTCGACCTGGGCCATTGCCATGCGTCCCGCTAAAAGAACGCAAAAGCTCAGTACAAAGAACGTAACGCATAGAATGCGCCTTTTCGTCCGCCTCAATTGAATGTTTCCCATTATCACAGTCCTCTCGTTTCTGCGTTTAATCGCCGAACGCTCGACTACGAATTGGACCCCCTTCTTTTACGTTGGGGCTCCTGCCCCCTCACACAATGAGGGATAATGGGAAACAATAACACAACACGCAGCCCAAAAACAAACAAAAAATGCCAAAAACAAAGAAATCTGTAGTTATCTCGTAAACCATTGATAACGAATTGCTTGGATGCCTGCACCCCGGCCCCTGGATCGTCCCGCCTCTTTTTGATCGCCCCAGCCCCAGCCGCCCTCTGATTCAGAAACCCCAACTAATTCAGAGAGCAGGTATTCTCTCTAAAATACATATAAAAAACAATAAAACAGTCATTAACGAAAGTCGAAATAGGACATCCAGTCCCGCCCACCAAAAGAACCTCAGCCAAAACCTGGCCTCCATATCCAACCGGCGTCAATGCCGATTTCCTTGTGATCCACCAGCTGCCGTCTAAACCATTGATCTAATTGTAGATAGTTTGGTGGCGGGAGGCAGGATCGAACTGCCGACCTACGGGTTATGAAAACGCATATAAGTAATACAATCAACTACTTACACGTCTTGCAAGGCTTCCTGAATACAGCGTAATACGTGTAAAACGGATCAATCACGGGTGAGCGAGAGCGGTGAGGATTCTGACCCGCGTTCGTTCCCATTTCCGTTTCGATGGGCAAACCCCAATCAAAGGGCAGGAATGGCTCAGACCGGCATTCTGAGCGGGGCATAGCCAGCAGAATGCATTGGCGTTGGGTCACCGCTCCGTCCGCAACTCATCCGGCTGGTGCTTCAAAGACATTTTGAATCATCCCCAGCAATACAGCCGGATGCACCGGCTTCGGGAGTAGCTCAAAATCATATCCGTCAGGGCGAGCGGTTTCTTTCAAAATGTAGGCGGCATCATGGGAGTGGGAGACAAGAAGGACCCGGCAATCTGAGAACCCTCATGCCGCATCACCCCAGGCAAGAATAGAAAAGTAGTAAGAATATTGCCTTGGATCGCGTTCAGGATGATTGAAGAGCCGAACCGGAAGCCGCGGTAATAACGGGGCAATTAGCCTCGATGATGATGGGAAACGCTCCTGACGTCCGGTTCAGCATCCCAAGATGCGCATTTCTCCTGAGTCCGAGGATCAGCAAGCCGATTTCTCGCTCATCAATGTGCTTGAGTATTTCAAGATGCGGCCGGCCCACACTGACAAAAGTATGCGGCTTACAAATTTGGCCAACGTAATGGGGCATAATCGCTTCGACAGCTTCGTAAAAATGCTGCTGAATCCGGTTAAATTGGTCAGGATGGTCTACTTCGCTCGAATGAGCGACATTCAGGACATCGAGGTCTGCTGAAAATGCATCAGCCAATAAAATGGCGACCGGAGCAGCATGAGCAGCCTCGGCAGAGCAGTCGGTCGCGTAGAGAATACGCTGAATCTTCAAGGTTCCTGGATACAGGGTTTTCACGTTCGGCCCAACGGTGAGCGCTGGTTCGCTTGAATGATGCAGTATTCCCTCGGCTGTGGAGCCGAGTACAAAGCGGTCGATCGAGCCCCCACCGTGGGTCCCCATTACGACGAGAGCGGGCTTTCTGCGATGTGCCAGGAAGGGGATCACCTCGCAAGGGTCACCTTCGAGCAGCACCGCTTCAGTGGTTCCCCGGCCAGCAGCAAGTGCCTCAGCCGTGATCAACAAGTCGTGGTCTAGGTCAGTTCGCTGTTGGCTGGATTGTGGCTTTTCAGTCTCCACTTCGAGGGCAGCCTGGGTCAGAATGAATCCATGCGCGACCACCAGCTTAGTGACAAGGTGTCTTGAAAATGCCGACGCATATAGACCGGCGTTTTGCGAAACTTTAGAGAAGTCGGTTGCAAAGATCACTGAGTCAAATCGAATCACCGGACTATTGTTGACAATGGCCATTACTGTTCTCCCTGTGTCAGGCTAAAGAGAAGAATCAGGAGCACCAATAAGCGGTCCAGATTATCAATTCAGAGCCGCAACTAAGACTCTTTGAGGAGCGTTACCGGCTGATATGACCGTGGCGATCCAGGTGGCCGCCTTGATGGAAGCGGCTATGTACCATGCTAAGTCCAAGGAAATAAACGGCCAGCGCCAAGACAACCAGAAACACAAACTGTGCAATTTGGAACCAGAGCGATACTTCCCTTGCAGGGGCGGTCGTCTTCGAATTAGTTATCATCTGTTCGACCTCTTGGCGCGGTCACGCGAGTACATGGTGCTGATCCGCATACGATTCGTCATTTCCCGCGTCGCCTTCGGAGTTTATCGCTCGTCAATTGTGGCGCCTAAGGAGTGCCCAAGGCGGAGGCTACAGGCGAATGGGTTCGCAGCGACATCTGCGGCGCGGCCAATTGCATTATCCCGAAACCTGCGACGATCCGCATCGATTCCGAACGTCTCAACTCCCGACTACTTCGTAGCGTTTTAGGCGACACGCACAAATAATTGCATCGAGATAGGGGCCGCGCAGTCCCATTTTGCACAGTAGCGAATGATGCGGCCGCTATCCTTTGGAACCTCGACAACGCGCTGTTTACAAACGGTCATTGGTTGCTCAGCAGGGCGCATTCGCCGTTCTGGTTTTCTCTCGCTGAGCGCAATCAATGCTTTGCGCATTTTCAAGCTCATAGAGTCTCCGTCTTCCCGGTTTGAGGGTCCTATGTCTCGGAGGCTGATTCGGCATGGCCTTGCAGCCATCGGCCGGTTTCCTTTCACGTCGCTTGTAACGAATACCCCGTTCCGTGACTTTATTCCTATGAATGCATAAACCGACGACGTTGCACCTAACGAATTCTCGCTTCTATCGAGTCCTAACCCTTTCTCTTCTGGTCTTTATGGGGAGATTGGCCGCGGGCGCGCAGGAACCACTGACGCTCCGACAAGCCATCAATGAGGCCCTGGGGCAAAGCCCTGAGGCGGCGATTGCGCGTGCCGACAATCTGGATGCGAAGCTGGCGGCCAGTATGGCGCGCACCCAGCTTCTGCCGCAGCTTGGATTTACCGAAGACATCTCGCGCGGCAACGATCCGGTATATGCGTTTGGAACGCGGCTCCGGCAGAGACAGTTCACGCAGGCCAATTTTGCGCTGAACGCTCTGAACTTTCCGCAACCGATCGGGGAGTTTTCAAGCCGCTTCTCTGGGCAGTGGGTAGCGTTCGATTCGTTCAAGACGGAGAGGGAGATTCACCGCGCGGATCTGTTCAAGGAGAGCGCCTCCTCTTCCGCCAAGGCGGTGGACCAGCAGATCGTGTTCCGTGTTGTCGGGGGCTACCTGCAGGTGCTGTACGCGCAGCGGGAGATTTCCGTTGCTCAGCATGAGCAGGAAACGTCGGCGGCATTGCTGAGTTCGGTGGACGAGCACGTGAAGGCCGGTCTTGCCGTTGAGTCCGACAGGATGTCGACCGAGGTGAATGTGGCCGCGCGCAAAGAGGAGTTGATTGCGGCCCAGGGCGACCTTGAACTGGCATGGGCGGCGTTGCGCGAGGCGATGGGTGCGCCGGATCTGAAGGCAACCGAGTTGAAGCCGATAGAGCCACACACGTTTCCGCGGGGCGCGCTTGAAGAAGAAATGGCGACGGCCGCAAAGAGGCGCCCCGACCTGACTGCGTTGGGACAGGCGCAATCGGCGCAGGCATCCGCCGTGGGAGCGGCAACGTCTGACTTCGGTCCACGCGTGAGTGCTTACGGAAACTGGGAAGAAGACCGCACATCGTTTGGCGGCTCGGGCGGCAACAACTGGGTGGCCGGCGTCCAGATCAGCGTGGACATTCTGCCATTGGCCAAGCGCGCGCAGTTGGCGCGGGAGACCGCCGCGAAACAGAAAAGTGATGCGCTGGTGGCTTCCGCGCAGCAGCATCTGCGCTCGGAAGTGAGCCAGGCGCACATTCATCGGCGGACAGCTGCATTGCAACTGGAAACGGCACACGCCGCGACGGACGAATCGGCCGAGAGTCTTCGCATCATCAAGAACCGCTACGGCGCGGGACTTGCTACCATCACCGATCTGCTGCGGGCTGAGGACGCCGAGCGGCAAAGCCAATCCAATTACTGGCATGCCGTGTACGGCAATGCCATGGCCTATAGCGAACTTCTATACGCTACCGGGAGTCTGACACCCGATGCCGCGGAGGAACTGCAATGAAGAATCTCTTATGGGCGATTTTGCTTGCCGCTTCCGCGACGATGATCGCCGGCTGCCATGGCGGTGAAACCGCCGCAACTTCAGGGACCACACAAACCATGCCGGCGGGGGTTGTCGAAAGCCAGGAGCAACAGGTGCCTGTGAGCCTGGGGTCCACCGGCACCGTTCATGCCAGGGAAACTGCGGTCGTATCGGCTCAGGTGATGGGCCGCATCCAGCAGGTGATGGTGCGCGAAGGGGACGACGTCCGGGCTGGGCAAACCCTGGTGGTGCTCGACGATGCGGCGTTGCGCGCGCAAGTTGAGCAGGCGCAGGCGGGTGTGAAGGCTGCGCTCAACATGCAAGCTGCGGCGCAGACCAACGCCGCCCTGACTGCGAGCACGCTGGAGCGCTACAAGCAGCTTGAGTCCGAAAAAAGTGTAAGCCCGCAAGAGATGGATGAGGTATCGCGAAGGGCAGAAGCAGCGGCAGCGAACCTGGAGGCAGCGCGCGCGCAGACCGATGCGGCGCGAGCGCAAGAGAACGGGGCGCGCACGATGATGAGTTATACGCGTCTGGTCGCGCCCTTTGCAGGCGTGGTGACGGCGCGGATGGCCGATCCGGGGACGATGGCCGCACCGGGCGTGCCACTACTCCAGGTGGATCAGGCTGGAGCGCTGCAACTGGACGCCACGGTGGATGAGTCGGCAATTGGCACGATACATCAGGGGATGAAGGTACAGGTGGTGATCGATGGGGCCGGTTCCACGAGTATGACGGGGACCGTTGCGGAGATCGTGCCCGCCGCCGATCCATCGAGTCACAGCTTTCTGGTCAAGATCGACTTGCCGTCCTCAAGTCAGTTGCGCGCCGGCATGTATGGAACGGCTGGGTTTGCCAACGGCTCGCGTCAGGCGATCCTCATTCCGCGCTCCGCCGTTGTTTTGCGTGGCTCGCTGGCCTGCGCGTATGTGCTCGACGGGCGGGGAATCGCTCAACTTCGCTATCTCACCCTGGGCGCGGCGCAAGGCAATCTGGTAGAGGTTCTGTCGGGCATCTCTTCCGGTGAAGAGCTGGTTGACGCGCCCTCGGATCGCGCCCTCGGCGGCAAACGCATTGAGGTCCAGCAATGAAGCAAGAACTTGGAATCGCCGGGAGACTGGCTCACACATTTATCAACTCCAAGCTGACGCCGTTGTTCATTGCCGCGTCGCTGGCCATCGGAATCTTTGCGGTGGCTATCATACCGCGCGAGGAGGAGCCGCAGATTCTTGTTCCGATGCTCGACATCACCACCGCAATGCCCGGCGCGTCGCCAGCCGAGGTGGAAGAGCGTGTGACGCTGCCGATTGAGAATCTTGTGCATCAGATCTCGGGCGTCGAGTATGTGTATTCAACGTCGGCGCCGGGCCAAAGCCTGGTGATTGTGCGTTTTCTTGTCGGCACGCCACAAGAGGACGCGCTGATCAAGGTCTACAGCAAGCTCTACTCGAACTTCGATCGCATGCCGCCGGGAGTTTCGCAGCCGCTGATCAAGGCTCGCTCCATCGACGATGTGCCGATCCTGGCCATGACGCTTTGGGGCGAGCACTATAACGGCTATCAACTGCGCGCCATCGCGGATGAGATGCGACACAACATAGCGCAGATTCCCGATGTATCTGAAACGGCGATCATCGGCGGCCTTCCACGCACCATGCGTGTTGTACTGAGTACGGAAAAGCTGAGTGCCTACGGCTTATCGCCAATGGCAATCGTGGGGCATTTGCAAGCCGCAAATGCCGGCGTGCAGGCAGGGAACTTTTCCGATAACAACCAGGAAGTGCGCGTTGACGCCGGCAATCTCTTCAACAGCCTTGAGGATCTGGAAGCGGTGGTGGTGGGCGTGGTGCGCGGGCATCCGGTGTATCTGCGTGACGTGGCTGACAAGATTGTCGATGGCGCCGCGGAGCCTTCGGACTATGTTGTCTACGGTACGACCAACGCGAGCGCCACAGCATCGCAGGGGGCAGGTCAGTACCCGGCTGTGACGATTACTGTTGCTAAACGCAAAGGGACCAATGCCACCGATATCTCAAATGCAGTGCTCAAGCGCGTGCATGAGATGCAGGGTGTCACGATTCCCAGCGACGTGATGGTGACCACCACGCGGAATTACGGAGAGACGGCGAAAGACAAGTCAGATGAGTTGCTTGAGCATCTGCTGCTGGCAACATTGTCCGTGACATTGCTTGTCGCGCTCTTCCTCGGTTGGCGTGAATCGGGCGTGGTGCTGCTGGCCATTCCGGTTACGCTCGCGCTCACGATGTCAGTGTTTTACTTTCGGGGCTACACCATCAACCGCGTAACGCTTTTTGCGTTGATCTTCTCGATCGGCATTCTTGTCGATGACGCGATTGTCGTCGTCGAAAACATGGTGCGTCACTTTAGGTTGCCGGAGAATCATGGGCGGCCGATGAGTGTAGTTGCAGTAGAAGCAGTGGCCGAGGTTGGCAATCCAACCATTCTTGCCACGTTTGCCGTGATTGCGGCGGTACTGCCCATGGCCTTTGTCCGCGGTCTGATGGGGCCCTACATGCGCCCTATCCCCGTGGGCGCATCTGCGGCCATGCTCTTCTCGTTGCTGGTTGCCTTCGTAGTTTCGCCCTGGGCGGCACTCCGGCTCGTTGGCAGGCATCTGGGAGGGGTCAAAATACTCGAACCGGAGACGGAGAACTGGCGGACGAGGATCTATCGCCGCATCATGACTCCTCTGATCCAATCCACGCGCAATCGCGTCCTGTTCTTCATAGGAGTAGTGATGCTGCTTCTGGTCTCAGCGGCGCTTGTGCCAATGGGGCTGGTGCGCGTGAAGATGCTGCCGTTTGACAACAAAAGCGAACTGCAGGTCGTCATCAATATGCCCGATGGCACACCGCTGGAACAGACTGCGCGCGTGGCCCAGGCGCTTGGGGACGAACTTGCGCTGCAGCCGGATGTATTGAACTACCAGACCTACACCGGAACGTCCGGCCCCTATAACTTCAACGGGCTGGTGCGCCACTACTACATGCGCCGGCAGCCTAATCAGGCCGACATTCAAGTCAATCTGTTGCCTGCCAAGCAACGCAGCGTGCAGAGCCATGCGATTGCAAAACGGCTTCGTCCATTGCTCGACGCGGTCGGCAACGCGTATGGCGCGCGCATTCAAGTCAGCGAGGTTCCACCGGGGCCGCCGGTGGTGCAGACTTTGGTGGCCGAAGTTTACGGACCAGACCTTGCTGGTCAGACCCAGGTTGCCCAACAGATCAAGTCGATTTTCCAACACACCCCGGGAGTGGTTGACACCGACTGGTATGTCGAAGACCCGGAGCCCAGACTTATAATGCGCGTGGATGAGGTCAAGGCTGCGCAACACGGCATCGCGGTCTCCGATGTAACTCATGCCCTGGCGCTGGCTCTCTCGGGTGATCAGGTCGGCCTGATGCACGATCAGACATCACGGGACCCTGTGCCTGCAATTGTCGAGCTTGACCGCGCGGATCGTTCCTCCGAGCAAGGTCTGGAGAATATTCGCCTGCCGGGCGCCGACGGCGGCATGGTTTCTCTGCGCGAGTTGGTTATCGTCGAACACAAGACCATCGAGCCCAGCATCTATCACAAGAATCTGCGCCGCGTGGTGTATGTCACGGGAGACGTGGCTGGGGCGGTGGAAAGCCCGGTCTACGCCATTCTGAAGATGAATAAGGAACTCGACCACCTCGCCCTTCCAGCCGGATACACGCTCGCCCGCTACAACGCGTCGATGCCGGAGTCCACAGACCACTACTCGATGAAGTGGGACGGTGAGTGGCACATCACCATCGAGGTCTTCCGCGACATGGGCCTTGCATTCGCCGCGGTGCTGGTGCTCATCTATGTGCTCGTGGTGGGCTGGTTCCGCTCCTTTATTGTGCCGCTGATCATCATGGCTCCCATTCCACTCACCCTGGTCGGCATCATGCCTGCTCATGCCATACTGGGCGCATTCTTTACGGCAACCTCGATGATCGGCTTCATTGCTGGCGCGGGCATCATTGTGCGCAACTCGATCATCCTCGTCGACTTCATCGAGCTTCGCATTCGCCAGGGAATGCCTTTGGCCGAGGCAGTGATCGATGCGGGCGCAACTCGGTTCCGCCCTATGCTCTTGACCGCAGCCGCTGTCGTAGTTGGCGCAAGCGTGATTCTAACCGATCCCATTTTTCAGGGGTTGGCATTATCGCTGATTGCGGGAGCAGTGGCATCGACTTTCCTTTCATGGCCCACCATTCCGGTTCTCTATTACATGGTTCACTCCGGACGTCAATCGAGGTCCAAACTTCATCCCGAAACCGATCAAGGAGAATCCCTATGACAGTCGAACGCGGTGTGCGCCTGATGGCAGGCGTCATGGCGCTGTTGTCGCTTGCTCTTGCTCATTTCTTTTCCCTCTACTGGCTCTGGCTGACGGTTTTCGTCGGAGTTAACCTTTTGCAGTCGGCATTCACAAACTGGTGTCCGGCCATGAGCATCCTGCGTGCCGTGGGCCTGAAGGATGCCAGATACAGAATTGCCAAGTGAGAAGGAGTCATTCAGCCACGACGTCGCGGAAAGCAGCAGTCAGGCCGAACAAGCCGTGTCGAAATCAAGGCGAGCAGCTTAAAAATGAAGTTTACCGTCAGATGTTTCGGTTGGATGGAAGCCATCCTGGCGCCGAGATGGGCCTCGCACCTGCCTTGGTGCGCGCATGGCTGGCCGCTGACTTCAAACCAAAAAGCGGCGAAGAGCGAGATTGGCTAAGGAAGGTATCTCCAATCTGCCTTCAGATGATCGAGAAATCATTGAAAGCGGGTGTTGCAACGATCTCCTATGCGAAGAGCCATTCTTGCTGAATGCTTTCCCCGGTGGATCGTTGAGTCCCCGGGGAGAACCGGGCTCTTTTCATGGGCGCAGGAGAATATACTGGTCTTGCAGACGACGCCATGCAATGCGACCTGAACTGATCCGAGCCACCGACCTCTTGCGCCGCAACACTCCGGAAGCTGTCGAAGAGGCGATCGGTTTGCTGCAGAATACGGTCTATTCCTTCAGCATGAAGGTCTGCGGGCATCCGGAAGATGCGGAAGACACCATGCAGGAGGTGCTCTCCCGCTCCGTTGCGCACCTTGCCAAAATCCAGACTCCGCAGCAGATGGCCGTCTGGCTTTACACCGTCACCAGAAACCGCTGCTGGCGCATGCGCCGCAAGGCCGCCCACGCCCGAGCAAACGTCCTCTCGCTCGACGAGTTGATGCCGGACGATGAAGAATTGGGAAGATTACTGCAGGACGCGGGGACGGGACCGGAAGGCAACCTTCTCGCCGCCGAGCAGCACCATCTGCTGCATCAGGCGATCCTTCGCGTCTCGGCGCCCTTGCGCATCGTTCTCGTACTCCACGATATGGAGGAGTTGACCACCGAGCAGGTTGCGCAGGTTCTCTCGCTTAAGCAGGGAACGGTTCGGATTCGGCTTCATCGGGCACGTCTAAGCGTGCGCAAAGAGATGAGCCAGCTACTCGAGGCCATTCCCGCGCTACCCAAACAGGCCAGACCCTCCGCAAGCAAGCCCAAACGCGCCCGAGCCAACGGTGCGCAACGCCCGGCAGAATGCCGCGACCTTTTTGCCAATCTCTCCGAGTATCTCGACGGTCGCATAGAACCGCTTACCTGCGAACAGATGCGCGAACATATCGAGGCTTGCCCGTCTTGCGTGGCTTTTCTACGTGACCTGCGCGCCGCCATCGACCGCTGCCGCTCCCTGGAGATTCCCTGTGACCCGGCTGTCGCGCCTCGATTGCGCGCCATCCTTACACGCGAGTATCTGCGTATGTTGGTAATGTCTGTCGAAGAAGAAATATCCGGGATTCTGTAACGAATCGCTGCCCTCGTGTCTTTCTTCTAATGGAAGAGGAAAACCATGATGGAAGTGAAGATTACTCATCTCGACAAGGTTAAATTTGCGATTCATTCGCGATCACACTCCATTATTTGCGACCAGCCGGCAGAGAATGGTGGGGAAGACTCCGGCATGACGCCACCGGAGTTGCTGCTGGCGTCGTTGGGGTCTTGCGCGGCTTTCTATGCGGTGCAGTATCTGAATACCCGCAATCTCGCCGAGACCGGCGTTGAGGTCACAGTTACCGCCGAAAAGCTGAAACAGCCTGCCCGCGTTGGCAACTTTCGCGTGCATGTTGTGTGTCCCGTCTCTCTCACGGAAGAACAGACGGAGGGCCTGATGCGCTCAGTGCATCACTGCCTGGTTCACAATACGCTCTTGACGCCGCCGGAGATTGCGATTGAGCTGACCACGAAGGAGATAACCGCCCTCCACGCATGACAGCATCGATGGATCGGGCGCGCCAGTGGGTGGGCGCCATCCATTCCATCGAACTCAAAAACGGACGGAGCCACTCAACCACGTGTCCAAGAATGTATTCTTCATCGGTTTGATCCTTGCTGCCAGCGGTCTCGTGTCGCCACCAATTGCATTGGCCGGCGGCCTCATATACGGGTTCTCTTTCGTTCATCCCTTTCATCTTGAAGCGAAGCAGCTGTCCAGGCTTCTCCTGCAGGCGTCTGTAGTCGGCCTCGGATTTGGCATGGATCTGCAACAGGTTCTCCGAGCGGGCCGCTCCGGATTCATCTATACCGCGGGAAGCATCTGCTTAGCCCTGCTCCTGGGTTGGGGACTGGGAAGGCTGTTGGTGGTAAAGCAGAGAATCTCGTATCTCATCTCGGCCGGAACCGCTATTTGTGGCGGAAGCGCCATTGCCGCGGTCGCCCCAATCACCAATGCGACCCAGGAAGAGATTGGCGTCTCGCTCGGAACTGTTTTTGTGCTCAACTCGGTTGCCTTGCTTACGTTTCCGGTAATCGGAACATTGCTGCACATGACGCAGACGCAGTTTGGCCTGTGGTCGGCGCTGGCGATTCATGACATAAGTTCCGTCGTCGGCGCGACGGCAAAGTACGGGGCGGTGGCTCTTGTTGTTGGAACAACTGTCAAGTTGGCCCGCGCACTATGGATCGTGCCGCTTTCGATCGGAACCGCAATGGCAAACAAGAGCAAGGCGCGTATCCAGTGGCCCTGGTTCATTCTCTTCTTCTGCCTGGCGGCGGTCGCCAACACCTACGTTCACATCTTCCAGCCCGCGTATCCGGTGCTGAAGCATCTTGGCGTTATCGGCCTGACTGTCACGCTCTACCTGATTGGCACAGGGCTCTCCATGAAGACTCTCCGCGAAGTTGGCGTTCGACCGTTCCTTCAGGGGGTTCTTCTCTGGCTCTTCGTTGCGCTGGGATCGCTTTCACTCATTCTTGGCGGCTGGATTCACCTTTAGGGGCTGCCGCAGGACAAGCAGCGTGCGTCGGTTCGTCATGTGATGTGATGCGAAGGCCGCAGGACGACGATATCACATTGTTGATAATTGATACTTAGGCTCAACCTGATCCGATGGCCGCAACTAAGACACTTTTGAGTGGCGCTACCGACTGATGTGACCGTGCCGATCCAGGTGGCCGCCTTGATGGAAGCGGCTATGTACCATGCTCAGTCCAAGGAAATAAACGGCCACCGCCAAGGCAACTAGAAACAGGAACTGCGCAATTTGGAACCATCTCGACTTTTCCCTTGCAGGGGGCGCCGTATTCGAATTGGCTGTCATCTGAGCTACTCTCCGTTGGGCCATGCGGCGGTCATGGCGCCGCCATTCATGCTTTAAGCTTCTTTCTCGAAATGCATTCAATCATGGCAGCAAGATGGACGCCATGCAGTACCCTTTTGCACAATCGCGATTAACGCGGCTGACTCCAAAGATGTGGAAACGGATGCCGCGGACACCCGTTAGGGCTCACATGCACAGTCTCCTGGGCCAGAAGAACATGAACCTTTGGTCCTGGACGGCTCGCAGTCCGGCCACTCAGTGGACACAGATACCTTGTTGACGACAGATTTGCGAAGTACTATTTCATCATTGTTCATGGATTTATTTCCTTTTGTATTTACGGAACACACGTCGATTGCGTAGTTGGGCTACGCAAGGTCGTCATCCTCATCCTCATCCTCAATGTTGAAGGTGGTCGTCGCCGTGGTGTCGCCAAGAAATTCGATTTCTTCCTCGGAGATCTTGCTTCCTTCCATCGGTTTGCGGCTATAAGTTTTATCTTCCATCCGAATAGTCTCGTCCCGTTGCTTTCCGCATAGCGCCTTGCGGCAGTTCAGAACTTCCCAGCGATAGCCGTCCGTCATGCTGACCCATTGGCGGCGGATTAGACCCACCCTGACAAGATGGGCTGTCGCTCTCTGGGCTGTGCTGTAACAACAGCCAAGAGCAGTAGCAATATCCTTGAACGAAACAGGCGTACCGCCGAGCACGACTCCTGTCTTGGTGCCGTCATCGTCGTCGTACGCCTCCGTGACCTTATCAATGAGCAGCAGATAGATGAGGACGTAGTGAGCGGCGATGCCCTTGCGCCCTTCGTGCCGCTCTGAACAGCTTCGGGTCTGGCGGATGGGATGATCGAGAGCTGGTCGGGAATCCAACTACTTGACCGCGCTGAGCTCACCCTCGGCGTACTCGTTGATGTCGAGCACAGGCACATCGACGCCGCTGGGGAACGCTTCTGCCTGTTCTACGATCTTGATGGCGCTCGCCATTCCGATACCGAACCGCTCCACGCCGAGCGCGTACATCTTGACGAGCGTGTCTAAATCGCGAACACCGCCGGCTGCCTTCACCTTGCAGCGGTCGCCGACGGTCTTCTTCATGAGTGCGACATGGTGCAACGTTGTCGGAGCGACCTGGAAACCCGTACCGCTCTTGACATAGTCGCATCCGCAGTCCCTGACAATCTCGCTCGCTTTGACGATCTGTTCGTCGGTGAGCAGCATCGCTTCGATGATTACCTTCAGCGAGAAGCCTCGGGTGGCTTTGCGCACGGCCATGATGTCATCATGGACCCGTTCAAGAAAACCACTTTTCAGATATCCCACGTTCATGACCATATCGATCTGGTCCGCGCCGAGACTCATGAAGTAAATGGCCTGCTGCACTTTGTTTTCGGTGGTCTCCTGGCCGGAAGGAAAGGCTAGCGATGTGCCCAACTGAGTATTCGTACCCTTTAACATCCGAGCCAGGTCCGCGGAGAAGCCTTGCCAGATGAAAGCGCAGCCGATATCGTACTTCTTGCAGGCGGCCACCATCGCCTCCAGGTCTTGGTAGCATGTGTCGATCTTCAGCGCGCTGATATCGATCGTACGCACAATGTCGTGTGCTGTCAGTTTCATAAAATCCTTTCCTCAGGGTTGAGCTCAGGTGTGCATCGCTCCCACTTTGCCAAGACGCTTGCGCATTGTCACGAAGGTTTCCGTGTAGCGCTTGTTGAACGTGGCGCACCCGATGTGCTCCTGCCGGATCATCAGCTCCAGGCAATTCAGGCAGGACGAGCAATAATTGATCTCGTTCTCTTTCCCGTCAATGAGCTTCTGCGGGGTTAATGGATCAGCCAGGGACTGCCGGCCGAGGCCCACCATGTCCATCACACCGTCATGAATGCATTTGGCCGCGTACGCGAATAGCGCCGTGTCGCGAGGATTCATCGCGCCCAGTCTCGTGCTTTTGCCATCCCGGAACGGAGCGAAGTGAGAGCCGATAATGACCGTTTCCGGCTTGCAGGTCTTCTTCAGGAGATTCGCAAAGTAGGCGTGCATAAACGTCATGTACTCGTGATCGCGGTCCGCCTCGACGTAAGAGATCGTGATCGTCGGGTTCCCGATCGTTTCCACGAAGTAGGCGGCGCCGCGGGCTTCGAGGTTCTTGATGAAGTCGATCGGCTCGGTCATATCCATCACCGGAGAGTCCGGCGAGGCAGAGCCGAAGCCGCCCGGGAAGCCCTCCCACAGCGACACCTTGGATCCGATGATGAAGTTCGGATCGTTGACTGCCTTCTGAATGCGCTCGTAAAGGTCGTAGGCGAACCGGGAGCGGTTGCCCCAACTCCCGCCGTACTTCCACTTGCGGTCGTTGTAAGGACGCAGAATCTGATTGCCGAGATAGCCGTGGCAGAACTTCATGTCAATACCATCGGCGCCGGCGTCGTGCGCGATCTGCGAAGCCAGCACAAACTCATCCATGATCCTGTCCACTTCTTCGTCGGAGAGTAACTCTCCTTCGTAGCCCGGCAGATTTTTTGCCGTCACCCGGCGGGAAAACGCGGGATTGGAAAGTTCGCCGGCGTGAGTCAATTGGAAGACGAAGAGGGCCTGTGGATTGATTGCCTTCAGAGTGCGGACGAACTTGGCGATCGCCGTGGCATTTTTCGGCATGATCTCGAGCTGGTTCATCCGCCCGCGGCTTTCGCCGGTGATTGTGATGGCTTCGAGGTCGACCAGGGCAAACCCGCCCTTGAAGAGGTTTTCATACCGGGCGTACGTCAGATCCGAGGGATTGCCAGCGGCGTCGGCGTCGGCACATTCCATGGGCTGCGCAAAGAAACGATTCACGGCCGTAAAATTGCCGATCTTAATCGGAGACAACAGCGTCTGTTTATAATCCACGAGGATTTTCCTTTCTGGCTTATAGCACGATGCGCCGGGTGATCTCCGGCGAGACCAGAACCTTGACCAGATTCTTGTCTTCCTGGATCTCATGCAGCGCCTTTTCCAATTCGCAAAGCGGCACAATCATAGAAATCAATGGCCGAGGGTCGATGCGGCCATACTGCAACAATCCGATTGCCACTTCCCAATCATGGCCGATGCCTGCACAGGAGCCGCCGACCTTCTTCTCGTGGATCACGAATTGCACCGGCGGTACACGCATCAGGTCGTCGTCGGAGCAAATGCCAAAGGCTTCGAGCTTTCCGCCCCGGCGCAGCATCCGGAAGGCTTGCTCATACGTCGAGCTTCTGCCCACGGCTTCCAGAACATAGTCGGCTCCCACACCGTTGGTTAGCCGCATCACTTCCGCCACCGGATCCGGAGTTTTGGTGATGTCGATGACATAATCCGCGCACATCTTCTTGGCCATTGCGAGCCTTGCCGGCTGCGAGTCGATGACGATGACAGGGAAAGCGCCGCGGAGCTTCGCCAGCGAACCGTGGATAATGCCGAGGCCCGCGCCGATGATAACTACCGAGGAGCCGAGCTCGCAGTTCATTTTTCGGGACGCATTGATACAGGCTGTCAGGGGTTCGATGAACGCCGCGGCATAGTCGTCCACTCCGTCAGGTACGATATAACAGTTCTTCCACGGAACCTTTACGTACTCGGCAAAGGCGTTGTTGGTGTGGATGCCGATTTGTTTGAAGGCAGAGCACAGCAGCGGCTCGCCGCGCTGGCAGTGATAGCAGGTGCCGCAGGTCAAGCAAATATCGCATGCCACACGGTCGCCCGCTTGAATGCCTTGGGCGTTATTACCTGCCCGTTCCACGATGCCCCAGAACTCGTGGCCGGTCGCGATCGGCAGGCAGGCTACCTCGTCGGCATACTTGCCATTGTAAGAGCCCCAGTCCGATCCACAGATGCCGCAGTATTTGACCCGGATGAGCACCTCATCATCGTTGATTTCGGGGATCGGCACATCCTTGTATACAAATTTCTTTGGTTCTTCGAGAACCATCGCTTTCATTGTGTCCATGGGGCCTCCTTACCGTTGAAATAGCTTGTCGTTTCGGCCCTCGTAGGGAGCCTGGATCATCAGGGGCTTCAGGAAATCGATTGTTTTATCTACGCCATCCGCCCGAGACATGGTGACGTCCTCGTGTTCGTAAGAGAGCACGCCGTCATAGCCGACCATGAAGAGCTCCGTAATCACGCTCTTCCAGTTGATGGAGCCCCATCCCGGAACGCGGAAGCGGAACGAGCGGTCGAGTGTGCTCCAGTCGCGTTGCAGCATCCAGTAGCCGCCCTTCGCCAGGTTGTGCTCCACGATCTCGCAGTCTTTTGCGTGCACCAGCACGATGCGGCTGCCAATCTCGTCGATGTACTTGCAAACGTTGATGCCGGTGAAGAACAAGTTGGCCGGGTCGAAGTTGATGGCGAAACTGGGGTGATTGTCGCAGAGCGCCAGGCACCGCTGTGTTGTGTGAATGTCGTAAATGATATTGTTCGGGTGCGGTTCGAAGGCCACTTTCACGCCGTACTTCCTGTACACGTCGAAGATCGGGATCCAGTTCTCGACAAAGGCCGCCTCTTCCTCGGCCCATCCGCCTGGATACGGCCAGTCATTGATGCGGCCGAAATTGCCGATGCCGGAGAAGGCGATGACCGCCGGGACTTCTAGCGCGCTTGCCAGTTGCGCCGATCGGATCATGCTTTTGGTCCCGAAGACAATCTGTTCGGCTGGCGTGCCCTCGCAGACGCTAGCCAGGTCCCGTCCGTGCGGACCTAGGCCGTATCGACATATAGTTGCAGGCAAATCCAGGCGCAGGCGAGGGCAACGATGGCTTTGAAGCAGGCTTTGGATTTCTCGTAGCGGGTGGCGAATCTGCGGAAGCACTTGAGTTTGCTGAAGCAGCGCCCGATGCGATTGCGTTGTTTGTAGAGGGCTTTGTCGTATTCGCGTTGCACCTTGCGGTTGCGTT
>Ga0182016_10002661_pt1 | contig 20807 bp, 21 predicted proteins | sample 712S2MmetaG_FD_120491 | JGI IMG/M metagenome (GOLD analysis project Ga0182016, IMG submission 120491) | Permafrost microbial communities from Stordalen Mire, Sweden - 712S2M metaG | ecosystem: Environmental > Terrestrial > Soil > Wetlands > Permafrost | place: Sweden: Stordalen | collected... | reverse complement strand
CGTAGCGAAGCTTCACAAAGCCATCGTGCCGCTCCGCGGTGCCTGCTCTCCACACGGCAACAGGAATCCTTCTTTCCAAACGGCAACAGGAATCCTTCTTTGTGATGCCTTGCCTCACATCCTTCAGCTTTGTGAGACATTCCGGCCTTGCAGCCGCACGGACCCTGCCGAAGATGGCTCCGGCAAGGCAGCGCCAATCGCCGCCGCAGCCAAAGGCGATTGCCCTGACACCTGACGCGGCTTGGCGTTGCCGCGTGGCGGCAGGACTGCTACATGCCGTGGTCCGGTCGGAGCGTAGCGCAGTCTGGTAGCGCATCAGTCTGGGGGACTGGGGGTCGTGGGTTCGAATCCCGCCGCTCCGACCAATTCTTTCAATGCGTCAGTGTCTTCGCTTCGCGCTCTTAGGCTCGCTATAGGCTCACGCGGCATTGCGGACGGCAGCGCCTTCGCCCTTGAGTGCTGCCGACCGGGCGCTCTGTAAGGTCATGATTGGCTCATCCAGCTCGCCCTTCAGGATGTCCTGGGCCGCAGCGTCGTAGAAGGCGGGAAGCTCCGCGAGCGTCCGAACCTGCACCGCGGGGTTCGTGCCCTCCAGGGGAATGGAGAGCTGGCCGTAGCGCAGCGTCGTCCAGTAGGTGCCGTCGATCTCCCGGTAGAACCAGGTGCTCCCCTTTCGGCCGGCGTCCGTCTTGGGGAGCGGCTTGCCCTCGATGGTCAGTTGTCGTGCTGTTGGTCCTCATGGATGTGGTTCGTGTATCGTATTGGCCTGTCTTGCGGAAACTGACGGATGGTCGTGGGTCGTCTTGGAGCCCTTCCTAGCCTTTTTGAAGGCTGAGCGGATATCTGAGTTTATTAATTGAGTATTATTGAACTGTGTCTTCTTATGTAGGCAAATTTTGCCGGTCATGACCGGAAATCATTGCCGGTCATGACCGGCAAAATTTGCCGGTCTGGTTCGGCCTCTGTTGACCGACAGTTTGGCTACGGTGATATCAAGAACGTACAGGTTCGATCGTCCTAGACCTCGCTGGTGGATCTCGACAAAGCCTTCCGTTTCAAGCTCTTTGAGGTAGGTTCGGATACTGCGCTCGCCGGCACCGATATCTTTGGCTAGGCGTTCCTGGCCCGGAAAACATTGGTTCTCTTGCCATGCGTAGCGCAGTAACATGGCGTAGGTGATCTTGGCACCCGGTGATAGCTTGGGGTGCATCAGTATAGTGTTTGGCACCTGGGTATATCCGCGCACCGTGAGCGCGTCCGCGCCGCGGATGACAATGTCCTCTCGCCGCTTGAGTAGCTCCTGGATTGATGTCAGCTTCCCTGATCGTGGCGCTTCCATGTCCGAATTGTATACCACTGGCTGAGATGGCCGCCGCGATTGTGGGGATATCATTAGCCGCCGAACACGCGGCGGAAAAAACCGGGCCGAGGTTCTTGAATGGCGGAGGCTGCCGGCGCGGGCTCCGCATCGGCCACTCCCCTCCCCTGCTCGACGATGGCTGTGGTGATGACCTCTACGATGTCTGGCGCGTCATGACGCGTCGCGTCGGCCTTTGGCGCTGCAAGCTGCTGCACTTGCATTTCAAGTCGCCCGATCTCTCGGCTCTGGTTCGTCACCTGGTCAAAAAATCTGCCCCGCTCGGTCGCCATCTCGTTGATCACAATGACCCGCGCTCCTAGGTCGATCTTCATCTGCATGTTCTCTTTCTCCAAGGTGTCTACCCGTTCACGCAGCCCCACCGCTACATCATCAATTTCCAGCGCTGGCTCCGAGATGAAAGAGGCTTCAATCTTCGGCGCGTCATGACGCGCTGTGTCGCGCTCTGACGTGTCATGGCGTGTTATGTCGTTGCCAATCTGAGAGATGTCTTGAAGCTGCTTGAGTTCCGCCGCATAGCGCTCAATGGATTGGGGATCGATAAAATACTGTGGCGTTCCATTGTCTCTCGTGACCGGAATAGCGTCGATCAGCTTCTGCTCACAAAACCGCTGCACTGACCTAGCAGATCGGGGCGAGCCCAACTGGGTAAACAATTCGGCCGCCTGCTTGACGGTCAGTGTGTGTCGCGCTGCACCGCGCTCTGGCGCGTCATGACGCGCCACCTCTACTTGGGGAGGATGTTCTAGATCCATACGATGGGTCTAGGATATCACGCCGCAGGTACACGCAGATGCCTATCCACACCGGTAGGGTAGGGGAGTGGCACCAGTGATGCTTGTAGCCGAGCGGTGTGCTACACTCTCTACATGAGCAACAAGCTGAAAGCTGTGATGGAGCGGGCGGGGCATTGGTCAGAGGCTGATCAGGCGGAGCTGGCCAATTACGCCGAAGAGATTGAGCGTCGGCACTCCGGCCAATATCACGCCACGTCGGAGGAACTAGCTGCTATCGACGAGGCGGATCGCAGTCGAACGGCAACCGAAGAGCAAGTGGCAGGTGCCTTTCTCGCATTCCGGAGGGTATGAGAGTTGAATATTCTGAGCGGGCGATTGGTGATCTGAACAAACTCGCCGCCGACAGCCGCGCGTTCGGGGAAGTGGTGGCGGGTGCCGTTGAGACTCGTATCCGCGAAGCGATAGCCCAAGTCGCCTGGGACCCAGAGAGTGCTCATGAGGTTACCCAAAGACCGGGAGTGCACGTGGTTCCTTTGGTCAAGTTTCCCTTCGCGATCTTCTATCGCGTCCTCCAAGGCAGGGTCCGGATACTGCATGTACGGCATACATCTCGCTTTCCGTGGAAAGGGGAGTAGGGAAGACATAGTTTGCTATAATGTCCGCATGGAAAAAAGGCTCAAGGAACTGATGGAACGCATTGAGGATTGGCCACCGGCGGTGCGGGAAGAGGCGATTGCTTCCCTTGAAACCATCGCCGCGTATGTCAGCCTGCATGAACCTTCTCAGGACGATAGTTAGCCGGCTCATTACATGGCCGTCGGGTGCGCCCAGATCGTCATACTGAGTCGCTCATAATGAGGGGTACAGCCTCTTCAGCTTAGCGCGGATATTGGCGGTGGTCTTCTACGCGGCGCAAGCTTGAGCGCGGCGAGACGGCGGGCGCCCGCCACGACCTCGAATTTCCCTCTCTTGACGGGATGGGCCTGAAGATTCTGGAACAGTCCGCGGGCGACGATGCTGGCGGCGAGTTCCTCGATACCGATGTCGGCGGCACTCTTGCGTGTATTGGCCAGGGAGGGGATCAGGCGGTTGAAGGGGATCATCTGGATGTTCATGGCTTGGTTTCTTTCCTCTGGGTTTGCGAAGCAGCGCCGCTGCTTCCTGCCCGTCGGAGAGACCGGGGTGTGCAAGTGGAAAGGGGCTTCGCGGGGAACCGGTTGCACGGAGCCGAAGCCGCTTGGCGGAGGCGGAGGGAACTGGGCGGAAGCCACTTGGAGCGCCGATTTTGATCTTGTTGGCCCGAACGCGCCGAAAAAGGGATGGGCGACGGAAGGGGTACCGGAGGGTTGTTTGCGTTGGTCTTGGGGGGTTTCAAGACCGAACACTTTGTGGTAATAATGTTCAAGAATGTGGGCAGTTAAAACGTTTATGAGCCATATCGCAGTCCACTACCCAGTTTCCATTGAAATCGCTGGCCCGCTGGCGATGTTCGCACGGCCGGATACCGGCGGCACGCCGACCAGCTATCCAGTGCCAACTTGGTCGGCGTGCAAAGGCATCTTCGAGTCCATCGCGATGTTATCTAGCGGTGACGCCTGGATCTGTCCGTTGCTCGTCGAGGTCTGCCGGCCGCGCGGAGCGAACGGTGGCAGCGTCCGGTTCCAGCGCTACACCACAAACTATGGTGGCCCCCTACGAAAACGGGATCTGGTCAACAGCGGGAGCAGCATGCAACTCTTCGCCACAGTGCTCGCCGATGTGTGCTACCGGCTACATGGCTGGGTGCAAAGTGGTGATCGGCGCGAGGAAGGAAACACCCAGCACTATCTACAGGATTTATTCATGCGCCGCCTCGCGCAGGGCCGCTGCTACCGGACTCCGTCGCTCGGATGGCGCGAACTCACCTGTTCCTATTGGGGAATTTTCCGGGAGGATATGTTCGAGGTTGATCGGGACCTGAACCTAACAATCCCGTCGATGCTTCGGGATGTATGGAGTAGCGCCCACGGCGGACACTATGCACCGCGCTTCGATCAGAATGTCAAGGTCCAAGCTGGAGTACTCAATTTTGCTAAATGAATTCTTTCTGCTCGCGCAGGGGATGTCCGCCGCTGGATTAGACTTCCAGGCTCCACATCCCGACGTCCAGCATCCGCGCAAGACTGAGGCTCTTCTCATTCGCCTCGGCGAACAGGGTGAGGTCCTGGGTATCGAGTTACTCGACGCAGACGTGGTGGCACAACTCTGGACGATGCGGAAGGGGAATCACAACAGCTTCCCGTTTATGCAGATTCCGCATCCGATCCTCACGATTCCGAAGCCTGACCGTCCAGATCACGCAAAAATGGCCCCCGCTGCCGCCCGGAACGCCATGCACGATGTGACCGAACGTTTCCAACCCGGCACATGGGCGGATTCGTGGCCGGGTGAGGGCCTTAAGAGCAACCTTCGCCAGCGACGCACGCTGGTGGCGCAGCTCGAAGGCAGCGAATCCGCTGCGGTGCCCGCCGCGATTGATCGTTTTCTGGCTGCATGCGAGGCGTCCCGTGCGTGGTTCTGTTCCTTGGTGAATGTGCTACTCGACGAGGTGAACGAGGGCGATGGCAAATTGCTGGCCGCTGCATGGCGGATTCTGGTGGAGGAAGGGGGCGCGCTCTACGTCGATGTGGCTCGTGGCGACTTTGCACGGGGTGTCGCCGACAAGCGGCATTCTGGACCTGTGAGCCGCGCGCTAGACGGGGACCGAACGAACGCGGTTGCGGTCGGCCTTTGTGCCATTACTGGCGAACAATCGAAATTGCTGGCGGAGAACTACCCACAACCCAGCTTGGGGCCGCTGGGACCAACCTATCTCTTCGCGAAGAACCCCGACATCATGGCGGCGCATCGTTATGGCCGCTCCGCCGCCGAGGCGTTTCCCATCAGCTTATCACTCACCCAACGCCTAGGAGGCGCGGTTGCGGAGTTAACGGCCCGGGCTCGCGAGGGGAAGACCTGGCGCATGATCCCCGGGGAGCGGCCGAAGCAGAATGATCTGATGCTCGCCTTTGCCGAAGCTGTACCCGACGCCGAGATCGCCGCCATGCTGGGGGGCGGTCACGAACAAACGGACGACGCCGATGGCGAGGCGGTTGAACCGGGAGCAGTGTTCGAGAAAAGGACTGGGCAGGTAATCGAAGCGGTTCGGGCAAAGGTCAGACAGGATTTCAGAGAAGCGCCGGTTCAGCTTTGCATCCTGCGCAAAGTTGATCCGGCCAATAAGAAGGTGATCTATCACCGGGAAATCACCGTCGGCCGTCTTTACGACGTGGCTCGCCGCTGGATCGAGGGCGAACGCAATCTACCGCCCTGGCTGCGTCTGCCGGTTCCTGGGAAGCGCGGAAGCAAGGCGCCTTGGCATCGTCCGTCACATGTCGCGCCGCTTCAGATGCCCGCCTTGACCCGGTCGCGCTACATACGTGGTGGCTCTGAACGCACTGAAGCAGTGGGCTTGTCAGCGCGAGAGGTATTCTCGCTCTTCCTTGAAGACCGAGATTATCAACATCAGGCGCTGGCGGTGCTTCGATCGATCCTCCAGGGCTATAGCCCACTGCTATTGGGCTGTGCGCAGGCACTGCGCAAGGGAGGCGATAAGGCCCAGACGTTCAAACGCGATTCTGCCCTGCATGGCCTCACGCTGATCGGCGTGTTGCTCCACAAGGTGGGTCGCCAAGGGGGATACATGGAAGACACTGCGTTCAGGTTGGGCCAGTTGTTGGCCGTCGCGGATACGGTCCATGTAGGATATTGCATGGACCGGCGCAACGGCGGCGTACCGCCAACGCTGCTTGGCAACGCGGTCTTCACCATGGCACAGAAAGACCCCATTCGCGCGCTTGCCTTACTTGGCCGACGCTGGAAGCCGTACGGTGCTTGGGCCAAACAGCCCAATGACATGAGCGTGGAGAAACCACCTGCGGCGCCCGAAGAGGCGGATAAGTACTGGGCAATTCGCCGAGCGTTATCTCAGGCTCACAGGGCCGAGGAACTGACGCGCGAACTCCACGGTCATCTTCCGTCTGAGACAAGCGATCTGTTTCGTGCGGAACTGCTGCTCGGCTACGTCGCGGGTTTGCCACCTCGTCGAGAGAGCAGCGACGACGCTGACGAGAAGGCCAAGGAGGCAAAGTGACATGTCAGGGATGAATCGTGGAACCGGCTTGCTCATCATCGAGGTCCGGAATTCCAATCCGAACGGTGATCCAGATGCCGAGAGCGAACCCCGCACACTCGAGGCTGATGGCCGCGGGCTGATCTCGCCAGTGTCATTCAAACGCAAGCTACGCGACCTTATCGGTGCGGCGAACGGTCCGGTGTGGCAAGCGGCGGTGGCTGCGCTGCTGCTTGGATCAGAAGGGGAAGCAAACGTATACGGCATTCTAGAAACGCGCGGTCGCGACCGGAACCTGATCGGTAAAATGGGAGCCGAGGAATTCAGCCGGACCTACTGGGACGGCCGGGTATTCGGCAATACATTTTTGGAAGCGGTGAAAGACGCACCAGACGTCGCCGCGGACAAATCAAAGAAAAAGCCCGCCGAGGAACAGAAGGCTTCACGTGAACACTTCATCAGCACCGGTGTCGTTCAGTTTGGGCCGGGTATCAGCATAGCCCCGATTGAAGTCGATCGCCTCACGACCACGAACAAGGCAGGCGTGCAGGAGGGCAAGGATCGTGGCATGGCGCCGCTCGGCTGGCGCGTGGTGCGCCACGCGATTTACGCCATGCCGTTCTTCGTCAATCCAGCCGCCGCCGGGAAGACAGGGTGCCAGAAGCTGGATATCGACATTCTGAAGTTCGTGCTGCCGCACGCCTACAGCAACACCGCCTCGGCAATCCGGCCATTCGTGGAGATCCGCCACGCCTGGTACGCCGAACACTGCAACCCGCTTGGGTCGTGCCCTGATTCGCGCATTCTCGACGCCATGACGCCACGCAAGAGGGAGCGGCCCGGCGAACCGTCTCAACGCGTAGACGAGTACGACATCCCAACCTCGCTGCCGGAAGAGGTGAAGGCCCGTCTTGCGTCCATTGAAGACCTTTGCACGAAATCGTGGAAGTAGGGTGTCCGGCTGCCCCAGAGTGCTGCTGGCCCATTCGGCTTCGCCCGACGGCGCGCCGGCACAGTGTTACGCCGATCACATCACGGCCGTCCGCCGCGGCGCCTGCCAGCGGGCGGAGGCGATGCTGCGGTACGCGTCGGACCCGCCGGCCGGCCTGCTTGATGCCATCGGCGCCGCGGCCAGTTTCCATGATCTCGGCAAGCTCGACCCAGCGAATCAGTACACGTTGCGATCAGGGCGGGAAGCAAGGATGCACTGGGATCATGTTGATGGCGGTGTCGCTCACCTCTCGGCCCAACGCAACATGATGGCGGCCTGGCTGGTGCGCGCGCACCATGCGCCGGGCCTGCCCGCCAACGCCGCCCACTTCACGGACCCGAACGACCCGCGGCTCCGGGGCCGTCGTAACGATGACGATGAACCCCGTCGCCACGCGGACCAGATCGCCCGAACCGATGCATTTTTGGCCGCTTATCTGGCGGCGCACGAATCGGCGCTCGGCCGCACCGAAATTGCCCGCATGCCATCCCGGCACGGCCTGACCATGCGACTTGCCTTGTCGTGTCTGGTCGATGCTGACCACACTGACAGCGCGCGCGCCGAGACCATGCGGGAACCTGTGCCCGGCCTTGAGCCACGATGGAAGGAGCGCCTCGCCCGGCTCGACGACTACGTCGCGAAGCTGCAGCGCAGGAGCCACGGTGTGCGCGACCTGAATAGACAGGCATTTTACGAGGCGTGCCGAGATGCATGCATCGGGGCGTCGATGGTCGCCTGCGAAGGGCCGGTCGGAATAGGCAAGACAACCGCCGTACCGGCTTACTTGCTTCGCCGAGCCAGCATGGAAGGACTGCGGCATCTGATTGTTGTCGCCCCGTACACCAACATCATCAGCCAAACGGTGGGCGAATTGCGGAGGGCGCTAACGCTGCCTGGAGAGCAGCCTGAAGATGTCGTGGTGGAACACCATCACCGGGCCGATTTTGAAAGCCTCGGTGCGCGCGACATGGCGGTGCTGTGGCGCGCGCCCGTGATTGTCACGACGGCGGTGCAGTTGTTCGAGACGCTCGCCTCCAACCACCCCGGCCAACTGCGCAAGCTGCATGAGCTGCCGGGATCGGCGATCTTTATCGATGAGGCGCATGCAGCCCTGCCTACGCCGCTTTGGCCGCAAAACTGGCGTTGGTTGCGGGAACTGACGACCGACTGGCGCTGCCGCGTCGTATTTGCCAGCGGTTCTCTGGCACGGTTCTGGGAAAACCCCGACATTGTGGACGACCCGTTGAAACTTCCCGAGTTGCTGCCACCGGCACTGGCCGGGCAGGTGCTGGACGCGGAGAAGCAGCGGGTTCGATACACCCTTGGTAAGCGTTGTGAGACTTCGGCGGACCTAGTTCGCCGGGTGTCTGCGGCACCAGGGCCGCGTCTGGTCATTCTGAACACAGTGCAAAGTGCGGCGGTGGTGGCCAGGGCCATGCGCGAAGACGGCCATCAAGCAGAACATCTTTCCACCGCGCTTTGCCCGCGTCACCGGGACATGATCCTGGCGCGCGTGAAAGAACGGTTGATGCCTGGGGCCGATCCCGATTGGACCCTAGTCGCCACCAGTTGCGTAGAGGCCGGGGTGGACCTGTCGTTTCGCTCGGCTTTCCGGGAGCGCTTCTCGACCGCGAGCCTGATCCAGGTTGGCGGGCGCACGAACCGCCATGCCGAATTCCCGGACGGTGGCGAGGTGGTGGATTTCATGATCGACTCGGGCGGCGGTATCACGGCCCATCCCGCGGCAAGACGGCCCGGCTCAATCCTGGGGCGGCAACTCCGCGACGGGCGCTTCGAGTTCCAAAAGGAAACGCCGGCTGAGTTGGTGACTGCGGCGATGCATGAGGAGATCCGTGACCTTGCTGATGACAGGTTGAGCAAGGCAGAGCGTGAGCGCGACTACCCGGAAGTGGCTAAGGCGGGGCGGGTGATCGACACGGACACGCGGCTTGTTGTCGTGGAAGCCGCGCTGCTCCAGCGGCTTGAGGCCCGGGTGCGTGTCAAATTCCAGGACTTGTTGCTGGGGAGCGTACAGATCTGGGCAACGGCGATCGGAAATCTCGCGTTGGAACCGGTCCGCGGCCACAGCGAGCTGTATGCCTGGCAATACGATTACGACGCCAAGTTCCTTGGCTACATGGCCGGTGTCCTGAAGCTCAAGGACTTTCAGGCACGGGGTGGGGCGATCCTTTGATGCTGTCATGACCGACCCCATCGCGATCAGCGCCCTTCAGCACTGGAGCTACTGCTCCCGCCAGGCGGCGCTGATCCATCTGGATGGCACGTGGTCGGACAACCCGTTCACCATGCGAGGCCACATCCTGCACGAACGCGCCGACCAGCCCGGCAGCGATCTGCGCGGCGATATCCGCGTGGAGCGCGCACTGCCGCTGTTCTCCCGCCGGCTCAACCTGTCCGGCCGAGCGGACGCGGTAGAGTTCCATCCGGACGGGCGGGTGGTGCCGGTCGAATACAAATCGGGCCGCCGCAAGGCCCGCGCCGCCGACGACCTGCAACTCTGTGCCCAGGCGCTGTGTCTCGAAGAAATGCTCGGCCACCCGGTGCCGGAAGGCGCCATCTTCCATGCTCCCGACCGGAGGCGCCGGGCGGTCGTCTTCACCGCTTCCCTGCGCGCGACGGTGGAACGAACGGTGGCGGACATCGCCGCCATGCTCACATCCCGCACCCTGCCGCCGCCGGTGCATGACGCGCGCTGCCGGGACTGCTCGCTCCTGCGCCTGTGCCTGCCGGAACTGGCGGCACAACCGGCCGATCCGTTCACCCCTGCACCGGAGGCAGCATGCGCGAGCTTCTGAACACACTCTATGTACAGACTCAGGGCACCTATCTGCGCCTGCAAGGCGAAACCGTGGTGGCGGAGGTGGAGCGGGTCGAGAAACTGAAAATGCCGCTGCACCATTTGGGGGCCGTCGTTGTGTTCGGTAATGTCATGACCAGCCCACACCTGCTGGCGCGCTGCGCCGATGACGGCCGCGCCTTCGTCTGGATGACGGAACACGGACGGTTTCGTGCTCGAATGGAAGGCCCTCGATCCGGCAATGTGCTACTGCGGCGGGCGCAGCATCATGCCGCCGACGACCCGAACGCCCCGCTGGCGCTCGCGCGCAGCTCCGTCGCGGGGAAGGTGCAAAATGCGCGGCTGTATTTACTACGTGCTGCGCGCGACGCCGAAGATACCCCGGCCGCCAGCCTGCGCACCGCTGCCGCTCGTCTGGAACGCTGCCTGCGCGATGCGTCGTTGGCTGCCGATCTTGATACGCTGCGCGGCGCGGAAGGGGAGGCCGCTGCCGTGTATTTCAGTATGGTGCCGAATTTGCTGCGGGTAGACGAGCCGGTGTTTGCCTGGAACGGCCGCAACCGCCGCCCGCCGCTCGATCCGGTCAACGCGCTGCTGTCGTTCTTGTATGCACTGCTCAGCAATGATTGCGTCTCTGCGGTGGAAGCCGCCGGGCTCGATCCGCAGATCGGTTTCCTGCACGCATTGCGCCCAGGCCGACCGGCGCTGGCGCTCGATTTGATGGAAGAATTCCGGCCCCTGATGGCAGACCGGGTGGCGTTCGCGTTACTTAACCGCCGGCAGGTTCAGCCGGCGGATTTTACCCGGCGGGAGGGCGGCGCGGTGGAGTTGTCGGAGCAGGCACGCAAGGAGGTACTGGCCGCCTATCAGCGACGCAAGCAGGATGAGTTGGCGCATCCTCTGCTGGCCGAGCCAATGCCGCTGGGCTTGGCGCCGCTGTTGCAGGCACGCATCCTGGCGCGTGCCATTCGCGGCGATACGCCAGCCTATACACCGTTTGTGCCACGGTGAGATCATGGCGGACTATCTAGTGAGCTACGATGTCGAGACGACGACGCGCGAGGGACGGCGCCGACTTCGCCGTGTTGCCAAGGTATGCGAGAACTATGGCCAGCGAGTCCAGCTTTCAGTGTTTGAGTGCCGGCTGGACGACACCCTGTTCGAGACGTTCCTGGCGCGGGTGACCGAGGAGATTAACGGTCAGCAGGATAGCCTACGCATCTACCGTCTTCCGGCGGAGCGGACTGTGGCGGTGCGCGTGTTCGGCCGGGAAACCTGGCGCGATCCCGATGCTCCGCTCGTCTTCTAGGCGCGAACCTGAAGCTGTGGCAGAATGCCGTGCGGTTCGCACAATGGGTTTATGCTTATGAATTAATGGTGCGGATGCTCTTTGACCCTTGTGAATCAAGTGTTGAAACGACTCTCGTCCTCGTTCGCGATCCTGCCACGTCAATTACTTGAAATGGTTAGGCAAAGCGGGCGGGGAGCATCGGTCGGGCATGCGCCCGGCCGCGGATTGAAACCCAGCAGCGAGTTGTACATCGGCAGCCAACGCAGGGCATCGGTCGGGCATGCGCCCGGCCGCGGATTGAAACAGCGTTGACCCCGACGAAATCATGCAGGTGGTGCCAGCATCGGTCGGGCATGCGCCCGGCCGCGGATTGAAACAGTGCCGCGTCGAACGCGCTTTCCGGCGTCGCCCCCGCATCGGTCGGGCATGCGCCCGGCCGCGGATTGAAACAGTCCAACCTGAAAACGCCCGCGGGTGCGCTGTGCATCGGTCGGGCATGCGCCCGGCCGCGGATTGAAACAGTTCCTGTGCCCGGGCGATCGCCGCCGCTTCCAAGCATCGGTCGGGCATGCGCCCGGCCGCGGATTGAAACGCCGCGTGTCATCGCACCTGGCTGGAGGTTCGCGCGCATCGGTCGGGCATGCGCCCGGCCGCGGATTGAAACTATCTCGACTGCAAGCAGCAGCTCATCGAGCTCGAGCATCGGTCGGGCATGCGCCCGGCCGCGGATTGAAACGTTATAGAGCAACGCGGCGATGCGGGCGACGTCTGCATCGGTCGGGCATGCGCCCGGCCGCGGATTGAAACTGGTAGATCGCGAGGTTGGTGGTGTCCTGCAACAGAGCATCGGTCGGGCATGCGCCCGGCCGCGGATTGAAACATCGCCTTGCCGACAGCCTCGCAGCGGATCGGGGTGCATCGGTCGGGCATGCGCCCGGCCGCGGATTGAAACCGAATCGCCTCTCGCACCTTGTGGGGTGTGTCCCGGCATCGGTCGGGCATGCGCCCGGCCGCGGATTGAAACCTGCCAGTCATGCGACGGGTAGTGCTGCAGGTAAGCATCGGTCGGGCATGCGCCCGGCCGCGGATTGAAACACCCGATTGATGCCGGAGGTTCGGCGGACGCTGCGGCATCGGTCGGGCATGCGCCCGGCCGCGGATTGAAACACGCAAGCTGCCGCCGACCGGATCGGGAGCGGCGGGCATCGGTCGGGCATGCGCCCGGCCGCGGATTGAAACGCCGAGGGCGCCGCAACGCCGCCGGAGTGGGTTCGCATCGGTCGGGCATGCGCCCGGCCGCGGATTGAAACATCGACTTCGCAGTGCTGGCCGGCAAACTTCCGGGCATCGGTCGGGCATGCGCCCGGCCGCGGATTGAAACATCCCGTCGATCCTGCCGTTCATGCCGTGCACCAGGCATCGGTCGGGCATGCGCCCGGCCGCGGATTGAAACCTTGCGTCCCGCCTCGGTGCTGACGTCCGGCTTGGCATCGGTCGGGCATGCGCCCGGCCGCGGATTGAAACGATCGTGGCGCGGCGCCACAGCATCTCGTCGATCGCATCGGTCGGGCATGCGCCCGGCCGCGGATTGAAACAGTTTCCACACCCGAGGCAACAGATAGCGGTTCAGCGCATCGGTCGGGCATGCGCCCGGCCGCGGATTGAAACCACAACGTGGTGCTGTATGTCGATCTGCCCACCGGGCATCGGTCGGGCATGCGCCCGGCCGCGGATTGAAACGTTCAGTTCCGCCAACTGGCTGGCGTTTGCGGCGGCGCATCGGTCGGGCATGCGCCCGGCCGCGGATTGAAACGAAATGAGCGAGCGCGTGGCCTTCATGGCGGCGTCGCATCGGTCGGGCATGCGCCCGGCCGCGGATTGAAACCTGTTCGATGTCAGCCGCACGCTGAAGCCGGTGAGCATCGGTCGGGCATGCGCCCGGCCGCGGATTGAAACCACTGCAACTGGCCGTAAACCGTAGCCGTGACGGTGCATCGGTCGGGCATGCGCCCGGCCGCGGATTGAAACTCATCCAGCGCAATGTCAGGACACGCGCCGTTATTGCATCGGTCGGGCATGCGCCCGGCCGCGGATTGAAACGGTTCCGACAGCGGCCCCCCCGGGCGCCACGATGGCATCGGTCGGGCATGCGCCCGGCCGCGGATTGAAACCAGAACAGCGCCCGGTACAGCGGGCGCAGCTCGTGCATCGGTCGGGCATGCGCCCGGCCGCGGATTGAAACCTCCTGGTAGTACTTGCCGCCATTGCTGACGATGGCGCATCGGTCGGGCATGCGCCCGGCCGCGGATTGAAACTCCGCCGCCGTGCCGCCGCCCCAGACCTGCTCCAGGCATCGGTCGGGCATGCGCCCGGCCGCGGATTGAAACCGTCCGTTGCAGGCTCTCCGCTGTCACCTGCTCGAGCATCGGTCGGGCATGCGCCCGGCCGCGGATTGAAACAGATAGCCCTCGGCCGCGCGGCGCGTGGCTTCAGTGCATCGGTCGGGCATGCGCCCGGCCGCGGATTGAAACCGAGTTCCTCGCGCTGCCGCCGCCCGAGCCCGCGCGCATCGGTCGGGCATGCGCCCGGCCGCGGATTGAAACTATGTCCACATGCGTGAGCCGCTGATCCGCATCGGGCATCGGTCGGGCATGCGCCCGGCCGCGGATTGAAACGACCTGTGCATCCAGCGGTCGCCAGGTCGCCGGCGCATCGGTCGGGCATGCGCCCGGCCGCGGATTGAAACTGCTGCGGTGTCCGTCATTTCAGCGCTTCCCGCGCCAGCATCGGTCGGGCATGCGCCCGGCCGCGGATTGAAACGGTTGGCGCTGCATCTGGAACTGGCGTTGCGAGCGGCATCGGTCGGGCATGCGCCCGGCCGCGGATTGAAACTTCTTGGCCAGCAGCATGTCCTTGAGTTCGCCGCCGCATCGGTCGGGCATGCGCCCGGCCGCGGATTGAAACTCCCTGGTATAGGAGGTATAGGTCGCCTCGTTGCTCGCATCGGTCGGGCATGCGCCCGGCCGCGGATTGAAACAACTGGAAACTCTGCGGCGCCGCGAGCCAATCCGCGCATCGGTCGGGCATGCGCCCGGCCGCGGATTGAAACTTCCTGGCGTGCCTGACGGTTCTAGGGATCGCGGGCATCGGTCGGGCATGCGCCCGGCCGCGGATTGAAACTCTGCGCGAAATGCCACGGGCGCGGTAACTTTATGCATCGGTCGGGCATGCGCCCGGCCGCGGATTGAAACTTCCACTTGATACATACCATTTTGGTAATCGTCGTAAGCATCGGTCGGGCATGCGCCCGGCCGCGGATTGAAACCCTCGTTCTGCCGGGATTGTATTAACGCATCCCTTGCATCGGTCGGGCATGCGCCCGGCCGCGGATTGAAACGGATTGTAGTGGCATGTCGCATTGGTCAGCCGGCGGCATCGGTCGGGCATGCGCCCGGCCGCGGATTGAAACCAGGTCGCGGGCGGCGAAGGAAGCGGCATCGTGCGCATCGGTCGGGCATGCGCCCGGCCGCGGATTGAAACGTTCCTCATGCCCAGTTGACCGCGATCATCGTCGGGCATCGGTCGGGCATGCGCCCGGCCGCGGATTGAAACTTCACCACCACCGAAAAAGAATTGTAACAGCGCCGCGCATCGGTCGGGCATGCGCCCGGCCGCGGATTGAAACCACCGTGCAGGCTTACGAGATCGAATTCTCGGCCGCATCGGTCGGGCATGCGCCCGGCCGCGGATTGAAACGTGTCACTCATGGCGCTTGCTCCTGCCCCTCTGTTGCATCGGTCGGGCATGCGCCCGGCCGCGGATTGAAACACGCGGCCAAGGCCGCGATGATTGATCGCATGAGCATCGGTCGGGCATGCGCCCGGCCGCGGATTGAAACTCTTCCGAGGAGGCAAGCATGACGATCACCGGAGGCATCGGTCGGGCATGCGCCCGGCCGCGGATTGAAACTTCCGCCCCAGCTCGCGCGAACGGGCCCGCAGCGACGCATCGGTCGGGCATGCGCCCGGCCGCGGATTGAAACGCGCCGCAGTCGCACCAGGTGGCCGCGCTGCCCCACGCATCGGTCGGGCATGCGCCCGGCCGCGGATTGAAACCAGAAGTTGGTCCGCTCCAGCGACAGGTCCATCGGGCATCGGTCGGGCATGCGCCCGGCCGCGGATTGAAACACCTGATGGCGCCGGCGAATTGCCTGGTGTCGAGGCATCGGTCGGGCATGCGCCCGGCCGCGGATTGAAACATCCGGGCGGGTGGTGATTTCCGCGAGTGGCGCGGGCATCGGTCGGGCATGCGCCCGGCCGCGGATTGAAACCCATTCCCAGCAGTCCTTGAGGCCCGACAGCGTGCCGCATCGGTCGGGCATGCGCCCGGCCGCGGATTGAAACCTCGCCGACAAGATGATCGAGGCGGCCGAGGATCGCATCGGTCGGGCATGCGCCCGGCCGCGGATTGAAACACTGTGCGTTATCTGACCGTGCAGCCTGGCCGCCAGCATCGGTCGGGCATGCGCCCGGCCGCGGATTGAAACTCGCCCGGAGGAAGGAACGTCGGATCGAGCGCATCGCATCGGTCGGGCATGCGCCCGGCCGCGGATTGAAACCCCGATGATCGGGCGTTCGTCGCCGAGGGCGATCAGGCATCGGTCGGGCATGCGCCCGGCCGCGGATTGAAACCTGGTGAAAAAGAGCGCAAGCGCCAGCACCGGCGCGCATCGGTCGGGCATGCGCCCGGCCGCGGATTGAAACGACTCGGGCGCTGAGATCGTGATTGCCACCGTGGGCATCGGTCGGGCATGCGCCCGGCCGCGGATTGAAACAATTCGAGATCATAGGCGATGCCGGCCGTCCGTTGCGCATCGGTCGGGCATGCGCCCGGCCGCGGATTGAAACGGCCGCGGCGTGCGTGGCGTCGCCCTCCGGGCCGGGCATCGGTCGGGCATGCGCCCGGCCGCGGATTGAAACTTCAGGTCGCGCACCTGGCGCGGGCTCATGTGGTCGCATCGGTCGGGCATGCGCCCGGCCGCGGATTGAAACTTTGATCGCCTTGGCCTTGCGGCGGGTCGCGCTGCGCATCGGTCGGGCATGCGCCCGGCCGCGGATTGAAACCATCTCGCCGCCGGACCCGTTGGAGCCTTCGGCGACGCATCGGTCGGGCATGCGCCCGGCCGCGGATTGAAACCCGAATGGGCGCTTGCCGCTGAACCCCTCGCCCTGCATCGGTCGGGCATGCGCCCGGCCGCGGATTGAAACTCGAACAACGGCGTATCCGGCCTCGCGTACGTGGGCATCGGTCGGGCATGCGCCCGGCCGCGGATTGAAACCTTCCAGCCTATCAGCGACTGGGCAACGAATTACGGCATCGGTCGGGCATGCGCCCGGCCGCGGATTGAAACCTCATGTCCAGTTGACCGCGATCATCACCGTCACGCATCGGTCGGGCATGCGCCCGGCCGCGGATTGAAACAGCTTTGGCGCGGGGATCAGCGGCGCCACCCTGGGCATCGGTCGGGCATGCGCCCGGCCGCGGATTGAAACGCAGTGACGTGGCCGGGCTGATCGTCGCCAACCGGCGCATCGGTCGGGCATGCGCCCGGCCGCGGATTGAAACATGCGTTCGAGCAAGTTTACGTCCGCTCATCTGACGCATCGGTCGGGCATGCGCCCGGCCGCGGATTGAAACAGCTTCTGGCCGGTGGCTACATCGCTTTCATGGAGCATCGGTCGGGCATGCGCCCGGCCGCGGATTGAAACCGATGTATGTGGCGAGATGCTGCAATCCGACCGCCGGCATCGGTCGGGCATGCGCCCGGCCGCGGATTGAAACATACGCCTCGCGGCTTGGATAGACCGAGCCTCCGGCATCGGTCGGGCATGCGCCCGGCCGCGGATTGAAACTGGTATCTGGCAATTGTGGAAAGCGGATTGGCATAGCATCGGTCGGGCATGCGCCCGGCCGCGGATTGAAACCCGATACCCCGAACCGCCTTTTGGACCAGCGCGGGCATCGGTCGGGCATGCGCCCGGCCGCGGATTGAAACCCACTCGGCCTCCTCCGCCAGCCCGGACCATCCCGCATCGGTCGGGCATGCGCCCGGCCGCGGATTGAAACAGTAGCGGCGCAGCATAGGCATCAGAATTGCCGTTCGCATCGGTCGGGCATGCGCCCGGCCGCGGATTGAAACAGGCTCTGAAGGACCCGTATGGGCGCGCGTATCTCGCGCATCGGTCGGGCATGCGCCCGGCCGCGGATTGAAACTTCATCGCGATCACGCCAAGCTCGGCCTGCGTGCGGCATCGGTCGGGCATGCGCCCGGCCGCGGATTGAAACGTTTCCCCCTTCCGTCCTGCCTCGCACCACGCGGCATCGGTCGGGCATGCGCCCGGCCGCGGATTGAAACATCGATTATGCGTGGCTGGTCTGGACGCACGGCTAGCATCGGTCGGGCATGCGCCCGGCCGCGGATTGAAACCATCAACGTCAGGCAACTGCCTATCGATCTGCCTCGCATCGGTCGGGCATGCGCCCGGCCGCGGATTGAAACTGACCGACAATCCCATCAGTTTGCGTTGTCGTTGCGCATCGGTCGGGCATGCGCCCGGCCGCGGATTGAAACTCGACCATGGACTCCTTCAGCAACCGCTCGAATGGCATCGGTCGGGCATGCGCCCGGCCGCGGATTGAAACAGTGAATATCGTGCGCGGTGAGGAAGGCGCGGAACGCATCGGTCGGGCATGCGCCCGGCCGCGGATTGAAACAAGAATTGGCGGTCGCTCAGCTGGGTTCTCGGAGGGCATCGGTCGGGCATGCGCCCGGCCGCGGATTGAAACCCGATCCCCAAGACGCCGATGTTGCTGGCCGGGCGCATCGGTCGGGCATGCGCCCGGCCGCGGATTGAAACTCGCGCAGCAGGGCCGCAGCGTGCGCAGCCAGCCGCATCGGTCGGGCATGCGCCCGGCCGCGGATTGAAACGTTCCCATGGCCTGGTGTTCCTACTTTCGATGTGGCATCGGTCGGGCATGCGCCCGGCCGCGAATTGAAACGCCCCGCACATGCTCGACACCGCTCGGCGCCCGGAGCATCGGTCGGGCATGCGCCCGGCCGCGGATTGAAACTCAACGACGCGCTGGATCACGCGATTACCGTCGCGGCATCGGTCGGGCATGCGCCCGGCCGCGGATTGAAACAGCTTCCTCAAGCCGAACATTCAGACCGCGGTAAGCATCGGTCGGGCATGCGCCCGGCCGCGGATTGAAACTGAGGAATGCCGCATTAAGCCGGTTCGGGCTGGCGCATCGGTCGGGCATGCGCCCGGCCGCGGATTGAAACCCTCTGCCCACACCGTTGGATACACAGTGCCGCCGCGCATCGGTCGGGCATGCGCCCGGCCGCGGATTGAAACATGAGGGTATCCCGTTCGTTGTGCCGAGGACGCCGCATCGGTCGGGCATGCGCCCGGCCGCGGATTGAAACGTAATAGGATTCGTGCAGTTCCACGCCGGCACGAGCATCGGTCGGGCATGCGCCCGGCCGCGGATTGAAACATGGTCAGTCTCCTGGCTGGGTTGAAGGCACGGCAGCATCGGTCGGGCATGCGCCCGGCCGCGGATTGAAACCTCGAATGGATCGGCGACAGCAAGCGCACCACCAAGCATCGGTCGGGCATGCGCCCGGCCGCGGATTGAAACCCGATGACTATACGGCCATTCCTTGGCGCGGCGGCATGCATCGGTCGGGCATGCGCCCGGCCGCGGATTGAAACGCCGTCTGCCTCATCACAACCTCCCGCAGCGACGCGCATCGGTCGGGCATGCGCCCGGCCGCGGATTGAAACTCTTTGATGTCGCGCGCCAGTGCCGCGATGCCCTCGCATCGGTCGGGCATGCGCCCGGCCGCGGATTGAAACGGGTTCACGCAATATACCTTCCCGCGCTATCACGCCGGCGCATCGGTCGGGCATGCGCCCGGCCGCGGATTGAAACCGACTCCGTCAAGTGATGCACCGCTCGCGTCTCGAGCATCGGTCGGGCATGCGCCCGGCCGCGGATTGAAACCTGTCGGTCCTGGACGCCGATGCGCCCCCAGAGGCGCATCGGTCGGGCATGCGCCCGGCCGCGGATTGAAACGCACTCAATGACTGTGTCGCATCAGCCTACAAGGCATCGGTCGGGCATGCGCCCGGCCGCGGATTGAAACTACTGTCATGTTGACGAATGTCGCGAACAGCCTAGGCGCATCGGTCGGGCATGCGCCCGGCCGCGGATTGAAACTCCATGGGTCAGGTTTCCTTCGTTGCCGGCTGCAGCATCGGTCGGGCATGCGCCCGGCCGCGGATTGAAACATGTTGAGACCGCTGCGTGGCTCTTTGATGCGGTGCATCGGTCGGGCATGCGCCCGGCCGCGGATTGAAACTGTCTCGATTTCGGCCACTGATGGCACATCGACATGCATCGGTCGGGCATGCGCCCGGCCGCGGATTGAAACCCTTCCGTTGGAGGTTTCGCCGAAGTCGTGCGTGGCATCGGTCGGGCATGCGCCCGGCCGCGGATTGAAACCTCCTCGGCTTCGTCATCCGGCATCGCAGGTTGAGCATCGGTCGGGCATGCGCCCGGCCGCGGATTGAAACACCTGACCGCCTCGTGTTGGGCGTGAAGGGTGGGCATCGGTCGGGCATGCGCCCGGCCGCGGATTGAAACTCGAAATACGGCACGATCGACTGGACGGCTGGCCGCATCGGTCGGGCATGCGCCCGGCCGCGGATTGAAACTTCGAGGAACGCGCGATGGCGGAAGCGGCGTGACAGCATCGGTCGGGCATGCGCCCGGCCGCGGATTGAAACCTTGCGCGCCTTGGCGACGCGCTCCAGGTGCGAAGGCATCGGTCGGGCATGCGCCCGGCCGCGGATTGAAACAGTTCCACACCCCACTCCTTCGCGACCGCTTCGCGCATCGGTCGGGCATGCGCCCGGCCGCGGATTGAAACGCAGTTTTTGGGCGTTGATAACGCAGCACCACAATGCATCGGTCGGGCATGCGCCCGGCCGCGGATTGAAACTGCTCTGGCCACATATCAGCTTCGAATTTCGCCCCGCATCGGTCGGGCATGCGCCCGGCCGCGGATTGAAACATTTCCTCTGTGCTGCCCTTCCATACCAGCACCGGGCATCGGTCGGGCATGCGCCCGGCCGCGGATTGAAACCAGTTAAGTGGCGTCAACAAGTCGGCCCGGTAGAGCATCGGTCGGGCATGCGCCCGGCCGCGGATTGAAACATGCCCATCCCGGCGTTCGCCGCCGTCCTTACGTGCATCGGTCGGGCATGCGCCCGGCCGCGGATTGAAACGCTTTCACGCCAGCGTCGCGTCCAGCGCCGTCAGGGCATCGGTCGGGCATGCGCCCGGCCGCGGATTGAAACACGAAGTAATCGCT
>Ga0182016_10002660_pt1 | contig 20813 bp, 17 predicted proteins | sample 712S2MmetaG_FD_120491 | JGI IMG/M metagenome (GOLD analysis project Ga0182016, IMG submission 120491) | Permafrost microbial communities from Stordalen Mire, Sweden - 712S2M metaG | ecosystem: Environmental > Terrestrial > Soil > Wetlands > Permafrost | place: Sweden: Stordalen | collected... | reverse complement strand
CTAGAAAATACCCCTCTTCGTACCCCCCCACGCTTCCGGTTGAATTCGTACCAAAACGCACCGTGCCGAACGTTCGTGAAGAACCCGTCCATCGCCGAGGGAAGCCGTCGCTTGTTTTGGAGGAGGAACGTTCACGTCGGCCGCAAGGCCAGATGCCGGAGAAAGCGACGGTTCCCGCGATCAGATTCGGCAATTCCAAGATTATGCGCGTCCGCTTCTCAGGCTCAGCGGAGACATCTTGCTTTGCTGAAAGAGCATCAAAGTAATCGTCTGCAGGTGGGGTTTCGGAATGCCGGCTAAACGATCTTCTAAGGGAGTCACGACCAGCGCGGTCGTTTCGCACCTGATCTGTTTTGGCGTCTTATTGTTTGCGTTTCATGCCAAGTTATCTATTTATAAGTCTTCCGCCGACCCGAGTGTGGCGGGCTCCAAACTCTCGATCGAAAAGAGTTCCTCGGTAGGTAGTTCGACGATCGGCAAACGCGAGCCTACAAAGGCCCAGCACGAATTTCGGTTGCACATCGTCAAGATCCACAGCCTGTATAGATATCCCTTGCACATGCCTGCGAATCACTCCGCCCAAGTTGCGCTCGTGGCGTCTTCCAGGCTTGGCGATCAGGGAACTTCGCATTTCCATCGACCTCCACCAAACCTCTAGTACCTACGCCGTGTGGCCGAGGCTTAGGCCGCAACCCTAGGCACTCGTCCGATTTCGGACGACGCAGCGATCTGACGCGCAGCATGCACAGGTCATGGAGGATTTTATGTGGAGAATCAAGAACACTCATTCTGCGTGTGTCGGGGGCCTCCGATGCTCATGAATCGTTTCGAAACTGCCCGTGGTGAGGAATGGGCTCCTCCGGAGTTGGCATCGGTTTTACTTGTTGAGGCGGACCCGGAACTTCGATCTTCGCGTGGGCTGCTCCTTGGCTCGCTTCAACATCCCGTGCTCGCCGTGTCAGGGTATCGAGAAGTTTGCTGTCTGCCCCCTGGTAGCAACTGCCGCCTTGTCGTGATAGATCTCCGCCCAAGCGAGCGGGAGGCGCAGCGGATCGCAAATCACGTTCGCAGGATTTGGCCCGCAGCCAAGATCTTGCTCTTTGGTATACCGTCACAGAACTTTGACGATCCCCTATACGACGACTCTGTCGAGACGGTTTGGAATCCGTCGGTCGTCATCAAAACGGCATTGCGGCTTATCGAAGCAACTCAGCCCCTGTCAGCGAGCAAAGATCGGAGAGATTTCGATGCCAACACTTCGAACGAAGTCGACAACTCCCGATCGTAGATCGTCGCGCGGGCCTATTTTGACGCTGATCTTTGCCCTTTTTCTAACTGGCCTGATGTATCTTCTGGCGAGAAGCATGATCAGCCATCATTTCTTCTCGGGCGGTCATTAGCGGTTTCGTAAGTCAATGATTATTCCGAGCGAAGCGATATGATGGATTAGGCAACTTGGGCCCAGGTCTGCATATCAAACAACGGCGAGGATTTAGGGATTTTCTAGAGGACGGAATTGGAAAACGTTTCTCCAACTCGAACTTCGAGACCTAAGGAGTTGTTCTCCTTTTGTGGAGTTCTCTGCGTTTTCCTCGCAATCATGGTTTTTGCGTGGGGGACGAATTACAAGCTGTCGCTCTATAGGTCAGGTCATGAAGCGTCCCCAGCGAAAGTGTGCACTCGCGGCAGCGACGCGGCAAAGAACGCAATAGACAATGCTGCGGGCGTCCGTACTGTAGCGGACGCGGCTGAGACACATCTCAGCATTGTGGTTTTTCGCTCACGTCTCCAAGGGCCCGAGAAGTATCCTCTCGATCGGCTGCGCGACGAAGCGATCATCGACCGGACACCACTCAGTCGCGCTCCGATTCTCTATCTTCGACCACCGCCGGACGAACTCTTCTTTCTCGATTAGCCGCCGAAGATAAGACACTTCGGCGGATGAGTCTAGACATCCATTCGAAGGAAGGTCTCTCATGCGCAATAAGCGTCTACTTCTGATTGCTGCCGGTCTTTTGGCTGCAATCTTGTTATTTTTTTACTTTTTGCATGCCCATCATCGGGCGGACGCTACCAACGATAGCCCGGCAGCACCTCCGGCCGTTTCGGTTGCCACGGCCCAAACTGGCTTTATCGCGAATCAACTCACCGTTGCCGGAGTTTTCCAGGCATATCAGGAAATTGACGTGCATGGAAAGGTCTCCGGATATATCCGGCACATCTACGTCGATATTGGCGACCGCGTGCATCAGGGCCAGACGCTCGCTGTGCTGGAAGTTCCAGAGTTGCAGGCTGAGGTTGCTGGAGCGCAGGCGGGTATCACCCAGACTGAGCAAAACATATCCCGTCTGAAGAATGAAGTCTCTCGAGAAGAAGCCACCTACGCAGCCGTGCACGCAAATTACACGCGCTTGAAGCAGGCCTCTGACCAACAGCCCGGCCTGGTTGCGGCACAAGAGCTTGAGGATGCTCTGGCGAAAGACAGATCTGCAGCATCACAAGTCGACGCGGCCAAGTCTGCCGTAGCCGCCGCTCAAGGACAGTTGGGTGTTTCGCGGGCCGAGAACCTCAGGGTCACCAGCATGGAGCAGTACGCAACCATCACGGCTCCCTATAACGGTGTCGTCACCATGCGCTATGCAGACACCGGTTCGCTCATTCCAGCGGGAACCGCGGAGGGTTTGAACCAGGCGGTGGTCAGGCTCGCTCAGAGCGATGTGCTTAGACTACGCATGCCGGTTCCGGAACGGGATGTCCCCCTCGTGCACGTCGGATCGCAAGTCACGGTGCATGTACAGGCGACGGGGCAGCAGTTCCCAGGAACGGTGGTACGTTACGCGCGGGACGTTTCCAACTCGACGAGAACGATGTCGACTGAAGTGGACGTGAATAATCCAGATTTGAAGCTCACTCCGGGAATGTACGCGGATGTGACCTTTAATCTGGAGCAGAAAAACGACGCACTCATCATTCCCGCAAGCGCCATCATCCAGGGCGATCAACCTTCGGTGATGCTGGTCGATAGCAACAATCGAGTCCAAAGACGGCCGATTGTGCTGGGGATCAGCGGTGGAAACTCTCAGGAAGTTACGTCCGGGCTGCAGCCGGGCGACAGGATCATCATCGGTGGTCAGTCAGAGTTGCAGCCCGGCCAGCGAGTCTCGCCGCAGCCTGCAAAAAGCGACCTCGAAAACTATCAGCCAACGAACCAGAAGGGCGGCCAATAACCATGTCCTTCTTTGCGATTCGTTACCCATTTTTTATTCTCATGGCCTGCATGATTGTCGTCGTAGTCGGCGTAGCGGCAATCACGAGCATGCCCGTCGATCTCTTTCCTCCCGTGAATATTCCCGTCGTTGTGGTGGCCACCTTTTACGCGGGTATGCCGCCTCAGCAGATTGAATCGGACATTACAGACAGCGATGAGCGCTTTTTTACGCTCGGCAGCAATATCGACCACATTGAATCGCGCTCGTTGTCGGGCGTCAGCCTCATCAAAGTTTACTTTCAGCCAGGCACCGATCCAACAGCGGCTGTCAGCGGAATTTCGAACCTGGCAATGGCAAATCTGCGCCGACTGCCTCCGGGCACTCTGCCACCAGTTGTACTTAGCTTCGACGCAGCAAATCTTCCAGTGTGCCTGATTACGCTGAAGGGCGCTGGGATGAATCAGACGGAATTGAAAGACGTAGCCCAGTTCAGCGTTCGAAATCAGGTGGCCAACGTTCCAGGCGCCTCAGTCCCTCAGCCCTATGGTGGCACGTACCGCCAAATCATGATTTACGTCGATCCCTTGAAGCTGCAAGCTTCGGAACTGGGCATCATGGATGTTGTCCGCGCGGTAAATGACTCGAACCTTATCCTGCCCGCTGGCGACGTCCGTATTGGCCCGAAGGACTACAACATCTACGCTAATAGCCAGGTGCCGACGCCCGACGCCGTAAACAGCATCCCACTCAAGACGGTCGGAAACGCTTCCGTTCTCGTGGGCGACGTTGGACATGCAGTTGATGGCGGCCAACTCCAGACGAACATCGTGCGCGTCGATGGACAGCACTCCGTCTACATTCCGGTCCTCAAGCAGGGTGGCGATTCAAACACCATTACAATCGTCAACGGCATTCGCAAAGCCACGGCTCATCTCCTTGATATCCCGCAACAGCTTAAGACCGCCGTGGTGTTCGATCAATCTGTCTTCGTTAAAACCGCCATCAAAAACGTCATCAGCGAGGGTGCAATTGGCCTTTGCCTGACCGGCATCATGATCCTTCTGTTTCTCGGCAACGTGCGTGCCACGATTGCGGTCCTGCTATCGATCCCGATCTCGTGCATCGCAACATTCCTGATCCTGAAGACACTTGGTAATTCGATTAACACGATGGTGCTCGGTGGCATGGCGCTCGTGTTATCCCGCCTCATCGACAATTCGGTTGTGGTACTCGAAAACATCTTCCGCCACTTCGAGATGGGTTCGGATCCGGTCAAAGCCTCGCAGGAAGGCGGCAAAGAGGTTCAACTCGCTGTATTGGCGGCTACCTTCAGCACTGCCATTGTCTTCTTTCCCGTAGTTCTGCTAACAGGTGTAAGCAAGTATCTGTTTACGGCGCTGGCGCTCGCAGTCGTCGTTGCGCTCTTCTGCTCTTATGTAGTCGCGATGACCGTCGTGCCGCTGTTTTGCTCTCGTTTCATCAGGCACACCAAACACGATCATGCGCATGAGTCCGCAGAGGAGGATGACAGGGTTCCCGAGCATATGAGCGCTGGTCACGGACAAACGAACATCTTCGCCAAGACCGTTTATCACTTCAACCAGGGCTTCGGCTGGCTGCAAGAGCATTACGACCGTTCGATCCACTATTGTCTGGGCAGGCCTGCAGTGGTCATAATCGTCTTTTCCATCTTTGTCGTGCTCAGTTTTGCGCTGGCTCCATTCCTCGGCCGCGCATATTTTCCTCGCACCGATCCCGGCCAATTCGTTATTAGCGTCAAGGCGCCAACCGGTACTCGCCTTGAGCTCACCGACCAATACATCGCTCGCGTCGAGCAGGATGTGCGTGATGTTGTAGCTCCTAAAGACCTCAACATGATCGTTTCGAATATCGGAGTCACGCCCGACCTTTCGGCGATCTATACTCCTAACTCCGGAATGCATACCGGGTTTGTCCAGGTAAGCCTGAATCCAGATCACAGCCTCAGCAGCTTTGCGTATATGCGGCGCGTGCGAACCAAGCTCGCTGGGGATCTTCCATCCATCCAAACCTACTTTCAGTCCGGAGGCCTGGTCGATTCGATCGTCAATCAGGGTCTGCCCGCACCCTTTGACATTCAAGTCAGCAGCAACGACATGGACGGGGGATACGCCGTTGCCCAGCAACTTGCCCAGAAAATGCGAGCGCTCCGCGGCGTAAGCGATGTTCTAATTCCCCAAGACATTGACTATCCCGGCCTTGCTCTCAACATCGACCGCCAGCAGGCAAGCCTGGAAGGCCTCACCCCGAAAACCATCGTCGACAGTGTCATCACGGCCATGACGTCTAACGGGATGGTGGATCCAAGTTATTGGATCGACCCAAAAACGGGCAACAACTACATGCTCACCGTCCAGTACCCGGAAACACAGGTACAAACGCTGAATGACTTCAAACAAATCCCGCTGCGATCAGCCGATGGCAAGACTACGACTCCACTTGAAACGGTGGCGTCAATCAAATCAATCAACACGCCAACCGAAGTCGATCACTATCAGCTTCGGCGGGTCTTCGATGTCTACGTCATGCCGAAAGCGGAGGACCTTTCCACGATCAGCAAGGATGTAAACAGCATCGTCGCAGGGATGCATCCGCCCCACGGAACGGTTCTGACGGTGCGAGGAACCGTCAACAACATGAACGACTCCTTCAAGTCCTTTGCGATCGGTCTCATCATGTCGATCGTGCTCGTTTTCCTCATCCTTATGGCGCAGTTCGCGTCCTTTGTCGATCCTTTCATCATTTTGCTCGCCATCCCTCCAGGCATCTCTGGCGTGATCCTCTTCCTTCTTGTCACTGGTACCACCATAAACATCATGAGCCTCATGGGAGTGCTGATGATGACAGGCATCGTCGTATCGGACAGTATTCTGATCGTCGAGTTCACAGGCCATCTCCGCGAGCAGGGCCTCAAGCTCGAAGAGGCGATCATCACGGCCTGCAAGGTACGGTTGCGACCGATCCTGATGACCACGCTTGCCACTGTGCTCGGGCTCATCCCCATGGCGCTGGCGCTGGAGGCAGGCAGCGAACAATATGCGCCGCTTGCCCGGGCTATCCTCGGCGGCCTCACCGTCTCCGGCATAGTGACCGTCTTCCTCGTCCCCAGCGCCTACCTCCTCATCCATCGCCGGATCGAGGCTCGCAAAGAGCACGCAGGCAAGCCATCTTTTGGAGACACAGCGCAGCCCGGTGAGGTGATCGCGTGAGAAACTGGCCGCTCAGTCTACTGCTCATTGCTCCACTGTCTGCTTTGGCCCAAAGCAGCACCCAGGCCAACGTCGCGGAACTCCCCACGGCTCCACAGCCTTCATCGGCCTCGTTGATGCTTGCGGCTGCAGGGGCGATTCCTGGGGCATTTCGGTCCCAAGCCGCGCCTTCAAATCAACGGCAGCCTCTCATCGATCCCGCAACCGCCGCAATCTCCATCACGCGCACTGATGCAGAGCGCCTCGCTCTCAAGAACAATCCACGTATCACCGCAAGTCATCTTCTCGCTCTTGCCGCCGGGCAAGTCACGCGCGAGACCCGCTCGGCTGAACTGCCTCAAGTCTCCGCTGCCATCACCGCAGAAAAAGCGGAAGACGGCAGCCGCATCGGCGCTGAAGGCCTCACAGATTCGCGTCTTTACACGCACGCGGGAACCGGCGGTTCGCTCTCGCAGCTTATCACCGACTTTGGTCGCACGCGCGATCTCGTCGCGACCAGCAAACTGCAGCAGAAAGCTCAGGATCAGACCGCACTCGCTACCGAGCAGGATGTCTTGTTAGCAACGGATCAGGCATTCTACCGCCTGCTGAATGCGCAGTCTCTACTGAACGTAGCGAAGGCAACGGTCGCGGCGCGAGGCGACGTACAGAACCTCACATCCGCACTGACCAAGAGTGCACTCAAGAGCGATCTCGATCTCAACATTGCCTCCGCCGACCTTTCCCAAGCGCAACTCCTGGAATTAGACGCCGAGAATGGGCTCGCCTCCGCCAGCGCCGCTCTTGCAGCGGTCCTTGCCGCGCCGGCAGACACGGTCTATCTAGCAGTTGAAGACTCTGACGATACCCCGCCGCCGCCTCCCGATAGCTCTGTGACCATCAACGCAATCGCTCAAGCCCAGCGCCCCGACCTGCAGGCTCTTCGCTCCACCGCCGCGGCTGACCAGAAGTTTGCAGCCGCGCAACAACTCCAACATCTCCCGACGATTTCCGCATTGGCGACTGGAGGCATCACCCCGGTCGCTCCGGATGGAATCTTCGTCCCGAACTGGTATGCGGCGGCTGGAGTGAACCTGAGCCTACCGCTTTTCACTGGATTCCGCATCGATGCCCAGGCGAAGGAGGCCCGCCTTCGCCAGGAAGCTGCTGAAAAACAAGCGCAGGATCTTTCTGACAACATCGCTCGGGACGTGCGCGTCGCACTCTTGAACGCACAAACTGCCTTTCGGCGCATTGCCGTTGCGGATCAGTTTCGGAAACAAACCGCTCAGGCGCTCGCACTCGCGCAAACCAGATATAAGCTAGGACTCAGTTCCATCGTCGAACTCAGCCAGGCACAACTGCAAAGCACTCAGGCGGCTGTCGCGGCGGTCAATGCGCGATACGATTACCTTCTGTCCCTCCGTTCGCTGGATTACGCGCGCGGCCAGCTGGCGCCCTAAAACAAGTCGGCTTTTAGGGTGCGACTGGAGAGAAGGCAACACCGGGCAACAGTAGGGACTCGTTAATTCGCGGTAATCAAGATAATGTGAATGATCTTGCGGATCCCGTTCATCCGCGATACGAAATGCACTCGTTGACAGGATCTACATGCCGACGCCCGTTTCAAAGAACGCCGGACAAATCCCCACCTCGCTGGCAAGTCCCGGAGCCGCGCGGTTCTGGCTTGCTGTCTGTTTGATCGGCGCGAGTACTGGTTTGGCAGCTGCGGCGCTGACTCGTTTGCTTGAAGTCGTTCAGCGCGCGGCGTGGAATGGATCCGGCACAAACATAGTCGAGACTGCACGCCAAGCAAGCACGTTGAGACACATCGCCGTTCTGCTAGCTGCCGGTATTCTGACCGGCGTCGGGCAGGCTCTCCTCAAACACGTTTCGAGTGGCAACGGAATTGATACGACCGAGGCGATCTGGTTTTACGCGGGACGCATGCCGGCGCTTAGGACTCTTGGCAGCGCCTTGTTGTCAATCTTTGCCGTGGGTATGGGGGCATCGATGGGCCGTGAAGGTGCGCCGAAACAGGCTGGAGCAGTCTTCGCCAATCTCTTCGCGGACGCCGAGACTCTTTCCGATGAGCAACGGCGGCTGCTTGTCGCTTGTGGCGCTGGTGCCGGCATGGCAGCGGCCTATGGCGTTCCACTCGGTGGTGCACTATTTGCGCTGGAAGTGATGCGCGGGAAACTGGCCTTGCGCTTTGTTTTGCCAGCGCTCTTTGCCTCGCTGATTGCGACTGGAGTTTCCTGGGTCGCGCTGCCCGACGCACCAACCTATATCATTCCATCGTTCTCGCTTTCGGTTTCAGTGATCCTGTGGGTGATCGTCGCCGCTCCCATCTTTGCTTTCGCGGCCATCCTCTATGTGCGGCTCGTTCGCTGGGCCGACAAGCACAAACCCCGCGGGTGGCAACGATTCATAGCCCCCGCGGTCGCCCTCGGGCTCGTAGGATTGGTCTCGGTGCGGTTTCCGGAGATACTCGGCAATGGCAAGGACCTATCCCAGTTGCTTTTCACGGATCAAGTCGGTGTGCGACTGGTGGTGGCCCTTCTGTTCTTGAAGCCGCTTGCCACCATGATTTGCATGCGTAGCGGTGTGCCTGGGGGCCTGTTTACGCCTTCACTCACATTCGGCGCTCTGCTCGGCGCTGCATTGGGCTACGCCTGGAGCGCACTCTGGCCAGGCACGCCCCTTGGATTCTTTGCGCTGCTCGGCGCGGGCGCGATTCTGGCCGCCACTACCCAAGGTCCTATATCAGCCGTTGTACTGATCATGGAGCTTACTGGCAGGGACCGATCATTCATTTTGCCGCTGATTTTGATCGCCGGAATCTCGACGTTGATCTCCCGCTCAATTGAGCAGCGTTCCATATATGACGCACGCCTAAGCGACGAGCAGGTGGCACTGAGACAAAAAATGCGTGAAGAAGAACCAAACCCGATTGGCGTATCGCAATAGGCGTTCTTCAAAATTACTGCGAATGTAAAGCGGGTGCGCTTTGGTGCGAATCCTATATCTGAAAACTGATTCATCCTTAAGATGGGGTGTGGCGACGTCTGATTTGGGAGCGAAGGCGCGGCTGATGACGAACGATCTGGGAACGATCGACCATCAGCGGAAAAGATATGACTTGGTTGTGTGCGCATGCGTAGAATAAGTGACCAAGAAACAGGATCTCTTTTAGCGGAGACTGCAATGCTATTACGTCATGTGTCCCGGGCGCTTCTCGTTGGGATTCTACTGTCGTCTTTTGTCTCCGGATCGGTGGCTCAGCAGAGATACTCAGATCGAGAGGCTCTTCTCAACCTGAAGCTCTCGAATCAGCCAGGAGAAATCCCCGCCTACTATAGTGCCTGCTGCAAAAGCCGGGCATTGGAGGTGCAAGCCGCTCTCGAAGACGGTCTCCACTTTTACAATGAGAAACTTGGTATCCATCTGGATCTCGTTGTGGCCGTACTCGACAAGAAGGACTGGAATCGCATTCTGGATCAGCGGCCAGACCATATTGTCCCTCCTTACGGAATGACCTACGTCCCCTTTGACGTTGCGTTCATACCTGCCGATGACGATGGGGTAATCACGCAAGGCCTGTTGGCTGAAAAGACCCATGAAACGGCAGAAACACGCCGATTGCTCGAATCGGTGCATCTTGGTTTTGACGAGGCTGCTCGCAGATTCATCATGCATCCGATTCTGCATGAGTTGGGCCACAGGCTTGTTATCCAGTACGGTATCGCTCCTCCCATGCAGAATGGCTCTTGGTGGGTTGATGAAATGCTCGCCAGCTACTTTGCCTACGCCTACGAAAAATCCAGGCGACCGGAAACTGCAACCATTGTGGAGGCAATGACCAATCTCTCGTCGGAAAATTTGAAGTACACGTCACTCGACGATTTTCCGAAGACAGTTCCGCTCCTAATGGCTGGGGACTCCTCCAATATGACCTGGTATCAGCGTCAATTTGAGGCGCGCCTCGCTTCTGTGTACGAGAAGGAAGGTCTCGATTTTCTGCCCAGGGTGAAAGCGATGTTTCCTGCTGGATCGAAAGACGACCTGAGCCCTGCCGAGGTGCTTGCAAAACTGGAACTCGTCTGCCCGGGATTTCAAGCCTGGGCAGTCCAGATGACAAACGTAAAGGCGGCCGGCAAGACGGGTGGTCAGTGAGCGCGAGGTGAGGTTGGCCAGCCGATCTTGAATCTAAAACTGGGAAACATATACAGGGACGCTTCACTTTCTCGATATATAACGGAGGTTCACAATGTCTTCGGTAGCTGATAACGGAATTGTTCATCTTGCTGCTTCTCGTTCCGTCGACGAAGTGCTGGAGCACCTTCTTTCCATTCTCCATACGAAGGGCATAACCGTCTTCGCGGTTGTCGATCATAGCGGTGAAGCTGCGAAGGTTGGCCTTGAGATGCCTGCGACGAAGCTAGTAATCTTCGGGGATCCAAAGGCAGGTACTCCGCTAATGATTGCCGCGCCGGACAGTGCCCTCGATCTGCCCCTGAAGATTCTGATTGCAGAAGAACCGAGTGGCAGTACACGGGTCAGCTATAACAGTCTTGCTTATCTACTGGCACGCTACCGACTAACCCCTGAGATTGCGACTAATATCGCGGCAATTGAGCAGATTGCGGCAGCGCTCGCGGGCGCAATCCAGTCATAGGCCGTGAGGTCTGCGCCTTATACCGGAGCACAACTTCTGAAGAGGACTCCTTCATTTGTGAAGTTCACTAAAGGTGAATCCATCCGGCCTTGATCATAGAAAGCGATCCCACGGCGACGATGAGCCAGAGGAGAGCACCCTGAAGAAACGGGCGAATGCCCACTTCATGGAGCGTCTTCATAGACAACCCAGTTCCAATCAGATACAGCGTGACAGTTAGGCCGATGACGCCCAGATGCTTGAGCACAGGATACGCGGGCTGGAAAGCGGGAACGTAAGTATTCGCGACCGCTGCAAGACAGAAGAAGAAAATGAACCACGGCCATTGAATGCGCGCCTTGCTCTTATTTGCCAATGCGGTTCCAACTGAAAGCGGCACGATCCATAGAGCGCGGGCCAGCTTGACGGTGGTGCCAACGGCCAGTGCCACCGCTCCATACTTTGCCGTCGCACCAACAACCGAACTTATATCGTGAATCGCCAGCGCCGACCACAGGCCGAACTGCGTCTGCGTCATGTGCAATCCGGCCCCTATTACGGGGAAGGTGAGCAAGGCGACCGAGTTTAGAACAAAAACTGTTCCCAGCGAAACAGCGATTTCCTCCTGGCTCGCATTGGTGATTGGGGCTATTGCAGCAATAGCGCTGCCGCCACAGATCGCAGTTCCCGCCGAGATTAGATACGAGATTCGTTTCCCCACGCGCAGCAGCCTTCCCAGTCCCCAGCCCAATAGCAAGGCTATGCTGATGCTTCCTGCGGTATAGAGGAGGCCAGAGCGGCCAGCTTGCATAACCTGCTGCAAATCCATACCGAACCCAAGGCCCACGACAGAGGCCTGCAGCAGCAGTTTCGACAACTGCTTGGCTTCAAGATGAAACGGATGAACGAAACTGAATCCGTAGACAAGACCGCCGGTCAACGCAATGGGGGGCGAAACAAGGCCGCTGGCGGCAATAATCAGACCGATAAAGAACAGATTCTTGGACATACATCCAGTGTTCCGGAAGAACGCGTCGCCGTCCAAGCAGAAGTAATCATGCCCTATTTGCGAATCTTATTGGTTCGCGCAAACCATCAACAGTGGGGCAGCGAGCTCTCAACGTCCCTAAGCAGGAACTGGTAAACCAGCCGGCTAGGGCAGTTCTGCCGGAGCAAGGCTCTGAATGAAACTTGTACGCTGCGCCACAATGCCGGCCGCCGGGAGGTCCTCAATGAATTCAGGTCCGGCAAAGCGCCGATAGAGACTCGCCCGTCCTGCCGCCGCCACTTGCACAAACTCAACGGCCAGCAGCTTGTCGGGAATGCGTGCTCCAAACCAGTGCGGGTCGTCGCGCTGCGTCCATGTAACCAGCGCAAGCACCGCTTCAGCAGAATACGCCGGAGACTGCGATTGGCTGATTGAAGTGCCGCGAGCATGCACGGCCTGCATGGCTGCTTCGTTGCCGTAGAGCGTCGCCGTTGTGTGGCTCTTTGGGTCAACATACATGGTGATCGCGCCCCAACTGAGCGGCTGAAACGGAAGACTCGTAGGCAATGCGGCAGCCCGATTATTGACAACCTCATCGTGGCTGGAAACTGCTGATGTAACCGGCAACGTGTAGACGTAGTCGTTGCCGCGCACGGGCTGGTGGCAGCCTGTGCATTCATTCACGAAATGCTCATCGTTGCCGTAGGGTTTCAGCTCCAGACCCCGCCACCTGCCCCAGCCCCATCCTTCCGTGTCCTTATAACGCTTGGCATCTTTCTCCATGAATTCAACCTGCCAGAACTTTCCTGGGTGCAACAGTCCATCGGGCCCGGGCTCCTGGAGCCACGCAACTTTGGCAAAGCGAGTTCCGTCCGGCCAAGGCGAGATGTTTCCCGAAATCCCTGCCTTCACTGCCACGTCATTTCCGAGGACGAATCGGAAAGTATTGTTGTCGCCGCGGTCGGTCGTACTGATCGGCTTCCAGCTCTCAAAGTTTCGATCGAATGGAAATCCGTTAAACTCCGGCTGCACCGCCGCCAAAGCGATGGGTTCATGAGTCTCAGCGGGAACTGCCCCTGGCGCATTGCCAGACTGGTTTGGGGCGGGACCCCACGGAGCCAGATACGCCTTCAAGGCTGCCAACTCCTCTGGCGTCACCTTTGCTTCGGGATGCAGCGTAACAAACTGCGGCAGTGGCATTGCGCCGAGCTGGATCATGTTCACTGCCTCGTAGAGCGTCGCCTTCTGTATGGCAGCGGGCTTGGCGCCCAGTGTCGAAAAGTTGAGGTGCTCGCGCGCTGTAAGAATGTCGCACCGCACCAACCAATAGCCGGGGACGATCTGGTCGAACCACGCCAGCCGCCGCTGATCCGAGTGGCAGCTGTAGCAATCCTTTTCGAGAATGTGCCGAACCTCAGGCGGGGCCTGCAACTCGGCGGTCGCTGGCTGTGTTGGAATACTTGGCCGAAATATCTGTAATGCCCCAAATACAACCACTCCTGCAACGACTACTTTGCCAACCATGCTGATTCTCGACATGGTAAGAGTATTCCTGAATCAGGCAATCGCGTCCAAGCAGAATTGTTCATACCTCATTTGCAATTCTTATGGCTACCGGCGGTTAGGTTCGCCTGGACTTGGCTGAGATCCTCTGCAGGCCTGCACGTGCTGTGACGAATCTCTGAAATTCAATAGCCAAACCCTGCGGCTCGGGACCGGATGCATGCGCGACAAGGAACTCCCGCTTGATACTCAACCCTTCCACCTCAACAATCTTGAACGTGTTGCCGAGCCTCAAGTCCTTCGCAATCGCCCAGCGCGAGACGAATCCAACGCCCAAGCCCGCTTCGACAGCGGATTTGATGGCTTCGGTCGAATCAAGCTCCATCACAATATGCATCGAATTCCGCTTGACGCCCTGCCGTTCCAACGCTAATTCGATGACATGTCGCGTCCCTGATCCGCGCTCCCGCATCAGCAGTGGAATTGATGCAATTTCTGAACAAGAAACCGAGGAGCGTTCAGCCCACTCATGAGCGGTGGACGCGATAAGCACGAGCTCATCCTCAAGGAATGGTTCTGTCTTGACATCCCGGCTGCGAGTGGGACCTTCGATGAAGCCCAATGCGATCTTCTGCTTCTCCACAGCCTCCACAATATGTTCTGTGTTGCCGCTGACCAGGGTGGGATGAACCCGGGGATGCTCCCGACAAAACTCCCCCAGGAGCCGTGGCAACACATACTGTGCAATGGTGGTGGAGGCGCCAAGAGCAAGTTCTCCGGAATGTTCACCGCTTAATGCCGCAATGGCATGCTCCGTCTGAGCGAGCAGCGTCTTAACCTGTTCGCAATAGTCAAGGAGAACTTTGCCTGCAGCCGTAAGCGTGATGTGGGATCCAGTACGATCAAAGAGCTGAACGCCAACGTCCTCTTCCAATGCCTTGATCTGGAGACTCACTGCGGGCTGCGTCAGGTAAAGCTCTTCGGCTGCTTTGCGAAAACTGAGTTGTTCCGCGACTGCGCGGAAGGCTACGAGACGGAAGTTTTCGAGAGTCGCCATTCATTGATTAGAACACCGGCACTTGGCGACAGTAGCATAGGAGCTCCGCTCTGATCGTTGCGGAAGTGCCGGCTCGCGAACTTCGACGCGACGGCCACATGGGTTGCTGAAAAAGTGTTGACAGCGGCTCTCAGCCGTTGGACTCAAGGACGAAAACCTATGGCCCTGATCCGCGCTCCGCTCAAGCTGCGGTATTCGCAGATTGGACAGGGACTGGCGCCCCTTGGAGCGAGATAAAGCGCTCAGGCGCGCAGCAAGCTCGGCTGAGCCGAGCCAGATCGTACTTCATCTCTTCGTCAGATTTGAAGGATTCAAGTACGGCATTGAGGATGGAGGCAGTTGAGGCGTCTGCCGAGTGATCGATCCGATAGTGCATCCACTTTCCTTCTCTTCGTGCCGACACCACCCCCGCCTTGCGAAGATAGGCTAAATGCCTGGAAATCTTCGGCTGCCCTTGCCGCAGTATTTCAACCAGGTAGCAGACGCTACTTCACGTCCAGCAATCAAATTCAGCAGACGTAGCCGTGTTCGGTCTGCAAGGGCCGCAAACAGGGGAACGAGATCGGTCGACTTTGCCCGGGAACTCATACATTCATAATATGCGTGTTGACAAATATGTCCAGCGTTCTATATATTCGCTTTAACGCATACGATAGAGGGCCACATGAACACAGCCATCGAAGTTCAGCAGCAGGTCAAAGAGAAGTACGGCAGCGCCGCGCGAGCTGTCTCCGAATCCGGCAGCGTTCAGGCTTGCTGCGACCCGGCGCTTCGCTGTTGCGATCCCATCACCATGAACCTCTACAGCGCCGATGAAAAGGGTCTCATTCCGGAGAAGGCAGTGCTAGCCTCCCTTGGCTGCGGCAACCCCACCGCGTTGATCGAGCTCAAACCAGGCGAAGTCGTGCTTGATCTCGGTTCCGGCGGTGGGATCGATGTGCTTCTTTCCGCGCGGCGCGTTGGCCCCACCGGGAAAGCCTACGGCCTCGACATGACCGACGATATGCTGGCCCTCGCCCGCGAGAACCAGCGCCAGGCCGGCGTGACCAATGTCGAATTCCTCAAGGGCGAAATCGAGAACATCCCCCTCCCCGATAACTCTGTCGATGTCATCATTTCCAACTGCGTCATCAACCTCTCGGCGGACAAGGAACGTGTTCTCCGCGAAGCTTTCCGTGTGCTCAAGCCCGGGGGCCGTTTCGCTGTCTCCGATGTCGTTGTGCGCGGCGCGGTGCCAAACGTCGTTCGCCAAAGCATGATGCTCTGGGTTGCTTGCATCGCCGGCGCCCTTGACGAGCAGGACTACCAATCCAAACTCTTCGTCGCTGGTTTCGCCGACGTCTCCTTCGAACCCACACGCGTCTACGACGTGGAAGACGCGCGCCAATTCCTCAGCGCGTCCGGCATTGACGTTGACGCCATCGCCGGCCAGGTCCAGGGCAAGTTCCTCAGCACCTTCATTCGCGCTACTAAGCCCCGGACCCCCTGCTGCCAACCCGGCTGCTGCGCACCCACCGCAGTTACGCTGAAGGCCTGATTGCAAATGTCCACTCACTACAAAGTTCTTTTCCTCTGCACCGGCAACTCGGCGCGCTCCATCATGGCCGAGGCGATCCTGAATCACAGGAGCAAGGGCAACTTCAAGGCTTATAGCGCCGGAAGCCATCCCTCGGGCACACCCCGCCTTGAAGCGCTCGCTCAACTTCAGTCCGCGGGCATAAACGTGGAGGGCCTGCGCAGTAAGTCCTGGGACGAATTCGCTGCCCCCGGCGCGCCTCATCTCGACTTCGTCTTCACGGTTTGCGACAACGCCGCGAATGAAGTCTGCCCCTACTGGCCCGGCCAACCCATGACGGCCCATTGGGGCATTCCGGATCCGGCCGCGGTAAAAGGTACACCGGAGGAAATCGCCCGCCCATTCCGCGATGCTTTCGTTGTCCTCGATCGTCGCATCGGACTCTTCCTTTCGCTCCCGTTGGCCACGCTCCAGCAGCTCGCTATCCAGGATGAGATCAGAAAAATCGGCAAAGCATGAAGCCCACTCTCATGCAGCGTCTTGCTGCCGAGTTCATTGGAACCCTTTTGCTCCTAGCCGCCGTGGTCGGATCAGGAATCATGGCCGAGCGCCTGGCAGGCGGGAATGTCGCACTGGCGCTGCTTGCTAACACCATCGCTACAGGAGCCGCGCTCGTTGCGCTCATCCTCGCATTCGGTTCCATCTCGGGGGCACACTTCAATCCGGCCGTCACGCTGGCGGACGCGTACGTCGGCGGAATTTCTTGGCGATATGTCCCTGCCTACCTGTTTGCGCAGGTCGCAGGGGCCTGCTCCGGCGTGGCCGCCGCTCACCTAATGTTTGGCCTTACATTATTCTCGAGTTCGACACACGCCAGGAGTGGAGCAGCTCAGGTGTTCAGCGAGTTTATCGCAACTTTCGGATTAATGGCCGTGATTTGGGGTTGCGCACGCTCGCAGCCTAATGCAGTCCCATATGCCGTCGGTACTTACATCACCGCCGCCTACTGGTTCACTGCATCCACATCATTCGCCAATCCGGCCGTCACGCTGGCCCGCTCTCTGAGCAATACGTTCGCCGGCATTCGCCCAGCCGACATCCTCTGTTTCATCGCAGCGCAGCTTGTTGGAGCATTTGCCGCAACTGTTCTGTTCCAATGGCTCATGCCCGCACTCATTAAGGAGCAAGCTGTCGTTCTGTAATTCCTCAGGCAATCGCGTGTCCGCAAACAAGTTGACGTAAACATTCCTTGGCTCATATCGAGCCGCGCCGCCCTCGCCAACTCCTTCTTTCAGCCAGGTTGATGAAATTCCCGCTCGATCTACCAAATGCAGGTCTGTTCACAGACGAAGACGACGTCTATACTGACCAGCGAGGATCAAAGTGAATGATTCAAGGTCTGGTTCCAACCCCCAGGCAAGAACGGCTATGCCCCGCGCCTAAGGGTCCGCTGCGCATCGGGCTGCCTGTGATCGCGCTCCTCGCCCTCACCTGCTGTCATGCCTCGTCCCAGTCTCTGGTGATCCAGTACGTAACCGTGATCGACGCCACCGGACACGCCGCGCAACCTGACAGAACTGTGGTCGTCAATCAGCATCGCATAGTTGCAATTGTCCCATCGAGGAAAGCACATATCCCGAAAGACGCACGAATCATCAACGGCGCCGGCAAGTTCCTCATCCCCGGATTGTGGGATATGCATGTGCATGGCGCATCAGACGATCGCGCTCCCTGGAGCCATCTTCTTTTTCTCGCCAACGGAGTAGTAGGCGTTCGCGATATGGCAGGCCCACAAGATGCCCACGCGTGGCGCGCCGGGCAGGCTTCGGGTCCATCGCCGACCATTTATCTTGGAAGTCCCATCATCGATGGTCCAAATCCGGTTTGGCCTGATTCCATTGTCATTACGGATGAAGCGCAAGGGCGACAAGGAGTGGATCAGCAGCAACAGCGCGGCGCGGACTTCATCAAAGTCTACAGCCGGTTGCCTCGTAACGTTTACTTCGCGATCGCCGACGAGGCTATCAAACGCGGCATTCCGTTTGAAGGACATGTGCCGGAGCTGGTAACTGCAGCAGAGGCATCCAACGCCGGCCAAAGAAGCATCGAGCATCTGACGCGCGTAGCAGACGCCTGCTCCAGGGACGAATCAGCAATCGATTCTGACCTGCAGAGGTTCACAGAGTTGTTCCGCAAGCCAGACGCAACCATGAGCCAAAAGGTGGATGCCGGGAGAAACATCATTCTCCTCAACATGCGCACCGTTGCATCCTTTGACGAAGCGACCGCCCAAACTCTATTTGCGTTGCTCGTGAAAAACGGGACCTGGCAATGTCCCACACTTACCTTGCTGCATGCGCAGATAGACGATCCGTTACCGGACTCGCCAGCTAGCCTGGACGCGCGTCGTTAGCCGATCCCCTGCCCTACCTATCCCCCGGCCCCTCAGAACTCCACTGAGGGGCCTTTTCTTGTGTCTGAAGGCGAGTTCCTGCGTTCAAAGCAGGAATGCACAGGTTAATAATTTATTGATAAATAACGTACAGTCCATTGAATAGATCAACAATTGTACAAAAAATGGCAATTAACGTATTCTTTTGGCGTTGGATGAATTCAAAACGTCAGGGGGAATCGACAATGGCTGTTTACCAGAGAATTAAAGGCGGAGTGTGGTGGTACAGGTTCATGTTCCAAGGAAATTTGATTGCCGTCAGTTCCAAGTGCAAGGGCAAAGACGGCAAGGAACTGGCGAAGCGAATGGAAGCCGATCACCGTTTGAAGCTGGGGGAAGGCAGAGGCGGGTTGAAGCCAATCGCAAAGCCGGTAACGTTTGGAGTTGCGGCGAAGGCGTTCCTTTTGGAAAAGAAACCGCATTGGGCAAAGAAGACAAGAGAAATTCACGACAACTCAATGAAGCATCATTTGGATGAGTTTTTCAGTGACGTTCTGTTGGGCGATATTTCTTCGGAGCTAATCAGCGCATACCAGACCAAACGGCAAGATGAAGGCGCATCGAATCGGAGCATAAATATCGAAGTGAGCCTGATTCGTATGGTCATGCGGAAGGCTAAAAAATGGGCTGATATTGAAGACGAAGTGAAGATGCTGCAAGAAGAGGAAAGCCCTGGACGCGAATTAAGCGACGAAGAATTGAACGCATTGCTTGCAGCTTGCAAAAAGAGTGCAAGCCGGGGCCTGTACACAGCGGTGTTGGTTTCGATCCATACCGCCGTCAGAAACGAGGAATTGCGTTTGCTCCGCTGGAATCAGGTAGACCTAGTTGAAGGAACAATTACTGTGGGCAAATCGAAAACGATAGGCGGCAAGGATCGCATCGTTCCCTTGAGTCAAACTGCATGGGACGTTCTCACGGAATGGAAGGAACAATTCTCGAATGCGTTGCCTACTCATGCAGTGTTCCCAAGGGAGAAATACGCGCTATTCGGCACCAAGGGGCAAACGGGTAAAGGCGGGGTTGTGAAGGCTTACGAGACGTTCCCTAATCAGCCGGTCAAGTCATTTGCAACGGCATGGCGTACAGCCAAAAAGAATGCGGATACAGCGTTGCGGGTTGCAAAGAAAATCTCAGTTGAGAACTGGAAGACGGCAAAAGAGAACACGCATATTGAATCGTTCCGCTGGCATGACTTGAGACATTCTGCGGTATCAAGACTGGCCGGAAGCGGGGTCAACGATGGAACCATTCAAGAAATTGCGGGTTGGATGAGTCCGAAGATGATCAAGAAGTATTCGCACGTTCGGGCGGCGGCAATGCGGAAAGCGGTTAGTGTGTTTGACAACGTTGGTCCGGCGCAATGAACATTGTCCATAACTCAATGGAGCAGTCAACTCAAAGAACGGGTATGAGGGAACAATGACTATCAGCGAGATTGGAACAATCTATGCTTGTACTGTCGCCACCACTACGTTGATTTGGAATATCCTGAGAGGAAGGCAGGACAGTCGCAATGCATTATTGTCTGCGGAAATTCAGAGCGTGCGCCTAACGGATAAGGGTCCGAGCACAATTTTGCATAGTCTCCGAAATTCCACGATACCGACACTTGAAGATGGCGAGAAACTTTTTAAAATTACTTGCACAAACACCGGTCGAAGGCGGTTGACATTAGATCGTTGGGGTTTGATCACGCCTTTCCAACGTACAGCGACCGCCATCGTTCCATTGCAAACGATTGAAGAAAGCGAATCATATTCTTTTGAAATTCGTGATTTCAACATCCTTCGAGGAAACGTCACTGGAATATGCGTATACGACACGCATGGTAAAACGTGGGTTCTGCCCGAAGGCCAATTCAAGAAGATGAAAGAATTGATGATTGAGTATCGTTTGTAAAACGCCCGATTCCTTCATCCTGCCCCTCAACGATGTGATTGAACAATCAACAATGCCAGCGAAAGTTCATTGAAGGCCATTCAAGGCCACTAAAATACCGCGTCGAATTTTCTCTAGTCAAAAGTTGTACAAATTGCAAATGGCACTGGCCTCAATTCCATCTAAGTTATTGATTTTATTGGTGGGCAGTGAGGGACTTGAACCCCCGACATCCTGCTTGTAAGGCAGGCGCTCTAACCAACTGAGCTAACCGCCCACGGATAGCGGCAGGGCGACGGGCACCCTTTTGAAATGATACCAGT
>Ga0182016_10002653_pt1 | contig 20848 bp, 14 predicted proteins | sample 712S2MmetaG_FD_120491 | JGI IMG/M metagenome (GOLD analysis project Ga0182016, IMG submission 120491) | Permafrost microbial communities from Stordalen Mire, Sweden - 712S2M metaG | ecosystem: Environmental > Terrestrial > Soil > Wetlands > Permafrost | place: Sweden: Stordalen | collected... | reverse complement strand
TTGACCTTTTCAACAAGCATGTCTCGAACGGTATTTTCCAGAGCCGTCTGAAGTTCTCTTGTGTTTGGAGTCGTACCAGTGGGCTTCACGTCTTGAGTGTCCTCCGGCTTGACGTCCTCAATCAGGACAAACTGCTTGTCTTCATCCTTTTGAACCAACTCCACATCGCCCTTCCGGTCGCTTAGCGTCTCCCCGATTCGAAACTGCAATTTGATCGTGTTCTTTACGTCGATTGTCCGTTGCGTGTAATTGTAGGGACGAATCACATCCTCGGTGACTTTCTCGGGTATCGAGTCTAACGCCGCCTGATCGTCGGACGCCGCCTTCTTGTCCACGCTGAGTTTGTCGGTTATCTCTTTTATCTGTTTCTTGTTGTTCTTCGTTGAAGCGGCTTGAAGGGCGGCATTGTCGGTTTCAATGTCTCTGAGCGCAGCGTCGTAGGCGCGTTTGGCCGCACTCCACTTCTCGTTCTGCACATCGTGCGTGCTCGCGCGATACTTCGATTCCTTGGATGCAACGGTCGGAGTCCCGCCGATTTCATGCTCGAGAATCTCTCCGTCCAATTGGAAATCAGGCTCGACGCTGCCGGTCTGTTCGTTGGCTCGAACCGCCTTGAACGTCGGAGATTCATCCAGACCGGCGACAATCGTATCCTCAAGCGTATCGATAAACCCTGAGCTATTGCGCGAGGAAGTTTGATCTCTAAAGCGGACTCGAAGCGAAATCTTCGAATGCATCTTGTGCGCTTCCGCGGCAGCGACTTTAGCGTCGTGTCCTACTTGATTGGACGGCACATAGGAAAGAGATTCATCCAGATAAGTCCAGCCTAACTCCGTGCCCGAACCGGAGGGCTTATCCAGATAGAGCTTTGCCCGCGCTACAAAGTAGTTGCTTAAATCCTCGGCGAGAATCGCCATCGTATCCTTGTAGGAGTCCTGCTGAGTTAGTTCATATACGCGCTGCAGATAGGTGTATGCCTGCTCAATTCCAATTTCGTCGGCAAGCCCAGCCAATGCACTGTGCGCTTTCTGAAGCTCCTTCGCCTCCTGTGTCGCACTCTGGATATAGTCCGGCTTGAGCCTCTCGATGTCGTCGGCAACCAGAGCCTTCTGCGAGGGAGGCAGGAAGTAGAGCTTCTCAAACGCATCGATCATGTTTTTCTGACTTTCAAGATCTTTGCTTTCGTCCAGCGCTTTTTGGGCTGCGGCCTTGTCCTGCGCAATTGCCTGTTGCTTTTGCGCCGCCTGAAGCGCGTCGCGTGTTTCAGCTGTGTCCTTCACCTTCGCGGCTTTATCGAAGTTCTTGATTGCGTTGTCCCAGTCCGCCGCGTCCGCAAACTGCTTGCCTGTCTGCAGAAAATATCCGTATGCCGCATCGATCACCGCTTGAATCCGCGGCACTTCCGGCGCAAACGAAAGCAACGGCTTCACCGCGGTCATGGCATTGTCCATCTGCTTCGCAACTACTGCCGACTCCGCCGCGCGCAGGGCATTTTCGAACGCATTGCCGGCAACTGTAACGTCCGCAACCAGCGCCTGTCCCGGCCGATAGTTTGGGTCAACACCCGTGACACCTTCGCTCAGTGCCTTTGCCGCTTGCAGGTGTGCATAGCCTTCGGTGTGCGTCTTCAGCGCCGTCTGATAGGCCTCCAATTCGGCCTTTCCCGTCGCTGTAAGCGTGCTCAGTTCCTTGAGGATGTTGGCCGCCAGGCTCGAGGCCGCCTCCAGCCCTGAGACAACCGCCAAAGCCTGCTCCGCCTGCGTCTTCGCGTTCTTCAGGCTGTTGTAATCCGGTGCACTGCCGCCAACCGCCCTGCGGTAGGTGTCCAGCGAAACCTGGCCTGCGGCCACATACAGCAGGGCCAGACTGTGCTTGGCATCGGCCAAGTGTGGCGATGCAGGGTTCTTTGCAAGGAAGTCGCGCCAGCCCGCAATGGATTGACCTCGCTGAGCAACAAGATACTCGGCAAGCTCCTCGTTGGGCGCGGCGAGAAACACTAGCTTCACGCCTTTTATAATCGGCGGAATCGCTGCTGCACCGCCGCCCAGCACGGTTCCGGTCGGCCTGGCTTCGTCCGCTAATTCAGAAAGCGAACGGTTTGCATTGTGGTCGAACTTCACATTATCCGGCACCACGCAAAGAGCCGTTGCCCCGGTTGCCCCATAGCGCAAAATTCCGTCCTTGCCCCGCTCCAGAACCATTCCGGCGGATAAAACCACCTTTTGCATCTTTCCATAGGTCGATTTATCCACCGCCGCCTGATATGGCGAGCAGTCGCGAAGTTCCACTTTGCCGTTGATCAAGACGTCGCTGAACTGGACGAACGCAGGGCCGGTAGGCCCGTCATAGATCTCGATAGCCGTCAAAGATGGGGGCTTGGCATAAGCACTTGACTCAGAAAAACCAAGGCAAACCATCACCAGAACGCTGGCCTTGAACATCGGTCCCAGCTGCGGCCGATGCGTCACAAGAATTGAATCCGCTTTCATCAAACCCTCAAGGATATCCGCAATAAAGTAAATCTGCGCTCACGCCTTCGTTCGACCGAATTCATGGGCTGGATTGTGAGCACGGGCTACAGAATCTTCGGCGCTGCCGATCAGCAGCCGAGCATTGACAATACAGATTTTACGGCGGTTCGCTATGTCTGTTAAGCTACCATTTCCCTAATAGCGGCGCAATTGTTTTGTCCGTATCCTTGCACCACTCGAAAAGATGCGGTCACGAGTGAAAATGGCCGAATTCGAGCAAACTCGACTTTCCACCGGGCAAACAACTTCGTTTGCTCAGGAGAGCCACGCTCCTGCCGAAGGCACCCTTTCTGTTCGCGTCTGGAAGAAGACCGAGTCGGCCGGGCCGCCGGCGCGTCCCGACGATCCCGCCCGCTGTCTCATTCTCGATCTCATTTCTGCATCGCAGGGCGTTGTTTCTCAGTCGGATCCTCAGTTCGTCTCGGCAAGTTTCCCAGGGGCGGCGCTGGCCGTTCTCGCCGCCCGCCGCCTGCAATGGGCCATGCAGGGTCTCGCTCAATCCGATCCGTCTTCGGATCTCGCGGCAGCAATCCTCGTCCACGAAGCCGACGATCTAGAGGACCCCGCTGCCCCCGAATCTGCACAAGCCGCTCTCGCCCAGGCCACACCGGGCCAGATCCTCGTATCAGCAAAAGCGGCTGAGGACCTCAAAGACGTCCCCAGCCTTCCGCTCCAAGCCGTTCCCGAGTCTGCTTTGTACGAGCTGGTTTGGCGCAGTTCCGTGGCTTTGCCCAACCGCTCGCTCGACGAAGAAGCGATCGAGGCGCTCATCAAGCAACATGGACTGGAGAGCGAAGTCCCGCCTGTGCGCCAGGAGCCCGCCAAGCCTGTGCCGCAACCGCGGCCAACTCGAGAGATAAAACCCGCCAGCAGAGAGACAAAATCCGTAGGCGCCTATCCGGCCCCTGCCGTTTGGGAAGAGCCTGAACCAGTGGCTCCGTCAGGCCCCGGAGGAATCAATCCTCGCCTGCTTTACGCGGGTGGAGGCGGTGTTTTGGTATTGATTGCCGTCGTGTGCTTCTTCATCTTCTCGCACGGCGCCAAACCTGACGTTTCCCAACCAGCCACTCCGGCAACGGCCGCTGAGCAAACCTCGACCGCTCACCAAGCCAGCCAGCCTGCCACTAAAACCCAAAAACAGAAACCCAATGCAACAGCCGCTCAGCCCGCGCCGTCCGCCAGCCAGCAGAAGCCCTCCGCTGAAAGTCCAAAAGACAGCGGGAGCAATGTCGCCGCGCAAGCCCCAGCCGAAACAACTCCAGCTCAGCAGCCGCAACCGAAAGAGCAACCAAAAGAGAAGAGCGCAGGGTGCACGCTCGACCAGGGCGATATTCCCAAGCTGCTCGGCCAGGCTGATAACAACCGCGCCGCCGGCCGGTACGAGGACGCCGTGCGCCAGTACAACCGTGTCCTCGCTTGCGGTGAAAACGCCCGCGCCCGCAACGGCCTCGAAATCACACGCCTGGCCATGCAGCATCAATAGCCGGCCCCGTCCAATTGTGAGCTTGAGTAACCCTGGCCCATGGGGATGGGTGGCGGAGCCAGGCTGCGCCCCGCAACGATATGTATCAGAGTGCCGACTTTGAATCCCTGGACGTGAGGTCAGCCCTCCAGTAGTCTGGGGTCGGAGAGCTATGGAAGCCACAAGCGACCTTCGAAAAACCGCCATTCCTTTCGAACAGGTTGGCCGGTTGATCGCGCGGCAGCCAACATTCGCGATCTACGATGCAGTGGGCGTGCCAAGCATTCCAGAGAAGATGGGCGCTCTGGGCACCGCGCGGGCCTTGTCGTTGTTTCTTGGAACCCATTATGAAAGCTATACAGCGGTAGCTCCGTACTTAGCCTGCCTGGACCATGAATTGCTTTCCTGGACCAAGAGCGAGCTTTGGTCGAGGCCATGGGGAGTTTTCGTCTTTTCGCGCGCGCCGTTCCACGAGTTATTTCACCATTTCCAGCATTTCCTGACTGCCCGCATGCCGGATGGCCAATCTACCTTCTTCCGCTTTCAAGATCCCAGGATTCTCGCCCCTTTTCTTCAGTCCACAGAGTCGAAAAGCTTCGGGTTTTGGAACAGCGTGAGGGCATTCGGCTGGGGCGAGAACGAGTCTGTCGCCATCGTGACGCTCTCCGAGGAGATCGCGCGCACGCAACCCAATCAGCAACCTTCTGGAGTGGCCTTTTCGACAGAACTGATCTGCTCATTGGGGAAAGTCCAGATGGGGAATTTCCTTGACCGATGCGGGAAGTACTTGGATGCCAGCGGCACTCCTCTGCCCCCCGATCGCGATGCCTTTTTCCATTCCATTCTTCGATATGCGAGCTCGGTTGGAATCAGGCTGGAGATCGATTTGCTTCGTTTCATGCAACTGATCCTCGGGTGGAAGGAAATGCGGTCAATCGCATTTGTCCGCGAGATTCTCAACTATCCCGGTGTCGCCGGCTCAGAAAAAGTGGATTTGCTCTGTGAGATGGCCGCATTTTCAGCGGCGGGAACGGCAATGCCGCAAAGTGCAGGTCTCGACGTGGAGGCCAACGCCAAGGCGATCAAGCGATTTCTGGGCGAACACCTGAATGACAGGCAGTTTCTTCAGGCGCATCCTGACGGAGCATTGACCATGGCTCCAGCTGATACGAGATGGCGGAAGGAGTGGCTGACAATCTATAACGAAGAGCTCGCCTGCCGTGCCAAGGTCACGCGAGTGCCGGTTGGCGCCGCCTCAATGTGAACCGGCCGCGTCTGATCAATTCATCTTCTGAATAAGGGGATTCCAAACACAAGAAACCACCCAACCAGTCCGGCCACGATCGGCGGCACCGCCCATGGCCAGTCACGCAGCGGCGGAGTGTAATAGATATAGCTGGTTTCGGGGTCCGTTGGGCTGTAACGGACTTTGACGGGCGTTCCCGGCCCGTACTCGCTGCAGAGAGCAAGGATGCTCCCCGGCGGTGCGTCGGCCATATGCCAGTTATCGGCCACAATCCTGGGAGCGAGGTTGGAAAGATGGGTACCTTCCACCGTTGTTCCATTCACGTTGAAGGTGAACCGGGCGTCGACAGTCCAGAAGGGGACCGAGGCCCTCGAGCCGACTCGCTCAGTATGACCCAGGAACGGCTCACAACTGACCATCTTCCCTTGTGTTTCCGGGAATCGCAGGAAACTGAGCTCCCGAACCAAATAGCGCAGAATCAGGATTGCGCCCAGCGCCGCGAAGGCCAGCAACACCCACCCGAAACCGATGCGGATCATGTCCTGCGCTCCCAACCTAGCGGACAATGGTCAACCCCTCCGCGAGCTTTGCAAGGTAGATGCGGAGCGGTCCTGAGCCTGGCGTATCTGGATTTGCGGTAAAAACAGGCTTGCCGTCCTTGCGATCAATCCTCAAAAGGCGCTGACTGCCCTCAACAACCATGGAATACTCTTCCGGAACAACTTGCCGCGGCGGAGATATAGTCCAGGAAGTGCACCATCCCGCCAGTTGCGCCTCTATCCGTTCCACCTTCGTTCCCAACGCCCGCGAGTTCTCGTCAATATGTACCCGAAACAGACGCACGAGTTCATTGGTGTTGTGGCTGTTCAACGATGCGATCACTGAGCCAATCACCATTGAGGCTCCCAGGAAGGTCGGCGGGTCCAAGGCGACCGGAAGCCCGTTCTCCCAGCGCCACGGACCGTAGTATGGATCGGAGGCAAACTTGGTCGACCATACAACCTGCATGGCCCCGGCGGGGAGCCTGGCCTTGTCCCTTTCCGCATACCTGGCCAGAGCTTCTGACTCTTCCGGTTGTCTCCCGTGCGGCCCGCGAAACAACAGGCATTTCAAATCGAGCGGGACTTTTGTTTGGGTTGGGTCGGAGAGCCCGGCTTGCAGCACGAGTTCGTTGGGTCCGAATGTCAGCCAGCCGTTGACTTTCTGCTGCGACATTTTGCTTTCCGCCTGGGTTCCGCGGGCAATTTCGATGTCGTTCAGCGTCAGGCGAACGTCCAGCCCCGAGTCCTGCAACTCAACGACATAGTGAATCTGCGGATTGGCAGCGGAAGGCGAGCTCATAAATCTCCACCCGGGGCAGCGGACTCTTTACTGGCGAAAGGATGGAACTCTCCATCCCATATCTCCGTTTCTTCGAAGAACGTGCACTCGGTTTTCTTGTCATAGAAGAAAAAGTGGAAGGTGCAATTTCCCTTTAGACCTCCAACCTTCAATCCCCCTTCGACCACCGGCTTGTACTCCTCAAGTTTTCCCGTGAACCCAAGGGTAATGCCGGTCGAAACCGCCACCTCGACGCTGATGACGGGATCGTCCTCGTCGCCGACGAACACCGATCCCAACACGGAAAAAATGACCGAGCTTTCCGATTTCAGGTCAAAGTGCCCCGCGCCTGAGTCCGGAGGGCCTAGTTGGCCGCCTTCCAACTGAATGCTTACCTCACCTTTGGCCTCGAAAAAGAAGCCTCCTCCCAAACCTAAATCGCTCACAGCCGCAGGAATTGCAAATGGGCCAAGCGGCACGCGGAAACCGAACCCGATCAAAGGGGCAAATCCGGCCGAGAGCTGCCAACTGTAGAACGCAACGTTCGACTTGTCGTCCTCTTTCCATTGCAGGTTTGCCTTGCCGGTACCTTTAAGGAACTCGAACTTCGGATGCTCGATTACCAGCTTGAGAACATCGGTGACTCCTTCGCGAATGGGGTCCAATGTTTCCTTGTAAAGGCTCAGGTCGATCGTTACTTCCTGGGAGTCGCTGGGATAGGCATCAATCTCAAAGGAATAGGATGGGCCACTGCATGAAGCAACGCTGACGTTGTAGACGTGTGGATCAGCATCGCCGAGCCAAACAGGGAGGGCCAGCACGCGGCCCGGCATAAGCTGGAAATCTCTGGCGTTGAAAGAAGTGTTTGTGCCTGTCTTCTCACTGTTCCAGTAGCCGCCAATCTCCCAGGTGGGGTGCTGGCCGCAGGTGCCAATAATGCTGGAACTGCATGTAATCGTGTCGCCTCCGCCAAGCGACCCCACAACCTGCAGCAACCCATTCTTCGGGACGCGTCCCTTATGCTGGCAGTGAATCTGGACAGAGCCCGCCGTAAGGCCGCAGACGATCTCCTTAACCACGTCCGGCGCGATTGCATTGTTGGCGCCATTCGCCGCCGGTCCTGCGTCCTGAACCGCCGCCGGTGACGAAGCCGGATCAGGGGATGCCGCGGCCTCCTGCGCCTTATAGAAAGAGGCAGGGGGTGCAATATTCGCGGCGGGTGCGGCCGGGACAGAGTACTTCGATGGGTTGTCAGAGGGGCAGGCTACGGCCGAGGTCTGGGCCATCGCCATGCCCATTCCGATTGCGGTTCCCGCGCCGCCCATCCCTACCTCGCCGATGATGACGGTAGGCTCTCCGAGCACGATCACTCCACCGTGCTCCGTCGGGTCGCCCAACCGGGCAGCCATGAGCCCGCCAATCAACACTGTCGGCGAACCCATCGCAATCATGTCCGGTGGCCCCACGCAGATTGCCTGGTCCGTAACCCGCGCAGCGGGCAGAAACCCAATGAGGACCGTCGGTTCACCGGGCGCAACAATCGGCCCGCCAACATGAGGCACAATCCCGTCAACCATCGGACACGTGTGCATATCGGTTAGTCTTGCCGCTGGTGGCATGAAGCGCTCTCCAGTTTTGCTACTCGCCTGCGGTGTTTCCGCCAATTGATCAGGGCTTCTAGTGGGAGTCGCGGTCCCTACGCCGGCCCGCCCTTGGTGCCATCGTCCGCCTTGTCCGGAGCGGTTGGGGTTTTGGGGCTGGGCGTCTGTCCGGGACTGCCGGATCCCGCTGCGCCGCCGCTGTTGATCAGCACCAGCGTGCCTGAGATGGAGACCCCCGACGGTCCAATGGTGACAAACCCACCGGGGCCTACCAGGCTTAACTGCATCCCGGCCTGGATCACGACGTTCATGCCCCCGTTGATGTAAACGGTCTGCCCGGCGTTCATGGAGTAGGCGCTGCCCACCTGGATGCTCTGGTTGGAGCCGACATTCAATGTGTGGTTTCCACCCACCTGCTCCGTCTGATTGCCGCCGATGCCAAGGTCCGCATCTCCACCGATCTTCTCGATGAGGTTGCCTTTGACTTCTCCGTTATAGTCTCCGCCGACCTGCTCCAACTGGTTTGCTGTCACGATCAGCGAATCCTTGCCACCGACGAACCGGCGATTATCGTTTTCCGTCCGATGGTCCATGTCCTTTTCGGCGTTGAGAAAAATCTGCTCGCTCCCCCTCTTGTCTTCAAAGCGCAACTCGTTTGCATTAGCCGCGCCGCCGCCCTTGCTGCTCCGCGTCAAGATTCCCGAGCGTGTGCTGTTTTCCGGAAGTGCGTATTTGGGCACGTTGACGCCGTTGTAAACCGAGCCAACCACGACCGGATTGTCCGGGTCGCCGTTTAGAAAATCGACAATCACCTCGTCGTTGAGGCGTGGCCAGAAGTACGTTCCCCAGCCGTTTCCAGCCCATTGCTGCGCGACTCTCACCCAGGTATTGTCCACCGTGTTCGGCCTCCGCAGCTTGTCCCACATGAACTGAACGTTGACCCGGCCCAGCTTGTCGATGTGCATCTCCTCGCCGCCTGCGGCCACAACTTTGGCTGTCTGCGGTCCGTAAATCCTGGGCTTGACAAAGCTCTTGGGCGGCGAAAAAACAGTATCGGATGAGATTGCCGTGAAGTGATTGCTGTAACCCTCCCCAATTGCCGAGTCCTCCGCCCGAAACGATGGAATCTGATCGACATGCATGGTCACTCCCGTGATCAGGAATTTCCGATTCCACTCTGAGCGAGGATTCTTGGTCATCGTGAATGCGTATCCCGGGCACAGCGATCGCGCATTGCCGGTTCCACGAAAGACTTGCGCGGTTGCGTCGGAGGCTTCCCCACGTGCATCGAGGTAGAGCGCCTCGAGCTTCGACGCATTGGGTGCTTTGATTCCCTTCAGGTAGCCTTCTTCGCCGGCTGGATACAAATACTCGTCGAAGGCGTTCTTGCCAAAGTCGCTTGGGCTGGTAACCTCCGGAACATCGAGCCGGGCATAGGTGCGGTAGTTATAGTCGGCTGTTGAATGTTTGCCGGTCACCATTGTGGATGTGGCGGTGAACTCTGAGATCCATGCTCCGTACGCGCCCTCGCTGCCCATGCCGCTCAGCGCAAACGGAATGGTAGAGGAGAGCGGACAGGGCTGGTAGGCATCCAACCCGTCGCCGAGAAGAATTTTGTTGTCGCTCTCTGAATGCTCAAACCAATAGAAGATTCCGCTCTCTTCCATGAGCCGGGAAACAAAATGAAAATCCGACTCTGAGTACTGGGTGCAATATTCGAGCGGCTTGTATTCCTTGGCTGTCTTGTCCTGCACGGAAAGTCCGTACTCGCCGATCACTTCTTTCACAATGTCAATGACCGTCTTGTCCTGAAAGACCCTGCAGTTCGAGCTGAGCGTGAGCTGCCAAAGCGACGGCACAATCCGCGCGCGGTAGACATCGAATTCCTCGTCGCCCGCGCACTGGTCAAACGAAGCAACAATTCCGTTGATCCAGCGCGATCCCTGAACATCGTTGAGCGCAAGCGCAACATTGACCTTGGCGCCGACGATTTTCTTTGGATCAATCTCTGTATCTACGGTTGCCAGCAATTCGACATGATACTCAAAGAGGCGAGAGATGCCCTCTGCGCCGTCGAGCGATTCAAGCAGCAGTTCATCCTTTCCCAGAGGACTGGAAAATTGCATCAACCGATCTGCCTGTTTCAAGCTTCCCATGCCGAACCTGCCTGAATCCCGCGAAGCCGCTGTTTCCGGCTCCGCAAACTGGCCTTACACGTTGTGTCAGGGCGCGATATCCCAGGCATAGGTCAGAGCCCCATCCTTTACCGAGACCACCACTCGGCTTGACGCCTTGCCCTCGGCCAACTGCGACAGAATCTGGCGCGAGAGATCGGGCAGCATCGTATTCGAGAGAATGTTGTCCACGTTCCTCGCCCCGCTCTCTACCTCGGTGCAGCGGCCAGCCACCTCGTTGAGCAGCAGGTCATCGTATTCCAAACTAACCTTGTGCGACTCCGCGATTCGCCGTTGAATCTTGCCCAGCTTGAGGCGGATGATCTGCTTCAATGCTTCGTCGCGCACCGGGAAGTATGGAATTATCATAAGCCGCCCCAGAAACGCCGGCTTGAATATCTTGTCCAACTCGGGCTTCAGTGCTTTCACCATGCCTGCCGTATCAGGCATCGTCTCCGGGTCGGCCGTCAGCTTCATCAGCGTTTCAGTTGCGGCATTACTTGTGAGCAGGATAATCGTGTTCCGGAAGTCGATCTCCCGTCCCTCGCCGTCTTCCATTCTTCCTTTGTCAAAAACCTGGAAGAATAATTCAAGCACGTCAGGGTGTGCCTTCTCGACCTCATCCAGCAGCACCACGGAGTAGGGCCTCCGGCGAACTGCTTCCGTCAGCACACCGCCCTCTCCATAACCCACATAGCCCGGCGGCGAACCCTTGAGTGTGGAAACCGTGTGCGCCTCTTGAAACTCCGACATGTTGATGGTGATCATATTCCGCTCGCCGCCATACAGAACGTCAGCCAGCGCGATCGCCGTCTCCGTCTTTCCCACGCCGCTTGGACCTACCAGCAGGAAAACGCCCACCGGCTTGACCGGATCGTCCAGGTTCGCACGCGAGGTCAGGATTCTCTGCGCAATCGCTGCCAGGGCATGGTCCTGGCCGATCACCCGCTTCTTCAAGTGCCCGTCGAGTTGCAGAACTGTCTCAATCTCGTTGCGCACCATCTTTCCCAGCGGGATTCCCGTCCAGGCAGAAATCACTTCGCCAACAATCTGCGCATCCACTGAGACGCGCATCATGCCCCGTTCGCCCTGCAACTCGGCCAGTTCGGCTTCATGGCTGGCCAGCTTACTCTTGAGCTCGCTCTCGTCCTCGTGCTCTTTCGCTTCAGGATTCTTGGCCGCCTCCAGCTTCTCCTGCAGACCGCGAATCTTCTCGATCAGCCCCTTTTCCTTCTCCCACTGCTCGTTCAAGACCGCCTTCTCTTCCTTCGCAGTGGCAATGTGGGTTTCGATGCTCTCCAGTTTCTCCGCGTGATCCGCGCCTATCTTCGTTTCGCGCTCAAGAACTCGCTTCTGCACTTCAAGCGCATCGATCTGCCGTTGCAGGTCTTCAAGGCGCGGCGGTGTTGAATTCTGCCCCAGCGCCAGCCGGGCACACGCGGTGTCGAGTACGCTCACCGCCTTGTCCGGCAGTTGGCGGCCCGCAATATAGCGATGCGAAAGGCGCACGGTGGTCGTCACTGCCTCATCGAGAATGCGCAGCTTGTGATGCTTCTCGAGCGAAGCCACAATTCCACGCAACATCGTGCAGGCCACTATTTCAGTTGGCTCTTCCACTTTGACCACCTGGAAGCGGCGTGCCAGCGCGGGGTCCTTCTCGAAATACTTCTTGTATTCCGACCAGGTTGTCGCTGCAATGGTCCGTAATTCACCGCGAGCCAGCGCAGGCTTCAATAGGTTCGCAGCGTCGTTTTGGCCGGCCTGGCCTCCCGCGCCAATCATCGTATGCGCCTCGTCGATAAACAGGATGATCTTCTCGGTGGAAGACTTCACCTCGTTGATCAGCCCCTTGAGACGGTTTTCAAACTCGCCCTTCACGCCTGCACCAGCCTGCAACAATGCCAGATCGAGGCTGTGAATATGGACGCCCTGAAGCGCAGGGGGCACGTCGCCAAGGGCGACTCGATTGGCAAACCCTTCCACGACGGCCGTTTTTCCTACGCCTGCCTCGCCGGTCAGGATAGGGTTGTTCTGCCGCCTGCGCATGAGGATATCGATCATTTGGCGAACCTCAGCATCGCGCCCCAGCACCGGATCGATCTTGCCCGCCTTGGCGTTGGCCGTCAGGTTAACGGTGTACTGGTCGAGATGCGGGGTCTTCCCCGTCTTTGCGCCGGCGCCAGGCCCAGGTCCATCTCCAGGGCGCTCGGCCGCGCCAGGAGCACCGGACTGAAGGCTGGTATGCGTTTCGCGCGAAGAGGCCACAATGTCGTAGAAACCGGCCCGCAGGCCATCGGCGTTTACCAGCTGCAGCTCTTTGCTGAAGTCCTTCACCACGCGCAGCAACTCATCGTTTTCGAGCAGTGCCAGCAAGGCAAATCCAGTTCGGATGCTGCCCGCGTTGAAGTCGATGCTGGCTACAGTCCAGGCTTCTGTGAGCATCTTGACCAGCGTCGGGCTGAATGCAGGTGAGCGCGCATTGCCGCTCTTCAAAGAGTCAAGGCTGCGCTCGAGTTCGCGCGTCAGCCGCGAGCGGTCCACGCCAAAATGCTTCTGGATCGCCGCAAGATCGTTGTCGGTGGCATCGAGCGCCTTCAGCAGAAAGTGCTCGATCTCAATGTCGTAGTGCGTCCGCGCAACGCACAGTCCCGCTGAAGCTTCCAGCACCTTCCGCGTCGTTTCATTCAGCTTTTCAATGATCGCTTTCAGGTTTGTGCTCATGTTTTTAACCTTCCTCGCTTTTCGGAAACTCTCACTGCACAAGGTAACTTGCATCTGCAGGGTCGCGGTCCATCGGCCTCGTCTTCAGCCAACTGACATAACCCAATTGCGGCCGCATCTCGCCGCGCTGCCCCAGTTCACAGGCCGGAGCGCCCTCCCGTTCCAGCGCCAGGCGCACCTCGGTTTCATAACTGCCGTTGGCATAGAACTTAAGCCACGCCACCAGCTCATGGTAGGCTTCATTGCCGGGAAGAAACTTCACGTACTGTTCAAAGGGCATCGGTCCGAGTTCGATGCGAATGCGACCGTGATGATCCCACACTTCGTCGCCCGCAACGGTCCCCTCACCCAGCCGCTCGCTCGCCAGGTTCATACCAGTGAAGCAGGTCTGGTTCTCCGCACCCAGCTTGCGCCAGGTACCGGCGAACTGCTCAATCCGCACATTCACCTGGAAGTAATCTTCCAGTATCTGCTGCAATGAAGCAGCCGTGCGCACATGGCGCGCAAGCAGGCCCGCGTAATTCAAATACGATTCATCCGGGATTCCTGTCCGGCGCCGCAAGCCGGAGGTTCCCAATCCAAGAATGTCGAGAAGACGAAAGAAGAGTGGATCCTCGCCTGACTTTTCGTACTCGATGAAGAAGCGATACTTTTCCCAGCCGCGATAGAAGAATGAAATCATGCGATGGTTGAAGATGTTGAGGAAATCCTCCATCGCATAGTCTTTCTCCCGTGCCCTCGCAATGAGGAATTCCGTATAGGTATCGGGCATGACCGAAATGGAAGAGCACAGCCCCATAAACTCCACCAGCATTGCATCGGGGCTGTCTTCCCCGCGCTGAAGATCGTGAATCTCACTGGGCGGAAAAGCCAGTGAAGTCCGCGCCGAGAAGCGAATTGTCTCCTCCTGCGGGGTTACGAAATAGCCCACGGCCTTTCGCTTCGGCTCCATCTTCTGCAGGAGCCGAACAGCCTGGAAAAACTGAACCCGGAAAGGTTCATCGTCCAGAAGCTTGCGAATGTCCCGGTATTGAGGTTGCTCCGCAGCGTCAATCCTCGCTTCACTTACAGAAGCGCCTGGGTTCCGGCTCTCGGTGGCCATTTGCCTACGACCTCCTTTCTGAGCGTGCTCCGCGCCGTCAACTGAGCGAAGCTGTTCATGGAAGCGTAGCCGCCAAGAAATCGATCGAGAATCGATGCGAAAAGATAAAGCCCGCCGCCTGCAAACTGCTGTTCATCAAACTCCATCTCGACGGAGGTTCCACGCGCCGGAATCAGCCCGTAAGCAGATTGGACCAGTGAAAAACCCGGGCCCGATTTGACCTTTTTGATGGAACCGACGTGGTTCTCGCTGGCCGGCGAGTCGGACGTGTTATGCAGCCGGAGAATCTCCTGCATCGCCGGCAAGCCTTCCTCGTTCAGCGAGAGATAGTTGAGCGAGAGCAGGGAGATGAGCCGCCAAAAATGCCCCGGACCGCCGCTGGACTTTACCGTTTTTGTGGGGCGCACCAGCGCCGAAACCGTCTTGGCAGCCGCATATCCAACCGCCTCGAAGTCTCCCGTTTCGGCCCCTATTTGCAGCCGGAAAGGCAAATCGAAGTTAGTTGCCAGGGTCTGCACGAGCAGCACGTCGCCGTCCGGGTCGGTCAGACTACCCTCGAGATCGACAATCGACAGATGCATGGTTGAGGGGACACGGTCCCCAAACTCATTCAGGCGGCGTGTCGCAGACCAAAATGCCAGTCCTTGCCGGTTCTGAGTCTGGTGCCGGTAGCCGTGAACGGCCTCCAGCACAATCGATTTGCGCAGCCTTGAATTGGTCGCAGTCACCTTCTCAATGCTGAAGACCTCCATCATGGCTGAATGACGGCTGTCTGGCTCGACTAAGTATTCATGCCGTGTCTGATCGATTGGGATTGGCTCAGCAGGCTGAGGGAATAGATTGATTGCCGGAGTGCAACTGAGGCGAAATGTTCCCGCAGTCACACCCAGTTCGAGCGACTGCTGCCATTCCGTTCGTTCAAAAATTGAAAACAGAAATACGATCTCGGCCTCTTCCCCGAAGCCCGCCTCGGAGAGCGGTTGCAACCCCTCCAGGTCAAAGAAAAGGAACTTCTCAGGGAGCGCGAAGTACTCCTGAAGCAGGCGGTGTCCATCCATGGATCGCCGAACAAACGGCAACAGGCATTCTTCCTTGTCAAACCCCGCCGGCCGCAGCATGCCGGGGTCAAGGCTGATGACCTTCTTTTCGTCCTTTGGGTTGCGGAGTTGAATCTCGATGCACTTTTCGGCCAGCAGCTCGTAGAGCGCGTAGGCGGTTCTGGGGTCGCCCGCGAGATAAAAGCGAAGTCGTGCAAGAGGCAGGCCGGAGAACGTCACATCCTTGAAACAGCGCAATTTCAGCCGCGCCGCCGCCACGGCCTGAACTCGACCGGACGCGCGCGGTGGTCTCTTCATGCGCTCCGGTTGACGCCACTCTGCCTCGGCAACGGAAAACGGCCACAGGTCAACATCGTATGCAGTCTGGAAGCGGCAAGGCAGCCCGTCCACTGTCAGCTTTGAAACCAGTTGCGTGCCCTTGGGAATCTGCATGCCGGCCGTTCTCTTGCCCTGAGCCGGATCGGCCTGGCATTCCACAATCGTCATAGAAGGCATGGGGCGCAGATATCCAGGGTGAATCATCTGTGTCAGCGATTCAGCAATCTCGGGGAAATCGTCGTCGATTCTGCGGTGCACCCTGGCCGCCAGCAGAGCAAAGCCCTCGAGCAGGCGCTTCACGTGGGGATCCTCGCACCGGTCGGGATCGAGCAGAAGCCGGCCCGCCACCTGGGGATACTTGCGCGCAAACTCCGCGCCCATCTGGTGAAGATAGGTCAGCTCGCGCTCATAATAATCAAGCAGGTCCCGATGCATCCCTACTTCACCTCGTACTCCCCACTAATCAATTCCAGTACCGTATCGAATTTGACATCCTCGTCCATGTCCTCATAATGCAACCGGCCTTCGATCCGAAATCTCAAACTGCGGCTGAGCAAGTCGGAGCGTTCAAGATAAACACGCGGCTGAAGAATTCTGGGCTCAAACACTCGGATGGATTTTTCGATGGCTGCCAGAAGACTGTTGTGCTCCTTGCCGCGCGATCCACCGAAACTCTGGATGTCGGGAAGGCCAAAATTCAACACCGAAGCCGCCGTGGCAGGAAAGGAATCCAGCTCAGCAATCTGAGGTTGCCGTGTATTCAGGAGCCATTCAACGTCGCGCTTTAGAGACTTGCGATACATGCTGATCGACGCGTTCCGAGTCTCAGGCCACGGTTCCTTGCTCACCGTCAGGCGGTCGATCAGCGATTGCGTTACGAGAATTTCCGACTTTGTCCTTGCCAAGCCGACCTCCTTCGCTCATCTCGCTACTACTGCAGGACTGTGCTGTCGAGCCATTGCTGCGTTTCAGGATTGGCCGCTCCAGTGTCGTCTTCCAGCGTCCAGTAGCGCAACTCCGGCCTCGCAGTCAACAGGCTCTTGACGGTGCCCACCACGGCAGCGGAGATCGCTTCTGCGCCTGTCTCCTGGCCCGCGCGCCAAATATAGCGATGCAGGTCGAGCCATGCTCTTGCACATTCGCTGGCCAATATAGGAAGTGACGCCCCAAGAAGCTCTCGCCAATCACCCTTGGCAGCTAGAACACGCAGTCTTTGTCGAACCTCAGGCAATGGTCCCACAGCAAATCCAGGGGCTGGAGTGCTTTCCTGCATCAGCGTTTCACCCAGGCGCAGACCGGAGCAGATCAGATAAGGGACCGGAGATTGAGGATTCCGGGCAGACAGAAACTCGGCGCTCTCAACCACCTGCGCATAAGCGTCATCCAAGCTGCCCAGATCGCCCGATTTCGGACGGCTTCGTCGGGTTGACGCGCCAACCGGCTCGCCCTCCGCGCCTGCGCTTCCCTCCCCGGCTGCTTCGCCTGTCTCCTCTTCCGGCTCATCTGTAACAGCGACGGGATCAGGTTCCGTCTTGCGCCGCTCGTTGAGCAATTGCGTAACAACAAGCTGAACGTCTCCAAGTGAAGTCTTAAGTTTCCCCAGGTTTGGACTATTGTCCCCGTAAACCCGGTCGCCGTATCGATCTAGATCTTCGACGGCCTCCATCGCCGCAGTCAATATACGGTCAGCGTCGGCGTAAAGGCTTTTTGGGCTGGCCGCGAACGCAGAATCAAAGTCCTCGGCGGTGAGCTTGCCCCGTTCGATGGCGTCGTTGCGCGCCGCGGTAAGATCTCTGTTTGTGGCATCCTTCTCGTAGCCGACTGCTTTTGCTTCCAGGTATTTTTCAAAACTAAGGCCGCTGCGCGTGAGAGGAAGCTTCCGCACAGCGGCAGCGATTAGACTTCCCGCCCCCTCGACTGAGACCGCCCGCATCTCCAGATCGTTGCCTTCTTCAATCGCGGGATACAAATTGTCCCAGAACGTCTCCTGAAGTGCCTTGAGGAGTTGAATGGACGGAAGAAGAACCGGGAAGCCCTCGATCCGCAGATAGGCTTCCACAAGCCAACCAGCCAGCCGCATATCTTTGGATCGCTTTTCGAGCGCATCACCGGCCAGCTTGATTACTGAGCGGTAATCCGCCTTTTTCTTCTTGGATCGCTCCCAGGCGCCCTCCGGGAGGTCATCCTCATCTTCCCGGCGCGCCTCCTTGATTTGAGAGAACAGGTTGTCGTAGTAGAGGTCCTGGCCTGCCGGATTATCGCCTGAAATTGGTTCGAGCAAACTCTCAGGCAGGGCCATCGTGAGGCTCCTCAGCCGGCGCGGAATACGAAACGCTTCGAACTTCAAGAAGTGGGACTTCTTCGCCGTCAATCAGCATCAGCTTGGAGCCGAACGGAATCTCGCCAAACTTCACGTCTTCCTGCCAGATTGATTCGCGGCCCAAATGCACGGTTTCCTCTGCGCAATTGAACGAACCAGGGCATATCACCGGCAGAAGAACTTCCCCAAGCTCCTGAAGGCGAAACTCCGCGCTCGTCTCAACTCGTGCCCGAGCCCACATCAGGTCGCGAAGATTCGTGGGCGGCTCAACTTCAAGCCTGCGCAAATAGTGGACCGGTATCCACGTGTAGCTGCCCGCGATAAAAACTTCGAGATTGGGACCAATGCGTGGGTCTGAATCAGAAAAGCTGTTAAACGGCTTTCCATTCCAGATGCCGCCAAAATCTTCCCCGGGTTTCAAAGGCGGTGTCTCGTGGTTGGAGAACATACTCTGCCGAGTGCGCTCGGCGTGCAGCGCGCTGCGATAAAGCATTGTGCCCGCGGTAGCCTCAGCGTTCGCTCCCGCCAGAAGATCAAGCTGCTTCTCGGCGCGATCGTACTCGCCGGCAAACAACAGCAACTCGAACAGGAACGTGCGGCGCTTGGCATCGAGCGGATTCGACCGCAGCTCGTCGCCAAGCGCCTTGATGGCTTCCCGCAGCTTTCCTTCGCGGTAAAGCGCCAGTGGTGTCATTTTTCCTTTTTCGCTTAGGTAACCGTGTTTTTCTGCAAATCGTAGGTGATCGCAGCCGTTGCCTTAAGCGTGCCATCCACGTCCTGCTTAAAGTACTCTTCCTTGATCTTGGAGTAGCTGAACGAAACGCTTTCGGTGGGAATTTCGCTGGAGGCCGAGATCTGCTGCGAGGTCACAAACATCTCGTCAAAGGTCAGCTTGAGAAACGGCTTGCCGTCGCCGCCGGCTTTGGAGGCACTTAGAATACCGCTCTTAAGGTGCTTGCCCGAAACCAGCGCCTTGAAGATCGGCGATGTTGCTATGTCCATATTCTTCATGATGCTCAGATCGGAGAGATCCGCCCTGCCTGCGCCAGAGCCGCTGGTTCCCGAAACCGAACTGGTCTGCGAGCCGCCCCAACTGAAAGAGAGGAGTTGAATCTGATCTTCACAACCTTTGACCTTGGATTCGCCTTTGATGTCCTCAAGTTTGAGATGAAAATCTACTGCCATGTCCGTATCCTTTCAGGTTTGAGGCCCGCTCTGGGGCCGGTTGAGGGGTTTGCGACAAGCGCCGGAGGCGGTCAGACTATCCGCCGGCAGGTTGCGGCAGATCCGCCACGAGCCGCAACGAGACTGTAAGTTCATCCAGTTGGAAGTGGGGGCGCAGGAAAGCGACAGCCCGCAGAACGCCTGGCTTGCCCGGAACCTCCTGGACTTCGATCCGCGCTTCCCGCAAAGGCCTTTCGGCTTTGGCCGCAGGCGATGCATTGTCGTCCTCGATAACATAGTTCGCGATCCACTGGCTCAGGAATGTCTCAGCCTGCGAACGGCTCATCGTGCTGCCGATCTTGTCTCGCATCATCGCCTTCAGATAGTGAGCGAAGCGGGACATGGCCAACATATAGGGCAACTGCGCAGAAAGCCGCGCATTTGCGTTGGCCTCGGGCTTGTCGTAGACCTTGGGCTTGTTGCACGTCTGTACGCTGAAGAATGCCGCGTAGTCCGTCCCCTTGCAGTGAGTGAGTGGCACAAATCCCTGGTCGGCAAGTTCCTTCTCGCGCCGGTCAGTGATCGAGACCTCAGTGGGACACTTCAACGCCACATCGCCTTCGTCGGTTCTGAAGTTGTGCGTGGCGAGTGCCTCGACTAACCCGCCGCCCTCCACTCCTCGAATTGCCGCACACCAGCCGTACCGCGCGAAAGAGTTTGTCAGCCGGCCGGCCAATGAATAGGCCGCATTTCCCCACAGATACTTGGCATGATCGCGACCGTCTACACCTTCTTCGAAGGCAAACTCATCAATCTGCCTGGTCTCCTTGCCGTATGGCTCACGCAACAACACGTGCGGCAAGGTGAGGGCCACATAGCGAGAATCCTCCGACGCACGGAAACCCTTCCACCTGGCGTACTCGGTGCTGTCGAAGACCTTGGACATATCCCGGATTCCAGAGATCTGGCTGTATTCCGTCAGGTTCATCATCTCCGGCTGGGCCGCCGAGAGGAACGGTGCATGTGCCGCAGACGCTACCTGGGCGATCTTCTCGAGCAGTTCGATGTCTTCGCCGCTTCGGCCGAACTCGTAATCGCCCAGAAGCGCCGCAAACGGAGCGCCGCCGAAGACTCCAAACTCCTCTTCATACACTTTCTTGAAGAGTGCGCTCTGATCGAACTCCAGCGCGCGCTGCAGGTCGCGAAGAAGATCCTTCTTCGACACGTTGAGCAGCTTGATCTTCAGTTGGTCGCTGGTTTCGCTCTTCAGCACAAGGTGCCGGATTCCGGTCCAAGTCGCTTCCAGCTTCTGGAATGCCGGGTGATGCAGAACCTCGTTCAACTGGAGAGAAATCAGCTTATCGATCTCGGCAATGCGCAGCCCGATGGTTGCCTCCGAGTCGCGGCTCAGAGTCATCTTGCCTTCGAGAACCTGGCTGACAAACTCCTTGACCATGTCCTTGCCGCGTTCCTGGGCAACAGCATCCTTGCCGAAACGCCCCTGCGCCACAATCTGGTCGAGCAAGGACACTTCTGTTGTTTGCGCTTCCGCAGCTTTCGCTACCGCCTCGTTCGCAGGGCTACTCATTCTTGTCCCCCTCACCCTTTGCGCCCATTTCGGTGCGCAGTTTGCCCAGCTCTTCGGTCTTCGACACTGCATCGAACAGCGCCTGATCGAGCTTATCGTTGCCCTGCAGGCTTCCGCGCAGGTTTGACAAGCGTGTGCGAAGGTCAAGCAGTTCCTTGAGCGGTCCCACCTGGGCGGCAACTGCGGCCGGCGAGAAATCCTCGAACTTCTCGAAGTGAAGGTCGACTCCGATCTGCCCCTTCG
>Ga0182016_10002652_pt1 | contig 20849 bp, 23 predicted proteins | sample 712S2MmetaG_FD_120491 | JGI IMG/M metagenome (GOLD analysis project Ga0182016, IMG submission 120491) | Permafrost microbial communities from Stordalen Mire, Sweden - 712S2M metaG | ecosystem: Environmental > Terrestrial > Soil > Wetlands > Permafrost | place: Sweden: Stordalen | collected... | reverse complement strand
CTTCCGCCCGCCTAGTCTCGGCGGATGAAAAAGAGGCTCGCGCTTGCCGCGTCCGTCCTGCTGACCTGTCTTATCCTCGTCCCAGTTCTCGGAGGCGTCATGACCGCTGCGGCCGCAACCCTGCCCGCGAGAGGCCAGATGGTCGATATCGGCGGACGCAGCCTGAGGATGGTGTGCGCCGGACCCGAGCGCGGCGTCTCGACCAAACCCACTGTGCTGCTGGAGGCCGGCGCCTTCGGCTTCTCGGCCGACTGGGCGGTGGTGCAGGACCAGCTGGCGGCTCAGGGCGTGCGCTCGTGCGCCTACGACCGGGCGGGGCTCGGCTGGTCCGATCCGGGACCGGGGCCGCGCGATGGCCTGGCGGTGGTTTCCGATCTGGAAGCCCTGCTCAAGGCCTCGGGCGAGCCAGGACCCTTCGTGCTGGTGGGGCACTCCATGGCGGGTCTGCGCGTTCGCCTGTTCGCCGCGCGCAATCCCTCGCTGGTGTCCGGAGTCGTGCTGGTCGACGCGGCCACGCCCGAGGACATGGACGACCCGCACACCAAGCACTACGTCAGCACCTTCGCCGGCGCCTCGCGGCTGGTGGCCTTCGTCGCCGCCTTCGGCTTGCTGCAGCCGATGAAGACCGCGCCCTTCGCCGACCGTATCGGCCTGACCCCCGACGCCAAGCTGGAAAAGCAGGAGATGTTCGCCTCCGCCCGCCACAATCGCGTGGCCGACGAGGAGGTGGCGACCTGGCCCATCACGGCGCGGCAGGCGCGGCAGGCGGGATCCTACGACCCTGCCTGGCCGGTGGCCGTGATCACCGCCGAGCACGGCGACGGCGCCGCCTGGAAGCCGCAGCACGACGCGCCCGCCAAGGCCTCAAACCACGGCTATATCGAGGAGGTGATGGGCTCCGAGCATGCCTCGCTGCTCGGTCTCAGATTCGCCGACCACATCGTGCGAGGCATCGATTTCGTGATCGCCGCCGCCGCCCTGCCCAAGGACTCGACGGCCCCGGCCATCGACCTGAACGTGGCTCAGCCTACAGCCGTGGCGACCCAGGCGCCGTGAGGGCGGACCCGGCAGACAAAGCTGGCCAGCCCATACAAACGCAAAAAGCCGCGCAGGACTGCGCGGCCTTCAGACGTGCTCGCGAACCGCGTTCTAGGCGCGGACGGGCTTTTTCGGAGCGGGGAGCAGACCTTCGCGCTGCATGCGCTTGCGGGCCAGCTTGCGCGCGCGGCGCACAGCTTCGGCCTTCTGACGCGCGCGCTTCTCCGAGGGCTTCTCGTAGTGCACGTGGCGCTTCATCTCGCGGAAGGAACCCTCCCGCTGCATCTTCTTCTTCAACGCCTTCAAGGCTTGATCGACATTATTGTCGCGAACGAAAATCTGGACGATGACCAGGTCCTCCGATGGAACGCCGACCCATGGCCTCTCTTGAGGCCGGTTTGGACCAGCGGACAGGAAATTGCGCCCGGAAGTTTCCTCCCGTGCTAGGGCCGGGCTAGTAGCAGAGGCCCAATTAATTGTCCATCGCCGAACTCGGCGCCAGACGTTATCCTGCAAGGATGAGCGTGACCGACGAAGCCGAGATCAAACAAGATTGGGCCTCCGCCGCCGAGGCCAGGGTGTTGCACGCCGCCCTCGCCATCGTCGGCGAAACCGGCTGGAGCGATGGCGCCCTGACCCGGGCCGCCCATCAAGCGGGCCTCTCGACGGCGGACGCCAAGCTGCTCTTGCCCAATGGGCCGCGCGACCTCGCCGCGCTCTACAGCCGCCATCTGGACCATGCCTTGCTGGAGGCCCTGGCCGGCGTCGATCCGCGCACCTTGAAGATCCGCGAGCGCATCGGCCGCGCGGTCCTGGCGCGGCTGGACGCGGCGGCCGAGCACGGCGGCGCGGCGCGGCGCTGGGCCGGGTTCATGGCCCTGCCGACCAACGCGCCCCTGGCCCTGCGCCTGCAATGGGAAAGCGCCGACGCCATCTGGCGCTGGGCCGGCGATGCGGCCACGGACGAGAACCACTACTCCAAGCGGGCCCTGCTCTCGGCCATCCTGGGCTCGGCCCTGATGGTGCGCCTGACCGCCGGCAAGGCCGAGGCGGAAGCCTACGTCCACCGCCGCCTCGGCAACGTCATGGCGTTTGAGAAGTGGAAGGCGGGTTTGCCTAAGGTTGATTTCGCCGCCAGGGCAGCCACCGCGCTGGGCAAGCTGCGCTACGGGCGGGTCGAACGGCCCGAGGCCTGAACCGGCTGCGACGCCGCAGGTGTCTATCTTTTTGACCCACGAAGGACACAAAGGCTGCCAAGGAAGACGCCGCGCCCTTGGTGTCCTTCGTGGTTGAATTCTTCAGGGGCTACACAGTCCGCCATCGCCCTGAGCGGCGGTTGGAAGAGTCCCCTTGCCGGCATGATATCAATCGAGCCGGTAGGGCCTTAGAACGTACGAGAAAGCTCTGCTAAAACCCACGGCCTTTGCGCTCCTGCCATAGGGTCGAATGTCGTTCGCCGATCAATGGCGGCTCACCTTCGTCAGCGCGACCATTCGAGTAGAAGTAGAGGGCTATCGATTTCCGCTGCAGCCGGGACGGCCCGACGATCGGTTCTGGCTGGCCGTGATAGGAAGTCTTGGTTGTCGTGAAAATGACGGTGCGGTTGAACACTGGGAGGACCCGTTTCTCGCAGCGAGTCATTTGATGATCCCACAGCTCTAGGTGACCGCCGTTTTCTTCCGTCCAGCCTTCGTTGAGATAGACGAGCATATTCAGCCGACGGTCCAAGGCGAATCTGGGATGCTTGTTGAAGTCTGCGTGCACTGCGAGAGTGCCTCCGACTGCGGTTGCATGAAGACCTCCGCCGAACATATAGGGGTCGCCCATAAGTCCCCACATGCCAGTCAGCTTCTCCAACGCCAACAAGAACCTGGCGCTGCTCAACTCCGCGAAATAAGCGTTAGTGCGGACGCCGAACGACGTTTTCCAAGTAGTGCCAATCTTTTTGCGAACGAAAGTTCCGTCGTTATGGTGTTCGACGTTGTCCGGGTCGGGCCATTCGGCCAGCACACGCCGCAGCGCGCCGGCTCGAAAAGATCGTCCATGACCACGTGGGGAAACGGACATGCGCTTCTATAGCCCACAAAGGCTTCTTAAACGCTCAAGCGCCCCTTGGGCGAACAACTGCGCGCCTTTTGTTTCAGGTTTGAGCCTGAAAAGCGCATTCAGCATTCGACCCCCTCCGGCATGCTGGTCCCCTGACTCGGATTAGCATGAAGGCCTTGCCCGAGCCAATGCGAGCCGTCGCGGCGGATTTCATGGAAGCTCAAAGCCGCTCACCCCTTTTGCCGCCTTAACCCTACCCCAGCGGCTTCAGCCGGTTCACGTGGCCCATCTTGCGGCCCTCGCGGGCGGTGCGCTTGCCGTAGAGCCACAGCCGCGCGGACGGATCGGCGGCGAGCTTGGCCCACTGCTCGGCTTCGAACCCCAGCAAGTTCTCCATTTCCACCGCCGCCAGCGGCTGGGTGGGTCCCAGCGGCCAGCCGCAGATGGCGCGCACGTGCTGCTCGAACTGGTCGACCTCGCAGCCATCCAGCGTCCAGTGGCCGGAATTGTGCACCCGGGGGGCGAACTCATTGACCAGCAGGGCCCCGACTTCCAGTTCGAACAGCTCCACGCCGATCACGCCCACATAATCGAGCGCCTGCAGGGTGGTGCGGGCGATGGCCTCGGCCTGAGCGGCCGTCGCGGCGGAAACCTGCGCCGGCGCCCGCGTCGTGCGCAGCACCCCGTCCCGGTGAATGTTCTGGCCCACCGGATAGCAGGCGATCTCGCCTCCCCAACCGCGCGCGGCGATCACCGACAGCTCGCGCACGAAAGGGACGGCGGCTTCCAGGATAGCGGGTCGTCCGCCAATGCGGGCGAACGCCGCCTCGGCGTCGCGCGGTCCCTCCACCCAGGTCTGGCCCTTGCCATCGTAGCCTTCGCGGCGGGTCTTGAGCAGGGCGCGCGGTCCGAGCCTCGCCATGGCCGCGGCCACGTCCTCGGCCGTCGCTATGGGTGCGAAGTCGGCCACCGCCAGCCCATGCGCGCGTAGGAAGGTCTTCTCCGTCACCCGGTCCTGGGCCGTGGCCAGGGCCAGGCGGCCCGGCGCGGCCAGGGCGTCATGGGCCTGAAGTTGCTCCACCACGGGGGCGGGTACGTTCTCGAATTCGAAGGTGACCACCTGGCAGGTCCGCGCCATCTCGAGCAGCGCCGCAGGGTCGTCATAGGGCGCCGTGAGGGTGCGGGCGCATACCCGCGAGGCGGGACAGTCCGGCTCAGGCTCCAGCACGGTCACGTCAAAGCCCAGCCGCGCCGCCGCCAGCGCCAGCATGCGGCCCAGTTGGCCGCCGCCCAGCACCCCGATCATCGACCCTGGCGGAAGGGGAAAGGCGGGCGCCATGCCTCAGAGATCTTCCACCGTCTCGGCCACGGACGCGGTCTGGGCCTTGCGCCAGTCCACCAGGCGCTGGGCCAGGCCGGCATCGCCGAGCGCCAGAATCTGCGCGGCGAGCAAGCCCGCGTTCTTGGCCCCGGCCTCGCCGATGGCCAGGGTCGCCACCGGCACGCCGCCGGGCATCTGGACGATGGATAGCAGGGAATCCAGGCCGTCGAGGCTGGCGGTGCGGATCGGCACCCCCAGCACGGGAAGTTCGGTCATGGAGGCGGTCATGCCCGGCAGGTGCGCGGCCCCGCCGGCGCCGGCGATGATCACCTTGAAGCCCGAGGCCTTGGCCCCCTTGGCGAAGGCGTACAGACGGTCGGGCGTGCGATGGGCCGAGACCACCTTGGCCTCATGCGTCACGCCCAGGGCGTCCAGCACCTCGGCGGCTTTCTTGAGGGTCGGCCAGTCGGAGCGACTGCCCATGATGATGGCGACCGACGCCTTGGCGCCCATGCTGCTCTATGCCTCAGGCTTATGGGCCAAGGGGCGGCCCGGAAGGCCGCGGAGTATAGGCTGCGCCATTGCGCCTGCAACCGGCGTTGCGGGCAAGCCTCGTATATGTTTGCGGCTACATCGCCCGAACGACGAAGATCGCCGCGCAGAGCGAAACGGCGAGGGTGACGCCGTTCACGATGGTGACCCGCCAATAGAGCTTCGGATTCTCCGCGAGCCGCACCTGCGAGCGGGGCATCGACCATACGCCCGTCTGGAGCGCCTGACGGATGCGCCATCCGCGGTGGAGCATCGACAGCGCCAGGAACAGCAGAACGAGCGTGAGCAGGGCGATCTTCGTCACTCGGTCATTCCTCTCCTGCGCTTGCGCAGTTAGCGATCATTCGCCGATCATAGTCGCGATAGGCCCGGTCAGGCCACGCTTGTCGTTGGCGCGGGATTTCAAACCGTCAAACGACTCGATAAGCTTCCTCATGACTGTTTTTCGCCCGCGTGCTGAGTCCGCGGCCCCGTCCAACTCGGCGTTCGAAAGCCCGGAGCAGGAGATCGAACGTCTACGCGCCCAGGTGCAGGACCTGACCGCGCGGTTGGCCGACGCCGAGGCGCTGGCCGACCGCGACACCCTTACCCCCGTCCTCAATCGCCGCGCCTTCATGCGCGAGGTGCAGAGGGCCATCGCCATGGCGCGCCGTCACAACGTCCCGGCCAGCGTGATCTATTTCGACCTGGACGACTTCAAAGCCGTGAATGACCGCCATGGTCACGCCGCCGGCGACGCGGCCCTTGTGGCAATGGCCGCTCGGTTGCTCGGCGGGGTGCGTGAATCGGACGTCATAGGCCGTCTGGGCGGAGACGAGTTCGCGGTGCTGCTGATGCATGCCGACCAAGAGGCAGCGCGCCTCAAGGCCGAGGCCCTGAGCGCGCTGGTGGCCGGCCAGCCGGTGCGATTCGCAAGCGTGGCCTTCTCCATCGCCGCCACCTACGGCGTGCGCGAAATCCAGGGCGCCGACTCGCCCGAGCAGGCGCTCGCCGAGGCTGACGCGGTGATGTACCTGAGAAAGCCTCCGAAAGGGCGCTGACGAGTCTTTGTTTTGTCGCGTGTTTTATCCGAAAACCGGTTCCCACTTTTCGGAACACGCTCCTAGAGCCGGATGACTTCTCTCGAAGTCTGAATCCGGCTCACCATATTTGAATCTAGAGCACGATTCAGCGTTTAGGCGATTCCGCCTAAACCCATCGTGCTCCTAGGCAATGATGTCCGGGGTGAGCTGGTCCTCCAGCATCTCGATCTGATCACGCAGGATCAGTTTCTTCTTCTTGAGCCGGGCAACCTGAATCTGGTCGGTCACATGCCTAGCCTCCAAGGCCCGGACGGAATCGTCCAGGTCCTGGTGCTCCTGGCGCAGCTCAGCCAGGCGGACGCGCAGCTTGTGCTCTGCTTCCGGCGAAAGTTCGTCGTCGTTCATGCGAAGAACCATCCCTGAGCCGCTTGTCGGCGGCGGCCATTAGACCAGAGTCGCCGCTCCAGAAAAGTGGAATCGGGGGCTTCAGACCAGCTTGGCCGCAAGGCCCAGCAAGAGTTCGCTTGGCGCTGGCCTGCCCCAGGCCTGCGCCGCCGCCAGGAGCGCCGGCGCCGGCGGACCGATAACCCCGCCCCGCGCGGCGAGCTTCTCCAGGGTGTTCATCAAGGTTCGCTCGGCATTGAGTTCGACCGCTTTGACCTGTTCGCGCAGCGCCTCGCGCGCGGCGTCATCCACCTCGGCCATGGACGCCTTCAACGCCTGCCGAGCTTGGCGCAAGGGCCCCACCGCCGCCGCCTCCCACGCTTGGGAAAGGGCCGCGCCGCGGGCTAGAGCCTCGGGCGCGAGCTGGCGCCCATCGATGGCGATCCAGGCGACCCACAGGAGGAATGGAATGGACTGGCCGTGGTCGTTCTGCAGCTCAAGGCAGGTCTGGGCCGTCCCGGGACGGGCGTAAGCCGCCAATGCCCAGTCCCAAAAGCTCATCAGGATCCGGGCTCCGGACCGATGTCCTCGCCCCAGCGCTGGGTCGGCCGCCAGTTCAAGCCGAACAGGTCCAGCGCACGACCTACCGACTGGTCGACCATGTCCTGCAGGCTCTGCGGCCTTGCGTAGAACGCGGGCAGGGGTGGAGCGATGATGGCGCCGATCTCGGCGGCGCGCACCATGGTGCGTAGATGGCCTAGATGAAACGGGGTTTCACGCACCATCAGGACCAGGGGCCTGCGCTCCTTGAGCGTGACGTCCGCGGCGCGCGTAAGCAGCGAGGTGGTCATGCCCGAGGCGATTTCGGACAGGGTGCGCACCGAACAGGGAGCGATGATCATGCCAAGGGTGTGGAACGACCCCGAAGCGATGGCTGCGCCCACGTCGCCCGGCCGATAGCTGAAGGTGGCGCTCGCGGCCAGATCGGCCGGCGAAAGGCCGATCTCCTGCTGCAGGGTCTGGGCGGCGGCCTTGGACACCACCAGATGCGTTTCCAGGTCCAGTTCGCGGGCGGCCTGCAAAGCGCGCACGCCATAGACGGCGCCCGACGCGCCGGAGACGCCAATCACCAGGCGTGGCTTGCTCGGTTCAGCGTGCTTCATGCCTGCGATCGCGTCCTTCGTGCTCGCGCAACCGGCGCCAACGCCTTGTATTTGGCGCGCACCGGTTTGTGATCTGACAGTCCATCAAGGCGGGTGTTCACTTCAAGGGCGAACAGCATGGAGGCTCGGTCATGGCCGTGGAAGCCCGTATTCGTGAACTTGGCGTTAGGCACCAGATTCTGGAGCGTGAAATCCAAGACGAACACAGGAGGCCCGCGAGTGACGCGACGCGGCTAAAGGAACTCAAGCGACAGAAGCTCAGGCTGAAGGAACAGATGGAGCAGCTTCGCACCGGCCGCTCCCTCCATTGACAGATCGGCGCCGCGCGCCGGCGTAGCGCTTCCTCGACTCAGTCTTCTTCGTCTGCGTGGGCTTCGCTGAACACGCCGCCGGAGAAGACGTCCTGGTCCGCGACGGGGTTGTGGCGGGGCTCGGGCTCATTGGCGGCGCGGGCCAGGGCTTGCGCCGCCGGATCGACCAGCCCGGTCTCCGCAGCGGAACGCAGGGTCGGACCATCGCTGACGATGCCCTTGCGCGCGTCATCCTTGGCCTTCTTCTCCGCGGCTTTGAGCACCGCTGCGTCCAGCTCGAGCTGGGACACCAGCCCCAGGGTCACCGGATCGACCGGCTTGATGTTGCCGGTGTTCCAGTGCGAGCGGTTGCGCACCTGATCGATGGTGGCCTTGGTCGTGCCGAGCAGCTTGGACATCTGGCTGTCAGGCACTTCGGGGTGGTTACGCAGGAACCAGGCGATGGCGTCTGGACGGTCCTGCCGGCGCGAGACCGGCGTGTAACGCGGCGCCTTCTTAGCCGGCTTAAGCAGTTCGGCATGACGGCTCTTCTGGGCGCGCATGCGATAGGTCGCGTTCTTCTGGGCCGCATCCAGCTCCTCGCGCAGCAACTGGCCGTTGGCGATGGGGTCGGCGCCGCGAATGTCGCGCGCCACTTCGCCGTCGGCGATGCCTTTGACCTCGAGCGGATGCAGGCCGCAGAAGTCGGCGATCTGCTCGAAGGTCAGGGACGTATTGTCCACCAGCCAGACGGCGGTGGCCTTGGGCATCAGAATATCGCTCATGGTTCCTTGTCTCCGATACCGCCGCCTAGAAACGACGGCGCCCGGCCTTTCGGCCGGGCGGGTGTGGTCTGGCGTTCAGTATAGGGCTGTTCGAGCGGGAAGGAAACGGGCGCGTTCAAACCGCTAAAATCAGACGGCCAGGACCACCTTGCCCACGTGGTCGCCGCGCTCGAGCAGGCCGTGCGCCCGGCCGGCCTCCGCCAGGGGAAACACCGCCGCCAACACCGGCTTGAACGCGCCGGATTCGAGCAGGGGCCACACCTTGGCCTCAACCGCTACGGCGAGGCGGGCCTTTTCGTCGGCGTCGCGTCCCCGCAGCGTCGAGCCGGTCAGGATCAGCCGCCGACGCAGAACGGCTGAAAAGTCGATCTCGCCCCGCGCGCCGGCGAGATAGGCGATCATCACCACGCGGCCGAACGGCTTCATGACGGACAGGTCCTTGCCCACCTGCTCGCCGCCGACCATGTCCAGAGCCACATCCGCCCCCCCGAAGGCCCGGACCGCTTCGGTCCAGTCCTGCGTCGTGGAATCGATGGATAGGTCCGCGCCCAAGGCTTTGGCTCGGGCGGCTTTGTGCTCGCCCCTTGAAGTCGCGATGACCCGCGCCCCGAGAATCTTCGCCAGTTGGATCGCTGTTATGCCGATGCCGGATGTCGCGCCGTGCGCCAGCAGCGTCTCGCCATATTTGAGCGCGCCGATCTCGAACACATTGCTCCATACCGTGAAGACCGCCTCCGGCAGGCTGGCGGCCTGGACGAAATCCAGCCCCTCGGGAATAGGCAGTGCGTGGCGCGCGTCGACCGTCGCATATTCCGCGTAGCCCCCCCCGGCCATCAGGGCCGTGACCCTGTCGCCGACCTTCCAGCGCGGCGCTCCATGCCCCAACTCGGCCACTTCTCCCGCCGCTTCCATACCCAGGATGTCGGAGGCGCCGGGGGGCGGCGGATAGGCGCCGCGGCGCTGCAGCAGGTCGGCGTGGTTAACGCCAGCCGCGCGCACGCGAATCAGGATCTCGCCCGGACCGGGGGAGGGGCGGGGTCTTGAGACAAGCCTGAGCGCGGCGGCCGGTCCTTTAGCGCCCTCAACTTCGACGGCGTTCATTTCCGAGGTCATCATGTTCAAAGCGCTCTTGGCTTGCGTCTCACCGGCGTCATGCGTCAGATAGAGGATTGGACGGATCGAGCAAAGGGAGAGACGCCCATGCTGGATGAGCCTGTCGAGCCGCGGCGCGCCCGCGGGGCCGCTCTGGTCGAGGTGATGCGCGAGGATCTTGAACTGTTCGGCCTTGATGAATTGGAAAGCCGAATCGAGCGTCTTCAGGAAGAAATCGCGCGCACCCGTGGCCAGCTCGACCGCAAACGGGCCGGGCGCGCGGCGGCGGACGCCCTGTTTCGCCTCGGAAAGGATTAGAGCCCGGCGATGTTGGCACGCCGGTTGCACGATAAGGTCTTTCTCGGAAGAACCGTCTCCGAGCCTGGAAAGGGCGCTATTTATGACTGAAGCTGGGACGGCCACGCCAGTGCAGGCCAACGGTGTGCAGGACTTCACGTCCTCGGAGCTGTTCGAGCGGACCTTCCAGGAGGGCATGGAGTTGGTCGAGGAAACGGCCGCCTATCTGGATGGCGCAGGCCGACAGGACGCCAAGCTTCTGTCCCGCGGCGGGGCCCTGGCCTACGCCGGCGCAAGCATGCGGCTAACCACCCGTCTGATGCAGGTGGCCTCGTGGCTCCTGGTGCAACGGGCCGTGCGCGAAGGGGACATGCCCGCGGCCGAAGCCTTCAATGAACGCTATCGTTTGGCCGAACCGACGCCTGATCAACCGTCAGCGGCTGAAGAAGAGTTGCCGGGAGGGATTCTAAGCCTTTTGGAGCGCTCCACGCGGCTGTACGAGCGGGTGCTGCATCTGGACAAACGCATGTACCTGCAGACGACCGAGGAAGACGCCAATCCCGTGCTGTCACAGCACGAACGACTGGCCGCTGTTTTTGGCGCCCGCGGCTAAAGGCCGATCACAACAGGCCCAGCTCAAAAAAATGGCGGCCCACGATGGCCGCCATTTTATCGCCCAACTCAGAGTACCTTTATTTCTTCAGGAAACCGCCGTATTTCGCTGCGAACCTCGACACGCGGCCGCCGCGGTCGAGCAAGGTCTGGTTGCCGCCCGTCCACGCCGGATGGGTTTTCGGATCAATGTCGAGGTTTAGAGTTGCGCCTTCTTTCCCGTAGGTAGAGCGTGTCTGGTATGTCGTTCCATCGGTCATCACAACCGTGATGAAGTGATAGTCTGGATGGGTGTTTTGCTTCATCTTGGTGACCCGGTGCGCCAGGCCCAAAGGCCTCGATACGAAAAACCCGCCAGGGGGCGGGTGAAAGGAAGCCGCGCGTATACAACGGTTGGATCCGCGCTGGCAAGCGCCGGATGGCGCCCATGACCGACGCTCCTGGCATCGTGGAGCGAGTTGGAGACCGCCCAAGCTCCGGCACGACCCTGCACAAGGCCATGACCAACGCCGCTCAGAAGCGCGCCCGCAGCAGGAACCTGCGACCGCTGGCCCAGCTGTGGCCGATCTTAGCCGCGCACCGAAGCGACGCCGTCGGCGCCGTATTGTTTCTGATCCTCTCCTCGGGCGCGACCCTCTCCTTGACCGTCGGCGCCCGCACCGTGGTCGACGCTGGCCTGCCCACCGCGCGCGCCCTGGGGCATATGGGCCCCGCGTTTGCTCTGCTCAGCCTCTTCGCGGCGGTCCAGGCGATTTCCGCCGGATCGCGTTTCTTTTTCTTCGCGCGTCTGGGCGAACGCGTGGCGGCGGATCTTCGCGAAAGGCTTTACCGGCACATTCTCACCTTGGACCAGGGCTTCTTCTTGAAGACTCGCACCGGCGAAGTGCTGTCGCGCATGACCACCGACATCGCCATCGTCGAGAATCTCGTGTCGTCGTCGTCCTCGATCGGTCTCAGGAACAGCTTCCTGGCGTGCGGGGCGGTGGGCATGTTGGTGGCCGTCAGCCCGCGCATGACCGGCTTGGTGCTAATCCTGATCCCCCTGGTTCTGGCGCCCCTGATCACCTACGGAAGGCGCGTGCGGCGTCTATCCGCGGCCGCTCAGGACCGTTTTGCCGAGGCCGTAGGCTATGCGGGCGAAACCCTAGACGCCCTCGACACGGTCCAGGCCTTCGGCCGGGAGGCCGGCGCGGCGGACCGCTTTGACGAGGCGGTGGAAGCGGCCTTCGCGGTGTCCAAGACACGCATCTTCGCGCGCGCGGTTCTGACCGGCGGGGCCATGGTCCTGGTGTTCGCCGCCGTGGCGGTGATCCTGTGGTGGGGCGTTCAGGGCGTCCGTTCAGGAACCTTGTCGGCGGGCGTTCTGGTGCAGTTCATGTTCCTGTCGTTCCTGGCCGCCAGTTCGGTGGGCGCGCTGGGCGAGGTGTGGGGCGACTTGCAGAAAGGCGCGGGCGCCATGGAGCGGATCGACGAACTGCTCGCCGCCAAGCCCAAGATATCGGCTCCGGCCTATCCCGTGCCCCTGCCGACGCCCGCCAAGGGCGAAATCGAATTCCGCGAGGTGAGCTTCGCCTATCCGGGCCGGGACGACGCCCAGGCCTTGCACGGGGTGAGCTTTACGGTGCGGGCCGGCGAGCGGGTGGCGCTGGTAGGTCCCTCCGGAGGGGGCAAGAGCACGATCCTGCGCTTGCTGCTGCGGTTCTTCGATCCGCAAGGCGGGGCCATTCTGCTGGACGGCGTGGACCTGCGGCATGTGGACCCGGCCGAGGCCCGGCGGCGCATGGCGCTGGTGGCGCAGGACGCGGCGCTGTTCTCGGGCTCGGCCCTGTACAACATCCGCTTCGGACAACCCGATGCCGATCTCGAAAGCGTCATGGCCGCGGTTAGGGCCGCCCAGGCCGAAGGTTTCCTGATGGCTCTGCCTCAGGGCCTGGATACGCCCATCGGCGAGCGCGCCCGCACCTTGTCTGGCGGCCAACGCCAGCGGCTGGCCATCGCCCGGGCTCTGGTGCGCGAGGCGCCGATCCTGCTGTTGGACGAGGCCACCAGCGCGCTGGACGCCGAGAACGAAGGGCTGGTGCAGGCGGCGCTTGACCAGGCCATGGCCGGACGCACCACTCTGGTGGTCGCCCACCGGCTGGCCACGGTGTTGCGCGCCGACCGCATACTGGTGGTGGACGAAGGCCGCATCGTGGAGGACGGCTCCCACGCAGAGCTCGTGTCGCGCGGCGGTCTATACGCACGATTGGCCAAGCTGCAGTTCGGGCCCAGCACTGACGCCCCCACGCGGGCTGTCTCAGAGCCTGATCGCCTCGAACCGGAACGGTTCGGGGCGTGAATCCGGCTCTACATTTTTGATTTAGAGCCGGATTCACGGTTCAGGCTGTATTCAGCCTACCGATCCTGTCTACCGATCCTGCGCTAGCGCGCGGCCTGCAACCGCTCGACGATCAGGGGGTGCAATTCCAGATTGGCGGCGCAGATATTGCCGCTGATTAGAGGATCCTCATCCGCCTCGATCCCCGAGGCTCTGCCTCCCGCCTCGGTCACCAGCAGCAGACCGGCCGCGATGTCCCAGGGCTTGAGGTTGCGCTCCCAGTAGCCATCGAACCGGCCGGCCGCCACCCAGGCCAGGTCGAGCGCCGCCGATCCAAAGCGACGCACGCCGGACACGCGCTGGGCGATCTGGTGCAGCTCTTTCAGGAAGGTAGCGTGGCCCGGACGGCCGACGAAGGGAATGCCTGTGGCCAGGACCGTCTCGGTCAGGTCCCGGCGCGCCGCCACCCGTAGACGCTTGTCATTGAGAAAGGCGCCCTTGCCACGCTCGGACCAGAAGATGTCGCCGCTAGCGGGATTGTAGGTAACGGCGGCGACGATTGCGCTCTCGCGTTGCAAGGCGATATTGACCGCGAAATGCGGGATGGCGTGCAGGAAGTTGGTGGTGCCGTCCAGAGGATCGACGATCCAGGTATGGGTCTTGTCGCTGCCCTCGGTCAGGCCGCTCTCCTCGGCCAAAACGCCGTAGCCCGGCCGCGCCTTGGTCAGTTCCTCGATCAGCACCTGCTCGGCCTTGATGTCAGCGGCGGAGACATAATCGCCCGCGCCTTTCTTGGACACCTGCAGCTCGGCCACCTCGCCGAAGTCGCGCGCCAGGCCGCGGCCAGCCTTGCGGGCGGCGTCGATCATCACCTTGAGGAGGGCCGAGGGCGTGCTCACTGGAAATCCGTAAAGGCTGTCGGGAACGGGCGCGGACCCTAGAGCCTTTCCGGTTCAAATGGAAACATCTGAACCGGATAAAAAGGCTCGAACTCTTGGAGTTGGAGCACGTCTGGCGGCGAAATCGGCATCCACTTTCGCCTGACGTGCTCCGGCGACGCGGCGCCCGCGAAGCAAGCGCGCTAGGTCCGCCGCGCCTTCACGCCCTCCGCTATCTCGGCGTTCAGCGCCCTTACCGCTTCGGCTGGTCCCTCGGGATGCGCCCACACCCCGGCGCTGACGGCGAGGAAATCCGCTCCCGCCGCAGCCAGGCCGCGGGCGTTAGCCGCGGTGATCCCGCCGATGGCCACGCACGGGGTCTGCATGACCTCCTGCCAGACGGTCAGAAGCTCAGGCTCAGCGTGGTAGAGCGGCGCCTTGGTGGCCGTGGGAAAGAAGGCGCCGAAGGCCACATAATCGGCCCCCGCCTCGGCCGCCTCCATGGCCAGGTGCCGGCTATCGTGGCAGGTGACGCCGACGACGCCGTTCGACCCCATTATGCGGCGGGCCTCGGCATATGAGGCGTCGTCCTGGCCGATATGGACGCCGTCGCAGCCCAGGCGCACGGCCAGGTCCGGTCGATCGTTCAGGATCACCGCGACATCGTGAGCATGGGCGACAGGCAGGAGCGCCCGCACCACCTCGGCGATCCCGGCATCGTCCACATCCTTCAGCCGTATCTGCAGCACCGCCACGTCGCCCGCGTCCAACGCGGCCTTAAGGGCCTCGCCAAAGGCTGCGGGATCGTCGATCCGGGGCGGAGTGATCAGATAGAGGCGGCAGGCAGAGGCGGTCATGCACTGGCGCTAGAACTAGGCGCGCGCGCCGTCAATGCAGGAAAAGGAAGCGATACCCCCTTGGCGAAATCAGTTGAAGACCGCTGCCTTCGACCCATGCCAGTTCCTTTTTGGCGCCAAGCTCAGTTCGTCATGGACGGCCTGGGCGCCTTGCGGCGTGCAGACGACGGCCTCGGTCCCGTGGATCAGGATTGTTCAGGTGGGCCTATTTGAGCGAACTGGCCGAGCTCGCCGGGCTCGACATCCAGGTGCATCTCTGCGAAGCGTTTCACCAAATACGCTCGATCGGCGTGCGCCGTCGTTGCCGTGGCTTCAGAGGTTTCATAGGGGGAGGATCATGATGGGTTTTGTAGACAAAAAGGCCGGACCGGCCGCATCGCCCAACGGTGGGTGGGACACCAAGTACGAGTTCCGCGTGATTGCACTGCTGACCCTGGCGTTCGGCCTCGTCGGCCTCGACCGCTGGGTGTTGCCCCCGCTGTTCGCGGCCGGCATGGGCGCGGACCTCGGCCTCACGCCGGGCGACCTTGGCAACCTCGTCGGCGTGCTGGGCATCGCCTGGGGCGTCTCGGCCATGGTGCTGGGCGGCTTGTCGGACCGTTTCAGCCGCCGCAAGATCCTTGTTCCCGCCGTCGCCCTGTTCTCAGTGCTGTCGGTGCTAAGCGGCCTGGCGACCACGCTGCTGGGTCTCGTCGTCATCCGCGCCGTCATGGGCGTCGCCGAAGGGCCGGTCGCCTCGGTCGGCATCGCCACGGCCGTCGAAGCCTCGCACCCCAAGCGGCGCGGGATGAATAATGGTATCTTCCAGTGCTCATTCGCGCTGTTCGGCATGGCGCTCGCGCCGATCCTGGCGACGCAGATGCTGCGCTTCATGTCGTGGCGCTACGTCTTCGCCGTCGTCGGCATTCCCGGCCTGATCGCGGCCTTCCTGCTGTGGCGCACCGTGCGTGAGCCGGCGACCATCGCGCAGCGTTCCGATGCGCCGCGCGCCGCGTTCAAGGACATGTTCAAGCACCGCAACGTCGCGCTCGCCATGCTGGGCCTGCTCTGCGCCATGACCGGCATCTTCGTGCTGAGCGCCATGATGCCGAGCTACCTGACCGGCTTCCTCAAGCTCAACGCACAGCAAATGGGTCTCGTCACCGCCGCCATCGGCGTCGGCGGCTTCATCGGCCAGTTCTCGCTGCCCGCGATCTCCGATCACCTCGGCCGTCGCACCACCACTGTCATCGCCTTCGCCGTCTCGGCGTTGTTCCTGTGGGCGTTCATCCATACCGGCCAGAGCCTGGGGATGCTGTTCGCTTTGCTGTTCGTGGTTTCGTGGGCGAACTTCGGCGCGCTGTCGATCATCGCCGGCCCGATCGCCGCCGAGGCGGCGCCGCTCGGCCTCATCTCCTCCGTCACTGGCGTGGTTGTCGGAGCGGGCGAGATCTTCGGCGGCGGCGTCGCACCCTCGATCGCGGGCGGCATCGCCAATGGCTACGGTCTTCAGTACACGCTGTGGTTCGCGATGGCCGGCCAGCTGCTCGGCATTCTCGTCGCGCTGTTCTTCAAGGAAACCGCCCCGCGCCGCGTCGGCGGTTCCACCGGCGAAGTTTCGGAACTCGACGAATACGAGAGCAAGCACCCCGAGGGGATCGCCGGCCCGTGAGCGCAGCGATCAAGCAAGACGCCCCGACGCAGCAGTTCCTGGTGTTGGCGACCGACAAGCCCGGCAAGCTTGAACTGCGCCAAAAAGTACGCCCCGAACACCGCGTCTACTTGCGCCATCATGGCGTGCCGGGCGCGCGCATCGTCCTCGCCGGCCCCACGTTGGAGGCTGGCGAGGGAACCATGAACGGCACCATGCTGGTGGTCGAGGCCGACAACATCGACACGGTCGCCCGCCTCCTTGAGGGTGATCCTTACAGTCGGGCCGACCTGTTCGAGACAGTCGATATTCGCCCTTGGGTCTGTGGGTTTGGCCAGATACTCGGCGAGGCCGATGCGTGAGGAACGCCAGCCTTCAACCCCACCGCTAACGGCCCGCCTTAGGTGCTCTAATAGTGCAGCTTTGAAAATTATCGCGCCGGGATAGGCCTGCCGGTGGGGTGCGGGTGAAATTCCAAGAAAGGTATTCACACGTGAAATTCGCAGTATTTGACGTCGCGGGCGCCGTGCACATCGGCCTCGTCAAGGGCGGTAGAGTGATCTCGGCGACATCCGCCATTCCTGGCCTGCCGACCGACACCAACCAGGTGATCGGGCGCTTCGAGGAATTCAGGGAACAGTTCAGGGCGCTCGAAAGCTCGGCCGATGGCTGGTTGGCTCTTGAGGACGTTCATCTGCGCTCGCCCGTCAGCCGGCCCGGCAAGATACTGGCGATCGGCCTTAATTACGCCGACCACATCGCCGAAGCCGGCCGCGAGACCCCGACCCAGCAGATCTGGTTCATCAAGGCCTCCAGCTCCATCAACGGCCCATTCGATCCGATCCAGGTGCCCAAGGCCTCGCCCAACTCGCTCGACTACGAGGCTGAACTGGTCGCGGTCATCGGCAGGGGCGGCCGCCACATCAGCCGCGCGGATGCCCCCGCCTCGGTTATCGGCTTTGCCGTTGGCAACGACGTTTCGGTGCGCGAATGGCAGAGCCACTCGCCGCAGTGGTCGCTGGCCAAGTCGTTCGACACCCACAGCCCGATCGGCCCCTGGATCACGCTGACTGACGAAGCGCCCGATCCGCATGGCCTCGACATCAAGGCGGTCGTCAATGGGGTGGTGCGCCAGCACTCGAATACCGCCAACCTTGTCTTCGACGTGTGGGACCAGATCGTCTACCTCTCCCAGGCCATGACGTTGGAGCCTGGCGACGTGATCTTCACCGGCACGCCGGGCGGCGTAGGCTGGTTGAGCGAGCCGCGCTTCGTGCTGAGCGACGGGGACGTGGTGCGCATCGAGATCGATAAGCTGGGCTATATCGAGGGCGTCTGTAAGGACGAGTAGGCGTCGCTCGTTCGCTGACGCCGCGGCCGTGTCTCGGCGACTCGCTCTCGACGCCTCGCTTGCCGGCGCGCTAGGCGGCGTTCGCCGCCGCTACTCCGCCGCCGCCTGGGACTTTCCGCCGAAGGTTTGGGCCAGTTCGCCGGCGACGTAGCGCTTGGCCATCTGGGCGGTGGACAGGGGGTTGATCTTGGACGCCTGGCCCTCACAGCCGAACTCCTGGAAGCGCTGGACACAGACCTTGCGCATGGCCTCTTTGGCCGGCTTCAGATACCAGCGCGGGTCGAACTCGCCGGGCTTCTCGGCCAGGGCCTTGCGGATGGCGCCGGTGATGGCCATGCGGTTGTCGGTGTCGATGTTCACCTTGCGCACGCCGTGCTTGATGCCGCGCTGGATTTCTTCCACCGGCACGCCCCAGGTCTGCGGCATCTGACCGCCGTACTGGTTGATGATGTCCTGCAGATCCTGCGGCACCGATGAGGAGCCGTGCATCACCAGGTGGGTGTTGGGCAGGCGCCGATGGATTTCCTCGATCACCCCCATCGCCAGCACCGCGCCATCGGGCTTACGCGAGAACTTGTAGGCGCCGTGCGAAGTGCCCATGGCGATCGCCAGGGCGTCCACGCCGGTGGCCTTGACGAAGTCCACCGCCTGGTCTGGATCGGTTAGCAGGGCTGAATGGTCGAGTTTGCCCTCAAAGCCGTGGCCGTCCTCCGCCTCGCCCATGCCGGTCTCCAGCGAACCCAGCACGCCCAGCTCGCCCTCCACCGACACGCCGCAGGCGTGGGCCATGTCCACCACCTGGCGTGTGGTTGAGACATTGTAATCGTAGTCGGCGGGGGTTTTGGCGTCGGCCTTGAGGCTGCCGTCCATCATCACGCTGGTGAAGCCGTATTGGATGGCTGTGGCGCAGGTGGCGGGGCTGTTGCCATGATCCTGGTGCATGCACACCGGGATCGACGGATAAAGCTCGACCAGACCATCGATCAGATACTTCAGGACAATGTCGTTGGCGTAGCTGCGCGCGCCACGGCTAGCCTGGATAATCACCGGAGCATTGACCTGTTCGGCCGCTTCCATGATGGCCAGGCCCTGCTCCATGTTGTTAATGTTGAAGGCGGGCAAGCCGTAGTCGTGTTCGGCGGCGTGATCGAGCAGCTGTCGAAGCGTAATGCGGGCCATATATTCCCCCTCTCAGTCCTTGACCTGAAGCGCGGCCACGCCCGGCAGCGCCTTGCCTTCCATCCACTCTAAGAACGCGCCCCCGGCGGTCGAGACGAAGGTGAAATCCTGGGCCACGCCGGCGACGTTCAGGGCCGCCACGGTATCACCGCCGCCCGCCACAGCCACTAGCTTTCCCGCCTTGGCCAAGGCGCCGGCGAATTTCGCGACGGCCACGGTGCCCTTATCGAAGGGTGGTGTTTCAAACACGCCCAGAGGACCGTTCCAAATCAGAGTCTTGCTATTGGCGATGGCGCGCTCCAGACGCTCCACCGTCTCGGGCCCCGCGTCCAGAATACGCTCTTCCTCGTCCACGGCGCCCAGTTCGCGCACCCGCGCCGCCGCGCCCGGCCCCAGCTTGTCGGCCACCACGATGTCCAGCGGCAGGAATAGCTTGCAGTTGTTCTGGCCGGCTAGGCGGATAATTTCGCGCGCGGTGTCTGCCAGGTCCTTCTCGCAATAGGATGCGCCGACGTCGTGGCCCTGGGCGTAGAGGAAGGTGTTCGCCATCCCCCCGCCGATGGCCAGCTTGTCCAACTTGGTCACCAGGTGCTTGAGCAGATCGAGCTTGGTCGAGATCTTCGAGCCGCCGACGATGCCGATCACCGGCCGCTCTGGCGAGCCCAGCGCACGGTGCAGGGCGCTCAGCTCTTCGCGCATGGACTCCCCGGCGAAGGCCGGCAAAAGCCGCGCCACGCCCTCGGTCGAGGCATGCGCCCGATGGGCAGCCGAGAAGGCGTCGTTCACATAAAGGTCGCCCAGCGCGGCGAGGGCCTTGGCGAATGCCGGATCGTTGGCTTCTTCGCCGGCGTGGTAGCGCAGGTTTTCCAGCAGCAGCACCTGGCCCGGCGCCAGCGCCTCGACCGCGCTGGCGGCTCGCGGCCCCACGCAGTCGTCGGCGAACAACACCTGCTCGCCCAGCAGCTTGGACAGGGGCTGGACCACCGGCCGCAGACTCATCTCGGGCACGCGCTTGCCCTTGGGCCGGTCGAAGTGAGACAGCAGCACCACCTTCGCGCCCTTGGCCTTGAGCAGCCTTATCGTGGGCAGGGCGGCGCGCAGGCGCGTGTCGTCGCTGACCAGGAGGCTGGAGGGGCCGCCGTGGGTGGGCACATTGAAGTCCACGCGCACTAGAGCGGTCTTGCCGCTGAGATCGCCTGCTTGGTCGAGGGTGCGGAAGCCCATGGCTAGAGCAGCTTGCCCATGACCAGGGCCGTGTCGGCCATCCGCGTGGCGAAGCCCCACTCATTGTCGTACCAACTGAGCACCCGCACCAACTGACCTTCGATCACCTGGGTCTGGCCCAGGGCCACCGTCGACGAGGCCGCGATATGGTTGAAGTCCGTCGACACCAGCGGCTCGTCGGTTGTGGCCAGGATCCCTTTGAGGGGACCTTCCTGCGAAGCCTTCAGGATGGCGGCATTGACCTCGTCCTTGTCGGTCTTGCGGCCGGGAACGATCTTCAGATCCACCACCGACACATTGGGTGTCGGCACGCGAATGGATGAGCCGTCGAGCTTGCCCTTCAGGTCCGGCAGCACCAGGCCCACGGCCTTGGCCGCGCCAGTGGAGGTAGGGATCATCGACAGGGCCGCCGCGCGGGCGCGGTAGAGGTCCTTGTGCATCTGGTCCAGCGACGGCTGGTCGTTGGTGTAGCTGTGGATGGTGGTCATGTAGCCGCGCTCTATGCCCACCAGGTCGTGCAACACCTTGGCCACCGGCGCCAGACAGTTGGTGGTGCAGGAGGCGTTGGACACCACCAGGTCCTGCGCCGTGATGGCGTCGTGGTTGACCCCGTAGACGATGGTCTTGTCGGCCTCGTCGCACGGGGCCGAAACCAGCACGCGCTTTGCGCCGCCCAGCAGGTGGGCGGAAGCCTTTTCCTTGGAGGCGAAGATGCCCGTGCACTCCAGCGCGATATCGACGCCCAGGGCGGCGTGCGGCAGTTCGGCCGGGTTGCGGATGGCCGTCACCTTGATCGGACCCGCGCCGATGT
>Ga0182016_10002650_pt1 | contig 20860 bp, 23 predicted proteins | sample 712S2MmetaG_FD_120491 | JGI IMG/M metagenome (GOLD analysis project Ga0182016, IMG submission 120491) | Permafrost microbial communities from Stordalen Mire, Sweden - 712S2M metaG | ecosystem: Environmental > Terrestrial > Soil > Wetlands > Permafrost | place: Sweden: Stordalen | collected... | reverse complement strand
TTGCGCGGCAAACTCCGCTGGGCGGTCGCGCTTGTCATCGCGGCCTTCGAATGAGTCGACGAGCCACTGGCGCACATTCCCGTTCAAGTGCAGCACAAGGTTGCCAATGCTGTTGCTCTGCTCATTTGGCCGCCACCAGACCTGTTCCTCCGTCAGCGGTTCAACGCTTGCCCGCAGCCGCGGCCAGTAGTGTTCCAGCAGTTTTCGCCGCGAGAACTCGATAAACAGCGTAGTCACATCCCCGTCATTCCCGATCATCGCAACTCTTCTCTTTCGACCTTCCCAATGTCTTACCCCTCTGAGATATGGTGAATCTTCATGTGGTAGTTGAAGACCAGCAGCACGCAAATGCCGAAGACCATGGCCAGAATGGCCAGCGGCGCGCCATAGGGATAGCCTTCGGTCAGCGCAAAGCGAATGAGCACAATCGACACCACAAACGCCGCGGAGCGAAAGACAGTTTCGTAGTGCCCTGAAACCACAATCGACAGAATCAGGATGAGCACGTCGGTAAAGATCATGACCGTGAACAGGTCGTTGTAGAACGTGCTTACGTGCGCCAGACCGGTCTGGCCGGTCATTGCATCGCGGAACACGTCCGTTACGAAGAGCCCTATGTTATAGGCCGCCATGGTAAGCAGCAGCGCGCCCAGGCCCAGCGCCACACCCTTCTTCTGCGCTACGAAACGCGCCCGCGCATGCAACGGCGCCGAAGTGCCCAACTGCACGACGCTATGCTTCGCCACATGCTGAAAGACCGCGACCAGCAGGTACATCAGGAAGCCGGCCCACATGTCCACAAACAACGGCAAAGCCTCAAGTGTGACGGTGTGTTTGGTCACCATCTCCGACGCTTCGGCAATGTCTTTGAATACGTCCCGGATGAAGATGAGCGACACAATTTCGAACTGGTAGGCAATGGAGCGGGTGGTGGACTCGTGGAGTGCGCCGATCAGCGTAACCACTTCGTAAAACAGGATGAAGTTGAAGGGAGTGGAGATGGCGACCAGGTAGTTCTCGCCCGCACTGGCAATCAGCGCCGGCGGGTGGGCGAGCGTCTTGGCCAGAAAGATCAACAGGAGGTGAATGGCAAACCCGGCAATGCCAAGGCGGATGACCAGGTGCTTGAGCGCGGTCTTGTTGCGCTCGGAAAAAATCCGGTCGTGCGCTGCAGCCACGTTTAGCCAGATGCCGGTGGGCGCCTGCTCGCCGGCTTCATCGTCGTCATTTGCTGCGCTGGTCATAGTAGCCTCTGTTCCGGTTGCGGGAGAAGTGAAATTCTGAAAAAAAGCCTGCGCCTGCCAAGCCGGGATTGCAGCCCCTGGGAAATGAGAATTTTGAAGCAAACCTCGTCGGGGGATTCTTAAGATTACCGTACGAGACTACCGCTTAGGGGAGCAGACGCACAGAGCCCATTGCCGAACCCCGCACAGCAGGCATAAGATTCCGTCTGAAATCGTTTTCAAGGGGACCCTTATGCGTATTTTCGCTTCGCTCTCTCTCGCCGTTCTTGCCTTGGCTTCCGTCACCGCAATCTCTGCCCCGGCACAGGTGGCGCAAACGCCCCCCATGGGCTGGAACAGTTGGAATTACTTCGCCGGGAAGGTGACCGACAAGGACATTCGCGCTTCCGCCGACCAGATTGTCGCCACCGGGATGAAGGACGCTGGATACATCTACGTGAACATTGACGACACGTGGGAAGGCCAGCGCGACGCCAACGGCGTACTGCACTCTAACGACAAGTTTCCCGACATGAAGGCCCTGGCCGATTATGTCCATTCCAAGGGGCTCAAGATTGGCATCTACTCGTCGCCGGGACCCAAGACCTGCGCCGGCTACGAAGCTTCGTACGGCCATGAGGAGCAGGACGCGCAGCTTTACGCTTCCTGGGGTATCGACTACCTGAAGTACGACCTGTGCAGTTTTATCGGCGACGTGATGGTGAAGCAGGCGCCCAATGACAAAGCCGAGCAAATGCGCATCATGATCGCGGCCTACGACAAGATGGGCAAGGCATTGAAGGCAGCCGGCCATCCCATCGTCTACTCCTTTTGCCAGTACGGATGGGATTCAGTCTGGGAGTGGGCGCCTGGAATTGGCGGTAACCTGTGGCGCACTACCGGCGACATTTATCCCGCATGGGACCGCATTTACACCATCCTCGAGCAGCAAACCGGCCTGAATACCTATGCCGGTCCGGGCCATTGGAATGACCCCGACATGCTGGAGGTGGGAAACGGCAAGCTATCGCTCGCTGAAAACCGTGCCCACTTCTCCATGTGGGCTATGCTCGCCGCGCCCTTGCTTGCCGGAAATGATTTGCCCCACATGAAGCCGGAAATTAAGTCCATCCTCACCAATCGCGACGTCATCGCCATCGATCAGGATCCGCTGGGCAAACAGGCCCGGCACGCCTACAGCACAGGCGAAGTGGAAGTATGGACTCGCGAACTCAAAGACGGTGCAGTGGCAATCGCCATCCTGAATGTGGGCAGCGATCTCTACTCCACCCATCCATTCCGCGTGGCCCTGAACGCTCTGGGTTTGACCGGGCTGCAGCAAGCCACGAATCTTTGGACTGGCGAGAAGACCGTGCTCAGTAATGGTATGGCGATCGAGATCCCCAGCCACGATGTTCTGCTGCTTCGCATCGATCAGCCCAACCGGCCGCAGATCAAGCAAATCAAAATGGTTGGAGAAAAACCATCTCCTGCAACACAGAAGTAACCAACCATTGAACAGTAATTCGGTCACCTACTGTCTCGAAATCGAGACAGTAGGTGATCGGTACCCGAAGTCTGGATTTTCAGACCTGGGGCACCGCACAGCTAATAGCTAAAGGCTGTCTTTCACCCGGCCGAGACACACGCCAAACCATCCCCGCTCGTCGGTCCAGCTTTCCACGGGCTCAAACCCTGCTGACGCCAGCAAAGCTTCGGCCTGGCCGGGCAGATATTTGTAGCTGTTCTCGGTGTGAATCCGCTCGCCCTCTTCGAATTCCACTTCCGAGTCCAGCGCCCTGATAGGTACCCGCTGCGCGATGCGGCTCTCCAGATGCATCTCGATCCGCGACTCGCGCGCATTCCACACGGCGCGGTGCTCGAACGCATCCAGGTCGAACTCGGCGCCGAGTTCGCGGTTCAAACGCGCCAGCATGTTCAGGTTGAAGTCGGCGGTTACACCAGCCGCATCGTCATAGGCCTCCAGCAGCGTGTCTACATCCTTCTTCAGATCCACTCCCAGCAGCAGCGTATCGCCCGCGCTCAGCCCGGCGCGCACACGGGTCAACACGCGCTCCGCCTCCCACGGCTCAAAGTTCCCAATGCTCGATCCGATGTAGAGGACCAGCCGCCGCTCGCCTACTGCCGAGGGATCAAGTTCCAGCCCCTGCGTGTAGTCTTCCACGCGCGGCATCACGGTAACTCCGGGAATCTCAGATTCGATGCGATCCTTTGCAGCCTCAAGCGCTGACTGCGAAACATCCACCGGCTCGTAGACCACGCTTCCCTGCCGCGCCACCGCAGCCTTCAGCAGCAGCCTGGTCTTGTCTGCCGATCCAGCTCCAAGCTCGGCAATCCGCAGCCGATCGCAGCTGGCCCGCTCAATCATGTCGCCTGCGTGGCGAACAAGAATGGCTCGCTCAGTACGAGTGAGGTAGTACTCCGGCCGCTCGGTAATCTCGTCGAACAGCCGCGACCCGGCCTCGTCGTAAAACAGCCACGCCGGCAGCCGTTTGGGCCGCCTCATGAGCCCCGCGCGGACGGCCGCGGCGACTCGTTCCTGAACGATCTCAGTGCTGGGTATAGGGAAAGCGATTGTTGTCATGCACTCCCTTCGATGCCACGGCAACCGTTTGAGTTACCAGAAAATAACACGATCTAGGACGCGAGCCGGATTCCGGAAAACTGCCAACGTGTCTCCGGAGCAAAGAAGTTCCTGTAGCTGGCCCGGACGTGCCTCGCAGGCGTGACGCAGGAGCCGCCCCTTAGCACCATATTCCCGCTCATGAACTTCCCGTTGTACTCGCCCAGCGATCCACCGAGCGGACGGAATCCCGGATAGCCCAGGTAGGCGCTGGCCGTCCACTGCCAGCAATCTCCAAACAACTGCGTTGGGCCCTGACCGTGTTCCGAAGAAGGCGCAGGCATCAATCTTCCCGATTCGAACAGGTTCCCCTCCACTGGCCGTCCTTCCGCGGCAGCCTCCCATTCAAACTCAGTTGGAAGCCGATAGCCGGCCCACCGCGCATAGGCGTCGGCCTCAAAGTAGCTGATGTGGCTTACCGGGACCGACTTCATGCGCGCCAGCGGCTGTTCCCCTCGAAGGGTAAACACGTTCCAGTCGCCGGCTTCGCTGCTCCAATAGAGCGGCGCTCGCCAGCCGTTATTCTGCACCGCGACCCACCCGGCCGAGAGCCAGAACTCCGGCCGCCGGTATCCGCCGTCCTCCATAAACGCTGCGTATTCCCCGCAGGTAACCAGCCTCTTCGCCAGCCGGTAGGGCTCAAGCCACACTTTGTGCCGATCGAGCTCGTTGTCGAAACCAAACCCATCGCCCGCGTGCCCCACCTCGCGCACCCCGCCGGCAAATCCTTCGAAACCGAGGCTGGTGTGATTCATCGCCGGTACCCCTGAAGACGGGGAATTTTCCGCGGATTGGAGATAAGCCGGCCTGAGGGGATTGGTGAAAAATGCGTTCAGAATATCGGTCAGCATCAGTTCCTGGTGCTGCTCCTCGTGATTCAATCCCAGCTCAATCCGCGTCAGCGCTTCCTGCTCCGGGTTGCGCCCCAGGAGCGTGTCGATGGCTTCATCCACATGCTCCCGATAGCGCAAAACTTCGCTGAGCGGCGGCCGGGAGAACGAAGACCGCAGCCGCTTCTCAGGAAATTTGGCAAAGCTCTCGTAATAGCTGTTGAACAGCCACACGAAATCCGGGTTGAAGGGACGGTAGCCTGACAGGAATTCCCGCAGGACGAACGACTCGAAGAACCACGCTGTGTGCGCCAGGTGCCACTTCAGCGGCGAAGCCTCCGGCGTCGATTGCACCATCATGTCTTCGGCCGAGAGCGGCTCGCAAATTGAAATCGTCCGTTGCCGCACCGCGCGAAACCGCGCTCCAATTTCAGTCTCCAAACTACATCGGGCAACCGTGCTCATCGTCCACCATCCACTTTCGCCAAAGTGTACTCCAGAATCGGTTCAATCTGCATCTCGAGCCCGTCAAAATCCCCGCCTGCCCGAATACCTTTCCCAGTTGATGCGGTTGATTCCAAAAGGGACCAGCTTCTTCAAAAAAATCGCATACATCACAAGCGGTCAGACCCGCATCCATATCGAATGAATTGAGGCAGGCAGCGCCGAAGCCATTGAATCGCCTGGAAATCTCATTCGGAGTTTGTATGGTTCACGTGCATGGAGTGATTGGACGGGCTCATCCTCACTGGCTGATCTTCCCCGCGGTTTTGTTCTTTTCAATGGCGAGCGCAGGGTTCGCGCCAGCGCAGAATTCCGACCAGCTTGCCCTTGCAACCGAGGCGCCCGACACCTTGTTTCGGTCTCAACCGGCACACGTTGAGCCGCCGCCGACTCCCGAGGAGCTTGGCGACGCACTCATGCTGCATCAGCGTTACCAGGCAGCCATCGAATCCTACAGCCGGGCAACTCCGACCTCCGACATCTGGAACAAGATGGGCATTGCCTTTCAGATGATGAACGGCAGCGAGGGGGCCTTGCACTGTTACAAGGAGTCGCTGAAGCTGAACCCCAGGAACGCCCATGCCATCAACAACCTGGGAAGCCTGCACTTCTCGCTGAGGGAATTCGCCCCAGCCGAGCGCATGTACCGAAAAGCATTGGCGCTCGAACCAGGTTCGGCGGTTGTCGAGTTGAACCTGGGCACGGACCTGATTGCGGAGCAAAAATACGACGAGGGCTGGCAGCATTACCAGGCGGCGTTGGACATGGATCCTCATGCCTTTGAAAACACAGCAAGCCTCCGCATCGGCAGTCAGGCCAGTGCGCAGAACCGCGGCGCCGTGAATTACTACATGGCAAAGGGATTGACGCAGGCCGGGGAAATGGCCACAGCCATCGATCATTTGCGCCTGGCCCTCGAACAGGGATTCGCCAGTCCCAGAAAGATTGAAGCCGATGAGAACTTTGCCGCACTCCGTGGGATTCCCGCCTACGAAGATCTGATCACCCAGACCCGCCGCCATTGACGTCCGGCGTTTTCCGCCGAAGAACCAGCCGTTTGGCCGCTGGGGGTTGACTTGTGTGACGTTCAGTGTCGTGCTGCGTCTGGAAAGAGAGCATCAATGTTTGATAGGATGCAACGCATCGGGTTCCTTCGAATGGAGGGAATATGCGCAGGTTCAGTTGTCCCCGTTGTCTAATCACCGTCACTGTCTGCGCCTCCCTTGCAACTGGATGCCCTGTCCCCTTCGCCCAGACTCCAGTCTCTGCCACCGACCCAGGTTCAACTTCGCCCGCAGCGATCCAGGCATCCGCCCCTCCCGCAGCCCTTCCGCTTCAGATTCAGCCCACACCGGAACAGCTTGGCGACTCGATGCTTGCGCAAAAGCGCTACCAGGCAGCGATTGAGGCATACCGGCAGGTTACCGCGGGATCGGCGGACACCTGGAACAAGATGGGCATCTCCTACCAGATGATGTTCAACCTTGACGAAGCTTCCAGATGTTATGAACATTCTCTCAAGCTGAATCCCCGGAATGCCCGCGTTCTGAATAACCTGGCCTCTGTGTATGACGCGCAAAAGGACCTGTCCGGGGCCGAACACTATTACCGCAAGGCTCTCCGGTTGGAACCAAAAGCGCCCATGATTCTGAGGAACCTGGGCACCAACCTGCTGGCTCAGCACAAATACAAGAGAGGTTGGGAGCTTTATCAGGCCGCGCTGGCCATTGATCCCAATATTTTTGGCGAATCCGGCAGCCCGCGCGTCGACAATCCCGCATCCATTCAGGAGCGCGGGGCCATGAATTTCTACATGGCCAAGGGCTGCATCCGCGCCGGCCAGAACGATCGCGCCATTGAGTATCTGCGCATGGCCCTCAACGAGGGCTATACGAACCCCAAAAAAATTCAGGCAGACGGCGAGTTCGCGGTCCTCCGTGGCAATCCCGCATTTGAACAGCTTCTGGCCGCGCAAAGCGAGCCCAAGTCGGCCGGAAAGCTCTGAACGTAAAGCGCGACAGGCTGGATCGTCGTCCCCGCTTCGGGCTTCAACTGCAATCTGTAACCTGTCATCTGTAATCTGTAACCTGCGCCAACGTCTATCTCAATGGGATGCCCGCACGCGCTCCCAGAGGTTTCAAATGAAAGTCCGCCTTCTGCCCCTCGTTCTTGTTGCCCTCACCATCACTGCCTCCGCCCAGGACCCGCAAACCGCACCGCCCACTCAGCCGGCCTCCCAATCCGGGGGCCAAGGAGAGAGTCAAACCCGGGGCGGCGGCCGTGGAGGCTGGGGCGCCGGTGGCGGCATGGGCCGCGGGGTGCTGGGCACCGTGACGGAGGTTGCGGCGGACCACTACACGATAAAGACCGATGCCGGCCTGACCTACACGATTCACTACAGCGCGAACACCCGTATCGTGAAACAGCCCCCTGCACCCCAGGGCTCCGGTCAAGGACGCGGCGCCGGTGGAGCAGGAGGCCAGGGCGGTGCCCAATGGCGCGGAGGCGAGGGCGGCGGTGGCAGTCCCCCGCAGGCCATCAAACCCACGGACATCAAGGTAGGCGACGCGATTACCGCCATGGGCGAAGTGGATGCAAATGCCAAGTCCGTCGGCGCTGTTGCTGTGATCCAGCTTGATCCTGAGCGCGCCAAACAGATGCGCGAGATGCAGGCCAACTACGGCAAGACCTGGATCATGGGCAAGGTCACCGCCATTGACGGCGTCAAGGTAACGCTGATGGGCGCAATCGATAACGCGGCCCACAGCTTTGTGGCCGACGAAAACACCACCTTCCGCAAGCGTCGCGACCCCATCACGCTGGGCGACATTCAGGTTGGCGACACGGTCCGTGTGGAGGGTGCGCTGAAGGATGGGACGTTCCTGGCAACTACAGTGAGCGCCATGGGTGCGCCTCCCGCAGGGGGACCGCCGGCGGGAGGCGCGGGTGCCCCGCCGCTGTAGCGTTTACCGGGGTCAACCGATCGGTTCGTCCTTGGTCTCCCGAATCATTAACAGGCCCACAAACGAAAGCACGGCCGACGCCGACAGATAGTACCCCACATATGGCAGCCCATAGTGCGTGGCCAGCCAGGTAGCAATATACGGTGCCAGCGACGCCCCAAAAATGCCTGCGAAGTTGAACGCAAGCGAGCTGCCCGAGTACCGCACGGGCGTGGGAAACAGCTCGGAAACTACGGTTCCCAGCGGGCCGTAGGTCAGGCCCATCAGCGACAGGCCCAGGGTCATCATGCCCAGCGCGCCCCCCGCTCCATCGCTGAACATGGGCGCCAGGATCAGCCCGAACAGGAAAATAGCCATGGTGATCCACAGCATCGCGCGCCGCCTTCCCTGCTCCGCCAGCATCGCGGAAATGGGGATCATGACCGCGAAAAACAACGTGGCGAACAACTGCATCAGCAGGAACTTTTCCCGCCCTATTCCGAGCGCGGTGGTTCCCCACGACAGCGCGAACACAATCATCAGGTAGAAGAGAACGAAGGTCGCCAGGCACAGCAGAATCCCGGCGACGAGCGGCTTGAGGTGGTCGCGGAAAACCGTCAGCACGGGAAGCCTCTCCTGCTCTCCGCGCTGGAGCGAGGCGGCAAAAACCGGCGTCTCGGTGATCGTCAGGCGCACCCACAGTCCCATAAACACCAGCACCGAGCTGGCCAGAAAGGGCAGTCGCCAGCCAAAGGCGAAAAACTGCGCATCGGTCAGAAAGCGCGACAACACCAGGAACACCCCGCCGGACAGGAAGAACCCTACCGGCGCGCCAAGTTGCGGAAACATGCCGTACCAGGCACGCTTGTGGGCGGGCGCATTCTCAATGGCCAGCAGCACCGCGCCGCCCCACTCGCCGCCCAGCCCCAGGCCCTGGCCAAAGCGGCAAAGCGCCAGCAGTAGGGGCGCGGCCAGGCCGATGGAAGCGTAGGTGGGCAACACGCCAATGGAGACCGTGGAAATGCCCATGGTGGCCAACGCCAGCACCAGCGTGGTCTTGCGGCCAATCCTGTCGCCAAAGTGGCCGAAGAGTGCCGACCCAATGGGCCGCGCCAGAAACGCAATGCCGAAGGTAGCCAGCGAAGCCAGAGTCGCGGTTGCCGGGTCGCTGCGAGGAAAAAACAGCTTGGGAAACACCAGGACCGCCGCTGTGGCGTAAATGTAAAAATCGAAAAACTCAATCGCCGTGCCCACCAGGCTCGCAAACAGAACCTGGCGCGGCGAATTCACCGGACCTCTCGCGCTCATTCATTTTCCAGATTGACTAGAGTCTGAGGGCCACAAAGGGGTGCGTGCCCTCACTCTGGTTATATCGTTCTGGCCGCGCAATCGGAAATGGGCGGCCATGCGGCGGATCGGGCGGCGGGGTCAGGTCCGGGGCGTGGGGCGTAAAATCGTCTGGTCATGCATGAGCTTTCGATTGTTTCGAGCGTGGTGGAGACGGTCCAGGAGTCGCTGGAGAGCTACCCCGGCGCGCGGGTGGTGGAAGTGCGTCTGAAAGTGGGAGCGCTGGCCTCGGTCGTGGTGGATTCGCTCGAGTTCTGCTGGGGGATTGCCACCGAGGGCACGGCGCTGGCGGGTTCGCAGCTGGTGGTCACGACGCTTCCTGTGGTGATGCACTGCGCCTCATGCGATGCGGACGTGGAGTTGGAGGGCGTGCAGAGCTTCCGATGTCCCCGATGCGGTGAGCCTTGCGGCGATTTGCGGCAGGGACGGGAGCTGGACATTGAGTCGTTTGAGATTGAAGAGGCGGACGAGGTCGAAAAGGCCCGCAAGGATGGGATCGGGGTGAAGGCATGACGACGCGCATTGTGGAATTGCGACGCGGGATTCTGAAAAAGAACGACGAGCTGGCGGCCGGGCTACGGGAGCGGTATACGGCTGGCGGGGTGCTGGTGTTGAACCTGGTGTCGAGCCCTGGGACGGGGAAGACGGCGTTTCTGGAGCGGACGCTCCGAGAACTGAAGGGCCGTGGCGCAAGGGTGGCGGCGCTGGTGGGCGATTTGGAGACGGATAACGATGCAAAACGGCTGGCGGCCAGCGGAGCGCCGGTGCGGCAGATCAATACCCATGGAATCTGCCACCTGGACGCGGAGATGATTTCAAAGCATCTGGACGGGTGGGAGTTAGCGAACCTGGATTACCTTTTCATTGAGAATGTGGGGAACCTGGTTTGCCCGTCGAGCTACGACCTTGGGGAAAAGATCCGCGTGGCGCTGCTTTCGGTGACCGAGGGCGAAGACAAGCCGTTGAAGTACCCCACGCTGTTTAATTCGGCGGATGCGGCGGTAATTACGAAGATGGATATTGCCGAGCCGTGCGGGTTTGACCGGGAACTGGCGCTGAAGAACATCAACGAGATCCGGCCGGGGATACGGATATTCGAGACATCGGCGAAGACGGGGGTGGGGATGGGGGAGTGGCTCGCGTATCTTGAGGAGGAACGCGCGGGGCGAATCGGCTGATTTAAGGATGGTGTTTGTGAAGAGAGAAGTGATGCCTGAAGAATTCAGGGCTGATGCGTTGGCTGCATGGGCTGAATATCAAAGAACCGGCTTGCATGTGACGGCCGAAGAAGCCGACGAATGGCTGGCAAAACTCGAAGCCGATGAGGACGCCCAGCCGCCAGAATGCCACGTAGCGCGTAGCCTTTCATAGGGGGGGGTGCAATGGCTGTGAATAAGAGCGCTGAAAGTGGCACCGCCGCGGTAAATGCCTACCTGGCGCGGGTACCGGAACCGGCGCGGACCACTCTCGAAAAGATGCGAGCACTAATCCGGGCCGCCGCGCCTAAGGACGCGACCGAGGCCATCAGTTACGGGATTCCATCATTCCAGTACAAAGGGGCGCTGGTTTGGTACGCGGCGTTCAAAAAGCACTGCAGCTTTTTCCCCATGGACCACTCGCTGGAAGAGGAGTTTGCCGAGGATCTGAAGAAGTACAAGACCTCGAAGGGGACGATTCAGTTTCCGGTGGACGAGCCGCTGTCGAAGAAGCTGGTGACGCGGATTGTGAAGGCGCGGGTGACGCTGAACAAGGTAAAAGCTGAGGAGTAAGAAGGTGGCGAAGCTCGGAACGGTTCGCGCGGCGAAGGATTATCTGGCGGGCCAGATTGTCGACGAGGCTAGACGCCAAGGCTTGGTGCTGACCGAAGTTGAGCGAAAGATGCTCTATTTCTCAGAAACCGGTTCCACTCTGCCGGACATGATGAAGGTGAGCGAAGAGTTTGACCGGGACTACGACCAGGACGAGTACGAAGCCAAGGTTGGCGGGCTGGTCCGGGGAATTGAAGCCCGCGACGAGACCCGCAGCGAGCAGGAAAAGGATGACTGGTACGAAGCGGTGCTGAAGCTGTGCGATGGGGACCACTACCTGCTGACCCTGATTGATGCTGGCGATTCGGAGAACAAGGCCATTCCTTCGTTCTCCGGGAAGCTGGGGCGTTGGATGCCAACCTGGGATGTCAGCGCAAGAAGAGAGCCCGGAGATCGAAAGAGGCTCGTCTTATTGGCGTTTGGGATAACGATTGCTCTGCTGATCGTTGCGCTGATTGTCGACCGTTTTCGATGAGGGTTCAAAGCATCCAGGTGATTTAGATCACATTCGGTGGTGTGCGTCCGGGGTATAAGGTAGTTGCTATGTGCCTTGCGATTCCGGGAAAAGTGGAAGAGATTACCGAAGAGAACGGCCTACGCATCGGTCGGGTGAACTTTGGCGGCGTGGTCAAGCGGGTTTGCCTGGACTACGTGCCGGAAGTTGTTGTCGGCGACTACACCATTGTCCATGTGGGCTTTGCGCTTTCGAAGATTGACGAGGAAACGGCGGAACAGACGCTGGCCGAGTTCAAGAAAATGGGCATTCTGGACCAGGAACTGGAGAGTGAGGCAGAGGCATTTGCACGGGCTGCGACGGCGCCGCAGATGGCTTGTCCCGATGGGAGTTGCGCGGTCAAGCCGACGTGAGTCGCAGAAACTTCCCGGCAGACTGCACCGTCCTGTTCTACTGCGCGGCGGCTTGCAACAGATCGCGTGGGGCCGTGCGAAATTCAAGACGAGGTAGTGGAATGAAGAGAGTTTTGTGTTTATGCGCCGCGCTGATCATGGCATTCACAGCAGCGCACGCCTTTGCAGCAACCGACGTAACGGGCACCTGGTCTGGCGATATGGCAGGCCCGAACGGGGATGCCTTCCACCTTTCTTTCACTTTCAAACAGGACGGCGCCAAGCTTACCGGTTCTGTGCTGGGGCCGCAGGGTGACCCGCTTCCGATCTCCGACGGCGTCGTCACTAGCGATAAGATTTCATTCACTGTCAGCTTCAACGGCATGACCATCAAGCATGAAGGCGTGGTCACCGGCGACGAGATCAAGCTGACGACCAAAGCCGATGGGGGCGACTTTCCGCCTTCTGAAATAAAGCTCACGCGGGCAAAATCGACCACGCCGTAATAGGGCCACGCATCCCTTCGGACTGGTTTTTCTCCCGCGGAGATGCAGTTTCTTTGACTCGGTCGCTGCGGTGACCTTTGTTCAGGATGACAGGGAGCTTTCAGCCTTGATATTCGCACTGCCAGGGAGTTGCAGCGACCAATGAAGTACCTGACCGAGTTTCGGAATGGCGAGATTGCGCAGCGGATGGCGCGTGAGATTGCCGCCATCACCACGCGGCCGTGGAAGATTATGGAGGTTTGCGGGGGACAGACGCACTCCATCATCAAGAACGGAATCGACCAGATGTTGCCCGCCGCAATCGAAATGATCCACGGGCCGGGCTGCCCGGTCTGCGTGACCCCCCTCGAACTGATTGACAAGGCGCTGGCAATTGCAGCGCAGCCGGGCGTCATCTTCTGCTCGTTTGGAGACATGCTGCGGGTGCCCGGCACCGATATGGACCTGTTCCAGGTGAAGGGGGCGGGCGGCGATGTGCGTGTGGTCTATTCGCCGCTGGACGCGGTGGAACTGGCGGCCAAAAACCCGGATAAGCAGGTGGTGTTTTTCGGCGTGGGCTTTGAGACCACGGCCCCCGCGAATGCGATGAGCGTGCATGTGGCCAAGCGGCGGGGGCTGAAGAATTTTTCGTTGCTGGTATCGCATGTGCTGGTACCGCCGGCCATTGAGGCCATCATGTCGTCGCCGGGGAACAAGGTGCAGGCGTTTCTGCTGGCGGGGCACGTGTGCAGCGTGATGGGGTACTGGGAGTATCCGCCGGTTGCGGAGAAATATGGGATTCCGCTGGTGGTGACCGGCTTTGAGCCGCTTGATCTGCTGGACGGAATTCGACGCGCGGTGGTGCAACTGGAGGCCGGTAAGCACGAAGTTGAAAATGCCTACGAGCGCATTGTGACCTATGACGGTAATCGCGCGGCGCAGAAGATGCTGGCCGAAGTATTTGAAGTGACGGATCGTGCCTGGCGCGGGATCGGCGTGATTCCGAAGAGCGGCTGGCGGCTGAGCGAGGCGTATCGCGAGTTCGACGCGGAAGAGCGGTTCCACATTTCCGGAATTCATACCGAGGAGTCGCCGCTATGCCGTGCGGGCGATGTGCTGCGCGGGGCAATCAAGCCGGCCGAGTGCGCGGCGTTTGGCAAGGAGTGCACGCCGCGGCATCCGCTGGGAGCGACCATGGTTTCAAGCGAAGGGGCTTGCGCGGCGTATTTCAACTATGGTCGGTTCCTGTCGGCGGAAGAACTGGCGACTGCAGGAAGTGGGTTGACCCATGCCTGAGAATGCGAAGGTCGACGAGCCCGTGGCGAACAACGATGTGCCGGATTTTTCCAACTGGTCCTGCCCGCTGCCGCTGGTGGGTTACCCCACAATCGTGATGGGCCACGGCGGAGGCGGCAAGCTGGGCAATGAGCTGGTGGAACACCTGTTTCTGCCGGCGTTCCGCAACGCGGCTCTTGAAAACCTGGGCGACGCGGCGGTGCTGAATGTGGGAACCGGCCGCATCGCCATGAGCACCGATTCCTTCGTCGTGCAGCCGCTGTTCTTCCCTGGCGGATCAATTGGCGAGCTTGCGGTGAATGGCACGGTCAACGACCTGGCCGTCTCCGGCGCGATTCCCAAATACCTGAGCGCGAGCTTCATCCTGGAAGAAGGCTTTCCGCTGGCCCAACTGGCCGCGATTGTGGATTCGATGGCAAAGGCCGCCGCCACTGCAGGCGTGCAGATTGTTACCGGCGACACCAAAGTCGTCGAACGTGGGCACGGGGACGGATGCTACATCAACACGGCGGGGATTGGCGTACTTCGCAACGGAATACAAGTGGGACCGCATCGCGCGCAGGTGGGAGACGCGGTGCTGGTCTCCGGCACCATCGGCGACCACGGCATGGCAATCATGAGTGTGCGCGAGGGGCTGGAGTTCGAAAGCCAAATCCGCTCCGATTGCGCGGCCCTGAACGGGATGATCTCCGATGTGCTGGATGGGGCGGGTTTGGACGTCCACGCCATGCGCGATCCCACGCGCGGCGGCCTCTCCTCCACGCTGACTGAGATTGCGCTGGCTTCCGGCGTGGGCATTGCGATTGACGAGGCGAAACTGCCGGTACGGATGGAAGTGCAGTCGGCGTGCGAACTGCTGGGGCTGGACCCGGTGTACGTGGCCAATGAGGGTAAGGTGGTGTTCTTTGTCTCGGCCGAAGTAGCGGAGAAGGTGCTGACGGTCCTCAAGGCTCATCCGCTCGGACGCGATGCCGCCATCATCGGCCGGGTTACTGCCGAGCATCCGCGCATGCTGGTGGCACGGACCGCGATGGGCGCGAACCGCGTGATTGCGCAGCAGATCGGCGAGCAGTTGCCACGCATTTGCTAGGCCCCGTCATCAAAGTTCAGCGCATGTGTTCCGAAGCGCAACAGCAGGTCATTCGACTCCGTTTGGCGCAAAAAGCGCGCCAAACTCCGCTCAGGATGACAGCTCGTTTCTTATGCGAACTGTTGAGACAACCCACCGCAGGCGTTGCGCTTTAGACCGGATAACCGCCCGTGATGTATCCCTGCAGCGCCTGAATCGTCTCCTCATGGCCGCTGATTACCCACTTCACCAGGTCGCCGATGGAGATGACTCCTACAACCTCTTCGCCTTCCAGCACCGGAAGATGACGAATGTGGTGCTCGGTCATCATGGACATGCATTCATCCACCGTGTGGCGCGGGCTCACAAACACCACCTGGCCGGTCATGATCTGGCCCACCTGGGTTTCCCGCGAGGGATGGCCCATCAGGATGCCTTTGCGCGTGTAATCGCGCTCTGACAGGATGCCCACCAGCCGATGGTTGGAAAGCACCAGCAGGGCGCCCACATCGTACTCAGCCATCTTCTCGATCGCTTCGTAGACCGAGTCTTCAGGCGCAATCGACAGGACTTCCTTTCCCGATTTGCTCTTCAGTATTGATCCAATCGTGTCGGAAGTTCTCATGGGTCCCTCCTCATTCCTGTCTTCCCCTCCCGGCATGAACGAAGTACCGGTTCGGGGGTACTCAAAGTGAAACAAAGAGCCCTTCCGATGGAGGCTTCATTTGCCGTATCGGCTTCCAAAGCGGAATGATGGGCTTGCGCAGCGCGTGCCAGGGTTCTGAAAATGGGGAACTGTACCTTCCCCGAACCTCGCAGATTGCCAATATAGTCCATTCAGGCCGCGACAGAACAGGGCAAAATGAAACAGAAAGTAAATGATTGCTCTCGAGCCAATTACCGAAGCCAGCGTGGCCCAGTTCAAGGCCATCCGCCTGCGCGCCCTTTTGGATTCGCCTGGCGCCTTCGGATCGACCTATGCGTGGGAGTCCCAGCTCACTTATGCCGGTTGGATGGAACGCATTGGCCGCTGGAACGGAGTCACGGGAATTGGCTACCTGGCGATGGACGAGGGAGCTTCCTGCGGCATTGCCGGCTGCCTTCTACACGAGGACAACCCGGCCGGGGCGCAACTGATTTCCATGTGGATAGCTCCATCGCACCGGCAACTTGGCGTGGGCCGATTGCTGGTGGAAGAGGTCATCGGCTGGGCCGGATCACGCGGTGCGAAGCACCTGCAGGTGACGGTGACCGGCAGAAACGAATCCGCAATTCGCTTCTACAAGCGGCTGGGGTTTGCCTTTACGGGCAACACCATACCCTACCCCAACGATCCAACAGAGATTGAGCGCGAGATGGAACTCACCTTTCCCTGACCGGCCACAAATGCTCCATACCCCATTCTTTCTGTCATCCTGAGCGAAAGGGGCCCCGAACGCTTTTCAGTTTGGGGGTGGTGAGTCGATGGATCTGCTTCTCGTCTCTCTCTTCTCAATCTCGGACTTCATCCCACCAGATGCTTCTTCAGAAATTCGAGTGAGCGCTCGCGAGCTAACTTTGCCGCTTCGGCGTTGTAGCTGGCGCGGGCATCGCAGTTGAAGCCGTGGCCGGCGTCGTACCAGTAGATCTCCACTTCAGGGTGGGCGGCTTGAATCTTCTCCACGTCGGCAGCGGGAATGTGGTTATCCTGCTTGCCGAAGTGCAGCATCACGGGGACGGCCGGTTCTTCATCGATGTGCTTCGCAATCTGGCCGCCATAGTAGCCGACTGCAGCTTCCGGATGAAGCCGCGCCGCGGCTAGCCACGCCATGGTGCCGCCGTAGCAGTAGCCAACGATGCCGACTTTCTTGCCCGTGGAACTGCAGACGAAATCGCTTGCGGCAGCAATATCGGATAGGGACTGATCGAGAACGAGCTTCTGAACAATGCCCATGCCGGTCTTCAGGTCTTCGCCCTCGTATTTGAGCTCGACATCTGGCTGGACGCGATCGAAAAGGGCCGGAGCGATGGCTAGAAATCCGTCTTTCGCGTAGCCGTCGGCCACGGAGCGGATGTGCGCGTTGACTCCGAAAATCTCCTGAACCACCACTAATCCGGCAATCGGATCGCCTTCAGGCCGCGCAACATAGGCGTTGAGATTGTGGCCGTCCAACGCCGTCAGAGTTACATACTCGCTCATGCAGACACCCCCCGCTGCTTAGAGTAGCTGCGCAACGGGGGAGTTGTACACTGAGGCCGTCGAGGCTGCCTATGCTCGGATGCATGCCCTAGTTGATGCTGGAGGGCAGCATCAGGGGCTTGCGCGGACCCAGTTCTTCGCGTACCAGTGTCAGGCCCAGGATGCAGCGCTCGAAGCGATCGGAGAGGCGCGCAAACAACGGCGCTTCCTGTTCGTACTCGAAGAGGTTGAACTGGCTCACGATGAAGTAGCTTTGCTTACCCGCGTGGATGAGCTCCCCGAGGCTGGGCTGATGGCGGCGCAACCGGCGCGACGAGCCGGTCGCCTCGGGATACATGCCTGCGACAAACAACGAGTAGTCGCCAATGTGCTTGCGCACCGCGCGCTCGGCATCGAACGAAGACGCCGAACCATGAATCGGGTCGGCCGCAAGCATCATGTCCGTAAGCTCCGCGACTGGACGGCCTTCTTCATCGCGCACCTTGTAGAGATTGTCTGTATCGGAAAACTCGCAAAGCAGGCGCGCAACATACGTGGTCACATCTGGATCGTTCAGGCCCAGCTTGCCTTCGTAGCTGTTGCGGACCATCTGTTGGAAGAACGGTTCAAGCGGATGAGACTGAGTCTGCATACACACCTCCCGCGACTGCTCGCGCAGCCATTCCGGTGAATGAGGCTTGAGCTAGTCGCCAACGAGGGAAGCGACCGCCGGTGCCTGTTTATCTTCCTGTAACACTGAGAGTAACGGAAGGGTTGCGAAGTTTTCTAGGTGTCGCAGAAATTTGTTGGCAGACGAGTGTGCCGATTGCAAATAGGCAATCAACATGGAACAGCGCGGCAATAGGCCTGAATCGGCATAGGGCAGCCGCGAAGGCTGCCCTCTGACTCATCAACTATGAACTTCGAACTCCGAACTGTGAACTGCCTACACAGTTGCCGGCTGACGCTGTTCGAGCTGCGCCAGCCGATTGGCCAACAGCGTTTCCAGCTTGACCAGCGCGGCGGAGAAGCCTTCAATGCCTTCCTTCAGCTTGTCGGTCGCCATGCGGTCCGCGGCATGCATGGCGTCAAATGTCGCCTTGTCCACATCGATCTTCATGATTGTCAGTGTCTTGGCGGCTTCCGGATCAAGCTTGAGCGGCAGGTCGCCTTCAGTGGATTCGAGCTCAGCCAGCAATTGCGGAGAGATGGTGAGCAGGTCGCAGCCTGCCAGCTCCTCAATCTCGCCAATGTTGCGGAAGCTGGCGCCCATGACCAGCGTCTTGTAGCCGAACTTCTTGTAGTAGTTGTAAACCTTGGTTACCGATTGCACGCCCGGATCATCGGCGCCCTTGTAGTCCTTGCCGGTGTCCTTCTTGTACCAGTCAAGAATGCGGCCCACAAAGGGCGAGACCAGTGTGACGCCGGCATCGGCCGCGGCAACCGCCTGGTGCAGGCCGAACAACAATGTGAGATTGCAGTGGATGCCCTCCTTCTCCAGCACTTCCGCAGCGCGTATTCCTTCCCATGTGGAAGCTATCTTGATGAGGATGCGCTCGCGGCCAATGCCGGCGTGGTCGTATTCGGCAATAATCTTGCGGCCCTGCGCAATGGTGGCCTCGGTGTCGTAGGAGAGGCGCGCGTCCACCTCAGTGGAGACGCGGCCGGGAACAATGGCCAGAATCTTTTTGCCGAAGGCGATGGCCAGGCGCTGGAAGGCCAGGTTCGCGACGTCCTTGTCGGTTGCGCCTTCTCCAAGCTCGTTGCGGGCATCCTTCAGCACGTCGTCCACAATGGACTGGTACTGAGGCATCTGCGCCGCGGCGGTGATCAGCGACGGGTTGGTGGTGGAGTCCTGGGGGCGAAACTTCTCAATGGACTCGATATCGCCGGTGTCGGCAACGATCTTGGTGTAGTTGCGTAATTGCTCGAGCAGGTTCGGCATGATTTCCTCCTGGGGAAGGGCGCTTTGGTCATCGAGCGCGTTCGCCCCTAGTGTACCGCTGTTTGGATGCGGGAGGATGTACAGTAGTTCCATTCTGTGAAGGAGAGCACCGCTTTTCGCTCGGGGTCGGCTAGAATAGCGCGATGCAATTTCTCGGCGATTTGGATGGGATCACGGTCCTGATGACGGGGGTGAGCGTCGCTCTCGTCTTCGTGATCCTTGCGTTGCTGTGGGTTAGCTACGATGGCAGGTGGCCGAAGGACGGTGGAGTACTCGGGCTCCTGCTGCTGGTTGTATTGTTTGGTTCTATTCACGCTTACACAGCGTACTGCCCGGATGCGGACCAGCCGCATATCCGTAAAACGGGCACGCTGACTCCGTTCAAGCGCTATAGGTACCCCATCGGCAGGCATTCGCACGGCGAAGGAATTCTGGAATGTGTGGGTCCGTGCGGCAAGGGCGTTCCATTGATGGAGTTCAACCAACACGCCACTGCCCTGGTTGCGGGCAGAGATCCGTCGGCCCCTTTGACGGTGACCTACCTGGGAAGGAAGGAGATGGCGGATATTTGGAATGGCTATGTGATCGCGGCTCATCCTGTCGTCGAAATCGATGAGACCACCACCGGCGAACGCATTTTTTACGTGGACACCACGCGCCACTGGCCAAGGGTGATCGTGCTGCTGATGGATGGCTTGCTTTGCATATCCACCTTTGTCTTCTGCCTGATGCGCCTCGAATCCGGGTCTTCTGAAGACACTGGATCAAGTGATGAGTCCTAGCTGAAGCTGATTCCTACTCCGGCCGAAAAGTGTTCGAGAGCACCCCGAGGCCGGGGATTGAAACGTCCACGCGGTCGCCAGGGGCGAGCGGGCCTACGCCGGCCGGGGTTCCAGTCTGAATCAAATCGCCCGCTTCAAGCGTGATGGCAGCGGTGATGTAGACGAGCAATTCCGGGATGCCAAAGATGAAATCGAGCGTGGAGCCGTGCTGGCGCAGCTCGCCATTGACGCGGGTTTCAATGATGATGCCCGACGCGGGATCGATTTCATCGCTGACGAAAGGGCCAACCGGGCAAAAGGTATCGAACCCCTTGGCGCGTGTCCACTGGCCGTCTTTCTTTTGCAGGTCGCGCGCGGTTACGTCGTTGGCCAGCGTGTAGCCGCGCACGACGGAACGCCAATCCGCTCCTGCCGCAAATTTCGTCACGCGCTTCCCGATCACCAGCGCCAGCTCGCCCTCAAAGTCCACGCGGCTGGATGCGGCAGGCATGCGGACAACACCACCGGGAGCGAGCAGAGAGGAAGGCGGCTTGAAAAACAGCAGCGGCTCCTTGGGTACCTCGTTGCCCAGCTCTTTGGCGTGGTCGCGGTAATTGCGGCCCACGCAGATGATCTTGGACGGCGTAACCGGAGGCAGCAGTTGCGCGGCGCTCAGCGGTACAGGCTCAAACGCGAGCGATTCGAAATCGAGACCGGGAGCGGCAGCATGGGAATGCGCGAGACGGAAGGCAAGGTCTTCTTCCGGCGCGTGAGCCAGGTCCGTGATCCACGCTTCGCCGTTTCGGTCTTCCACGGTGCCGTAGTGAGGTTGGTCGTCGAGCAGAAAGCGGCAATACTTCATGGGAAACCTCCTCGCGGTTTCAATGGTCGTCAGGGGGTGGGCACCGTCTCTTCGGTTTCAGTAGACCGCGCGCTTTCATGGCCGCCCTGATCAATCGCAGTTACGGCATAGTGGTACGTGTGGCCGGTCTCGACGTGCGC
>Ga0182016_10002647_pt1 | contig 20865 bp, 18 predicted proteins | sample 712S2MmetaG_FD_120491 | JGI IMG/M metagenome (GOLD analysis project Ga0182016, IMG submission 120491) | Permafrost microbial communities from Stordalen Mire, Sweden - 712S2M metaG | ecosystem: Environmental > Terrestrial > Soil > Wetlands > Permafrost | place: Sweden: Stordalen | collected... | reverse complement strand
GCGGCCCGCGCCGCCCTCGACCGCACGGCCGACCGCGCCGCGGTGGTGACCGGGGCCGAGCTGCTCGGGCTGGCCGACGCCATGATCGCCCGGACCGCCGACTACGCCCGCGACCGGCAGCAGTTCGGCCGGCCCATCGGCAGCTTCCAGGCCGTGAAGCACCTGCTGGCCGGGGCCCAGGTGCTGCTCGAGTTCGCGCGGCCGGTCGTCTACGGGGCGGCCTGGGCGCTCGACACCGCCGCGCCCGACGCCTCGCGGTCGGCCTCGGTGGCCAAGGCCTACGCCTCGGAGGCCGCGCTCGAGGCGGCACGGGTGGCGCTGCAGGTCCACGGGGCCATCGGCTACACCTGGGAGTGCGACGTCCACCTGTTCCTGAAGCGGACCTGGGCGCTGGCCGAGGCCTGGGGATCGGCCGGTGACCACCGGTCCCGCCTCCTCGGCTCACTGGTCGCCGGGCGCTGATCCCGCGGCGGGCTCAGCCCGTCGGCGGATCGAGGAGCCGCTTGAAGCCGGCGTGGCTGGGCGCGAAGCCGTGCCGCTCGTAGAAGCGGTGGGCGTCCGTGCGGACCCGGTTCGAGGTGAGCTGGATCCGGTAGCAGCCGGCGGCCCGCGCCCGGTCGACCGCCGCCTCGAGGAGGACGCCGCCCACCCCGCGGCCCCGCACGTCGGGGGCCACGTGCATCGACTCCAGCTCGGCGCAGCGACCGCCGGCGTGCTGCAGGTGGCGGAGGACGATCAGCTGGCACGTGCCGACCACCCGACCGTCGAGCTCGGCCACCAGGACGTCGTTGCCCGGTGTCGCCGCGATGTCGGCCAGCGCGGCGCGGTAGGGGCCGAGGTCGGGGTCCGCATCCGTGTCGACGAGCGCACCGGCCCGGTGCAGGGCGACCAGGACGCCCGCGTCGTCGGGCGTCGCGGTCCGGATGGTGACCCGGTCGGCCGCGGCGTCAGTGGCGGGCAAACGCGTAGACCGGCATGCCGTTGGTGGACTCGGACCGCGAGGGCAGGGAGGGCCCGTTGATCATGGCGGCCAGCCGGCGACCGGCGGCCTGTCCGACGGTCACGGCCCCGGCCGGTGTCGCCACCGTGCCGACGGGGAGGAGGCCACCGGGGGGACCACGGCGATGTCGGGGGCGACGAGTCGGCGCGTCCTTGGCATCGACCCCCATCGTAGGCAACGCCACCGCGTGGGCGATAGGGGCGATCCGGGCTCCCGGGCCGGGCCGGTGTCGGCCGCCCCGGGAGCTGACACACCGTCAGAACCGGGGATATGCTCGCCCCATGGCCGAACTGCCGAAGATCATCTCCGTCGACGACCACATCGTCGAGCCCGCCGACGTCTGGACCAGCCGGATGCCGGCCAAATTCAAGGACGCCGCCCCGCACATCGTCCGCAAGGACATGCCCGACGTCACGTTCGTCGGCGGCAAGCTCACCGTCAACGAGGGCGGCGGCGGTGCCCCGGCGGACTGGTGGATCTACGAGAAGCTGCAGCGGCCGCTGCTCCGCGTCGACTCGGCGGTCGGTGTGCCCCGTGACGAGGTCACCATGAAGGGCGTGACCTACGAGGACATGCGTCCGGGCTCCTACCAGCAGAAGGAGCGCCTCGAGGACATGGACGTCAACCACATCGAGGCCTCGCTGTGCTTCCCGACCTTCCCGCGGTTCTGCGGCCAGACCTTCTCCGAGGCCGAGGACAAGGAGCTGGCCCTCCTGTGCGTCAAGGCCTACAACGACTACCAGGTGGAGGAGTGGTGCGCCGGCACCGGCGGTCGCCTCGTCCCGCTCATCATCGTGCCGCTGTGGGACGCCCACCTCGCTGCCGAGGAGGTGCGGCGCAACGCCGCACGCGGCGTCCGTGCCGTCTGCTTCAGCGAGATCCCGGCCTACCTCGGCCTGCCCTCGATCCACGATCCCGACAACTACTGGGATCCGTTCTTCCGGGCGTGCGACGAGACGTCGATGATCGTCAACATGCACATCGGCTCGAGCTCGAAGATGCCCTCGACGTCGGCCGACGCCCCCGCCGCGGTGGGGTCGTCGCTGACCCACATCAACGCCGAGCTGTCGATGACCGACTTCCTGCTGTCCGGTCTGTTCGAGCGGTTCGCCAACCTCAAGGTCGCCTACTCGGAGGGGCAGATCGGCTGGATCCCGCACCTGCTGCACCGGATGGACGTGGTGTGGGAGGACAACCGGGGTTGGGGCGGGGTGGCCGACAAGGTGCCGAACCCGCCGTCGAGCTACTTCAAGGACCACGTGTTCGGCTGCTTCTTCGACGACCCCAACGGGCTCCGACTGATCGACGAGATCGGCGAGGACAACATCACCTACGAGTCGGACTACCCGCACTCGGACTCGACCTGGCCGCGCACCCGGGAGATCGCCGAGAAGCAGATGGCCGGCCTGACCGACGAGCAGCGCTACAAGGTCGTCCGGGGCAACGCCATCAAGCTCTTCGGCCTCGACTTCCAGTGACCAGCGGGCGGTAGCCACCCGTGGACCTGCGGTACTCCGACGCCGAGCAGGCGTTCCGATCCTCCCTGCGCGCCTGGCTCGACCTCACGCTGCCGGGCCTCCCCCCGAAGCCGTCCCCGGACGACTGGCCGGGCCGGCGCGCCTACGACACCCACTGGCAGCGCCTGCTGTTCGACGCCGGCTACGCGGGCGTCGACTGGCCCGTCGAGGGCGGCGGCCGGGGCAGCTCGCCCGTCGAGGAGCTGATCTTCAAGGAGGAGCTCGAGCGCGCCCACGCCCCCTACGTCGGCGTCAACTTCGTCGGCCTGCTCCATGCCGGGCCGACCGTCATCGCCGAGGGGACACCCGAGCAGCGGGCCCGGTTCCTCCCCGCCATCCTGCGCGGTGACGAGGTGTGGTGCCAGGGGTTCTCCGAGCCGAACGCCGGGAGCGACCTGGCCTCGATGCGCACCCGGGCCGTCCGCGACGGCGACGACTACGTGATCTCCGGGCAGAAGATCTGGACGTCCCACGCCGAGGTGGCCGACTACTGCGAGCTCCTCGTCCGCACCGGGTCCGAGGACAGCCGCCACCGCGGCATCTCCTGGCTGATCCTCCCCATGGACTCGCCCGGGGTCGACATCCGACCCCTCCACACCATCGCCGGCTCGACCGAGTTCGCCGAGCTGTTCCTCGACGAGGTCCGGGTCCCCGTGGCCAACCGGGTGGGCGAGGAGAACGACGGCTGGCGGGTCACCATGGTCACCCTCAGCTTCGAACGCGGCACGGCGTTCGTCGGAGACCTGCTGGAGGCCGTCGAGCTGCTCTCGACCACCGTGGCCCTGGCGCAGCGCACCGGCGCCTGGGCCGACCCCGGCGTCCGCCGCCAGGCCGGCCACCTCAAGGCCGAGCTCGACGCGCTGTGGGCGCTCACCAAGCGCAACGTGTCCCAGGCGGCCCGCACCGGGATCCCGGGGGTGGGTGGGACGTACTTCAAGCTGGCCTACTCCGAGACGCGCCACAAGCTCGGCGAGTTCTCGCTGTCGCTGCTGGGCCGGGCCGGCCTGGCCGCCCACGACCTCGAGGGCACCGACGGGCTCGGCGTGCTGCCGGCCGGGACCATGGTCGAGGACTGGCTCCGGGGGATCTCGTTGACCATCGCCGCCGGCACGTCCCAGATCCAGCGCAACATCGTCGGCGAACGCATCCTGGGGCTGCCCAAGGAGCCCCAGGTGACCGCCGGCGGGAAGAGCTGAACCGATGGACTTCGAGGTCTCCGAGTTCCAGTCCGAGCTGGCCGACGGCATCCGACGGCTGTGCGAGGGCCGGTTCCCGCTCGAGTCGATCCGCGCCCGCGAGTCGACCGCACAGGTCGTCGACCGTGACGGCTGGAAGGAGCTGGGCGAGGCCGGCGTGTTCCACCTGTGCCTGGCCGAGGAGGCCGGCGGCGTGGGCCTGGGACTCGCCGAGGCGGCGCTCGTGTTCGAGGAGCTCGGGCGCTCGCTGGTGCCCGGACCCCTGGTCGCCTCCCACCTGGCCGCGGGGCTGATCGACGGGGCCGACGACGGCTCGGTGGTGGTCGGCCTGGTCGAGCGCCCGGCGACCGGGACCGCGGGCACCGGCGTGGTGCCGGTGGTCGTCGAGCACCTGGCCGACCTCGACGTCCTGCTGGTGCTCGCCGACGACGGCATCACCCGCCTCGACCCGGCGTCGCTGGACTCCTCCCCGCTCCCCCGCCCCATGGACCCGCTCACCCCGGTGTGGTCGCTGCCGGCGCTGCCCGCCGGCGAGCCCGTCGCCGGTCCCGACGTGGCCGCCTGGTGGCGGCGTGACGGCGCGGTGCTCACCGCGGCCCTGCAGGTCGGCATGGCCCAGTGGGCCTGCGACCTGGCCGTGGAGTACGCCAAGGGCCGGGTGCAGTTCGGCCGGCCCATCGGCGGGTTCCAGGCCGTGAAGCACCTCTGCGCCGACATGGCCGTGCGGGCCGAGGTGGCCCGGATCGCCGTGCAGGCCGCCGCCGTCACCGTCGACCAGCCCGACGTCGGCGATGCCGACGTGGCGGCCGCCGGCGCCAAGCTGCTGGCCGACGAGGCGGCGGTCACCAACGGCCGGTCCAGCATCCAGGTCCACGGGGGCATGGGCTTCACCTGGGAGGTGCCGGCCCACCTGGCCTACAAGCGGGCCCGCGTGCTGGCGACCACGTTCGGCACGGACGGCTCGCTGGCCGAGTCGCTGGCCGAGTCGCTGGCCGACGCCCGGGCCGCGTCGGCCGGTCACTGACGGACGTGGCCCGAGGACAGACCCCACCGCGGTGGGCCCGAGCGATGAGGACGACCCGATGACCGACCAGACACCCGCCCCGCCCGCCGCCGTCGTGCCCGTACTGCCCGCCGGCGTCGTCTCGTTCGGCCTGCAGCTGCCGATCCAGTCGCAGTCCACCATCTACGTCGAGCCCTGGGAGGCCACCGCCGGTCCCGACGAGCTGGCGCGGGTGGCACTGGCCTGCGAGGCGGCGGGGTTCTTCTACGTCGGCGTGTGCGACCACACGATCATCCCGGAGCGGCTGGCCGGGGCCATGAGCACCGTCTGGTACGACACCGTCGCCACCCTCGGGTGGCTGGCCGCCGTGACCTCGGAGATCCATCTGCTGTCCCACATCTACGTGGCCGCCCTCCGGCACCCGCTGCGGGCGGCCAAGGAGTTCGCCACACTCGACGTGCTGTCCGGTGGCCGGGTGATCTGCGGCGTGGGCGCCGGCCACGTCGCCGAGGAATTCGACCTCATGGGACCCGCCTTCGACGAGCGCGGCCCGGCCACCGACGAGGCCGTGTCCGGACTGGCCCTCGGGCTGACCGAGGAGTACCCGACCCTGCCCGGACCGCGCTGGCCGGCCTCGGGGGTCGGCCTCCGGCCCCGGCCGGTGCGCACGCCGCGTCCGCCGATCTGGGTCGGTGGCTCCTCGCCGGCCGCGCTGCGGCGCACGGCCCGCTACGGCGACGGCTGGCTCCCCCAGTCGGTCGGCCCCAACGCCGAGCTGCTGGCGACGCTGCGCGAGCTGCGGGCCGAGTACCGCGGCGGGGCCCCGCTCGACATCGGCTCCATCGCCTACCCGATGTACCTCGGCACCCCGCCCGCCGACAACGAGCTGCCGCCGGGCACCGTGCAGGGCACGGCCGACGCGCTGGCCGAGCACCTGCGCCCCTACCGCGAGGCGGGCTGCGGCCAGGTGCAGGTCCGGTTCCCGGCCCACTCGGTCGAGGAGCTCTGCGACCAGATCACCGCCTTCGGTGCCGAGGTCGGCCCGCTCGTCAACGGCTGAGGCGGCTCCCGACCGTCGGACGCGCCGCGGCCCGGTGGGTCAGCCGACCGATGCGTGGAACCCGTTGAGGGTGGTGGCGGCCTGGTCCGGATCCTGCAGCGCCCACCAGTGGCCGACGCCCGTCAGCGTGGCCTGCCGTGCCCCGAGCATGGCGGCCACCTCGGCGGACAGGGCCTCGTCGCCGAACGAGTCGTCGCTGGCGTGCAGCACCAGGCCCGGCGCCGAGGTCGGCGCCAGCCCGGCACCCCAGTGGTCGAAGATCCGCGGGGTGGCGGACCGGTAGAGGTCCATGATGCAGGACGCCATCACCGGGTCTCCCAGCGGGACGAGGACACCGGTGTCGGCCGCCGGCACGCCCATGGCCTCGTACCCCGCCGCCAGGTCCTCGGCCGGCACGCCGGCCTGCGAGGCGAAGAACTCCTCACCCGCGCCCTCGGTCTGCCAGAGCTGGGCGAAGTCGTGCCACGTGTAGCGCGGGTGCATCACGTTGGCCACGTCGGCGGCCCAGGACCGCAGCAGGTCGCCCCGGGTGGTGGCCACCCGGTAGGTGAGGGCGGCGCCCCAGTCGTGGCCCACCAGGTCGACCGGCTCACCGATCGCCTCGAGCTCACCCACCAGCCACGCCGCATAGTCGTCCCCGGTGGCCCCGAAGCCGTCGGGCCTCGGGCGGGCGAACCCCGGGAGGGCCAGGGCGGTCGTCGGGCCGGGGAGGCGCTCGCGCACCTTGTCCCACAGGGCGGCGGACTCGGGTACTCCGTGGACGAGGACGATCATGTCGTCACCGTAGCCAGCGGCACCCGTGCGTGCCTGACGTCCCCCGGCCGGATCCACCGTGGCGGGTCGACCGCCGGGGGTGGGTTCAGGGGGCGACGGTGGTGGTGGTCGACCCGGCGGGCAGCGTGGTGGTGGACCCGCCCTTCAGTGTCGTCGTCGTCGATCCCCGGGTCGTGGTCGTGGTCGTCGACGTCCCCCCTCCGGCGTGGGTGGTCGTGGTGGTGGAACCCGGGTGGGTCGTCGTCGTCGTGCTCGGTGGCGATGTGGTCGTCGTGGTCGTCGTGGTCGTCGTCGTGGTGGTGGACGGCGTGATACCGGGCAACCCACCGGAGTTCGCGTTGTTGGACGTCGTGGTCTTGGGAGCGGGCGGGTAGGCCGCCATGAGGGCGCCGAAGCCGAGGAACGCCACGACCATCAGCACGGTGGACCGCCGGACGGGCACGGCGGGCGCGATCGGCAGGGCCATGAACCCGACCAGCCGACTGCGGGTGACGTCCTCGTCGGCCTCGGGGGCCGGCGGCGCTGGCCGCCCCGGGGTGCCGGCGTCGCCCGACCGTCCGCTCCCCGCCGGGGTCGCGTCCGTCACCCGTCTCCCCTCGTCGACGGAGCACCGATGCCGGGCGAGCTGACACCCGACCGGCGCAGGGCGATGGAGGCCCGCAGCCGGATCTCCCGGGCCACCTCGAACTGGCGACCGGGGAGCGTGCGGGCGATCAGACGGAGCTGCACGTAGCCCACGTCGATGGTCTCCACTCCCGCCACCACCGGATCCCCCAGGATCAGCTCGGACCACCGGGGATCGGCGGCCATGCCCTCCACGACGTCCTTCAGGAGGGCCGTGACGTGCTCGAGGTCCTCGCTCACGTCCACCGGGATGTCGATGACCGCCCGTGACCAGTCCTTGGAGAGGTTGGTGACCTGGCGGAGGGCGCTGTTGGGCACCACCACCAGCTCGCCCTGCTGGGTGCGCAACTTGGTGACCCGGAGCGTCAGCTCCTCGACCGTTCCCGTGATCCCGGTGGTCTGGCCCGGCATGGACAGGCGGATGACGTCACCGAAGGCGAACTGGTGCTCGGCGAAGAGGAAGAACCCGGCCAACAGGTCCCCCACCATCTGCTGGGCGCCGAAGCCCAGGCCGATGCCGACGACCGTGGCGGGCGCCACCAGGGTGGTGAGCGGGATGCCGAGGTTGTCGAAGGCCAGGATGGCCACCACGAAGTAGGTGAGGGCGACGACCACCCACTCGATGGCGGCGCTGATCGCCCGTGACCGCTTGAGCGATTCCGACGCCACCGTGCCCGACTCGATCTGGCCCCGGATCTGGACGTCGATCCACCGCCGACGACGCATGCCCACCCAGTGGGCGAAGCGGACGAGCAGGCCGGCCCCGAGCACGAGCACGACGACCGGCAGCAGGTTGTCCCGGAAGTAGTGGAGGGAGAGGATGACCGCACCTTACCGTCGGCCCCGGCACGGTCCCGGCCGGGGCCCGGCCTCGCCCACGCCGACGGTCCCCCGTGCGTGCCATAATCTGACGCACTGTCAGTTCCGGGGGACCAGGCGACGGCACCGGGCCGCACGCCACCGTCTCCCCCGCCACCACCCACGTTCACCGGCCCGTCGGCACCCGCTCCGGGCCCCAGGAAGGGAACCGCACCATGCTCGACTACGTGATCCGCAACGGCCTCGTCGTCGACGGCACCGGGGCACCGGGCTTCCGGGCCGACGTCGGGATCCGGGACGGGGTCATCGTCTCGGTGGGTACCGTGGCCGAGGAGGGGGCGACCGAGCTCGACGCCGAGGGCATGGTCGTGGCCCCCGGCATCATCGACCCCCACACCCACTACGACGCCCAGCTCTTCTGGGACCCGACCGCCTCCCCCTCCAACCTGCACGGCGTGACCACGGTGATCGCCGGCAACTGCGGCTTCACGCTGGCCCCGATCAAGGCCGAGGACCACGACTACATCCGCCGGATGATGGCCAAGGTCGAGGGCATGCCGCTGGTGGCCCTGGAGGACGGCATCGACTGGGACTGGACCACCTTCGGCGAGTACCTCGCCCGGCTCGAGGGCAACCTCGGCGTCAACGCCGGCTTCCTGGTGGGGCACTGCGCCATCCGCCGGTGGGTCATGGGCCCGGACCGGGCGGGCGAGGTGGCGAACGACGAGGAGCTGGCCGCCATGACCACCCTGCTGGCCGAGTCGATCGAGGCCGGCGGCATGGGCTTCTCGTCGTCACAGTCCCGCACGCACTCCGACGGCGACGGGAACCCGATCTCGTCCCGCTTCGCCGACCGCCGCGAGATGCTGGCGTTCTGCGAGGTCGTGCGTGACCACCCGGGCACGACGCTCGAGTACATCACCAACGGCTGCCTCGACTCGTTCAGCGACGACGAGATCGACCTCATGGTGGCCATGACCACCACCGCCGAGCGGCCGCTCAACTGGAACCTGCTCACCGTCGACTCGCGCACGCCGGACAAGACGACCCGACAGCTCGAGGCGTCGAGGGCCGCAGCCGCCGCCGGAGGGCAGATCATCGCCCTGACCATGCCCACGCTGGTGCCCATGAACATGAGCTTCCGCACCCACTGCGCCCTGTTCCTCATCCCCGGCTGGGGCGACGTCATGGGGCTCCCCGCCGAGCAGCGGATCGAGCAGCTGAAGGACCCCGCCGTGCGGGCCCGGCTCGACGAACTCGCCCACTCCGAGGACGCCGGCGTCTTCCGCCGCCTCTCGCACTGGGCCAACTACATCATCGGCGACACGTTCGCCCCCGAGAACGCCGGCTACAGCTGGCGCGACGTCGGGTCCATCGCCGAGGAGCAGGGCAAGGAGCCGTTCGACGCCCTGCTCGACCTGGTGATCGCCGATGACCTGCGCACCGTGCTGTGGCCGAAGGCCTCGGACGGCGACGCCGCCTCGTGGGCGGCGCGCGTCGACGTGTGGAACGACCCGGGGGCCCTGGTCGGAGGATCGGACGCCGGCGCCCACCTCGACCGCATGTGCGGCTCGAACTACCCGACGTCCTTCCTCGGCGACTGCCTGCGCAACCGCCGGCTCGTCCCCATGGAGCAGGCCGTGCACTGGATGACCCAGGCCCCCGCCGACCTGTTCGGCCTCCACGACCGCGGTCGGGTGTCCGAGGGCCTGCGCGCCGACCTCTTCGTCTTCGACCCCGAGACGGTGGCCTCGGAGCCGGCCACCCTGGTCGAGGACCTGCCCGGCGGCAGCCCCCGCCTCATCGCGGACTCCATCGGCGTCGTCCGCGTCCTGGTGAACGGCGTCGAGACCGTCGCCGACGGGCGCCCGACCGGCAACCTGCCCGGTACGCTCCTGCGCTCCGGGCGGGACACCGTCACCGTCGACCCGGCGGTGGCCGCCGGCTGAGCCGGGCCGCGCCTCGCCGCCGCACGCACCACCTCCACCGCACGTCAACCGCACCACATCGAAGAGAACAGGGGGCCACCATGGCCAGCAAGGTCACCAGGGACGAGACGCAGCTGCTGATCGGCGGCAAGTGGGTCGACGCCGGCGACGGCACCTACGACATCATCAACCCGGCCACCGAAGAGGTCGTCGGCCAGGCCCCCAACGCCTCCGTGGCCGACGCCGAGGCCGCGGCCGCCGCCGCCCGCGAGGCCTTCCCGGCCTGGGCCGCCACGCCCGTCGAGGAGCGCCTCGCCCTGCTGAAGAAGGCCGCCGCAGCCATCCGGGCCCGCAACGACGACCTCGTGCCCCTCGTGATCGCCGAGACCGGCGCCACCGCCTCGGTCGGGTCGCGCATGCAGGTGCCGATCAGCGCCGACCGCTTCGACCGCTACAGCCGGGACATCCGCCACGTCCAGGAGAAGATGCTCCCGCCGATCGCCACCAACGCCACGCCGCTCGCCCCCGGCGGTCTGGTCAGCGCCCTCGCCTACCGCCAGCCGGTGGGCGTGGTGGCCGCCATCGCCAGCTACAACTTCCCCCTGACGAACATGGCCGGCAAGGTCGCCCCGGCCCTCGCCATGGGCAACACGGTGGTCATCAAGCCGGCCCCGCAGGACCCGCTGGCCGTGGTCGAGCTGGCCCGGGTGCTCGACGAGGTCGGGTTCCCGCCCGGCGTGGTGAACCTGGTCTCCTCACAGGGCCCGGAGCCGGCCGCGGTGCTCACCTCCACCCCCGACGTCGACATGGTGTCCTTCACCGGTTCGACGCAGGTCGGCCAGCGGATCGCCGCGGCCGGCGCATCCACCATGAAGCGACTGCTGATGGAGCTCGGCGGCAAGGGCGCCGCCGTGGTGTTCGAGGACGCCGACCTCAAGGCGGCCATCACCGCCATCGGCTCGACGTGGGCCTTCCACTCGGGCCAGATCTGCACGGCCCCCACCCGGGCCGTCGTGCACCGGAGCATCTTCGACCAGGTGGTCGAGGGGCTCACCGCCTTCGCCGGCCGGCTCACTGTGGGCGATCCGACGGAGGCCGCCACCGTGGTCGGCCCGGTCATCTCCGGTGCGCAGCAGGCGCGGATCCTCGACTACATCGAGTCGGGGCGCGCCGAGGGTGAGGTCGTGGTCGGCGGCAACCGCCCCGGGCACCTCGAGCGCGGCTACTACGTGGAGCCCACCCTCATCACCGGCTCCAACGACATGCGCTCGGCCCGGGAGGAGATCTTCGGCCCGGTCGTGGTGGCCATCCCCTTCGACGACGACGACGAGGGCGTGGCCATCGCCAACGACTCCGAGTTCGGCCTCTACGACTACGTCTTCTCGGGCGACACCTCGAGGGCCTTCCGGGTGGCGAAGCAGCTGCGGGCCGGCCACGTCGGCATCAACACCGCACAGCGGAACATGGACGCCCCGTTCGGTGGCTTCAAGATGAGCGGCATCGGCCGCGACGGTGGGGACTACGGCCTCGAGGCCTACTCGGAGATCCAGTCGATCATCTGGTCGAGCTGAGCGGCCCGGCCCGCGTCAGCCGGCGCCGTCGAAGGGAGCGCCGAAGGCGAACACGCCGCCGTCGCTGCCCTGGAGCCAGTAGCCCCCGACGGAGAGGTCCGTGGTCATGCCGACCACCGGGGCGGCCAGGGTCAGGCCACCCATCGAGCCGCGGAAGGGAGCGTCGCCGAAGGCGAAGATGCCGCCGTCCGAGCCCACCAGCCAGTAGCCGCGTCCGGTCGTGTCCGTGGCCATGCCGACCACCGGGGCGTTGAGGGCGAGGCCGCCGGTCGAGCCGCGGAACGGTGCGTCGCCGAAGGCGAAGATCCCGCCGTCCGAGCCGACCAGCCAGTAGCCGTGGCCGGAGGGGTCGGGGGCCATGCCGACCACCGGGGCGTTGAGCGGCTGGCCGCCCATCGAGCCGAGGAACGCGGCATCGCCGAAGTTGAAGACGCCGCCGTCGGCGGCGACCAGCCAGTAGCCCCCGCCATCGGCGGTCGGGGCCATGTCGACCACCGGGGCGTTGAGCGGCTGGCCGCCCATCGAGCCGAAGAAGGCGGCGTCGCCGAAGTTGAAGATGCCGCCGTCGCCCGCCACCAGCCAGTAGCCGCGGCCGTCCGGCGTGGCCACGATGTGCGTGATGGGCGCGGCCAGGGCCTTGCCGGCCATCGACCCGTAGCTGACGGCGCTCCCGTGGGGGGTGACGGTGCCGTCGGCCCGGGCCTCCCAGTAGCCGTCGCCCCCGGCGGACGCCGCGATCCCCACGTAGGGATTGGGCGGCGGCTGGTAGGGCAGGGGCTCACCGGGCACCGTGGGGACGGGGTAGGGATAGGGGTACTGGCCCCCGCCGGCGGTCACGGCCCCGTTCGGCCCCACGGTCTGGCCCGGGCAGTAGACGGGCGACCCGGTCTGCAGGCCGGCCACCGAGGGGCCGGCCGGGACCGGAACGCCCTCCGTGGCGTTCTGGGCGGACTCCCGGCTCTCCGCCGACCCGAGTTCGCCGTAGTCGAAACCGAACAGCTCGACGGTGTACGCCTGTCCGCCGCTGCAGCTGACGCCCACACCCACCGTGTCGTAGCCGGCGTCGAGCATGTTCTGGCGGTGACCGGCCGAGTTCATGTAGGCGGCCTCCATGCCGTCCGAGCCGTCGCCGGGCCAGTAGCCGTCACCCGACACGCCCGAGTTGCCGGCCAGCACGCACAGGGTCGTCGGCGACGGAGCGGCACCGCACCCGTACAGGGGCGGATCGGCGATGGTGCCCATCGAGGCGAGGTGGTCCGCCCACGACTGGGCGGCGGCCTGCAGTCCACCGTCGACCTGCAGCTGCGGCACGGGCTGGGCGCCCGAGGACCGCACCCCCCGCTCGGCGTTGATCCGGGCCGTCAGGTCGGCGGCGTACAGGGCCTCGACGGAACCCAGGTCGGGGGTCGTCGCCGCCGCGGCCCGGCCGGTGGCCAGCGGTCCGGAGGGGGCCAGGACGCCGATGGCGGGCAGCACGGCCAGGACGACGGCCAGGCAAGCCGCCCGCAGGGGACGGATCCGTGCCGGGGTGCGCCGGGCGGGTCGTGACCGGGGTCGGCGGACGGCGGGGTGCGGCACCCCAGCGGTCTGCTCCCGGTCCGAACCGTCCCTGCACGTGTCGTGCGCCACTGTCTCGGGCCCCTCGAGGATCGCGGCTGGCTCCCCCGGACGGCTGCCCGGGACCCAACCTGGCCGTTGTGTCTCCCCATCTATCGGCACGCCGGGACCAAAACTGTTGCCCGGATCGGCTACAACAGGTGCGTGCCCGTGCCTGTACCGCCCTCGATCCCCCGCTCCTTCACCGAGATGGTCGAGCGGGTCTCCAACTGGGGCCGTTGGGGTCCGGACGACCAGCTGGGCACCCTCAACCTGATCGACGAGGCCGCCCGCCTGCGGGGAGTGGCCTCGGTCGTCGACGGCACCGCCCTCCACCTGGGGATCCCGATGTCCGAGGCCGAGGGCATCCAGATGGGGTTCATCGAGGGCCGGGTCAATCCGACCCACACCATGGTCACGGTCAACCACCCCCAGAGCGACCTGCCCGGGTGGGTGGCCTTCAGCGAGGACGTCGTGTCCTTCGCCGTCCAGTGCGCCACCCACTGGGACGGCCTGGCCCACGCCTCCTACGGACCGCCCCCGGACGGCGGCCGCCTGTACAACGGCTTCCCGGCGGCGTCGATCACCGAGGCGGGGGCCTCACGGCTCGGCATCCAGCAGGTCCCCACCCTGGTCAGCCGCGGGATCCTGCTCGACGTGGCCCGGGCCAAGGGTCTGGAGCTGCTCGAGCCGGGCTACGCCATCGCGCCCGCCGACCTCGACGCCGCCCTCGCCCTCACCGGCATCGCCGTCGAGCCCGGTGACGTCCTCCTGGTCCGCACCGGCCAGGCCGCCCATCTGGCGCTGCCCGGGCGTCCCGGACTCGGGGGCCGGGACCCGGTGCGCGACCTCATCGCGTACACGTGGCCCACGCCGGGGCTGACCGTCGCCACCGCGGGGTGGTTCCACGACCGCGACGTCGCCGCCGTGGCCATCGACACCATGGTGCTCGAGGTCTATCCGTGCGAGTCGGACGACCTCTTCCTGCCCGTGCACCTCCTCCACCTGGTGGAGATGGGGATGACCCAGGGCCAGAACTGGTTCCTCGACGAGCTCGCCGACGCCTGTGCGGCCGACGGGCGCTACTCGTTCCTGCTCGACGCCACCCCGCTGCCCCTCACCGGGGCGCTCGGGTCGCCGGTCAACCCCGTCGCCCTCCGCTAGGCGCGCCGCCCGGCTCAGCTGGTGCGGCGGGACGTGCCCTTCGCCGTGCGGGCCGAGGCGGCACCGCCACCGACCACCGGTCCCGTCCGGGGGGCGGGGCTGTCCGCTCCGGGTACGCGGACCCCGACCGGGGCGGGCCGACCGGTCACGGACCAGTGGAGCAGGCGGGCCTGGCTGTCGACCAGCGAGGCGGTGCGGATGCCCCAGAACTCGAAGCCGTAGCGGTGGCCGGCCACCTGCGCCAGCATCGCCACCAGGGTCCCGGCGGCCGCCATCGGGTCGGCGCCGGCGGGCGAGCCCGAGGTCCCGGCGTGGTTGGCGATGACCCGGGCGAGCGTGACCGTCACCGAGTTGAGCGCCCGGACCCGGAGGCCCTGGAACCGGAGGTCCCCCTCGACGGTGGTGAGCTCGACGACCCGGAAGACGGCCCGGTTGCGCTCCCAGTAGTCCATGAACCCCTCGACCACGGCGACGGCCGTGTCCCACGAGGCGTCGTCGGACCAGTCGCCGTCGACCATGTCCCCCAGGACGCCGGCCCCCTCGACCAGCTCCTCGGCCAGGACGGTGATGGCCGCCTCCACGTTCTCGAAGTACTGGTAGAAGGTGGCCGGGGACGTGCCGGCCCGGCGGGCGATGTCGATCACCTTGATCGAACGCCACGGGGTGGCGACGAGCAGTTCGGCCGTGCACTCGAGCAGCCGCTGGCGGGTGGCCAGCCCGCGGCGCCCCGGCACCCGGCCGTCGGTGGTGGCGATGAGGTCCGGCTCGTCCTCTGTGGGCTCCGCGGTCGGCATGGCGGCCCATCGTACCGATGCAGCGCCGGGCCGGGCGGGTGGGCTGCGATCGTCGATCGCACTGCTCGCCGGACCCGGCCCCGACGGGCCGCGGCGGGCGGCTCCACGAGGGGGGAAAGGGTGTCCGACTAGGGTGTTCACCCATGGCGACAGCTCCGGTGCCACGCACCCTGACGCGGGCCCAGCAGGCCCGACGCCAGCGCGTGATCGACGCCGCCATGTCCCTGGCGCTCGACGGGGGCTACGAAGCGGTCCAGATGCGCGACGTGGCGGCCCGCGCCGATGTGGCCATGGGCACCGTCTACCGGTACTTCACCAGCAAGGACCATCTGCTGGCGGCCGCGCTGGTCCACTGGGTCGAACAGCTCGACATCCGGCTGGCCCAGAGCCCGGCCCAGGGGGACACCCCGGCCGAGCGGGTCATCGACGCCCTCGACCGGGCGCTGCGGGCCATGGGGCGTCAGCCCCAGCTGGTCGGCGCCGTGTTCACCGCCCTGGCCTCCCCCGACCCCGCGGCCATCGAGTGCCAGCAACAGGTGTCGGTGCTCATGGAGGGCATCATCACCCGGGCCATCGGCGAGCCCCAGCCGCCGGACATCAGTGACCGCGCCCGGATCCTCGGGCACGTCTGGTACTCGGCGCTGGTCGGGTGGGTGAACGGCTGGAGCAACATGAACCGCGTGCACGACGAGCTGGTGGTCGCCATCGGGCTGCTGCTGCCCATCGACATCTACGCCGGGGTCTGATCCCGGGGCGGCACCCCCCTGACCGCCACGGAGGCTACGGTCGGGCATGACCTCCGCCATCGAAGTGCGCGGGCTCGGCAAGCGCTTCGGCCCGGTCCACGCCGTCGACGACCTGACGTTCGAAGTGGCCGAGGGCCGTGTCACCGGGTTCCTCGGGCCGAACGGCTCCGGCAAGACCACCACGTTGCGGATGCTGCTCGGGCTGGTGTCCATCACCGCGGGATCGGCCACCTTCGGGGGCCGGCGGTACGCCGATCTCGAGCACCCGGTGCGCCACGTCGGTGCCGCCCTCGAGGCCACCAGCTTCCACCCCACCCGTCGGGCCGAGGACCACCTGAAGACCGTGGCCCTGGCCAGCGGCATCCCGACGGCACGGGTCGACGAGACGCTCGAGCTGGTCGGACTGACCGACGTGGCCCGACGCCGCGTCGGCAAGTTCTCCCTCGGCATGCGCCAGCGCCTGCAGCTGGCCACGGCGCTGCTCGGCGATCCCGAGATCCTCATCCTCGACGAGCCGGCCAACGGCCTCGATCCGCAGGGCATCCAGTGGCTGCGCCAGTTCATCCGCGGGCAGGCCGCCGCCGGGCACGCGGTCCTCGTGTCGTCCCACCTGCTGTCGGAGATGGAGGAGACGGTCGACGACGTCGTGATCATCTCGCAGGGCAAGCTCGTGCTCCAGACGACACTGGCCGACATGGCCGCCACGGCCGGTGCCGGCACCGGGATGCGCATCCGGTCACCCGAGCTACACCGCCTGGCCGAGGTCCTCAACGCCGTCCCGGTGGGCTGGCGTCAGGTGGCGCCGGACACGCTGGTGATCGACGGGGCCACGCCGGAGTGGTTCGGCCCCTTCGCCGCCCAGCACCAGATCGTCCTCTACGAGCTGGTCAACGAGCGGCGCAGCCTGGAGGACATCTTCCTCGAGCTGACCCAGGGGTTCGACGCCAGCCACCCGATGCCGGTCGACAGCGGTCAGTCCGCCCCCTTCCAGATGCCGGGGGCTCCGTCGTGATCGCCGTCGTCCGATCGGAGTGGCTGAAGCTGCGGACCACGGCGATCCCCTGGGTCCTGGCCGGGATCGCCCTGGTCATCACCGGCCTGTTCGTCCTCGTCTACTTCCTCAACCACGGCGCCGGCGGGGGCGGACAGCGCCAGGCGATCGACAACGGATGGGGCCCACCCCATCCCGCCTACCCCCATACGGTGGTCCAGCTCCGCGACCTGCTCGGTCGGAGCCTGACCGGCTACATCTTCGCGTTGCTCCTCGGGGTGCTGATCATCACGGTCGAGTTCCGGCACAAGACGGTCACGACGTCCTTCCTCGTCACCCCGCGGCGCTGGCGGTTCGTGCTCGGCAAGCTGCTCATGGCCGCAATCGCCGGCATCGTGCTCGCCGTGATCCTGATCGCCGCCACCCTGATCGGCGGTGGGATCGCCGTGTCCGCCGAGGGCGGCTCCTTCGGCTCCCTGGCCGGCCAGCTCGGCGCGGTGGCCCCCGGGCTGATCCTGGTGTTCGTCCTGTTCGCCCTCCTGGGGGTGGGCGTGGGCTCCCTGGTCACCAACCAGGTGGCGGCGATCATCATCTGCCTCGGGTGGTTCCTGATCGTGGAGAACATCATCGAGGCCATCTGGAACGGCACGGTCAAGTGGATGCCGTCCGGCGCCGCCTCCGCGGCCGCCAACGTCACCGCCGGGCGGGGGTCGGACATCGGCCTGTTCAACTGGTGGCAGGGTTCGCTGCTCATCCTGGCCTACGGGCTGTTCTTCGCCGCCATCGGCTCCGCCGTGCTGGCCCGCCGCGACATCACCTGACGAGCCACCGCCCCCGGGCCCGGTCCCGGCCGGTGCCATTTGCGTAGGCTCGGCCCATGGCCGCCCCCGCCGACGACCGGCTCCCCGCCCACGGGCTCGACGCCGAGACCGTGCTGGCCCGCATGGAGGAGCTCGCCGGCGACGACCGCGACTGGCGGGGCGGCCGGGTGTTCAGCCTCGTCTACTCGGCCGGTGACGAGGTCCTCGAGCTCCTGACCCGCGCCGCCAACCGGTTCTCGGCCGAGAACGCCCTGAACACGATGGCCTTCCCGAGCCTCGGGCGGATGCAGCAGGACATCGTCGCCATCACGGTCGGCCTGCTCGGTGCCGACCGGCGCCCCCCGGATAGCCCGAAGGCCCGCGGCTACCTCACGTCGGGCGGTACCGAGTCGCTCCTCCAGGCCACCAAGACCGCCCGGGACCGGGGACGCGCCACCGGCCGGACCGACCGGCCCAACATGGTGCTCGCCACCAGTGCCCACGCCGCCTTCGAGAAGGCCGCCCACTACTTCGACGTCGAGGCCCGGCGGGTGGCGGTGCGGACCGACGGGAGCGCCGACGTCGACGCGTTCGCCGACCGGATCGACGACGACACCGTCCTGGTGGTCGGGTCCGCCCCCTCCTACCCCCAGGGGGTCATCGACCCCATCCCGGAGCTGGCGGCGCTGGCCGCGGAACGCGGGGTCCTCTGCCACGTCGACGCCTGCCTCGGCGGGTACCTCCTCCCCTTCCTCGGCACCCTCGGCCACGTCACGAAGCCGTGGGACCTGTCGGTGCCCGGCGTGACCTCGATCAGCGCCGACCTCCACAAGTACGGGTACGCGTCCAAGGGCGTGTCGGTCATCGTCTACGGCGACGTCGAGCTCGGCCGCCTCCAGCCGTTCGTGACCTCGAACTGGCTCGGCGGCCTCTACGGCTCACCGTCGATGGCCGGCACCCGGCCGGGCGGTCCGATCGCCGCCGGGTGGGCGGTCCTCCACCACCTCGGCGAGGACGGCTACCTCCGCCTGGCCGAGGACGCCTGGCGGGCCACCACCGCGCTGCGGGCCGCCATCGACGCGACCGCCGGCCTCGCGCTGCGGGGTGCCCCGGACGCCACGGTGCTGGCCTTCGGCGACGACGGATCGGGTGCGGTCGACACCTTCGCGCTGGGGGACGCCCTGGCCGAGCGCGGCGGGTGGTACTTCGACCGCCAGACACCGCCGGACAGCCTCCACGCCACGGTGCACGCCGGCCACCTGGCCGCCGTCGACCAACTCGGCGCCGACCTGGCCGACGCCGCCGCCGAACTGGCCCGGACGGGCACGCGGGCCGGCGACCGCAGCGCGCGCTACGGCACCGTCTGACGGGGTCGGGGGCCGTCCGGCCCCGGGCCGGACGGACACGGGTCCCGTTGCCGCACCCGGACCCATGGTCTATACATGCCGGACGGGCACCGGGCGGCGGCACCGTGGAGGGGACCGAGTCGGCGGGCCGACCTGAGGAGATCGTCGTGGATCGCAAGTGGTGGACCCTGATCGCCGTCTGCTTCGGCACCTTCATGCTCCTGCTCGACATCACCGTCGTCAACGTGGCCCTGCCGGACATCCAGGTCGCCCTGCACTCCAGCTTCGCCGACCTCCAGTGGGTGGTCGACGCCTACGCCCTCACCCTGGCCGCCTTCCTGCTCACCGCCGGTGTCCTCGGCGACATGTACGGACGGCGGGGCATGTTCGCCATCGGCCTGGTCCTCTTCTCCCTGGCGTCGCTCACCTGCGGCCTGGCCACCACGGCGCTGATGCTCAACCTGTCCCGGGCCGCCCAGGGCGTCGGCGGGGCCATCATGTTCGCCACCTCGCTCGCCCTCATCGCCCAGGCCTTCGCCGGCAAGGAGCGGGGCACGGCCATCGGCGTCTACGGCGCGGTGGTCGGCGGGGCCGTGGCCGTCGGCCCGCTGGTCGGCGGGGCCATCACCACGGGGATCGGCTGGCGGTGGATCTTCTTCATCAACATCCCCATCGGCGTGGTCGCGGTCATCATCACCCTGACCAAGGTGGAGAACGCCCGGATCCCGACCGGGCGCCGGATCGACTGGCTCGGCTTCGTGACCTTCACCTCGTCGCTGTTCCTGCTCGTCTACGCCCTCGTCCAGGGCAATGCGAAGGGCTGGGGCAGCACCTACATCGTGTCGATGCTGGTGGGGTCGGCCCTGTTGATGATCGTCTTCGTCGTCGGTGAGTGGCTCCAGAAGGACCCGATGCTGGACCTGGGCCTCTTCAAGCGGCCGGCCATGGTCGGCGTCTCCCTCGGGTCGTTCACGCTGTCGGCCTCGATCTTCGCCATGTTCCTCTACCTGACCCTCTACATGCAGGAGATCCTCGGCTACAGCGCCCTGGCCGCCGGACTCCGGTTCCTGCCGCTGACCATGCTCGCCTTCATCGTCGCGCCCATCGCCGGCAAGCTGACGGTCCGCATCCAGACCCGCTTCCTCATGAGCCTGGGCCTCGCCCTGGTCGCCATCGGCTGCCAGCTCATGACCCACGTCGGGGGCACCTCGTCCTGGCTGGTGCTCCTGCCCGGGTTCCTGGTGTGCGGCGTGGGCATCGGGATCACCAACCCGGTGCTGGCCTCGGGGTCGGTCTCGGTCGTGCCCCCCGAGCGCAGCGGCATGTCGACCGGGGCGGCGAGCACCTTCCGCCAGGTCGGGATCGCCACCGGCATCGCCGGCCTCGGCGCCATCTTCGTCCACCAGATCAAGCCGGCCGTGGTGACGAACCTGAAGGGCACCTCGGCCGGGACCGCCGTCCTCGTCCACGGCGGCCAGGGTCTCGGCACCGCGCTGGCCTCCGGCGGGGTCCGTCAGGCGGCGGCGGGCATCCCCTCGTCGGCCGGACGCCAGGCCCTGCTCACCGCCTACCAGGACGGCTTCGCCACGACGTTCAACCACCTCATGTCGATCGCCGCGGTGATCGCCCTGATCGGTGCCATCGGCTGCCTCTTCCTCGTCCGCCAGAAGGACTTCGTCCCGAGCGTGGGCTCGGGCGAGTGGTCCTCCCCGCCCCCGTCCGGGGAGAGCCCGTCCCCGGACGGTCAGGGCCCGCCGGTGGCCGCACCCGGGACCGGCGCCGACGACGGTGCGGGCCCGACCCGCGCCGCCGACGTCCGCTCCGGGTGACCACGGGCCGGCGATGACCGGGGGCGACGTGGTGGCCGACCGGGGCCCGGACGAGCCCCACCCGTCGCGCCTGGCGCCCGACCACCCGCGCCGGGCCGGGATCCTGG